>Ga0209023_10006110_pt1 | contig 12848 bp, 11 predicted proteins | sample LakOneMetagenome_FD_187468 | JGI IMG/M metagenome (GOLD analysis project Ga0209023, IMG submission 187468) | Freshwater and sediment microbial communities from Lake Erie, Canada (SPAdes) (version 2) | ecosystem: Environmental > Aquatic > Freshwater > Lentic | place: Lake Erie, Canada... | reverse complement strand
AAGTGAGTTCTGCAAAACCATGCGCCGTACCTCGACGTAAAACAGTCAGTGGCGAGTTGGTTAAAAGTTCTGAACCATCAACATCCGTGAGTTTGCCATCACTGTCTTTTAAACGTGGAATTCTATTAAAAAGCGCAAGGCACATTGCATCTAAAATAGTGGATTTTCCTGCACCTGTTTTGCCGATAATCGCCACCAAACCTGCGGAGGCTAAAGGTTCAGATTCAAAATCAATAAAATGTTCGTCTGAAAGAGATGCCAAGTTTTTAAGTCGTATTGATAAAATTTTCATGACAAATCCTTAAAACTTTTGTTCATCTTCAAGTGATTTTTCGGCTTCTTGTACTAGGCTTAAAAAATCTTTCAACACGAGATCATCCTCTGAATAGCCATTCTTTTCCCAAATTTGTTGAAACAATTTTTCAGGTGTTGGCGGTTCTAAACTGATTGCAGTGGTGACATCCCCATTCTTTTCAGCCGCTAAGTATTGTCGAGAGATACGAACTAAACGGTAGCGATCTTTTGGTAAAGCATCTTCAAATTGTTGGCGTAAATTCGGTTGTGGTGGAATATCGGTATGATATTCAATATCGACATATTCACGCTGATCAATATTGTCAATTTCACCCTTGGGCAAAGCCCGCAATACATTAAAAACCTCTGTTAATTCGCCTTTGATTTTATGCAATTGCACACTACGTGGTATTGCAATCGCTTCAAATTGGAATCTTGATGCATCAGTTTGAGTTGGATCAATCGCGACTTCAACCACCTGATGTTTATAGTTTATTTCACTAAATGATAGCGGAATCGGTGAGCCACTATAACGAATATGTATGTCCTGAACTTTTTGTGGCTTGTGCAAATGTCCTAAGGCGACATAGTCAATCACCGCGTCAAAAAGTGCAGTGGAAAGTGCTTCTTCATTACCAATAATAATAGGACGCTCTGAGTCTGAAGTTTCGCCACCTTGCATATGCGCATGTGACATGAGAATTAAAGCCTGTTCAGGTGTTTTTCTTTTTTTAGCTTCGGCAATCAGTTGTTGATGTAAATAAGTAATTGCATTTTGACTATTAGTGCTTTGTTCATTAAAACCTGTAATTTCGGCAGGGCGTAAGAAAGGCAGGGTTAAACACCATGCCACAATGACTTTATTTTCATCATAAATCGGCACAAGTAAACGTTCTAAATCAATCGATCCTTCATTATTTTTATGGATGACGCCCACAGTTTTTGCATTGTATTTTTCAAGTAATGGTTCAATTTGTTCAATGCGATAACCTGAATCATGATTTCCTGCGATCATCAAAGTTTGCATATGAGGTGCAAGGTCATGAGCATCTGCTAAAAATTGATAGAGTTGCTTCTGAGCGGATGAAGCAGGATTGATGACATCGAAAATATCACCTGCAATCAATAGTGCATTGGGTTGTTTTTGTTGAATTTGTTCAAGTAACCACGCTAGAAATTGTTCATGTTCATACTGACGAGAATGCTGATAAAAGAATTGTCCCAAATGCCAATCAGATGTATGAAAAAAGCGTACAGTCATGTGAACTCAAGTGTTGGAAATGCCTTGTATAACTTAGCATAAATTTAATCATTAAAATGATTTTTAGATCATGACGACGACAGTATGAGTCGCCTCAAGTTTGAGGGTTTTTGAAAGCCCCAGTCATATATTTGATACATTTATTGAATGTATTTATTAGACAAGTTTCAGCTGATCAAAACATTTAGCAATGACTTTACTTTCACCAGTTTCATGTGACCAGCGGTAAATAGTTTCTTGGAGGTGATGAGAATGATCGCTTTTTTGCAAAATCAATAAATCGCCTGCACCATTACTTGCGATCGCAATCGCATGTGCAGGGAAGCCAATCCAATGCTGTGCTTGTTTGGTTTCATAGAGGATGTGATTGCAGGTTCGATTGATGCGCTTTTTATCGGCTTGGTCAAAAAATGGAAAAAGTTGCCATTGATCATCATCTGCAATCACTTCACCACCATTCAACTGTTGCATTTTGCTCTTAAAGGACATTGGGAAAATGAAACCGAGTTGCTGTTCTGCTTGTTGGATATATTTTTCATCAATAGGAAAAGGCATTATTGATAAGCTTCCTCGCTTGATTTAGTTTCAGATAGGTATTCATCAAGTTATTGCGCATTTTCATCTACTTGAACTAAACCAAAAGTATTGTGGTCTTGGTCGATAAAATAGCCTTGCCAGCATTTATTCGGAATGGCAAATTTATCCATTGCCACTTGCCCACCTAAAGCCAGAATTTTTTCGGCAGTTTCATCGAAATTTTCAACCTCGATCGAACACGTAAAAGCATTGGTTCCGCAATGTGTTGGTGGGGTTTGAGCAGGGCGTTCAAGTAAACCGCCATGTATATTAGATGTTTCAATTTGATAATACTGAATTGGCATACCTTCGACTTTGGTAAATTTCCAACCAAAGACTTCACTATAAAATTTTACTTCTCTTTCAGGACTTGAGGATTGGATTTCAAAATAAGCAATATTGTTCATAGTATTTTCCTTATCTCATTATTTATACATTTAGATTATTGGATTCATTTGCAATTATCTAGTGAGGTCTTGGTTGCTTTTTATTAATCATTATTGTTTTGAACATTATTGCTTTGAAAGCTTGCAACTAGATCAATCAGCTTGATTTGTAGAGCACCGATTTTCACACAAATTGAAAGCATGCTGTCTGTGTATTCACGTAGACGCTTAAAATTATTTAAAACAATACTGAACGCTAGAAGGTAAAACGCTATACTTCGCTAAGGGATAAATTGAGTTGTTCTATGAAAATTTTGTTTTGGCGAACCTTGGTGATTGTTTTTATTGTGCTTGGTTTTATTGGTGCAATATTACCTGGAATGCCAACAACAGTTTTCCTGATTCTTGCCGCTTGGGCAGCTTCAAAAGGTTGGCCACAAGTGGATCAATGGTTGCTCAATCATCCTAAATATGGTGCAACACTTCGTGCATGGCGTGAAAATGGTACAGTTCCACGTAAAGCCAAATGGTTTGCAAGTATCATGATGTTGGTCAGTGGTGTGATTATGCTATTTACCAATGCACCACTTGCAGTCAAGATTTTTACAGATTTAACCATGCTGATTGTTGCGATATGGCTATGGTTACGTCCTGAACCTGTAGCAAAGTCATAATTGAAACGGGCAAATGTAGATCAATAAAATTACTTTGTTGAGTATGATCATTGTTATTCTCTGATTTTGAATGCGTGCATCATCAACCAATAATGACAAAATAAAAGTGATGTAAATATTGATAAATAGATAAATAATAAACAAAAAAACGATTATTTAATCAAAATGATCTATTTTTTAATCACTCAAACATAAAATCCTTAAAACATAGATAAAAGCGTTTGACACACAGTCAAGATTCTCTATAATGCACCTCACAAACGATGAAGTCGTTAGGGCGCTTAGCTCAGTTGGTAGAGCGTCTGCCTTACAAGCAGAATGTCGGCGGTTCGATCCCGTCAGCGCCCACCAAGCTTTAACGTTGAATTTTAGTGCAGCGGTAGTTCAGTTGGTTAGAATATCGGCCTGTCACGCCGAGGGTCGCGGGTTCGAGTCCCGTCCGCTGCGCCACTTAAATTCATCATTCGTTTGTTTGCAATTTTATATTGTCAAAGTGCAGCGGTAGTTCAGTTGGTTAGAATATCGGCCTGTCACGCCGAGGGTCGCGGGTTCGAGTCCCGTCCGCTGCGCCACTTTACAATAATCTTGCAATAGGGTGTAATACCTGATTAGAGTTGTTAATTAAAGTTTTTAGTTAATTCTCGCTCAGGGCGCTTAGCTCAGTTGGTAGAGCGTCTGCCTTACAAGCAGAATGTCGGCGGTTCGATCCCGTCAGCGCCCACCATATACGCAGCGGTAGTTCAGTTGGTTAGAATATCGGCCTGTCACGCCGAGGGTCGCGGGTTCGAGTCCCGTCCGCTGCGCCATTATCTTGATTCCTGAGATCAAGACAATTAAAAAATTAAGTTTATAAAGTTTCAGCGTATTTTTAGTTCTATCTAATATTCTTAACGCACTTTATAGCTATCCTCAGGGCGCTTAGCTCAGTTGGTAGAGCGTCTGCCTTACAAGCAGAATGTCGGCGGTTCGATCCCGTCAGCGCCCACCATATTCTATCTCTTTATTCATTCTCTATATTTGTATACAATCACACTATAATTATTTTAAAAATTACATATCAATATGAGAAATCCTTATCAACGTAAAGCAGCTTCTTCAACTCAGAAAGGGCCAGCTCAAGCAATTGATCAATATAAAAATTTTGTAGAAACTATTGTCTCTCAAACTAAGTTATATGCACTTTATGACGAAGGTTGGGCATTGTGTTCAACACCCACAGGTCAGCAATCTTTAGCTGTTTGGAAAAGTAAAACTTTAGCTCAGTTATTAATAAAAGATAATTGGAGTCGTTATACACTTCAAGAGATTGATTTAATCCCTTTTTTAGATCAAATGATTCCGTTCATTATTGAAAATAATACTTTATTATCCATCAATTTAACGCCCGAAGGGCAAAATGTATTGGTTGCAGGAAGTAAGTTTCTAATCGATATGAAAAATTATTTATATCAACTTTATACAACCCAGCCTGAACTGTTTCGAAATAATGTGAATCTACCTTTACCTCGTAAGATTCGTATCAATAAAATGTAGCGTACCATTGATCATCATTTTCAACTCAGGTGAGTTTTAGTACTCACCGAATACCCATCCACTGATGTAGGCAAAATATTCTCTCAACCATGCGTTATAGCGCGTAGAAATCGGTGTTTCTGCACCGACTGTTATAAAGTTGCTATAACCTTGTTTGTGGGCAATTGCACCTGCGCGAAGAGTATGGAAATCACTGGTCACAATCGCAATTTTAGAATTTAGGCCAAGTTTATGTGCTATTAAAATCTTTTGGCTATTTTTCAGGTTTAAATCCGTACTGGTGCTTTGGTTTTCTTGCAGAATACGATTTTCTTGAATTTGTGCATGTTCTTGTAAGTAGTTTGACATGATTTCAGCCTCAGTTTTCACTTCACCATAATCTAGCCCGCCACTGACAATAATCAGGGTTTGAGGTTGTTGTTTCGCAATTTCTCCAGCAGTATCTAAACGTTTGGCCAGTGTGGGAGATGCTTCACCTTGGCTAATACCACTACCCAATACAACAATCGCTTGAACATTTTCAATGTGATGCTTTTGCGTAGATTTCAGTTGTATATATCCAAAAAAGGCAACTAGGCTGATCAACCAAATTCCAAAAGCAATCCAACCAAAAGACCAAATCTTTTTTAATGTTGCATGCTGTGCTAAGAAATTAGAAATTTGTTTAATCCATAATGCAGTCACACAGAAAACCAAACCGATACAAAGGGGTAGAATTGTTCCCAAGTGGATTTTTTTATATAAAATAAGAATAAACCCATCAAGAAAAAGTAAAAAACCAAGGATAAAAAGGATCGACCGCAATAACTTGTTTTTATTCATATGAATCTAAAAGCATTTAACTATTCTGCTATTTTAAACTGAAACGACATGATGATTTGTAAAGAAATCATATTTTCAAAAAAATTTAGTTTTAAAGTCAAAACTAAAATGCAGCGTAGAAAAGGTGAGGCTAAGAGACTAAAAAAATAAACCGAGCACTTTGGCTCGGTCTATCAATAAACGAATGGATTAAGAATGTATTCAAAAACAATCAATAAACATCACGACGATAACGACCATCTAGACGCAATTGATCTACTGTATTTTGACCAAGGATATCGACTAAAGCTTGCTCTACGTCACTTGCCATGCCATTAATGCTACCACATACATAAATCACGGCATCATTCTCTACCCAAGCTTTCAGCGCTTCAGCATGATCACGTAACTTATGATGCACATAGATTTTTTCAGCATGATCTCGTGAGAAGGCTAGATCAATACGTTTAAGCATTGCTGTATTTTGCCAAGCTTGAACTGTGTCTTTAAAGAAAAAGTCGTGAGCTTGTTGGCGTTCACCGAAGATGAGCCAGTTATCTGTGTAATCCAAACGGACACGGGCATGAATTAAACTCATGAGCCCAGCGATCCCCGTACCATTACCAATACAAATAATTGGACGATTATCTGAAATTAAATGGAATGATTCATTGGTTCGAATTCGTAAAGAAACCTGATCATGCAATGCAATATGTTCTGTGAGCCAACCTGAGCCAAGTCCAAGTTCACCTTGTTCATTGCGTTGTTGACGAATGACTAAGCGTAAAACTTGTTGTGTTGGAATACTGGCAATTGAATATTCACGTGTCGGCAGGGTAGGTAATTGTTCAAGTAAATCTTCTATACTTGAGAATGCTGCCACTGTTACAGTTAAATCACGATCCCAAAGTGCTTGTTGAATAGTTTGATTCAACGAAGTTACTTGTGTTTCAGCTTGAATTTGGTGTTGATCCAAAAATAACTGAATACGATCTGCACTATTACCTGCTTGAATCTCAGCAATATCACCTGCTTGCCATTTGGCTTCATAAGGTGCTTGAAGCTCAATATTAAAGGCAGGTGCGCCCATACTGTTTGGATTTAATAATTCACGTTTCGTGAGTTTCCATTGATCAAAGGTCTTTTCAATCGACACGCCTTTTAGCTCAAGATGTGTAGCTTGTGCTAATGCTGTATTCCACTTTTGAATATCGTCATTATTGGCATTATTCACTTCAATGGTTGCAAATAATTGCTGAGCGCCAGATTGCTTTAACCATTGATCAATACGATGTCCAAAACTACAGTAAGAATCAGGATAGTCTTGTGAACCTAGTGCTAACACAGCGTATTTTAAATGAGAAAGATCTAATGACTGTGTCATGAGTTTTTTCTCAAAACTTGATGCAAGGTCTGGAGAATCACCAGTACCATAAGTACTTGCAACAAAAAGAATTTGTTTGGCTTGTTTTAAATCATCGACTGTTAATTGCTGTACTGCTCTTACAGTCGTTGGTTGATGTGCTTCTTGTAAACTACTAGATGTACGCCAAGCCAATTGCTCAGATACACCCGTTTGTGATGCATAAGTAATCAACCAAGGTGTTGCATTTGGATCAATTTGAACCGCAGAAGTTGCTTGTTTCGCCGCTAAAGTTAGTTTCTTTTGTTTACGACGTTTTAAATAGAGCATCCAACCTGTAACAAAGAATAATGGCATCGCCAATGCAGCAAGCATGACAATGAACTGATAAATAGGGCCAAAGAAACTGCCACGGTGCACAGGAAGCATGCTACTCATGATTTTCTCATTGAGCTTTTTATCTTCGTATAATTCTACTTTTTCGAGTTGAGCACTTTGATAATTATAAACTGCTTTGTTACGAGCACGTTCATGTTGAGGAATTGCATCCACAAAAGAAACTTCAACTTTACCATCCGCTTTTTTAGGAATAGAAACGGTGAGGGTAGAGTAGTCACGTTTAATCTGAGTGTTAAAGCCACTCCATGTTTGCGTGAGTGCTAATTGCATTTGTTCAGGTTTTAAACCTTGTTTGTCGCCACGCTCTCGGCCTTCAGCACCGAATTGCTCACCACGATTTGGATTACTGCCATTCGGTTGCTTTTCGCCACGCGCAGAATCACCACGACCTTCGCCAAGGTTTCCACCATCACGTTGTCCTTCTGCACGATTGCCTTGAGGGCGTTGATTTGCTTCACCACGTCCAGCTTGCATTTCAGGTTGAGGTTTTTCTACCCCCAATACCTTGAACATACCATTGCGCCACCAGTCGTAAGACCAATATAAGCCTGTGCAGGCAAGGATTAAGTAGAAAATAACCACCCAAGTTCCAACAACAGCATGTAAATCCCAAAGGAAGTTACGCCCTTTAAGTTTAGGTTTAATCACAAACCATTGTTTAAAAGAATGTTTTTTTGGCCAACGTAAATACAAACCACTCAATACAAAGAAAATCAGCATCAATGTGCTTGCGCCAGTAATTTGCTTACCAACTTCACCAGCCGTCAAATTACGATGTAACTGTTGTATAAACTGGAAGAAATCTTTGCCTTTGACTTCAGGTAAAACTTGCGCTGTGTATGGGTTAATCATCATGGTATAACCCTTGCGTGCACCTTCTTTCACGATATTGATGCTTGAAGATTCATCAGGTGCTTTTGCAATGGTAATACTATTGATTTTGGTTTCAGGACTTTCTGTTTGGAAATGTTGATAAATCTCAGCAGGTGTTAGTTTTGCTCGATTTTCAACTTGAACAGTAAAACTCGCTGGATTTAACCATTTTTGAATGGTTTGTTCATAAGAATAAATAGCACCAGTAACCCCCATAATGGAAAGGATTAATCCTGCTGTAATCCCTAAGAACCAATGTATTTGGAAAAATGTCTTTTTAAACATGGTCGTGGAAGAAGGAATGTAATTTTGATTGGCAAATTATAGCTGAAGATTTAGCAGATAAGATGGATTTTGCAGATAATATTTATTCTCATTATCATTTTTATTAAAGATTTGTAGTGAAGTATAAAAAAACCTCCATGATTGGAGGTTTTTTTAGAAAAATTAATTTTTATAACGTTTTAGCGTCACCAACAACTTCTTGTAGATGTTTACGCACAGTTGCAAAAGGGAAGTTACGGCTATCCATGCGTTTAGGAAGGATATACGCGCCTTGTTGACCTTTCACTTTGAAGTTAACCAGCATGAACTCAGGTGTGTTGTACCATTCGTAAATATCATTCCAACCGATCGTTCCAACACCTTCTTGTGCGCCCATCTGTTGACGCATAACAATACCACTTGGTTGTACACCCAGTTTAATGCCTTTAATTTCCTGAACTGGAAATTCATTCATTTTACGTTTGACATACCATTCAAGACCGAATTTACGGACAAGTAAGTAAATCGCTACACCTGCAAGCAATACCCAGAAAATAATGGTTGAATAATTCTTAATGAAAATAAGACCCAACAAAGCCAGCGCTACAACTACGCCTATAATCGCCCAAGTTTTCATTCCAATTTTATTGGTACTACGCCAAATTGCGAGTTGAGCGCTACGTTGTTCAGCTTCCGAAACTTCGTACGGAACAGGTTGTAAAGTATAAGCGTAAATATTCTTGGCAGTCATAGTGTCAGTAGTGTGTATAAATCTAGTCAGAGTTTAGCACTAAATCCTCAGATTTAGTGCGCGTATTGTACCAAATAACGAAGCAAATTTTATACACATTTATAAAGAAGCCAATTCAGTTGAGTGTTCATCACGTTCATGGCTTAAATTTTGTTTTAATGTCCTGAGTTGATCTAAAATGCTAAACATAAGTGATAATTGTTGAAGAATAATCAAAGATTTAGAATGATCAAGTTCAGACTGATTTAAACGAGTCCGAATATTCTGCAACATATTATGTGCAGTCAAATCAGGGGTTTCATCTCTTAATAAAGCACCACGAATATCATCTAAAGCTTGATCCATCAAACTTAAAATTTCTTGATCTTTAATTTTTTCTCGATGCGCACCCAAAGCAGCAATATAGCTAATAAATGTATGATTTAAACACAAAAATTCAAATGCTAAACTCTTCTGACTTGGATCAAAATCAGGTTCAGTGGCTAAAGTTGAGATCAATGAAGCAACATCTGCATCGGTGTTATGTGCAGCACGACGCACAATTCGATAATTTAAAGCATTGTTTCGACCATGATGATATTGATCCACGACTTCAGCTAAATAATTACATTGTGCCTCTAATGAACGTTGGATTGTTCTTGGTAGACGACGGAATTTCCAATCTGGGAAAATAAAACTCACACCAAACCATGCTAAAGCACAGCCAATGATGGTATCAATCATGCGAGGCAGACCTGCATCAAAACCTAGCCCATCAAGATTAAAATTAATTAAGGCTAAAATTGTTACAAAAGCAGTGGCTTGCGCATATTGTTTACTGCGTAAGTCGAAGAACAATACACCACTAAGCACAAGTAATAATAATTGCCCTTCGATTGATGGGACAAAATATAAAATCGCATAGCCTAAAATAATACCAGCTAGCGTACCGACAATCCTTAAACGCAAGCGACGTTTCGTGGCATTAAAATTAGGTTGGCTGACAAATAGTGCAGTCAAGAGAATCCAATAACCATATTGAATATTGGTCATTTGAATAAAAACATAGCCAATGAAGAGTACAATCGAAACACGAATCGCGTGTCTAAACAGAACAGATTCAGGCGTTAAATTTTGTTTAATCCGAATCACAATATCATCCCAACCTTTTAGATCATCATCTTTAAGTTGGTGTTCAATATGTTTACTTTGCTCAGAGGTAATATGACGTTCAGTTTCAAGATTACGTAACTGTGCATCAATCGATTTTAGATTTTGATAAAGCGAAAATAATGCATTGATCCAAATCAGATCATACTTTTCTTCTTGTTTTAATTTGTCTAAAGAAGAGCGTAGATTTTTAAAGGCATGTTCAAACCGAGTGTTATGTCGATAAGCGGTGCGATGCAAAATATTATCGCTGAGATCTTTACATGCTTTACCTTGTAATGACAGCACACGTTGAAAGCGAAATAAAATATCACTGTGTTCAAATAGCTTGGCTAATTTTTGATAATCAATATGTGCAGAGTCGGCACGTTCATGAATATCTTGAGCAACAAAATAATATTGTAAGCTTCGCCGTGTATCACGTTGACCTCTATCGCCTTTTAAACGGGTGAGTAGGGCTGTACGCATCTCGTTGAAAATAGTAATCAATTGACCATTTTCCAACGACAAACTAATCATACTTTGTTGATAGCTGCTTGCAGTCATATCAACATCAAACAAATTTGATTTTGAGAATAGAAAATCACCGAGTGCTGCATAACATTGCGATAATTTGTCTTGGACTTGGCGGACTGGAAAAAGCAGAAAACTAATGGTTGAAATGAGTCCATACCAAGCTGCACCAATGACCAATAAACTCGGTTGCATATACCATTGATCAAATATATGCACACCGAGCATTGAATATACAGAAATCACCAGACATCCATAAGAAATCGTGGCATACCGACGTCCTAAAGAGCCCAATAAAATCCAACCGATACAAGATACAATCAATCCAATCGCAAAGATAATCGGGTAAGGAAAAAGCAGGGTAACGGACGTTGCGGTAATAAAAAAACCAATATAGGTGTACAACAGATTTTGAAGACGTACTGAAAAGCGATCATCGATATCACTTAAACCTGCGGCAAGCACACCTAAGGTCAAAGGAATAGTCATCAACTGATTTCCCATAAAATAAGGGACAAAAGCTGTGCCTGAGAACGCAATGATCATTCGCAAGTTATACATAAAACTTGTGTTATAGGTGGTTTTCAGCAGTTTTAACAACCAAGTCTTCAAAGGAAATCCTTATTTAATCAATAGATGTTATGAAAAAGATCACGATACGAGAATTTATGTGATTTTTCACTCTTATCGATGACAAATCATACATCGGACAGTGTAAACTTGTCTGCAATCTTCGTATGCAATTATAAATGATCTATGTCTGAAAAAAACGCTAGGCAACAGTATTCTACCGGTTGGATTATGCTTTTGGCTTTATTTACATCTTTGGGGCCGTTATCCATTGATATGTATTTGCCTGCATTACCCGAGATGGCGCAAGATTTTAATGTTTCGACACAGCAAATTGCCAATACTTTACCCGCTTATTTTTTAGGTTTAGCCATTGGACAGTTGATCTATGGCCCAATCAGTGACCGTATTGGGCGTAAAAAACCGCTTTATTTTGGCATGGCACTTTATACATTCGCGAGTTTATTGTGTGTGATTGCTCCAGATCATTGGTCTTTGATTGCTGCACGTATTTTACAAGCACTCGGTGGTTGTGTAGGCGTGGTCATGGCCCGTGCAGCAATTCGTGATTGTTTGGATGTACAAAGTTCTGCACAAGCCTTTGCCAGTATGATGATCGTCATGGGGATTGCACCTATTCTTGCTCCAACAATTGGCGCTGCAATTTTGCACTTATTTAGTTGGCATGGGGTTTTTATTGCACTGTCTTTGGTTGGTTTAATTTGCTTATTGTGTGTGCATTTTTTATTTAAAGAAACGCTTGAACCTCAGCGCAGATTGAATTTGAATTTCAAACAAGTTTTCATTTTATATGCTGCTATTTTAAAAGATAAAAGTTTTAGATTTCCAATGATGGCTGGTTGTTTTACAGGTGCTGCATTATTCTGTTATATCAGCTCAGCATCGGCAGTGTTGATGGATGGGTATCATTTATCTCAGCAACAATTTGCTTTTGCATTTGGTTTTAATGCCTTTGGTATTATTATCTTATCGTCTTTAAATAAGCGTTTAGCCAATAAAGTTTCTGTAATTAACCGTTTAAAAATAGGTGGTCTGATTCAAGTCATTGGCGCTTTGATTATTGTTACCGCAGGGTTACTGGCGACTGCACCATTAACTTTAGTCATGTTTGGATTATTTATGACGGTTTCTGGAATAGGTTTTACTGGCCCGAATGCAATGGCTTTGGCAATGTCTGAGCAAGGTGCAAGAGCTGGAACGGCTAGTGCGATTATGGGAAGTATGCAGTTTGCGTGTGGACTTATTGGTGGTGTGATTCTGAATTTCTTAGTTTGGAATCAATTGTTTAATATGGGGATTTTAATGTTAGCGTTTACTTTAAGTGGATTGATCACCATTTTAAAAGTTGCTCAACAAATCAAATTTAAACAAAGCATTGCTTAAAATTATCAAGCTATTTCATAGTTAAGTATTTGGTTAT
>Ga0209023_10006109_pt1 | contig 12850 bp, 11 predicted proteins | sample LakOneMetagenome_FD_187468 | JGI IMG/M metagenome (GOLD analysis project Ga0209023, IMG submission 187468) | Freshwater and sediment microbial communities from Lake Erie, Canada (SPAdes) (version 2) | ecosystem: Environmental > Aquatic > Freshwater > Lentic | place: Lake Erie, Canada... | reverse complement strand
GCCTTTTATCCGTGTTCATTATACCTTCTTTGATAAGGAAAGAAAGCCCCTGGTATTTGAATGGGTTCTTACTTGTCATCAATAAAGTACCATTCATACCGCCCGGGCCATACAAAGCTGAAGATGCGCCAGACAATAATTCAATATTATCTATATCAAGTTCACTCAGGCCAATGATAGATGCAACAGAAAAATTAAGGCCCGGGGCCTGGTTATCCATTCCATCAACCAACTGGTTAAACCGGGTATTACCGCTTGAGTTAAAACCACGTGTTGTTGGTGTTTTAAAGGTAAGGGATGAGGTTGTTACATCAACACCCTTTAAAGCAGTTACCACATCGTAGTAGTTGGAAGCCGGAGAACTGCGGATCGCCGCTGCACTCACCCTTTCAATTGAAACAGGCGATTCCATAATCCTCTGTGGAACCCTGCTCGCAGACACAACTATTTCCTGGCCCAAAGAGCTGGAAGGCTTGAATAATATACTGACTGGTTGAGATGCGCTGGTTACCGTAACTTCCTGTAATTCATATCCTATGGAAGAAATTATCAATGTTACAGGCAAACTTTTTACAGATAATTTGAAATTTCCTTTATCGTCTGTAAAAGTTCCGTTCGTGGATCCTTTGATAGTAACAGACACAGCACCCGAAGCCTCTTTTGTATTGCTGTTTTTAACGTTACCATTTATCGTGGTCTCTTGTGCAAATGCTGCAAACGATAAAATATTGGCCAATAAAAAAGCAACCAAATGGCTTGTTATTTTTCTCATATAGCGTGGTTTTGGTTTAAATATCAGGCAAAATAAGGATAGTTATACTGCTAATGAAATTTAATTTTGAACGCTGTGTTGAAATCTTATACTGATAAACAAAAGATTATTCATTGCTTGAGAGTACTTTAGCGCATGGCTCAATTGCATTTTCCCGGTCAGACGAATTTTTACAAAGGCAAAGTAAGGGACGTATATACCATTGAAGATAAATTACTGGTAATGGTAGCCTCCGATCGTATCTCTGCTTTTGATGTGGTACTGCCCCACCCGATCCCCTATAAAGGACAGGTTTTAAACCAGATAGCTGCGTATATGCTGAAGGCAACAAAGGATATCTGCCCCAATTGGCTGTTAGATACACCAGCCCCTAACGTAAGTATCGGAAAAAAATGTGACCCGTTTAAAATTGAGATGGTTGTGCGTGGAAACCTTACCGGCCATGCCTGGAGAACATACCATGCCGGCAAAAGGATATTGTGTGGTGTACAGATGCCCGATGGCATGAAAGAGAACGATCCTTTTCCTTCCCCGATCATAACGCCATCCACCAAGGCTTCTGAAGGACATGATGAAGACATAAGCAAAGAAGATATCATTGATAAGCAACTGGCATCGGCTGCCAATTGGGAAAAATTATCTTCCTATGCGTTGCAATTATTTGAAAGAGGTAAGCAACTTGCATTAAAACAAGGCCTCATCCTTGTTGATACCAAATATGAATTCGGCAGGATCGGTGATGAAATATTTTTAATGGATGAGATCCACACACCGGATTCATCACGGTATTTTTATGCTGATGGTTTTGAAGAAAGACAACTAAAGAATGAAAAACAAAAACAGTTAAGTAAGGAATTCGTAAGGGAATGGTTGATAGAAAATAATTTCATGGGCAAGGAAGGACAAACAGTACCGGAAATGAGTAGCGAATGGATCAGCGAGATCAGTAGCCGTTATATTGAATTGTATGAAAAAGTTATCGGTGAAAAATTCATTCCTTCAGATATGCCTGATGAAGAAACAGAAAAGCTGGTACTTGATGCTTTGAAAAAAATGTAAGTTTCGGTCGGCACCGAAGGTCAGACCGAAAAAAACTGGAGTGGATGAATAACCGGTCTGACCTGCGGTACCGACCGGTTATTCATCCACGATCTCACCATAATCAATAAAAAGTTCTGTTCCCGCTTTTATATCTGTCAAGGCTTCAAAATCTTCTCCTTCATTTATCGACATGATATTTGGTTCATCGGAATGATTCAGGTAAATAACCAGGTCAACCATTTTAAATCCATATTCTGGAACATAATAATTGTCCTCATCATACAAACAAAAATTTTCAACAATTGCTTTACTGTGTTGCGGAAGGGAAGCTATTTCTTCTTTAGTAATTTTTATCCATTCACTTTTATCATTTGAAAAAATATTACGCTGGCCCTTTTTGATATCTGTTGCGGCGAATACTCCGATCCCCTGCACGGGTGATGGCCGTAACATAACAAATGTGTTATTGCGCAGTTCATTCAGTAACGCTTCTTTTGTCATGGTTGAATTCAATTTTTTAAACAATTCATTACAACAGTGATTTCCTGTAATGTAACAGTTTCGTTTTTTTACGTCATTGCGGCGACTGATTTTAAATTGAGCCACTGGTAAAAAATCCTGAAGCAAAACATTGGCATAACTTTTGAAAACAGTACAAACATATTAAGCTTTCTGTTTTATACGGCAATATTAAGCCTTTCATCATTTTATCAACCTTAAAAAATCTTATCATGGGAAATTTATTGTACATCATTGCGGTTATCCTTGTAATAGGATGGGCAATTGGATTCATAGGATTTCATGTCGGGGGCATCATACATATCTTACTTGTAATTGCGATCATTGCAATTCTGTTGCGGGTTATTTCGGGTAAGAGTCCTTTGTAGTAAACAACATTTTCAAACTTTTAAATTAAATCAAAATGAGTAAAAAAGGAATAATGATCGGGTTACTGGCAGCCGCTGCTGCAGGTGCTGTTGCGGGTGTTTTGCTGGCTCCTCATAAAGGATCAAAAACCAGGAGAAAATTATCGAAGAAAAGCAGGGAAACTGTAGAAGGAATCAAAAACAGTTATAACAATTTCAAAGATACAGTTACGGATAAATTCAATGCTGCAACGGACCATGTGCCGGAGAACAACAAAAGGACGGTAGCTTAAAATCCGGCGGCAGATTTGATATTCTCCATCTCAATAAATACCAGGGCATTCAATTAAACTGAATGCCCTTTTTATTAACTATATTTTTTTACCCTTGCTTTCGATTTATTAAAAACCATTCTCCCTTTATCAATGCCTTTTCTCAATTCCTTTTGCACATCTTCCGGCAGGTTAATGACTTCATGACAGGCTTCACTGCAGCAACCTTTATATTTTTCTGCACATTTACTGCACTGGATGAATAACAGGTGGCAGGCTTCATTTTTACAATTGGTATGGGTATCGGCAGGTTCACCACATTGATGGCATTTTGCGATTATCTCATCTGTGATACGCTCTCCCAGCCTGTCATCAAAAACAAAGTTCTTTCCGTGAAACTTATTGGGAAGCCGTTCTTCCTTTATTTTATTGGCATAATGAATGATCCCGCCTTCCAGGTGAAATACATTTTTAAACCCACGGTGAAGCATATAAGCACTTGCCTTTTCGCAACGAATACCACCTGTACAATACATGATAATATTTTTTTCCTTGCTGTCATTCAGCATTTCTGCAGCCATTGGCAATTGTTCACGGAATGTATCGCTCGGTATCTCAATGGCATTTTCAAAATGCCCTACCTCATACTCATAATGATTGCGCATATCAACAACGATCGTATCAGGATCATTGGTAAGTTTATTAAAAGTGGGTGCATCTACATATTTACCCTTATTCGCCATGTCAAAACCAGGATCATTGATTCCATCGGCAACAATTTTATCACGCACTTTTATTTTCAGCACCCAGAATGATTTGCCATCGTTGTCTACAGCAATGTTCAAACGCAGATTATTCAACTCATCAAAAGAATATAAAAAACTTTTGAATGCTTCAAAATTATCTTCGGGTATGCTCACCTGTGCGTTGATACCTTCATGGGCAACATAAATGCGGCCAAATACTGAAAGTGCATTCAACCCTTTATACAATTCATCCCTGAATTTTATAGGATCTTCAATAAAAAAATAATTGTAAAATGAAACGGTGGTCCGTTTGATCGTTTCTTCGTACAGGCGCTTCTTCAGCTCCGCCTGTGATACACGGTTGTGTAATACTGCCATAAAATTTAATTTGATCCTGTTGTGAACAGGAAATCATTTGATGATTGGATGCTTGCAGGGCAAACCAAATTGAGCCGCAAAATTAAGGAATTATTTTAAAAAATCTCGCCATTGCGTGAAACAAACACTAAGGGGACGTCATCGCGAGGAACGAAGCAATCTGTGTATTTTATTCATGTAGATTGCTTCGTGCCTTGTAATGACGTGTATAATGGCGAATACAATTACAGGCTGATAGTCACGCCACTGCCACCACTTCCTCCCCCGCTGCCTTTGCGGTTCCTTTGAATATTGCCACCCAGCAATCCTCCCGTGCCGATACGGATACCGGTATGGCCACGCTTTCCGTTCTCAAAGGCTGCAACTACATCAACCCTGAAGATCTTTAATATATTCTCCAGCCCGGCAAATACTTCTACATAATTGCTTTTCCTTGTCACATAAAAAGTATTTGCCCCGGCTACCAGGTTCCAGTTTAGTTTTTTAAAGAATGGGATCTTATTTGTGATCAGTCCGTTGAAATGATGTTCAAGATGTGCAATGGCATAAAATTTTGAAATAGTACTGTACTCATAATAGTTTGCCAGCTGGAAACTGTTCACATATTCACTTGCTGCCACGGCCTTGTTGCCATTGAAATGCTGGTAATCCTGTATGTAAACACTGTTTGTATTTAAAAATCCGCCAACACCGACCTTGTACTTAAGCAACCCTGCAAGTTTAAAATTCTTATCATCATTGATCGAGAATCTCCATTTATCAAAATCAACATCGCTGCCGAAAATATTCTTAACACCCTTGCTGTAACCAAATGTGAATGTAGGGTATTTTGAACCCAGGGAAATTTTGCTGTATGGCAACTGTATATATTTCTGACCGGGTTTATAACTGATACTAAATGAAAATATCACGGCCTGGTGAGGAACCAGCTCTGCTAACGTGATCCTGTCTGCAGGATAGTTTGGTGTTATCTTGGCACTGTCTTTAAAAAAAGTAAAATAAGTTGTATTGTGTAATGGTATCCTGTCTTCATATAAAGCGTTTACATTAAAACGTAAGCCACTCTCATAACGTTTGGAAAAATTAATACTGCCGAAATAATTCTCATAGGTCTTGATAAAATTATCTCCATAAAAAAGCGTACTGATGCTGTTTACTAATGGAAGCAACGGGCTCTCCTTATTGAATTCACTCACCCTTTTTCCTCCACTGAATGTCCACGCAAACCGTTTGAATTTTTTATCGGCATCTACGTCCCTTGTCCTGAAACTGATACTTGCCCAAGCATTCAGGTGTGTGTTGCTGAAACCATATCTTATATTGGGTTCAAAAGAAAAATGCGATTTCCATTTTTTGAGGTAAGTATTGAAACCTGCATTGATATTCAGCACCAATCCTTCTGCAGGATTATATTCCAGGTTCTGTATCGGTGATTCAATATTCCATGAATATGTCTGCTTGGTACTGTAATGTGTGCGATGAATACCATTCCACAAGGCTGACAATGGTTTTATCTTCCCTTGTTTTTTATTGAGTGAATCAACATCGTTCTTATTTAAAGATGAATCTTTATGCAATTCATAAATACTATCTTTTACCTGGTAATCCATTTGCTCTTCCCTTTCCAGCGGGACCGGTCTCGTGCTGTCCCAATATGCTTTCGGTTTTTTATTAACGGACGTATCATACTTTATAACAATCCGGTCAAAGAATTTTTTAGGAAAAACTGGATTGATAGCATAATTCGAATACACACTCAGAAAATTTCCCACCGCATCTATCCTGAACTGGTTAAAACTGAAATGAAGCAGCTGGCTTTTCAATCTCCATACTTCATCGTTAACGGGCACATGCATTTGTGTTATCTGCAAAGTGTCCATTATTTCCAGTTGGGATGTTTTGGTAAGCAGCAGGTCAAAACTGTGAATACGCCAGTCTCCGTCTGCAATATTGATAACACCTGAGAACAAGGGTTCATATGCCCTGCGAGGCGTAACCCGGATACTGTTGATTGCTTTTCCGTTCTCCCAGAATGTACCAAGGAATTTGAATTTATAATAATGAATGGCATTATCTGCAATTGGTGAAATAAATCCACGGGGATTGAACCTGTCGGTAAAAACAGTAACATTGTTTGTATACAGGCTGATGAATGCCGGAAATGTAAAACCAAAATCGCCACTGCCGCTTACGCGGCTGCTCTGCACTTCCATTTTAAATTTATCGGGCAGTTCTGCATTTATTTTAGCAACAGATTCAGATAAATAAATGATACCCTTACCCGAAGAATCGAGCATCATCTCTTTCCTGTCCTCTTCCGGGATCTTTCTGCCAAGTATTTTATCTGGAAGGTTACGAAGCTTTATCATATCCTTGGTGTACAGATCACAGGTAAATGAGTTCACCTGTGTATGATAATAAGGTCTTTTTTTGATCGCCTGCCGGATGATCTCATAAGCAGGATCCTCATCCCTTGTTGTAACGATCACTTCTTTGAGGACTAATTTCTGTTCATTCAGGATAAATGTTACTTCAGTATCAGTAGTTACTGTAACTTTTTTTTCGGTTGCCGTATAACCGATATGCTGGCAAACCAATGTATATGTACCCGGAGATAATGAAAAGGAAAAATTTGCTTTGTTATTAGCACTTGCACCGATGGAACTTCCTTTAACTGTTATAGATGCGTAAGGAAGCAGGTCGCCATGCTCGCTAAAAACGGTTCCATAAATTTTTTGCGCTGAAGAATGCAGGGAAATAACAGTCAGAAAGGCCAGGAAGATAATTCTCATATTACATGTTGCGTATCAGCGAAATTAACAGCCGAATTGTTAGTGAAAAACTAAAACTTTTTTTTGTGCCTGTTATGAAGTTTTTTTTCTGAGCAAACTGCCGGTTAAAGCAGCAAATCCACCAACAACAGCGCCGATAAGGCCAGTAACAAGTATCAGCATATTGGGGTCATCTTTTTTTAATATGACCATCGATATCTTATGGGCCAGTACATGTTCATTGTTATTGCTGATCCAGAAACTTAATCCTGCCCATAAAATAAACAAGGCAACAAAACCGCAAAGAAATGCCATTCCCGGTTTTTGGGGAATAAGTGCAGATACTATCAAGCACACAACAGCAATACTCCACCATGGAAAATATAAACAGGCTGCAAAACTTAACAATGCCATTAAAATAAGAGAGGTTATAAATTTCATGATGGTTGAATAGTTTACTTGTTTATTAGTTTATTGGTAGATCATTCTGCTATTGAACTATTATTTATTTTTACAGTTATACTTTTTTATCCAGTATCCAGTACTTACTTACTAAAATTCATCACCCATTTCACACGCTTATCTTTCTGCTCTTCTTTTGTCATCATCCATAACGGGTAATATTTCCCTGCCACCCATTGATCAACAAAAGTATCATAGAACTTACTGCCGGGGTTTCCGTTCTGTCCGCCCGGATAAACACCATATGCTTCTGTTTTTGCAGTAAGGCTCACGATCATTCTCCAGCTTGGCCCATGATCTTCTTTGGTTGCATTTATGATATTTGTTCCTCCACCGATGGGTAAATGCATCCTGCTGAATGCAGGTAATTTCAGCAAATGACTAACTTTCGTATCCTTGTATTTAGCCCATTGCAACCTGCCTTCGGCCTCAGCTTTAGTTAATACCGGCACAGCCCGTTTAAACGCTGCCGTAACTTCGTCAGACAATGTTTCTGTCTGAGGCGTATTTATATTGTCTAAGAATTTGTATGCAGAATCTTTAAGCACACCTTCCAGTAATGTACTTTCAAAAGGTATTAATGATGGGGCTGGTGCTTTTGAAAATTCATCATCAAAAACTGTATCAATAAAATTCTTCCAGGTCAACACAAAAACCGTTGCGCCTTTACTGTCGGCATCATTTCTAAGGTCCCAGTTTTTCAACAGGTCGAAATATTTTTTCTCTTCGTTGCCAAGGTTTTGTTCATTGATATTTTTAAGGAATACAGGCCTTGCCATTTCTGCAAATACATTATAGTTATCAGTTTGTAACGCCATCATATCCTGTGGCGTTATTTTTTGCATGGCCGCCAGCTTACGGTTAATGATGAATCCTCTTGGTGCAGGATATTCCCTTCCCAGGTAGTAAGGATAAGTTGTATCTGCAGGAACCTGGTTGGCACTGCTAACAAAACCACGTTCCGGGTTATACTGGTAAGGTGTTTCATCCATGGGGATCATGCCCTGCCACATGTAATTACTATCACTTCCTTCCATTACAAAATCTCCCTGCCCTTTCCATTTTGCAGGAAATTCACCTTGTGTGCGTATGGCAATATCACCGTTTTTACAGGCGAAAACCACATTCTGCCCGGGTGTATGAAGGTTTACAACTGCAGCTGAATAATCCGCATAATTTTTTGCACGGTTCAGCATACTGAATATAAGCAGTTCATTGCTTGGATCATGTGCTTTCCATCTTACTGCATAACATTTTTTATTATCGGTACGTTTTCCACCAAATGATTTATCATACATAACGGGACCGAATACCGTATAAGCAACCGAATCAATAAAGTCAGGTTTACCTGCAATTTTTATCTGCTCAACCCTGAAACTTGTTTTCTTCCATTCATTGTTGAACCAATATTCTTTTCGGCTGTCATCTTTGAATTTTATCTCATAATAATCCCTCACATCACGGCCTCCATTGGTAAACCCGAAAGCACAGCTATCGTTATACCCAATGATGATACTGGGAGCTCCGGGAAATGTTGCACCATATGCATTGAATGATGGTGTTGATATCTGCATCTCATACCACAACGATGGAAGGTTTAATCCAAGATGAGGATCATTGCAAAGTATCGGTGAACCACTGGCTGTCTTGGTTCCGCTCACAGCCCAGTTATTACTTCCATTGTCTTTATCAGGTTTTTCATTTTCCTGTACTGCAACACTGCCCTGGCTGAAATAAAGAGAATCTGCGTCAGCAGGTTTTTTCAATTGTACTTTTGGTTGCTGGTAGATAGTTCCTTTTGGAATAATGGGATCCATGGAATCCTGCCTCGCCGGGTATAGTTTTGCAAAATCATCCGGACTGAAAAAATTCTTTGCATTCGTCATTTCAAAATCAGTTTCATGTGCAGCAAGATCGTATGACATATATTTTAAGAACAAAGCTGTGCGCAGATTACTCCATTTACCCGGTTTATAGCCAAGTAGTTTATATTCCAGCGGCAAAGAACTTTCAGTTAGAGATTCGATATAAGAATTAACACCGGCTGTATAAGCATCGCATTCTTTTTTGATTGTTTCATTGGCTTCCATCTCCTTTAAAGAATTTTCTGCTGCATATACCATTCCCAATCTCCTGAATTCACGGTCGTGGTTAAGTGCAATATCGCCAACCACTTCACCAGCCCTTCCCGCAGCAGCAAGTGTCTGAAGGTCCATCTGAAACAACCTGAATTTCGCATGCAGGAATCCCTGAACGAAATAGGCATCATTTTCCTGTTCGGCAAAAATGTGTGGTACCAGGCGCTCATCAAAATAAACACTCACTTTACCTTCCAGCGAAGGGAATTTCAGATCGGCCGAAAAATTTTCATCAGCAGGCTCGGCATTCTGCCACACGCCTTCCTGTGGTGCCAGTAATTTACCCAAGGGTGCCGGCAATAACATTTTTGTATCCAGGATAACACAGAGAAAAGTTGTAACAGCAGCAGACAGAATGAACAGGAATATTCTCATATATAATATTGTAAACTGTAAATTAAATAAAATATCGATGCCATCGTGTTGCTTTATTTACTTTGGCTGGATACCCTACTTTGCAAAAGCCACTAAACACTTTATTTTTGCAGTATGGATGAAACATTAAGTGAACATACCAAAAACATCCTGGGCTTAAAATTGCCCAGCGACCCAAGGTGGGTGAACCTTGCAGAAATGCAGCTGGAAGAGATCCTTACGGACCATGCATATTGTGAACAGAAAGCAGCAACAACCTGCATCACCCTTATTCAAAAACATTCCGACAAGGAATTACTTGTAGAAGAATTAAGTCCGATCGTTACGGAAGAATGGGGACATTTCAGGGCAGTATTGGCCGAATTAAAAAAGCGTGACCTGAAGCTCGGAAAGCAGCGTAAAGATGTGTATGTGAATAAGCTGATCGAGTTTCAAAAAAAAGACGGAAGCCCGGATGAACGTTTCCTCGACCAGATGCTCATTATGGCATTGATAGAAGCACGCAGTTGTGAACGTTTTAAAAGATTAAGTGAAGGTCTCGATAATGCGTACATGCGGAGGTTCTACCGTAGGTTCATGGAAAGCGAGGCCGGTCATTATACACTTTTTATAAACCTGGCAGAACATTATATCGATAAAAAGGCCGTACGCAAAAGATGGGCGCAATGGCTCGAGTATGAAAAAGCACTGATGAACAGCCAGGAAGTGCGGGGCGACAGGATACATTGATCTACAAATGGTAGATGAACCTCATGATCGCAGGGAAATAGAGTAACTCCACCTCTTCATTGTGGTCAGGTATTGGTCCAACACGATCTTTTGGATAATTAAGCAATTGCGTATACCCTGCAGGTAATCCTGTTCTTTCGATACTTCGTTGTTTTATACCTATACCGATGTTCCCTTCCATTTCAAATTTACCGTTAGCAGTAAGTTTAAAACGCTTTCCCCAGAACACTCCACCTCCGATCAACGTATGAACGGGCCTGTATTGAAAGTTACGCAAAGTGTCTCCCAACTGAACATTGGCAAAATCATTCTTATCATTGAATGAATAATGTTTGATCCTGAATTCAGCTCCTACAAAAAAGCCATGCCTGTTGTTGTAATAGTATTTAAAACTGGTAATGCTTCTGATTCCCTTTAATTTTCCGAACTGTTCCGGATCCATAAAAAATCCCTTGTAGAGATAATTTGCTTCAGTCCACAACTCGAATTTTTTACTGATGCGGTAACCGATACCTAAACCGATCGCACCTTGCTCAGGTTCTAATATTGAATGTGGATTGAATGAAAAATATAATCCTTTTTGGATAACTGGTGAATGGCGGTATCGCTGTGCATAAGATTGTAACGATAAGATCAAAAAGCAGGCAAGCAGTATTTTTCTCATATAACTAAGAGGACCTTCCTTCAAAAAAAGTTGCTTCCTCTTTCAAATTTATATATGGGTACTGCTGAATAAGTTTTTTTACTTTCTCCAGGTTGGCGAGGAGGAATTTCTTATGCTGTTCAGAGCCCGGGTTAAAAGGCTTGTGGTTTTTTGCAGCAACAATTACGGCGATCTCCTTCATCAATAGCTGCGTTGGTTCATCAATGCAGGTTGCAATGAATTTTTCCCACACATAATTGGTGGCTGCATAATTAGGGTGCACCATGTCTTCAGCATAAAAACGGTAATCACGCAGGTCATCGATCACCAGTTCGTATGCAGGAAAATAAAAAACAGCTGTTTCATTTACCAATGAATGAACGGCCTGTATCAATGCCGCCTTGCTGCGGTTGTTTTCTATGAAACCTTCCCGCAGGTGACGGACAGGGCTGATCGTAAAAATAAAATTAACAGCCGGGTTTATTTTTTTTACGTGCTGCATCATATCTGCAAGTACATTCTTTATTTCTGATACATCGAGCAACCTCCTGTTGAATTTATCGGCAGGAACTTTATGGCAATTGGCCACAATATTTTTATAAGAATGCTCATCATCAATATTTGTATCCTCATACACAAATGCAGATCCAAGCGTAAGTAATATCCAGTCAGCTTCTTTTATAAAAGTATTTGCTTTCTGCTGCGATTGATTGATCGCATCCAGGGCTTTGCTTTTATCAATATTTGAAAATTTTGTGTGATGTTGCCAGCTTCCCCACAATTCATTGTAATAAAACAGTTCCGTTTCCTCATAGGTTTTATTCTCAGCATAAGATGTAACGGCATTGGAAATACTCACCGGGTTAAACAAGATGCCGTTGGGATTTTCAATTACGGAAAACTTATGCTGGCCGAGTTTATTGCCGATCTGTTCTGTAAAACAGGATCCAACAAGCATCAGCTTATTCCTGTGATTTATTTTTTGAGAAAATGCCTTAGGAAAAAATTCTGCGTGAAAATCCATGTTAATTAATATTGAAGATCATAACGGGTTCAGATAAATATTTCTGAAGCAAGTAAATTACATGTCGCCAGCTGTTCCATATCAAGATCGATCTGCAAACCGGCATGCTTAAAATGACTGACCATTATTTCAGTATCCATATTCCCAACAAGATCGTCACCCGCCATCGGGCAACCACCAATGCCTTTAATAGCAGAATCAAACCTTGTACATCCCGCATTCAGCGCAGCATCAAGTTTTTCCTTACGGTTATGCGGAGCCGAATGTAAATGAACTCCTATCTCAGTTGCAGGAAATGCAGGGATGATCTTATTGAGAACAGAAGTAACCTGTTCAGGTTTGGCAAGCCCCACAGTATCTGCCAGTGAAATGATCTTAATGTCGAGTTCGGCCATCTTTTCCACCCAATGCATCACAATGCTTTCATTGTATTCATCGCCATAAGGATTACCAAATCCCATTGAAATATACACAACAAGCTGTTTTTGATTTTTGATACATAAATTATGTATCTCACTCACTGTATCGAAAGAAGTAAGCATGGAAGAATTTGTATTCCGCTGCTGAAAAGTTTCGGAAATGGAAAATGGAAAACCCAGGTATGTGATCTCATCAAATACAACAGCATCCGTT
>Ga0209023_10006108_pt1 | contig 12852 bp, 12 predicted proteins | sample LakOneMetagenome_FD_187468 | JGI IMG/M metagenome (GOLD analysis project Ga0209023, IMG submission 187468) | Freshwater and sediment microbial communities from Lake Erie, Canada (SPAdes) (version 2) | ecosystem: Environmental > Aquatic > Freshwater > Lentic | place: Lake Erie, Canada... | reverse complement strand
CAAGGCTCGCCCGAGCCGATGATCGTCGCCGGGAAAGACACGGTGTGGAAGGCGACGTTGTCCTTGCCCATGAACTGGACGTAGCGGACGTCTTCGGCGCCGGCGTCCAGACGCCACCAGTCGCGCCAGGTCGTGCCGTGCTTCTCGGCCCATTCCTGGGTCGCGCCGATGTATTCGATCGGGGCGTCGAACCAGACGTAGAAGACCTTGTCCTCCATGCCCGGACGCGGGAAGCCGTCCTTGACCACCGGAATGCCCCACGACAGGTCGCGGGTGATGCCCCGGTCGATCAGCCCCTCGTCGAGGTGTTTCAGGGCGATGGATTTCGCCAGCGTCTGCCAGTCGCCCTTCGACTCGATCCAGTTCCGGATCGGCTGCTCCAGCTTCGTCTGCAGCAGATACAGGTGACGGGTGTCGCGGACCTCGAGGTTCTTCGAGCCCGAGACCGACGAATAGGGATCGATAAGGTCGACCGGGTCCAGCAGGCGGCCGCAGTTGTCGCACTGGTCCCCCCGCGCCTTCGGATAGGCGCAGTGCGGGCAGGTGCCCTCGACATAGCGGTCGGGCAGGAAGCGGGCGTCGTCGATCGAATAGATCATCCGGTCGACCCGCTCCTCGATCAGGCCGTTCCGCTCCAGCGCCTCGGCGAAATGCTGGGTCAGGCGATGGTTCGGCGGGTTCGAGGAGCGGCCGAAATGGTCGTAGCTGAGACCGAAGGCCTCGCCCGCCGACTTCTGGATCTGATGCTGTTCGTCGCAATAGGTGCGGACGTCCTGACCGGCGGCGGCGGCGGCCAGTTCGGCCGGGGTGCCGTGCTCGTCGGTGGCGCAGATATAGAGGACGTCATGCCCCTGCCCGCGCTTGAACCGCGCCCAGACGTCGGCCGGCAGCATCGAGCCCGCGAGATTCCCCAGATGCTTGATGCCGTTGATGTACGGCAGGGCCGAGGTGATCAGGATGCGGGCCATGGGAATCCGGGAAGGCGAGTGATTGGTGGTTAGTGGCTAGGGATTGACCGCACTGCAACCGGCGGGCTCCAGATAGGGCGTTTACGCTGGCAGATGGACGCCCGCCGATCACGCTGCAACCACTAATCACGAACCACTAGTCACGCCATCCTGCGGCAGACGTCTCGCCACCCGCACGAACCGCCCGGTCAGCAGCACCGACGACACCAGACTGGCGATGATCACCGCCCAGACGAGGCCATTGACGCCCAGATGATGGGCCAGCACCCAGCCCGCCGGCATCATCACCAGCGTGTAGGCGCCGAAATGCATGATGGTCGGCCACCAGACGTCGCCCGCTGCGCGGTTGGCGCTGGCGGACACGACCTGGATGCCGTCGGCGACGAAGAACAGCGTCGCCAGCACCAGTGCCGGGGTCACCACCGCCAGCAGCAGCGGATCGCGGTTGTAGGCGCTGGCCACCACGGGCGCGAAGGCCCACAGCCCCAGGGCCACGATCACCGTCAGCACGGTGACCACGCCCAGTCCGACCAGCCCGGCCCTGAGCACGCCGCGGCCGTCGCGCGCGCCATAGGCCCGGCCGACCAGCACGGCCGTCGCCGCCGACAGTCCCATCGGGACCATGAAGACGATGGCCGAAACGTTGAGCACGATGGCCCAGGCCGAGGTCTGGATGGCGCCCAGCTGCCCCGCGATGAAGGTCATGGCCGCGAAGGCCCCAACCTCGATGAAATAGCTGGACCCGGCGCCGTAGCCGACCTTGCGCTGCTCGCGCTCGGCCAGCGGATCGCGCGCGGGCTTGAGGAAGACACCCAGCTCCCGCGCCTCGGGCAGGCGCACGATATAGACGATCAGGAACACCGCCAGCGAGGTCCGGGCCGCGAAGGTCGCCCAGGCCGAGGCCGCCGCACCGTGGACCCCCAGCCCCAGAATGTCAGGCACCAGCAGAAGGTTGAGCGCCAGATTGACGCCGTTGGCGACCCACATGGCCCACATCCCCGGCTTGGGCTTGTGCAGGGCCTCGAGGAAGAACTGCGCCGCCACACTGACCAGATAGCCGGGCATGGACAGGGCGAAGATGCGCAGCGCGGGGCTCGCCCCCTCCCCCAGACCGTCGGCCAGTCCCGCGTGCTTCAGGCCCAGCGGGCCGAGCAGCAGCAGGACCAGCATCGCCGCCACCCCCAGTTGCAGCGAATAGGAGACGCCGCGCCGAAGCACCGCCCCCACCTCGGTCCGCCGTCCCTCGCCGAGGAAGCGGGCGGTCATGACCTGCACCCCCATCATCAGTCCGACCGCCGTGGTCACCACGATGCTCATCGGGGCCAGCGCCAGAGAACTGAACGCCAGTTCGCGCGCGGAATAATTCCCGACCACGATCACATCGGTCAGCCCCATGGTCATGATCCCCAGACGCGCGAGGATCACCGGCCAGGCGAGGCGCAGCAGATCTTGGGTGGCGGTGCGGGTGGCGGGGCTCAACATGGGACGCGGCACGGACCACGGGATGGCGCGGGGGTCAACACATGGGTTGCTTATGGATGGATAAGGCGGGGCGGTCTAAGGAGCGCGCATGACCCTTCGCCCTCTCTTCGTCACCCAGGTCTATGAGGCCACCCTCGCTTCGACGGCGGGGTTCGAGGACTTCAACGCCGGCCTGTCCGACGCCTGCCGGATGCTGGCCGACGAGGACGGCGCCGGCCGCGCCTGGTGCAAGGCGCACGGCTATCGCGGCTATACCTCCTACGGCTCACTCAACGACCTGCCGAACCGGATGCCCGAGTTCGCCGAGCTGAAGCGCCATCTCGATCGCCACGCCCTCGCCTATGCCAGGGCGCTCAATTTCGATCTGGCCCGCAAGCCCCGGCTCGACAATCTGTGGGTCAACATCCTCAAGCCCGGCGGCGGCCATACCGGCCATATCCACCCCCACGCCTTCCTGTCGGGCACCGTCTATGTGGAGGTCCCGGACGGCGCCTCGGCCCTGAAGCTGGAGGATCCGCGCCTGCCGATGATGATGGCGCGCCCGGGCGTCATCGCCGACGCCCCCGAGGCCGAGAAGCCCTTCGTCTATCTGACCCCCGCCGCCGGCACGGTCCTGATGTGGGAAAGCTGGTTGCGGCACGAGGTGCCGACAAACGCCGCGAAGTCCGAACGCATCTCGATCAGCTTCAACTATGCCTGAGACGGGATGATACTCGACCTCGCCAGAACGCACAGGACGCGCCTCGTCGCCGCCTACGGCCTGTCGGCGTTGGCGCATCTGTCGGGGCAGCTCTATCCGCTGATCACCGCCTTCGCGATCAACGGCGTGCTGGCGAAGGATATCCGGCCGATCCTGCTGCTGGCGGCCTGGCATCTGCTCATGATGGGCCTCGAGGTCGCCGCCAAAATGTATGACACCCGCGTCTTCACCCGGGTCTACGCCGATCTGGCCGGCGGCTTTGTCGCCCGCGCGCATGCCGAGGGTCTGTCGCCCGGCCTGATCACCGCCCGCGCCATCCTGTCGCGGGAATACGTCGACTTCCTCGAAAAGGATGTTCCCGGCGCCCTGACCTCCGCGATCGGCTTGATCACGGCCATGGGGGTGCTGTTGTCACTGGACCGGGTCGTCGGATTGGCCTGTCTGGCCTTAATTGTCCCACTGACTTTCATCAATCTGGCGCTGGGACGTCGCGCCGTTGCGCTCAACCGTGGCCTTAACGATCGGCTGGAGAGCGAAGTCGCCCTGCTGGGCCGTGGTCGTCCATCCTCGGTGAAGCGGCATTTTCAGGCCTTGGGTCGCTGGCGCGTCCGGCTTTCGGACTCGGAGGCCCGCGCCTTCGGTCTGATGGAGCTCAGCGTCATCGTCCTGATTGGCGCAGCCCTGTGGCGACTCAGTCTTGGGGAGACGATTCGGGCCGGCGATGTCTACGCGGTCTTCTCCTACGTCTGGCGTTTCGTCCTCGCGCTCGATCAGGTCCCCGTCACGGTCCAGCAGATCGCCAAGCTGAAGGACCTGAACCGCCGCATGACGATATCGCAGGCGCCGGCCTGAGGTTTTTCCCCGGAACCGCGTCTGCCGTGTAACCTTCGCCGCGCAACGGACGAAGACATCCCCGACCGTGACGGATCGTGAAGCCCATCTCAAAGCGCTGATGCTCCGCGGTCTCGACGGCGACGCGGCGGCCTGGCGCGTGCTGCTCACCGACCTGGGCGCACATCTGCGGCCGTATTTCCGGACCCGCCTGTTCGACGGCGGCGCCGACGCTGAGGACCTCGTGCAGGAAACCCTGATCGCCATCCACGCCAAACGCGCGACCTGGGACCCGTCCCAGCCGTTCAGCGGCTGGGCGTATGCGATCGCCCGGCACAAGCTGATCGACCACCTGCGCCGCCAGGGCCGTCGACCGACCCGTCCGCTGGAAGAGGCCTCGGCCCTGTTCGCCGACCACACGGTTGAGGACGGCGCCACGAAGGCCGACCTCGGCCGCTGCCTGTCCCTGCTGCCCGCCCGCCAGCGCAAGCTGATCGAGGACGTGCGGTTAAAAGGCCTTTCGATCGCCGAGGCCGCCGAACGTCACGGCTACACCCTGACCGCCGCCAAGGTCTCGATCCACCGCAGTCTGAAGTCGCTGAACGCGAAATTCGCGCCTGCGCCGGAAATGGAGGCCGTCGATGAAGACTGACGACCTGATCCAGGCCCTGTCCGCCGACCTGCCGCCCGCCCGCCGTCTCGACCGCCGGCTGGCGCTGGCCATGATACCGGCCGTGATCGTCGTGCTGATCGTTATCGGCCTGTGGCTCGGCTATCGCGACGATCTGATGGCGGCCATGCGCGGTCCGGTCTTCTGGGCCAAGGCGGCCTACACGACCGTCATGGCCGGCGCCGGCTTCTGGCTGCTGGACCGGCTCGGCCGTCCGGGCGCCAGTCCGCGCGGCCCCCTGATCCTGCTCGGCGCCGTCCTGACGGGCGTCGTCGGTCTGGCCCTGTACGAGCTCTACATCCTGCCGATGCCCGAGCGGATGCCCGCCGTGATGGGCGACAGCGCCCATGTGTGTGCGCCCAACATCGCCCTGCTGAGCCTGGTCGCCGCCCCCTTCGTCTTCTGGGCCGCCCGCGCCTTCGCCCCGACCCGGCCGATGCTGGCCGGCGCAGCGGCGGGCCTGCTGACCGGAGGCCTCGCCACTACCCTCTATGGCCTCCACTGCCCCGAGCACGCGGCGGCCTTCGTGGGTCTCTGGTACACGCTGGGCATGGCGATCACGGCGGCTGGCGGAGCGGTGATCGGGAAATTCGCCTTCCGCTGGTGATATAAAATCCCTCTCATCCCCGCGAAGGCGGGGATGAGAGGGCTGGAAATCACCCACCCGTCAGCGGCTCCCAGGCCTTCATTGCTGAGCTGACCACAGAGTCCAGCTCTTCACGCCCCGCTCCGCCTTTCGCGCTGAGGCTCAGTCCCTTGTGGACGGCGGCGTAGAACCGGGCGACGGCCTGGGCGTCGGTCGTCGGCGACAGCTCGCCCTCGGCGATGCCCTTCCTGACCCGCGCGGCCAGGGTCTCGGTGGTGCTCGCCCGGATCTCACACAGGCGGGCGGCGAGTTCGGGCGACATCTCCCCGGCCTCGGCGGCGGTCTGGATGACCATACAGCCGCCCGGAAAGTCGCCGTCGGTGAAGATGCGCGCCGCATTCCTGAGCAGGCCCTCGACGCTCTCGCGCGCCGTCGCCGCCTCCATCACGCTCCAGAAGCCGCCGCTGAAGCTGGAGACATAGTGGTCGATGGCCTCGCGATAGAGGCTCTCCTTCGACCCGAACGCGGCATAGAGGCTGGGCGAGGCGATGCCCATGGCCGCCGTCAGCTCGCTTATGGAGGCGCCGGCGTAACCCTTCTCCCAGAACACAAGCATCGCCTGCTCCAGGGCCTGATCACGATCGAAACTGCGGGGGCGGCCCCGGGTGGCGACGGGGACGCCGACATCGGACGGCGACATTCGGACCTCTATTTTTGCTGACCGTTACATAATCTCTTGCGCTTCGGAGACAAGCTTCCCAGTTGGTTCTGTGCCAATCGATACAGAATTGGCGAACACAGCAGGATCATCGCCATGAGCACTCCTTCACCCCAGGTCCCCGGTCGTCTTTCGGGCAAACGCGCCCTCGTCACCGGCGCCGCGCGCGGCATCGGCGCAGCCATTGCGCTGAAGCTCGCCGAGGACGGCGCCGACGTCGCCATCACCTATGAAAAATCCGCCGAAAAGGCCGAGGCCCTCGCCGCCGAAATCCGCGCCATGGGCCGCAAGGCCGTCGCCATCCAGGCCGACGCCGCAAGCCCGCAAGCCGTCAAGGACGCCGTCGAGACGACGGTCACCGAACTCGGCGGCCTCGACATTCTGGTGAACAACGCCGGCGTCGGCGGCGGCGGTCTGGTGGCTGACCAGTCGCTCGAGGACATCGACCATCTGTTGAACGTCAACGTCCGGGGCGTTTTCCTGACCACCCAGGCGGCCCTCGCCCATATTCCCGATGGCGGCCGGATCATCTCGATCGGCTCCTGCCTCGGCGACCGCGTGCCCTTCCCCGGCGTGACGATCTATTCGGCGACCAAGTCGGCGCTGGAAAGCTTCAACCGGGGCCTCGCCCGTGAACTCGGCCCGCGTCAGATCACCGTCAATCTGGTCAAGCCCGGCCCGATCGACACCGACATGAACCCGGCCGACGGCCCCTTCGGCGACACCATGCGTTCGATCCTGGCCCTGGGTCGCTACGGCGAGACGAAGGACATCGCCGAGGCCGTCGCCTTCCTCGCCGGCCCGGAAGCCAGGTACATCACCGGCACGGGAATCCTCGTCGACGGCGGCGGCAACGCCTGATCGTCTGATCCCGAGAAAGGGCCGGCGGCGGTTCGCCGCCGGCCCCGCCCTTCGGGCAGGGCCCTCTGGTCAAGCCGCGCCTGAAATGTGATCGTTCTCAACGGAAACGTCCCGTGGAAGAACATCAATGGTCGCCACACGCCTGATCGCCCTTTTGGGGGCCCTTTCGTTCGCCTTCGCCGCCGCGCCGGTCACGGCGCAGATCGCGTCGCCCGGGCCCGGTTTCCTCCATGCGAAGGGAACCGAAATTGTCGATGGTCAGGACCGTCCCGTGCTTCTGCGCGGCATGGGTCTCGGCGGCTGGGTGCTGCAAGAGGGCTATATGCTGCAACTGCCCGAACTGGGTCAGCAGCACGTCATCCGGGCCCGCATCGCCGACCTGATCGGCGAGGAGAAGACCGAGACCTTCTACGCCGCCTGGCGCGCCAACTCCGTCACCAGGGCCGACATCGACGCCATGGCCCGCTGGGGCTTCAACTCGGTGCGGCTGCCGATCCACTACGACCGGCTGACCCTTTCCGTCGACCGCGAACCGACCCCCGGGGTCGACACCTGGAACGAGGCCGGATTCAAACAGATCGACGACCTCGTCGACTGGGTGAGGTCGAACGGCATGGTCCTGATCCTCGACCTGCACGCCGCCCCGGGCGGTCAGGGGACGGACCTCGCCATCTCAGACAGCGATCCGTCGAAGCCCTCGCTCTGGGACAGTCCCGAGAACCGCAGGAAGACCGTCGCCCTGTGGCGCAGGCTGGCCGAACGCTATGCCGACGAGCCCGCCGTCGGCGCCTATGACATCCTCAACGAGCCCAATCAGGATTTCGAAAAGCCCGGCGGCGAACATGGCTGCGAAGAGACGACCAACGCCCCCTTACGGTCCCTGATGATGGAGATCACCGCCGCCATCCGCGAGGTCGACCGGCGCCACCTGATCGTTATCGAGGGCAACTGCTGGGGCAACAACTATCGCGGCGTCCTGCCGGTCTGGGACGACAACATGGCGCTGAGCTTCCACAAATACTGGAACGCCAACGACGCGGCCTCGATCGCCGACATCGTCCGCCTGCGCGACGAACACCAGGTCCCGATCTGGCTGGGCGAGTCGGGCGAGAACTCCAACACCTGGTTCCGCGACGCCATCCGCCTGGTCGAGGACCAGAACATCGGCTGGGCCTTCTGGCCGTTGAAGAAGATCGGCTTCAACCAGCCGCTGGAAATCGTCCCCAACCCCGGCTGGGCGCCGCTGGTCGCGTATCTGACCGGCAAGGGCCCCGCCCCCACGCCCGCCGAGGCCGAGGCGACCCTGATGCGGATGGCGACGCACGATGTCCGGTTCGAGAACAACACCGTCCATGCCGACGTCATCGACGCCATGCTGCGTCAGCCGCACTCCGATGCGACCGTCCCCTTCGCCGACCACCGCATCGGTCCAGGCCCCGCCGTCATCCGGGCGGCCGACTACGACATCGGCCGCGCCGGCCATGCCTGGGCCGACACGCGCGACGCCAGCTACGAGTCCCCGGGCCAGAGGATCTGGTGGAACAGCGGCCGTACCTGGCGCAACGACGGCGTCGACATCGCCCGCGAGGCGGACGGTTCGCCGGTGGTCACCGACTTCACCACCGGCGAATGGCTCCGTTATACCTTGAGCAACGAGGCGGCGGGATCGCGAGCGGTGGCCTTTTCGGCGCGCACCTCTTCCGTGGCCCGACTCTCGGTGAGCCTGAACGGCGCGGCGCCGGTCGAGGTCGCCCTCGCCGCCTCATCCAGCTGGCAAGAGACCGCAACACCCGCCCTGCCATTCGCGGCCGGCGCCAATGTCCTGATCCTGAAGGTCGAGGATTGCGCCGACTGCGCGGTGCGCAGTCTCACGGTCGAACCGCCCCGCTAGGTGCAGCGGGTCATCGTCACGGGCGCGCCCTGGCCGAGCGGCGTCAGGGTCAGGCGGTCCTGACCGAGACGCGCGACCCGGTGGCGGGCCGACTGATCCGGCCCCCTTGCCCCATCCATATCCAGAGTATGCCAGGTCGCGCTGAGGACATCGCCGTCCAGCCGCCAGCGGCCTTCAACGCCCTCGGAGGCCAGGGTCCCGTCAGGGCCGTAGAACGCGGGCGCCCCGCTGTCGCACACGTGTCCGACGGCGACCCAGACGCCCGTGAGCCAGGCCGTGGAGACGCCGCCCGGGCGCCCGGCGCGCGCGGCCGCCGGAGCCGGAGGCGGGGGCGCCGCCACCGGCTGGCCACCCGTCGGCCGGACCACGGACAGAGGCGCGAGCACGAACTTGCCGCCCACCCAGGCGATCGTCCGGTCGCAATGGATATAATCGACGTGCGCAATCCGGGCGGTGTTGGCCTGGCCGCAAGCGGCGCCCTCGACCGACAGCCACAGCCTGCCGGCATCCAGTTCCGCCCCGAAGGCGCTGAAATAGACCGCCTCCGAGACCCCCCCGCCCGCGCCGCCCGCCCAGACGTCGACCGAGCCGCCGCCGGATCCGCTGAACAGACCCGCGGCGCCGTCGCAGATATAGGCCGCCTCATCCAGCGCCCAGTCGCGAACGCCATCGCCGTTCCAGTCGCCGGACTTCAACAGGCCCGCCTTGTCGCCGGGAACGCCGCCGGAAGACCGGCAGGTCTCGTCCATGTCCTGAACGGCCGCCCGCACGGCCTGCGGCATCCCCTGCGCCCGCGCGCCGGAAACGCCGACGGCGCAGAGCGTCACCCCCATCGCCAAGACTACTGACGCCCGCATTTCATACCCCCCGATCTCGCCGCCGCACCGACATAACGACATTACGCCACTCGGGCGAAATGGGGAGTCCCGCGCTCCGGATTTGCTCTTGCGGGTCCTGATCGCTACATCCCGCCCCTATTCCCCATTCCGACGAACCCGAAGGGCGCACCGCTCCCATGGCGCAGCAATATATTTTCCAGATGCAGGGCCTCACCAAGGCCTTTCCTGGCGGCAAGAAGATCTTCGAAAACATCTGGTTGAGCTTCTACAACGACGCCAAGATCGGCGTCGTCGGCGTCAACGGCTCCGGCAAGTCGACCCTGCTCAAGATCATGGCCGGCCTCGACAGCGAATTCTCCGGCGAGGCCAAGGCCGCCGACGGGATCAAGCGCGGCTATCTGGAGCAGGAACCCCACCTCGACGACAGCCTGAACGTTCGCGAGAACGTCGAGGCCTGGTGTCAGGAGAAGCAGTGGGTCAACCGCTTCAACGCCATCGCCATGGAGATGGCCGAAGAATACACCGACGAACTCATGGAGGAGATGACCGCCCTTCAGGAGAAGATCGACGCCGGCGACGTCTGGGACATCGACAGCCGCATCGAAATGGCCATGGACGCCCTGCGCTGCCCGCCCGACGACTGGGGCACGGCCAACCTGTCCGGCGGTGAGAAGCGCCGCGTGGCCCTGGCCCGCTTGCTGCTGTCCAAGCCCGACATGCTGCTGCTCGACGAGCCGACCAACCACCTCGACGCCGAATCCGTCGCTTGGCTGCAGCACCATCTCGAAGCCTTCCCGGGCTGCGTCATCCTGGTGACCCACGACCGCTACTTCCTCGATCTCGTCACCAAGTGGACGCTCGAGCTCGATCGCGGCAAGGGCATCCCCTACGAAGGCAACTACTCCGGCTGGCTGGAGCAGAAGCAGAAGCGCGTCGTCCAGGAGCAGTCGGAATCCGAAGCCCGCCAGCGCGCCCTCACCCGCGAGCTGGAATGGGTCCGTTCGGGCGCCAAGGCCCGTCAGGCCAAGTCCAAGGCCCGTCTGGCCGCCTATGAGCGGATGGTCGACGAGCAGGACCAGCAACGCGGCGCCCAGACCCACGCCGTCATCCAGATCCCGCCCGGCCCGCGCCTCGGCAACGTCGTCCTCGAGGTCGAGGGGATGCAGAAATCCTATGGCGACAAGGTCCTGTTCAACAACCTGACCTTCAAGCTGCCGCCCAACGGCATCGTCGGCGTCATCGGCCCCAACGGCGCCGGCAAGTCGACCATGTTCAAACTGATCACCGGCCAGGAAACGCCCGACGGCGGCACGATCAAGGTCGGCGAGACGGTCAAGCTGGCCTATGTCGACCAGTCGCGCGACGCGCTCGACCCCAACAAGACCATCTGGGAAGAGATCTCGGGCGGCACCGATGTGATGATGGTCGGCAAGCGTGAGATCAACACCCGCGCCTATGTCGGCTCCTTCAACTTCAAGGGCGGCGACCAGCAGAAGAAGGTCGGCCAGTTGTCCGGCGGTGAGCGCAACCGCGTCCACCTGGCCAAGACCCTGGCCACCGGCGGCAACCTGATCCTGCTCGACGAACCGACCAACGACCTGGACATCGAGACCCTGCAGAACCTCGAAGAGGCGCTGGAAGAGTTCGCCGGCTGCGCCGTGGTCATCTCCCACGACCGCTGGTTCCTCGACCGCCTCGCCACCCACATCCTGGCCTTCGAGGGCGACAGCCACGTCGAATGGTTCGAAGGCAATTTCGAAGCCTACGAGGAAGACAAGAAACGCCGCCTCGGCGCCGACAGCCTGATCCCCCACCGGATCAAGTTCCAGAAGTTCGGACGCTGATCGCTACGGATTGTATGATTGACGGCCTCCCTCGCGGGAGGCCGTTTTCGTTTCGGGTGGCGCCCGGAGGCGGTCAGGGTAATCTGGCTCCATGAGCACCCGTCCCGCCGTCCTGATCATGCAGCGCCATCTCGGGCAGCTGACGCCGTTCCTGGAGGGGGCGTACGACGTCTATCGCTTCTGGGAAGGGCCGCCGGCCGAGATCGAGTCGCGGATCGGGGCCATCGTCGTGGCGGGCGAGTTCGAGCTCGACAAGGCGCTGATCGAACGGCTGCCGAACCTGAAGCTGGTCGCCTGTTTCACCTCGGGCTACGACCGCATCGACGTCGAATGGTGCCGCGACCGGGGCCTGCCGGTGACCCATGCGCCGGGCGTCAATCACGAGGATGTCGCCGACCACGCCATCGGCCTGATCCTGGCGGCGCGGCGCCAGATCGTCGCCGGAGACCGCCACCTGCGCGCCGGCGAATGGACCCCGGAATCCCGCATCGTCACCCCGTCGCTGAAGGGGCAGAAGGTCGGCATCGTCGGTCTGGGCCTGATCGGCGAGGCGATCGCCCGCCGCGCCGAGGTCATGCGGATGGAGGTGCGCTGGTGGGGGCCGCGCGACAAGGCCTCCGACTGGCCGCGCGCCAACTCGCTGCTGGAGCTGGCGAAAGACAGCGACATCCTGGTCGTCGCCTGCCGGGTCGACGACAGCAATATCGGCCTGATCTCGAACGCCGTGATCGAGGCGTTGGGCGCCTCAGGCCTGCTGGTGAATGTCGCCCGCGGTCAGGTGCTGGACGAGACGGCGGTCATCGCGGCGCTGACCTCGGGAGCCCTGGGTCAGGCGGCGCTGGACGTGTTCACCCACGAGCCGGTCGATCCCGCGCTCTGGGCTGACGTCCCCAACACCGTACTGACGCCCCACACCGCCGGGGCCACAACCGAGGCGGTGCAGGGCATGTTGATGCTGATGGTCCAGAACCTGGCGGCGGTCTTCGCCGGCGAACCGTTGAAGACCCCCGTTTCGGACCGGCGTTAGTCGCCCTCGGGCGCCTGCATGCCGCCGGGCATGCCGCCGCCCTGGGGCATCGGCATGCCGCCCCCCTGGCCGCCGCCGGGGCGCATCATGCCGCGCATCGCCTGCAACTCGTCCGGCGTGACCGTACCGTCGTGATTGGCGTCGAGACGTTCGAACAGAGCCGCCGTCATGGCGTGATATTCGTCCAGGGTCACCGTGCCGTCGTGGTTGGCGTCGGCGCGCTCCATGCCGCGACCGGCGCTCATCATGCTGCCGGGAGTCGGGGGCGGGGTGAGCTCGGCGCCCGTCAGCGAGCCGTCGTGGTTGGTGTCGAGCGCGGTGAAGCGGGTGTCGGACCGCTCCTGCATCTGGGCCAGGGTGAAGGGCCCCATCTGGGCCATTCCACCCATCCCGCCTCCGGGGCCCTGCTGGGCCGAAGCGGCGAAGGGGACGACG
>Ga0209023_10006107_pt1 | contig 12853 bp, 12 predicted proteins | sample LakOneMetagenome_FD_187468 | JGI IMG/M metagenome (GOLD analysis project Ga0209023, IMG submission 187468) | Freshwater and sediment microbial communities from Lake Erie, Canada (SPAdes) (version 2) | ecosystem: Environmental > Aquatic > Freshwater > Lentic | place: Lake Erie, Canada... | reverse complement strand
AGGGTAATCATAGGAACAACTTCTGAAAGGGCTGTAAAGATGATGAATGATCTTTATATTCCTTTTGTACGACAGGGAAACCCGATCATTTTCATGGATGAAAAATCTGCTGAGCTTACAAAGTACGCAGCCAATTCATTCCTGGCCGTGAAGATCAGTTTTATGAATGAGATCGCACAATTATGCGAAAGGGTTGGTGCCGATGTTGACATGATACGCCGCGGCATTGGCAGTGATGAACGTATTGGTAAACGTTTTTTATTTCCGGGTATTGGATATGGTGGAAGTTGTTTTCCAAAAGATGTACAGGCATTGGCAAGGTCATCTTCTGAAACAGGTTACGATTTCAAGATCCTGGATGCAGTCATGCATGTAAATGGAAATCAAAAACTTCACCTTGTACCCAAGATCAATAAATATTTTTCGAATGATCTGAAAGGGAAACATTTTGCATTCTGGGGACTGGCATTTAAACCAAATACAGATGATATAAGGGAAGCTCCGGCTTTATACATGATAGAAGCCCTGCTGGCTGCGGGTGCCACTGTTACAGCGTTTGATCCGGAAGCAATGAAGAATGCAAAACAGGTAATGGGAGAGAGGATCAATTTTACCGACAATCAATATGAAGCGCTTGAAAATGCCGATGCACTCGTTATTGCAACTGAATGGAATGAGTTCCGTACACCGGATTTTGCCAAGATCGGATCGAGATTAAAATTCAAAGCGATCTTTGACGGCAGGAACCTGTTCGACCTTTCGCAAATGAAAGATCTCGGATTTCATTATGAAAGTGTGGGAAGGAAAGCAATCGTAAATTCATAGTTTGACGTTTGAAGTTCGAAGTTGACTAACCTTGAACCTCAAACCTCAAACTTCAAACTTTTAATATAGTGCCTACTAAGAGAATTTTAATTACAGGAGCAGCAGGTTTTTTAGGCTCCCATTTGTGTGATCGTTTTATCAAAGAAGGATTTGATGTGATCGGTATGGACAACCTTATTACCGGGGATCTTAAAAATATTGAACACCTTTTTAAATTAAAGAATTTTGAATTCTATCATCACGATGTTTCAAAATTTATTCACGTAACAGGCAAACTTGATTATATTTTACATTTTGCATCACCTGCAAGTCCGATAGATTATTTAAAAATCCCGATTCAGACATTAAAGGTTGGTTCATTGGGTACTCACAATTGCCTCGGGCTTGCACTTGCAAAGAATGCACGCATACTTGTTGCAAGTACAAGTGAAGTGTATGGAGACCCGCAGGTTCACCCGCAGAATGAAAATTACTGGGGTAATGTTAACCCTGTTGGCCCGCGTGGCGTTTATGATGAAGCAAAACGTTTCCAGGAAGCCATTACCATGGCTTACCATACTTTTCACAATGTGGAAACAAGGATCGTGAGGATATTCAATACTTACGGCCCACGTATGCGGTTAAACGACGGAAGAGCATTGCCGGCTTTTATCGGCCAGGCCCTGCGTGGCGAAGACCTGACAGTTTTTGGAGACGGAACCCAGACCAGGAGTTTCTGTTATGTTGATGACCTTGTAGAAGGTATCTATCGTTTACTGATGAGTGATTATGCAATGCCTGTCAATATCGGCAACCCGGATGAAATATCATTGAAGGATTTTGCAGAAGAGATCATTAAACTTACAGGTACAAAACAAAAGATCGTTTACAGGCCATTGCCTGTTGATGATCCCAGGCAACGCCAGCCGGATATCAGCAAAGCAAAAGAATTACTGAACTGGCAACCAACCGTTAGCAGGGCAGAAGGCCTGAAAATAACATATGAGTATTTTAAAAGCCTTCCCAAAGAAGAATTGAATAAATTGCCCAAGGAGTTCTTAAAAAAAGAAAACAAACAGCATTAAATTAAAAAGGTATAACTCATAATACAAAACAAAAACCTTAATATGTACCAGGATTTATTAGACAAAAAGAAAACACTGGCTGTGATAGGACTTGGATATGTCGGATTGCCTATCGCTTTGGAATTTGCAAAAAAAATAAAAGTGATCGGTTTTGATATCAATGCCGAAAGGGTAGCGATGATGCAGCGTGGTGTTGATCCAAGTAAAGAACTGGATTCATCAGCATTCGAAAATTGCGATATCGAATTTACCAATAGCCTCGATGTATTGCGTACTGCAAACTTTTTTATCGTTGCTGTTCCTACACCGGTGGATGAACATAATATTCCTGATCTTATCCCGGTTCAAAGGGCCAGTGAAACAATCGGCAAGGTTTTAAAAAAGGGTGATTATGTTGTTTTTGAAAGTACAGTTTATCCTGGTTGCACCGAAGAAGATTGTGTTCCTATCATTGAAAAACTTTCAGGACTTAAAATGGTTGACGAATATAAGATCGGTTATTCCCCTGAAAGGATAAACCCCGGAGATAAAGAACATACGATCAGCACCATTGTAAAAGTAGTGAGCGGTTGTTGCGAAGAAAGTTTGGATACGATCGCAAAAGTGTATGAACTGGTTGTTAAAGCAGGTGTGCATAAAGCCTCTTCTATAAAAGTGGCGGAAGCGGCCAAGATCATAGAGAATACACAACGTGACCTCAATATTGCATTGATGAATGAACTGTCCATCATATTTGATAAAATGGGCATCAATACTTTTGAAGTACTGGAAGCTGCCGGTACTAAATGGAATTTCCTGAAATTCCAGCCGGGGCTTGTTGGTGGACATTGTATTGGCGTAGATCCGTATTATCTTACTTATAAATCACAGAAGCTGGGATACGACAGCCAGGTAATTCTGGCCGGCCGTGTTATCAATGACGGCATGGCTGAGTATGTTGCCAAAAAAATATTGCAGCATATCATCAAGAACAATGGCAATATCAAAGAAGCGAAAGTGCTGGTAATGGGTGCAACTTTTAAAGAGAATGTAAGTGACATACGTAACAGTAAAGTAGCGGATGTTGTAAAAGAATTAAAATCATATTCGCTGAATGTAGATGTAACCGATCCTCATGCAAGCAGCGATGAATTAAAACATGAATACGGTTTTGGATTGACCGATAAAACTGGAAATGATTATGATGCCGTTATTGTAACGGTGCCGCACAGTAGTTATAAAGATCTTGACGATGCATATTTCGCATCTATAACAAAACCGCATGCCGTGGTGGCTGACCTGAAAGGAACTTACAGGGGGAAAATTAAGAGCAGGACTTACTGGAGTTTATAAAACCAGCATAAGAATCAAATAATAAATGAGCAACATTTTTCATACAAAAGATATCAGCAATGACTGTTTCCTGGTTACAGGAGCTGCTGGATTTATCGGTGGCCATATTGCAGAATATTTATTAAAGAACGGCGCAAAAAAAGTACGTGTGCTTGATAATATGGTAAATGGTTTTGAAAAAAATCTTGCTGTATTAAAAAATTATCCTGCATTTGAATTTATGCAAGGCGATATCAGGAATGCTGAAACCTGCAACCAGGCATGCACAGGTATTGATTATGTGAGCCACCAGGCCGCACTTGGTTCTGTACCAAGATCTATAAAAGAACCTTTGTATTTTAATGAAGTGAATGTTGGTGGTTTTGCCAACATGCTCAAGGCTGCTGTTGACAATAAAGTAAAACAATTTGTTTACGCATCTTCATCATCAGTGTATGGTGATGAACCAACATTGCCAAAAGAGGAAGATAAGGTTGGGAATTGTTTATCGCCTTATGCAGCTACCAAGAAAACAAATGAGTTGTATGCCCAGGTTTATGCCGATGTGTACGGGCTTAATATTATCGGACTGAGATACTTTAATATTTTTGGGCCACGCCAGGATCCTGATGGGGCTTATGCTGCAGTGATCCCATTGTTTGTAAAAGGGATCATTAAAAAGACGCCTGTTTATATTAACGGTGATGGCGGGCAGACGAGGGATTTTACTTTTGTTGACAATGCTGTACAGGTAAATGTAAAGGGAATGCTTACTGAAAATAAAGAGGCGCTTAAAAAAGTCTATAACGTTGCAGTAGGCGAAAATTTTTCAGTAAATTATCTTTACAATGCCTGCAGGGAATATCTTAACAGTGATTGGGAACCTACTTATCGTGAACCAAGGGCAGGCGATATCAGGAATTCACTTGCTGATATTTCACTGGCAAAAAAATTACTGGATTACCAACCTACTAAAGATTTCGAAACAGGTTTAAAAGATACAATAGAATATTTTAAACAGATCTATTCAGGTGATAATGGATAATTTATTAACGGATAATGTTGAGGGTTTATTAAAAAAGCTTCAAATTGTTCGGCTGCTGTAAGAATTATCAATTATCAATTATAAAATTATCAATTATTATATGCCATTCACAAAAACTGAATTCCCGGGTTTAATGATTTATGAACCGGTTGTGTTTAATGACAGCAGGGGATATTTTTTTGAAAGTTATAATGCAAAGACCTGTCTTGCTGATGGTGTTGATATAAAATTTGTACAGGACAACCAGGCGAAATCTTCTTATGGTGTTATACGTGGCCTGCATTACCAGCTGAACCCGCATGCACAAACGAAATTCATCAGGGTATTGACCGGCATCATCCTGGATGTAGTAGTTGATGTTAGAAAAGGTTCCCCGATGTACGGCAAAGCCTATGCGATAGAACTTTCTGCAGAGAATCACAAACAGTTGTTTGTTCCGCAAGGATTTGCTCATGGATATGCGGTACTTAGTGAAACAGCGGAAGTGCTTTATAAGTGTGATACATTTTATAACAAAGAATCGGAAGCAGGAATAGCATTCAATGACCCGGCGATAAATATTGACTGGAGGATACCTTTAGACAAACAGATCATCTCTGAAAAAGATATGGTGCAGCCTTTGCTGGCAGATTGTAAAACCAATTTCGTTTTTAATCCTTAATGCCATTAAAACTTGAGCAATAAAAAAAGTATTTTAGTCACAGGCGCCAATGGGCAATTGGGAATGGAATTCAGGGCACTTGCGCCTTTTTATCCGGAATATGTTTTTTTATTTGCCTCCAGGGAAGAGTTATCAATCACAGATACTTCATCAGTTGAAAAATATTTCTCAGAAAATAAGATAGATTATTGTTTTAATTGTGCTGCTTATACTGCAGTTGATAAAGCAGAAACAGAAAAAGATCTTGCTTTTGAAAGCAATGGGGCTGCAGTAGGAAATCTTGCTGCAGTATGTAAAAAATACAATGCACTGCTCATCCATATTTCCACTGATTATGTTTTTAATGGCCAGGCTACATCGCCTTATAAAGAAACAGATACCACAGATCCGGTAAATGCATATGGGGCATCTAAATTACTGGGCGAACAGGAAGCGGTTAAAAATAATGAAGTAACCGTTATCATCAGGACATCCTGGGTGTACAGCAGTTTCGGAAAGAACTTTGTAAAAACGATGTTGCGTTTGATGAGTGAGAAAGAAAGCATTTCTGTAGTAAACGATCAGTTTGGTTGCCCTACTTATGCCGCTGATCTTGCAGCAGCAATGATGGCAATCATTCAAAATGAAAATATTCCTGCCGGTATTTATAATTATTCCAATAAAGGAATGATCAATTGGTATCAATTTGCTGTTGCCATTAAAGAAATATCCGACAGTAATTGTTTGGTGAATCCTGTACCTTCTTCACAATATCCAACACCTGCAAAGCGGCCGAATTATTCCGTTATGGATACTTCTAAAATTCAACAGATATTTAATGTTGACATTCCTGCCTGGAGAGATAGTCTTGAAAAATGTATCTCGATCTTGAAATCATAACTCTCCATATAACTCTGTGAAAACACTCAGTGTAACTCTGTGGTTTAATATTTGATCAGGTTTATTCTTTAATACGTATATACACCAGTTTTATCCCTGCCTTATCAGTTTCCCTTTTATCTATTTCAAATTGCGGCAATGATTTTATCAATGGCGTCAATTTCAGAAAACCATAATTCCTCGGATCAAAATTGGGCTGCTTCTTTAAAAGCAAGTTGCCTACTTCTCCCAAAAATGCCCAGCCATTCTCATCAGCAAGGTCATTGATCGTAGCTTTGATAAGCTTGATGGTTTCCTTACTGATCTTATCTACAGTTGCTTTTGGTTTTTGTTTTACTTCTTTTGGTTTTGTTTCACTTGTTCCCGTTTCAATAACTTCAGTTTCGCCAGCCATTGGAATGATCTCCATGTAAATAAATTTGTCACAGGCAACAATGAATGGGTTTGGTGTTTTCTTTTGCCCGATGCCAAACACTTTCATGCCCGCCTCACGGAGTCTTGTTGCAAGTCTTGTGAAATCGCTATCGCTTGATACAATACAGAACCCGTCTACCTTTCCTGAATACAGGATATCCATCGCATCTATGATCAAAGCAGAATCACTTGAATTTTTTCCACTGGTATAACTGTATTGCTGAATGGGTGTTATCGCATTTTCCAATAACACATTTTTCCAACCGGAAACGGTAGGTTTTGTCCAGTCGCCGTAAATTCTTTTAAAGGTAGGTGTGCCGTATTTGGCTATTTCTTCCATTACACCTTTTACATTGCTGTAAGGCACATTATCTGCATCGATCAGCACTGCAAGCCTTATTTCTTTTTGAATATCCATTACACAATATAATTTATTTTCTCTGGCCGGAAAGTCGGGAGGACGAAAATATATTATTTCAAATTAGGTGGCTTAACGACTTCCCGGCCCAAACCTTTACTTTTGCTCATTATGCAATCATTCACAACCAACAGCCGCATCATTGTTACCTGCAGCAATCGCTTATCAGGTTATCTTCAGCAGGAAATTACAGAACTTGGTTTCAAGACTGTACGTTTATTTAAGACTGGTGTTGAACTGGAAGGTAGTTTGATCGACTGCATAAAGCTTAACCTCAACCTTCGTTGTGCAAGCCAGGTGCTTTATTCATTAAAAGAATTCAGGGCATACAATGCAACTGATCTATATGATACCTTGGTAAAATTTGAATGGGAAAATTTAATCCCTGCTGACGGGTATTTTTCTATCAGCAGCAATGTGAGCAATGAAACCATTACGAATAATTTATTTGCGAATGTAAAAGTGAAAGATGCTATTGCCGACAGGTTCAGGAACAAAACAGGCTCACGTCCCGATTCAGGATCTGAATTAAATGGTGCTGTTGTGCATTTGTACTGGAAAGAAGATGTTGCAGAAATATTTTTAGATACATCTGGAGAGACCTTATCAAAACACGGATATAGAAAAATTCCGGGCAAAGCGCCAATGCTTGAATCACTTGCTGCTGCAACAATACTGGCAGGAAACTGGGACAGAAGATCACCATTCATTAATCCTATGTGTGGCTCAGGCACATTGGCCATTGAAGCCGCCATGATCGCAACAAACAGGAGACCGGGTTTATACCGGAATAATTATTCATTCATGCATGTTGCGGGGTATGATGAAAAATGTTATCATGATGAATTTTCCAGATTAGAAGCCCAGGTTAAGCAGGTAGAGGGCTTAAAGATCATTGCTACGGATATCAGTGAGGATGCCGTTAATATTTCAAAAGTAAATGCAGGTATTGCCGGCGTTGAAGAAATGATAGATTTTGCAGTCTGCGATTTTGAAGAAACAACGATCATTGAAAATGAACAAGGGGTTGTTTACCTTAACCCTGAATATGGCGACAGGCTTGGTGTTGAGGCTGAGCTTGAAAAAGTATACAAACGGATGGGAGATTTTTTTAAAAAGAAATGTAAGGGATATACAGGGTATATTTTTACTGGAAATCTTGAACTTGCCAAAAAAATAGGATTGAAACCCAAACGCCGTATAGAATTTTATACAAGCAAAATTGATTGCCGCCTTTTTGAATACGAATTATATGCAGGAACTAAAGATATTGCCAAAGCATAAGATATTACTGCAATTAAAATCGCATCACTTTTTACTCTTAGACTCAATGCACTATCTGCAATAGGTGCATATTAATGTGCTGATTTTTTTTATTGGCATATTATTTGAAAACCACGGTTGTTAATAATCACTAAAACAAATTTTATGAAACGCAAAAACGTTTTCTCAATAAAAATATTGAGTACAGCAATCTTTTTAAGTACAGCCATATTCAGTTGTACGAATAATGACACAAATGATGCCTCCACAACAACTACTGCAACCGACACTACAACAACAGTAAAAATGGATACAACTTCTGCAGTTGCAAAAATGGATACTGCAATGCCAGGTAAAATGGCAGTTGGTGTGGCAAAACCCAATCCTGCCAAGAAAGGAATGAAAGGTAAAGTAGCAGTAGCAGAAACAGCCGTTCCCACACCTGCCGGGAAAATGGAAGCCGATAATGCAGGGGTTTATTCCAATGTAGAGATCATTCCTTCATTTCCGGGTGGCTATAAAGGATTACAGAAATTCTTCGATGACAACCTTGAGTATCCGGCACCTGCCCTGGAAGATGGTGTTGAAGGCACTGTAAACGTAACTTTTGTTGTAGATGAAACAGGTAAACTTACATCACCAAAAGTTGACGGTAATGATCTTGGATATGGACTGGATGCAGAAGCATTACGTGTTGTAAATAAAATGCCTACCTGGACACCGGGAAAATTAAAGGGAAAGAATGTTAAGACCAAATTCACATTACCTGTAAGGTTTGTGCTGTATTAAACACATTGGTTGAAAATAAAGGGAAGCAATACATGCTTCCCTTTTTTATTTGACTGAAATTAATATCCGGGTTGTAAATGAGCATTGGTTATTTTTGCACTATGAATATGGCGTCATTAATTGAACACAATTGTTTAGGGCCTGCTGCAACTGTTTCCGATATTGAAAATATTTGTAGTGAGGCGAAGGAATATGGTTTCAGTGCTGTGGCAGTACCGCCTTTATTTGTAAAGAAAGCAAAAGAAGCATTGCAAAACAGTAATATAAAAATTGCAACAGTTGTTGGTTTTCCTTTTGGATACAGCGCCATAGAAGCGAAACTTGCAGAAACTGTATTAGCGATCGTTGATGGTACAGATGAAATAAATATGGTTGTCAATATTTCTGCTATTAAAAATACCGACTGGCAATATATTGCCAAAGAGATCAATACGATCATGCCTGTTGTAAAAGCAAAAGGGCGTATTATAAAAGTGATCATCGAAACGGGGTTGTTGACTGACGAAGAAATGATCACTTGTTGTGATATATATGGTGCCGCAGGTGTTGATGCTATCAAAACATCAACCGGGTTTGCTTCTGCCGGAGTAACAGTTGAGTCCGTGAAATTATTAAGAAAACATCTTGCAGATGCCGTACAGATCAGTGCGTCCGGATCAATTCAGTCTTGTGCTTTTGCAAAACAGTTACTGGATGCCGGTGCCTGTAATATCAGTACCGGCAATGCTGTTCAGATAGTCAAGGAAGCCGCTGTTTTAAATTGACGCAACCAAATTTTAAAATGGATATATTTGAAAAAAAATAGGATGAAAAATTTTTTGTCGATATTTCTTGTAATGCTGCCTTTTCTTTCATTACAGGCCCAGGACAGCAAGGCTGATACAACCTCCAGGGGAATTGTTACAGTAAGCAAGGATCCCCGGATAGAAACGCTCGGAAAAAAAATGGCCGAATATAATGAAAGCCTTTCCAGCAAACTTCGCAGTACAAAAGGTTACCGCCTGATGCTTTTAAGTACAAATGACAGGTCGCAGGCCTTACAGATACGTACACAATTATTACAGCTTTTTCCCGATCAGCAGGTTTACATGGTGTTTCAATCGCCGTACATAAAATTAAAAATGGGCAATTTCCTGGAGAAGGCCGAAGCTGATGATATCCGTAAACAGGTGCTGGCAGCAAAGATCATCACAGGTAATATTTATATTGTTCCTGAAACAGTAGAGGTAAAAGGAGATAAACTTAATCAAACGGATGACCAGCAATAAAATAATCAGATATGCTTGAAAAAATCAAAGGGCTTGCTTCAGATTATGCCCAGGAATTTATTGAGGTCCGTCATCATATACATGCAAATCCTGAATTGAGTTACGAGGAATTCGAAACTTCAACATTCATACAACAGAAATTAAGCAACTGGAAAATTCCTTTTGAAGTTAAAGCGACGACCGGCGTAATAGGTTTGATCGAAGGAAAAAATCCTGCTAAAAAAATAATTGCATTAAGGGCAGATATGGATGCCCTGCCGATCATTGAAGAAAATGATGTTCCTTATAAATCTAAAAATGCCGGCGTAATGCATGCATGCGGGCATGATGTGCATACAACCTGTTTGCTGGGAGCAGCAAAAATTCTACATGAATTAAAAGACGAGTGGGAAGGAACAGTAAAACTTATTTTTCAACCTGGTGAAGAAAAAAATCCCGGTGGCGCCAGTTTGCTGATAAAGGAAGGTGTTCTTGAAAATCCTGCCCCGCAAAAAATATTTGCTTTGCATGTTCATCCCGGACTGGAAGTTGGAAAATTCAGTTTCAGGGGCGGGATGGTAATGGCAAGTGCAGATGAGATATACATAACCGTCAAGGCTAAGGGTGGACATGCAGCGGCGCCCCAATTTACGGCCGATACTATTCTGATCGCATCACATCTTATTGTAAGCCTGCAACAGATCATCAGCAGGAATAATAATCCATTCAATCCATCGGTATTGTCGATCACTTCTTTCCAGGGAGGAAATACAACCAATGTTATTCCTTCAGAAGTCAAGCTGATGGGTACTTTCAGGGCAATGAATGAAGAATGGCGTTTTAAGGCACACGAACTGATCATAAAGCAAACAAAGGAACTGGTTGCCGCAATGGGTGCAGAAGTGGATGTTAAGATCGATGTGGGTTACCCGTTTGTGTTAAACAATGAACTGCTTACAGATGAAACAAAAGAAAATGCGATACTTTATGCAGGAAAAGAAAATGTAGAACAAACGGAACTTCGCATGGGTGCTGAAGATTTTGCTTATTATTCTCACAAGATACCAGGCTGTTTCTTCAGGCTCGGTGCAGGTAACAAAGCAAAAAATATTACCAGCAACGTTCACACCCCAACTTTCAATATCGATGAAAGAGCTATTGAAAAAGGAATGGGGATGATGGCATGGCTGGCAGTGAGCGGGTAGCTGTTTATTGGTTTATTAGGATTAACCTAATAAAACTCCGCAACCAATAAACCAGTAAACTATTAAACTAAAAACAATTAAACATGAAAATAGCATTCCACGGCGCAGCACGAACAGTAACAGGGTCAAAACACTTACTTACCTTAAGTAACGGAAAGAAAGTTTTACTTGATTGCGGTATGTTTCAGGGCATGGGCGACCAGACGGAAGAGCTTAACCGCGAATTTGGTTTCGACCCGGCTTCTATTGATTACATGATACTTTCTCATGCACATATAGATCATTGTGGTTTAATTCCAAAACTGATCAAAGACGGGTACAAAGGAAAAGTTTATGCAACGCCTGCTACAAAAGATCTTGCTGCTGTATTGATGGAAGATTCTGCAGGGATACAGGAATCGGATATAAAATTTGAAAATAAACGAAGGGGATTACAGGGCCTCCCTTACCTGCTGCCGTTATATACAACTGAAGATGCATTGGCAGCCGTTGATCATTTTGTAACAGTGGATTATGAACAATGGTATAAGATCGAAGAAGGGTTGGAATTTTCGTATACAGATGCTGGTCATATTATCGGGAGTGCAGTCGTAAATATCAGGATTACAGACAAGGGAAATGTAACGCATATTACATTCAGTGGAGATGTTGGAAGATATCGTGATATTATTTTGAAATCTCCTGCTGTATTCGGGCAAGCAGATTATATCATACTTGAATCTACTTATGGCAACAGTCTTCACGATGAACACAATCCAACACCGGATGCGTTGCTGAAATGGATTCAACACACTTGTCTTGAAAAGAAAGGAAAGCTCATCATACCTGCATTCAGCGTAGGGCGTACACAGGAAATATTGTACGCTCTTAACCAACTTGAGCTGGAGAACCGTCTGCCTGCACTGGAATATTTTGTCGACAGTCCGCTTAGTATTAAAGCAACACAGATCGTAAAAAGTTATCCGCAATATTTTAACAGCCGAATACAAAAAGTATTAGAAAGCGACCAGGATCCTTTTGGATTTAATGGATTGAAATTTATTAAATCAGTTGATGAATCCAAATTACTCAATTATAAAAAGGAACCTTGTGTGATCATCTCTGCAAGTGGAATGGCAGAAGCAGGAAGGGTGAAGCATCACATCAGCAATAATATAGAGAACAGCCGTAATTCAATTTTACTTACAGGTTATTGCGAACCTCATTCTTTGGGCGGAAGGTTGAAGAACCATCCTAAAGAAGTGAATATTTTTGGCCAGCCGCATGAAGTAAATGCAGAAATAGGAGAGATGCGTAGCATGAGCGCTCATGGAGATTATGATGATCTGTCTCAATTCCTTTCATGCCAGGACCCAAGAAAAGTAAAAAAACTATTCCTGGTGCATGGCGAATACCCCGTGCAACAAGATTTTCAGCAAAGGCTTATCAGGAAAGGTTTTTTGGATGTTGAAATTCCTGAAAGGCATTTTGAGATAGGGCTTACTTAATGATTGTTTTACCGTAAAGACGGTAAGGCGCAAAGTTTAAAACCTGTCTGTTCGAAATGCAGTAATATCAATGGAGTTTTTTTTGCCTGAAATAATTTCAGACACAATTTTTCCTGTACCCGTGCCTTCAGAAATTCCAAGCATGGCATGTCCGCCTGCGAAAATTACATTGCTGAATGTTGAAACCCTTCCTATATATGGAAGCCCATCGGGTGTTACCGGCCTTAATCCAAACCATATTTTAT
>Ga0209023_10006106_pt1 | contig 12854 bp, 8 predicted proteins | sample LakOneMetagenome_FD_187468 | JGI IMG/M metagenome (GOLD analysis project Ga0209023, IMG submission 187468) | Freshwater and sediment microbial communities from Lake Erie, Canada (SPAdes) (version 2) | ecosystem: Environmental > Aquatic > Freshwater > Lentic | place: Lake Erie, Canada | collected... | reverse complement strand
CCGGTTATTGGTTAAATGCTTAATCTTTACCTGCAGCGTATCACCTTCCTTTAATCCACTTCCTTCTTCTTTTGTCAATGGAAGTTTTGCCTGTATTTTATTATTAAACAATCCAAGATATACTGCATAGGAAGAAACCTTAGTTACTATTGCGTCTGCATCTATCCCATTGTTAAAATGTTGCAACGCCATTCTATATTCCGGGATATAGCTATGAGAGAATAATTCCGCTATAATAGCATTAGGCTTATCAAGATTTAAAAACTTAAACGTAATAGGTTCATTCTCGGCGGTTGCTACTGGTGGTGTTTCCCACGGTGATACTTGTAACGGAAAGAAAATATAGCTGTCCCATTCTTTTACGAAGTAATCATCTGCTACCTTTTTTAAATAGCCGGAAAAACGGTTTTCTATCGCCGCTTTCTGAATCAACAAATCAATCGCTGTATTATGAATGAATTTTACAGCATAGGCAGTCATTTTATCGCCTCTGTCAGATAATTTCAATTTGAAATTTACAACATCCCCGAGACGGAAATGGTGCGGCTTCTTGTTACTCCCCTCTGCATTTGTTTTAAAATTGACTGATTTTTCTTTGCCGTTACTTACATAATCAATCGTTGCAAAATATTTTTCATAATTCACAAATGAAATTCTTCCTTTAAATAATACCTCGTCCATAGTGTTTCAATATCAGCTGTAAAGGTAGATGCCTGCTTAATATGACAATCGCTGATTCGGCTATCAGCCCATATTTTAGGGTAAATGCGTTTTATCTTCCAGAATCCACTTTATATTTAGTAAACAATTGAATAAAATGACAACGCATAATCTTGGCCGTTCCTCGTTTGGCGACCCTAAAAATTCTGGGAATCTGATGAATATTGAAGACGCCAATAGCCTATTAAATGAATGGGTTCCAAATGAAAAACTACGTCTTCATATGAAGCAGGTGGCCGCTAACATGAAAGCATGGGCCATTGAAAAGGAAAATGCGAATGAAGAAACTGCACTGAAATGGGAATTGGCAGGCCTACTGCACGATGCGGATTGGGAAAAATACCCGGACGATCATTGCCGCATTATTATTGAAGAACTGGAAAGAAGAAATATCGACCCTGAAGTGATACAATGTATCGCCTCTCATGGGCCAAAAGTATTTGACGTAGAGCCGGTCAGTAAGATGGATAAAATGATTTATGCAATAGATGAGCTTTCAGGGTTCATTCATGCTGCTGCACTTATACGACCTACTATGTATGAAGGATTAGAAGTAAAAAGTGTTTTAAAAAGATTGAAGACTCCTTCCTTTGCAGCACAGGTAAACCGGGATGATATAACGGATGCCCTTTCCAGGATTGATAGTACACTAGAAGAATTGATTCAATTTATTATTGATCACCAGAAAAATGTTTCCTGAAATCAAGAAAGACTGATGCGGGACGTGCCATCTTCTATTTCCACCTCGTAGGGTTTTAAATCTTTTTCAAAAATCTCCCGGTATTCTTTACCCAGTATATCAATTACAGAGGCCGCTTTCTCCTCGTCTATTATATTAATGGTGCAACCACCAAAACCGCCGCCCATCATTCTTGCACCTATAACACCTGGTATTTTTTGTGCCGACATTGCTAAAAAATCCAGCTCTTTACAACTTACTTCATATTGTTCACTAAGCCCTTTGTGCGTAGCAAACATCTTTTGCCCAAATGCGTTAATATTTCCGTTTAATAAATCATTACATCCCTTCTCAAGGCGAATGTTCTCTTCCACCACATACCTGCACCGGTTGTAAATAACCGGTAGCCGGGTAAGACATTCTTCAATCATCACCAATGAAACATCCCGTAAGCTTTTCACTTCAGGATATTGCTGTTTTATTATCGCAACACCTTCTTCACACTGCCTACGGCGTACGTTGTATTCGGTAGAAGCAAGAGAATGCTTTACCTGTGAATCAAATAAAACAATTTTATAACCATTGAGCTTAAGCGGAAAATATTCATATTCCATCGAGCGGCAATCCAATTTTATTACATTATCTTTTTCCCCAAACAAACTGGCAAACTGATCCATAATACCACATTTTACCCCCGCAAACTCATGCTCTGCCTGCTGTGCAATTTTTGCCAATTCAATTTTTTCAATTTCAAACTTCAACATTTCATTTAAAGCAAAGGCCGTAGCACATTCAACAGCGGCTGATGAAGAAAGACCTGCCCCCAGGGGAACATTTCCATATATAGCCAGGTTAAACCCTTCCATCGCTAAACCACTTTTTATCAATTGATCTACCACGCCGAGTATGTAAACGGACCAATGGCCGGGTATTGGTCTGATATCATTTATTGATACTTCAAATGATTCGTTATGTGCGGATGAGTATAAAGCTATCTTATTGAAATTATTTTTTTCTATTGCTACATATACCGCCTTATTAATAGCTGCTGGCAATACAAATCCGTTATTATAGTCTGTATGCTCTCCAATAAGGTTGATGCGACCCGGAGACCTGACGACGATTGCCGCACTACCGATTAAGTGCTGTAATGCCTGGGGAATATGATAGTAATCATTCATTCGTGACGATGATTGAATGACACAAGATAAAAAAAGAAGCCGCTTTTAAAGGCGGCTTAGCTTTTTAAAACGAATAAATATTTATTAGTTGAACGTAACTGTTTGCGAATATTCATTCAGTGTGATAGTATATGACCCCGTAACTGTTGGGGTTTTGAAATTATTACCCCCGTCCCATTTGATACTGCGTGGAGTACCTGTTGCTGTGCTGCCCCCGCTGTTATCTTCATAGTCAAAAGCCCCCCAATCATTACCGGAGAGAAATTTAATCTCTTTGCCCGCTGTTAGGTTAAGCGTAATCGTCCAGAGACCATTTCCGATATAGGTCATTTGCGGTGAAGCTCCGGGATCCCAGACAGGTCCGCCGGTAATACCATCACCCACCACTCTCATTTCAGTAGCTGGGCTTTTGTCATATTTTATTTGTTGTGGATCGGTGCCAATCCAGATAGCTCTTACCCGTGTTGAACCAGCTACCAGGTTAGGTCCGTTTCCATCATAGTCAAGCTTTCCACCACCTGCATCTCCCCACCAACGATCGTCTTTTACTCCAAAGGTCCACGGGCTACCCGCTGATCCATCATGCAATTTAAATTCATCGCTGGCACTTGCAGCTGTAATAATCATAAATTTATCTCTGCCAAGATAACCACCATTGGTTGGTGCTGCTGGGTTCCATCCCTGCATAGCTCCTACTATACCAACCTGTTTCTGCTGGATATACGCTATATTATTTTCAAGATCTATTGTCAATCGATAAATTCCATTTGCAGCAATCTGGAAATTACCTCCAAGATTATAACCTGTGGAATAACCGGCTCCACTTACTCCATTATTTCCATAACCAGATCCCCAGTCACCCCTGGTCTTGAAGAATTTAAACTCATCACCGGCGCTTAATTTCAGGTAAGTATAGAAAACTTTCCCATAGCGATCCAGTTTTTTGTCCGCAATGATTTCCCACGGATTATTGATATCCCAGCCTGTAATATTCCCGACAATAAAAAATTTCACCTGGCGAAGTATTGATATTGCATTTATATAATTTGCCTGCTGTTTCCAGGTTCCCGATGTAGCGATAACAGTCCATTTAAGGTCGGCCTGCAAACTAAGATCGGAATAACCATGCGCAGCTATTGAATCGCTGAATTGTTTAGTAGTTACTGTTAGTAATGAATCAATACCATTGTTATTGGATGCAATCGAAAACAATGGGGCTGTAAAATCATTATTTTTAGTGAACAATACCTTGTAGGTAACGACAGGTCCGCCTGTAGCAGGTTTTGATTTTGTCCAGTTAAATTTAATCTGGTCTGTAATAGATGTAGGATTAATCTCCATTGGAGCAGTTGTTGATACAGGACCGAGCAGAACAAAAGGAGATGCCCCATCTTTCATACGGGTGATTGTAATTTGAAATACACTGGAACTTAAAATAGTAACTGATCCGTTGCTGGCTTTTACACTCCATATCAAATCAGTCGTAACACCATCTGCAATACTTTTTGCCTTTAATGCATCATCCAGTTGTTTGTGAGTAAGTACCAGCGATGTTACTGTGCCTGCATCAAATGATATCAAAGGAGTATTAAGATCGCCACCGGTTCTTACTGCAGCTACTATTGTATAAGTAGGATTGGTAATTAATCCCGGGCGGGCAACATTCCACGAAAAACTAACAGGTGCATCAGGTGTTGCAGCATTTAACGCCAGTTTATTTCCTGATACAGGTGTAATTAAGGTGAAATCAACCAATCCTTCTCCTGTAGGAGTATTGTCTGCAAAATCAGTTTTTTTGCAGGCATTCAGCAGAACTACTGCAGAAGAAAGTATAAGAATGAGCTTTTTCATGTTGTTTTGATATTAATTTTTCAAACAATAGTTTTATTGCATGACAGTAAATGTTATTTCTGCTTCGGAAGAACTAACAGTAACAATGGAACCTGAAGGATCCAGTATAGTCCCGTTAAACTTATATTTAAACTTCGTTAGTTTTCTTCCTGCTGCCGGCGTAAAAATCAAAGACGGTATGAATGATTTTGACCATCTTGTATCACCAACTTTTGTTACTGGTGCAGTAACTGGTGAGCCTACCTGTATTCCCTGATCGTCATACATAGTGATGGTAGCAGTAGTAGGTGTCATACGTTGTTCATCAGTTGTTATACCATAATTCCTGTCGAAATTTACTGTAACGAGGTCATTAACGTCTACTTTAGAAGGGAAGACACGAAGCATAGTCGCAGTAAAAATGAGTGGATCAAAATTGAATGGCCCCTGGTCCGGCGTTTGTGCAGAACCATCTCTTTTCTTTACCAGGAATCTGAAATTCTGTAGTTGCCCTGCAGGCAGCCCCCACAAAACTGTAGCTGTAAATGTGAAACTCCACTTATTGGTTCCTGCCGCAGTCATTTTTGCAGCATCAGGAGAATTGGTCCAGCTGGTGTTCAACGGGCTATCACCTGCATTACCCCAAAGCCATAGATAGGCATCGGTTGCACCTGCCATTCCCGTTCCAGTAACATCAAAGGTCAAAGTAACCTGATCTTGCGCCGTAAAACTAGACGGAGTAAAAACAGGATTCTGAGCTCTTGCTGCATAACCGGCCAACATTAAACAAATAAAATATACTAGCTTTTTCATATTCAAAATCGTTTATTGTTTTACAAATTCGTAGATATAGGTAATTAACAGTTTAGGACCTGCAACTGGTGTAGGAAACAAGTATTTTGAAACTTTTAATTTAAGTGTGCTGTTAGGACCTACTGTATATCCACCCAATGTAGTTTTTTCTGTTGTACTGCCGCTTGTCAGTGTAATCACTTTAGGAAAAGCAGGATCATCGACAGTCCAGCTACCACTCGTTAATTTAATAATAGCCGGAGATCCACCCGGAATAGTGGTAAAAGTGGAGGGAACACCATTAGTAAGATTAAATTTTAATACAAAATCGGTGTAAGGGTAAATAGTGGTTATATCCATTGTGGTAACATAAGTTGGAAATCCTTTAAAGGCAGCGTCCTCATCAACCTGTGTTGCTTTGCTAAGTTTCCAGGTTCCTTCCAGCGAGGCGACGATATTTCTTGCCTCTCCTATTTCTTTATGCGCTTCAGGTGTGCAGGCCGTAAACAACATAGCAACTGCGACAATTATCAGTCCTGTTTTCAATACTATTTTCATATACAATCGTTTTTAAAATTTATTATAAGCAACCGCCTTCAATATTCATAACAAAAGAAGCGTCTGCATCTTTTTCAGCCTTCGGGAATTGCAGGATAAATCCATTGCAATTCCAAAATGAACCACGACGATCAATATTAATTCCGTTTCTTGCACCAATCCTTTTTATTTCCTGGGTACGGTTTCCCTCTCCCACCATTTCCAATTCTCTCTCATTGCGGGCTGCACTTATAACTGCAGCGGCAGTAGCATTTAAAGGAAGATTAAAAGTAGTTCCATTATAAGCCCGGGTTGTGATATCATTTATATCGCTGATTCCTATCGCTAAGTTGGCCCCGCCTGTTTCTGCTGCTGATTCTGCACGAATCAGTTTAATTTCTGTTAAATGAACGAGTGGAAGATCAAAAAAGTTTTTATTATATTTTTTCAGCACATTATATCCTGCCTGTAATGTATTGCTGTACCAGGCCGCTATCCTTCGATCGGTTGGACGGGCCGTAGCTACTGCATAATAAGCATCTGTAAATGTAAATCCCGGGATGCCAATGTCTGAACGAAAATTACCCCGAAGGTCTCCGCCAGGATTGAATTGTGTTGGGGTGGTTTGGTTAGCAATCGTCAGTATTCCTTCTGTACTAAGGCCAAGGGAGAACCGGCTATCATAAGAAGCATCTAGTGTGAACTTATTGCTGGCGATAACCTCGTTGGCTGACTGGAATGCTTTTACAAAATCATTTTGCTGGAAATACACTTTTGCGAGATACGCTTTGGCAGCCCATTTGGTAGGTGTATAAAATTTACCTGCAGGTGAAACATCCTGTAGCAAAGTTTCTGCACTTAAAAGATCTTCAATAATCTGATCATAGACCTGTTTAACGGTAGAACGTGGTTTTGATCCCAGTTCTATAGTCGTCCGGACAGGTACTCCCAAATGAGAATTGTCAGGTGTATAGCCCCAGGGTTGGGCAAACATTCTTACTGCTTCAAAATGAGCAATAGCTCTGTACAACTTAGCTTCCCCTTCCAATTGATTTTTTGCAGTAGTTGCCAGATCAAGGTGCTTGATGATAAGATTAGCATCGGCAATAATGCGGTAAAGTAATTTATAATAAGCATCACGGGTACCCCCAAAGAAAGAATTCTGCCTTCTGAAGATCTCTGAATAGTCACCTGTAAAACGATCTCCTTTATAATGATCTCCCAATAGTTCATTCAACACTTGATGACGGCCACTGTAAAATTCAGCGTTGGCAAATAAGGTGAAGGTTCCGGTCGAAAAAGCAACAACATCAGCTTCTGTTGTAAAAGCTTGCTCTTCTGGTAACTGACCTTCCGGTGGTCTTTCTAGAAATTTCTTACAAGAAGAAGTACTTAAGATGGCTATTGCAAGTACAAGGAGTGTTGAATAATATTTTTTCATATGCTGCAATTGAATAAATTAATAATTAAAACCCAAGGTTGATACCAAATACGGCTGTACGTTGTGTGGGCGCAGTCAGATAAGTTACATTCGGACTAAGATTTCTATCCTGCGGATTCTCAAAATCCCGGGTAATCTCTGGATCGCCACCAGGATATTTGGTGAACGTAAGCAGGTTGGTTCCTGTCAGGTAAAAACGAAGCGATTTTATTTTCCATTTCTTCAAAGTCGCTGCCGGTACTTTGTAACCAACCGTTAATTCTCTCAGGCGTAAGTAGCTTGCATCATGGAGGAACATTGTTGAGTTAAACTGGTCTTCACCAGGTACACCAGGGAATGTACTGATATCATAGGTAAGGCGAGGATATTTTGCAATATCACCCGGCTTGGTCCAACGGTCAAAAAAGTCTTCCCTGAAATTCCAGTTCTTTTTAGAAGCACCCAAGAACTGATATTTACCAGAGTTGTCATAAATTTTGCCGCCAATTACAAAATTAAAGAGAGTGGAAAATTCGAAATTCTTGTACTCAACAGATGTATTGAATCCGCCCATATAATCAGGCATAATACTTCCGGCAAACACACGATGATTCAGTGAGAAGGTTTTTGTTTGCTTGCCGTTTGCATCCAGCCAGATCGGTAATCCATCTGCAGGATCAACACCATAATACCTTACGAGGTAGTTAACACCAAGTGGTAATCCTTTTACTACACGGGTATCATTCGTACCTCCACTTACTGCATCGGGACCTAATTCCCAATCCAGTACTTCATTATAATTTTTGGAAATATTACCCCCTACCGACCATTTCACATTTGGCTTATTGACAATCTTATAATTCAGACTCAGTTCAAGGCCCTCGTTCAATATTTTACTGTTGGGCAGATTTCTAAATACATTACCCAATCCATTGGAAGGCGCAGTACCAGGCTCCATCAATATATCCGTTGTTTGTTTATTATAATAAGCAATCTCGCCTGTTAATTTGCTGGATAGAAAAGCGAATTCAATAGCAGCATCTATATTATGCATCGTCTCCCATTTAAGATCGGGGTTTCCAAAACCATCATAATTAAGATATAATGTCGGGTTGCCTGAATAAGTTACACCGCCTGGTTGATAATTTCCATAATATTTACCAGCCGGAATATTCGCATTTCCTACAATACCATAGCTTGCCCTTAATTTAAGAAAGTTGATAAACTTGATATTTTTCACAAAATCTTCTTCACTCAATGTCCACGCACCGGAAACAGCAGGGAAGAATCCATGTTTGTTATTAGGGCCGAACTTGGAGGAACCATCCACACGGGCTGTCAATTGCAAAGCATAACGTTCTTTGTATGTATAATTGATACGACCGAAGAAACTATTGAATGTATATTCTTCCAATGCTTTTTCAGTTGGTTGTGCAGGAGTAGCACTTTGTCGTTGTTTGATTAGTTCATCACGACGATCCCTATAATGAGATGGGTTTTCCCAGTAGGGTGCCGCTTCAAAATTTCCAATCTCAAACAAATAGCCTTTTCTTACATATTCCTGTGCTTCTGTACCCAATAAGAAATTGAACCGATGATTATTTTTAAGAGTAGCAAGATAATTGACTGTTACGTTTCCGTTCTTGTTAGTTCCCCAGTAAGGAAACCGTTTTGCATAACCAGAATCCGGGTTTGACTGATTAATCCAGTCGTTTGATTCGTATATATCATCAAATGCTGTTACATATTCAATCGATCCGCTGGCTCTTACAAATAAATTTTTAATGGGCTGGTATTCCAGTGACAGGCCACCGATAAAACGATTATCTATTTCTCTTCTTTTGGTTTCCTGTATTCTTCTTACAGGGTTGGCGCCATTTTTAAAATATGAACCATCAGGATTGTAGACAGTGAAGAAGGGCAATGCCGAACTCATTGCATCACCAATACCTCCATCCCATGCAGCAGGCACTCTTTTATTAACTCCCCTGTTGTAACCTGAAGTCAACGATATCTTCAGGTTCTTCATGAGGTTATAATCCATATTAAATCTTGCACTGATACGCTGGTAACTATTGCTTTTAATATAACCTTCATTATTACTATAAGTAAGATTTGCAAAGGTTTTCAATTTTGCAGTGCCTTGGGTCATGCTGATATTATTCTCATTGATAATACCTGTTTGTGTCAGCATATCCCACCAATCAGTATTATTTTGTGCAGCTGTTGTAAAATCAAAACCACCGGGCAGTGGTGCGTACCCAGCATTGCCATCATTGGTCCAGCCTTCCTGGCGCAGTTGCAGCCATTCAGCTGTATTGGCAAATTTTTGTCTTTTTGCATAGGTAGCTATACCAACCCTTGTATTGAAATTAAATAAAGGCTTTCCTGATTTTCCTCTTTTGGTAGTGATTAGGATTACTCCATTTGCGCCTCGTGAACCATAGATACCTGTTGCTCCTGCATCTTTTAATATTTCTACTGATTCAATGTCAGCAGGATTCAGTGATGATAACGGATTCTGATTCATTGCTCCGCCATTACCTCTTAAAAACTGGTCAGAGACAATGGGAATACCATCTACTACATAGAGCGGATCACCTGATGCAGAGATTGAACCGATACCACGGATACGCACCACGGAACCCGATCCTGCCAGGCCGTTGCCTTGAACAATCTGTACTCCTGCAGCCTTTCCTTGTAAAGCTGCTTCAAAACTTGAAACAGGAATTGCGGTCAGTTTGTCGCTTGAAACTTTTGAGATTGCCCCCGTTACATCTTTTCTGCGTTGTGTACCATAGCCAATAACAACTACTTCATTCAAAGTTGTATTGGTAATCTCTAATGCTGCATCTGCTGTAGCACCAGATATAGAAACCTGTTTGGAACCAAATCCAATAGAAGAAATAACCAATGTGTTTACAGAAGCTGGCACTGAAATGGAGTAAGTTCCATCAGTCTTTGTTTGTACAACAATCTTTGTACCCTTTGCAGTTATGTTAACACCACTAATCGGTGATCCATCTCTGGCATCAGTAATTTTGCCGGAAATCGTTTTGTTTTGAGAAAACCCAGTTGCAGAAATTAGCAACAGCAACATGCACACAGCAGTCGACCTGATAAGTTGTAGGAAGGACATAAGCAATCATTAAATTTTAAGCAATCAATTTCAAATACACACCATGTATAAAAGACACATTAAAATGTGTATTAAACACACAATGTTAATACTATTTTAACATCTTCCAAATTTTATTTTGCCTTTTGAAAGTAATTTTATTTGTTTGGATTAAAAGAAATCATATTGTTTAATAAATTCTTTGCTAACCAGCGGAAAACATAAAACAATCTGGCATAAGTATATAACCAGTTGCTAAAACACCTACAAGTAAGGATAAATCAACACATTTTTTCTCTCCCTTTTTTTCTTTCAATTCCGGTAAGAATTTAAAAAGCTGATACCGGCTTTCTACGAAGTGTCTTTTTTTTAACTTCCGGCTTTAGTTTGTAGAGTTTCCCGGGCCGATGTGGTACATCATTTTCCATTTCATTAATATCCACCAGCCAGTCTTTTATGGATATTTTTTTTCTAAAATTTCTTCTATCAAGTTCAACACCGAGGATTGCTTCATACAATTCCTGCAGTTCACGGAGAGAAAATTTTTCCTGTAGCAAATTAAAAATTACCGGGTGCTCCATCACCTGTTCTTGCAAACGTTCCAGGCAACTTTCCAGGATCAACTTGTGATCAAAAGCCATTTTCCTTATTTCATTTACAGGATGCCAGTTCAGTTCATTGTGGCTTAGCTTGAGTTTATGATGCTTGATGTCTATTAAAGAATAATAGGCGATTGTAATTACCCTGCCAGAAGGGTGACGATCCAAGCCACCAAAAGCCTGCACCTGCTCTAGGTACACATCGTCAAGCCCTGTTCTTTCTTTTAAAATCCGATACGATGATGCTTCCAAATCTTCATCAGGTCGTATTAAATCTCCAAGCAGCGAATAAAGATTGGCAAATTCTTCCAGGTCAGATTTTATAAGTAATACTTTCAACTCTTTTTCGTCATATCCGAAAATCACACAGTCAACTGAAATGGCTATGTTGAAATAATCAAGGTGGCTTATCTTTTCAATCTCAGCGGTTTTAAGCCGCAGTTCTTTTTCCGTCATAAACAGGTAGCTTTTATAATTATTGAATCACCAGTTTTACCGAAGCGGTTTTATTTAAAGACCGCACATTCAGCAAATAAGTTCCACCGGGCAAATTATTGATTTTATCAGAAAGGCTGATACTGTGTTTTCCACGACTAAGGTTGCCGGTAAAAACTGTTGTTACCTTTTGGCCCACATCGTTGAGCAAATCAACCTGTACATTACCTGTTTTGGGTACATCTATTTCAAGAATGCAGCTAGGCTGTGCCGGGTTTGGATACACTGTTGCCAATAAGCTATTGCCGGAAGTGTTATTACCAGAAACGGCAGTTACTACAGCATTCACCAGGTTCCGGTTCAGGTAAACATGGTATTCTCCCGGTTGAAGTGTAATGTTCTGTGCCCCGCCGGTAGCTGTAATAGTTCCACCATTCAAATAATCATACCAGGTACCGGCAACAGGAAAAGTAAAGGAGCCGGCTTGTGCAGTTACATCAAAATTTCCAACAACACACAAATCGGATGAATCAGTCGCACTTCGAATGGTCATGCTTTTAAAAGCCCCGCTAAGGTTCCGGGTAAGGTTTATATTATTAGCAATAAATACATCTTTATACGAGGGATGAAAACGGAGTTTATTCAGGCTTGCATAAATATCATATAGCCTCTTTCTCAGAATTACCGTTTGATAGTCCCAACGAATGGGTTTGTTATCTAAGCGGCAGTTATTATTAATACTACCATCTGTACACCGGTTAATGGAAAAATCGTATCCGAGTTCGCCAAACTCCCAAATCATTTTTGGTCCGGGTGCGGTAAGAAAGAATCCTGCACAAAGTTCAACTCTGCGTAGTGCTGTATTCAAATCCCTCACATTATAAGAAGCATTGGCATTGTTCCCAAACTGGATGTTTTTGTACATTAATCTTTCTTCATCATGGCTTTCCATATACCCAACAAGATGTGCATTGGGCCAGCCCCTAACCGTATGAAGGAAACCTTCAAAGTTTGAATTTCCCAGGTAACCCATAGACGCTTCCTGGAAATTTGTTGTATTATTTCCCCAAAGCAACATTCCATAGTTTGATAATTCTATTTCCTCGGTATTAGCAGCAAAGTGTTCAAGTATGGCATAGCTACCCGGAGATTTTAACTGCAATGTGTCATAATATCTTTTCCAGATGGCCACCCGATCTGCATGGTATTGTGCAATGCAGCTTTCATCCGTTTGGCTGGCGCCGCATTGAGCATTTTGTGTAAACCCTTTTGAAAGATCAAACCGGAAACCATCCAGTTTATATTCTGTTAGCCAATGCTCTACCACCCTGCTGGTAAAGTATCTTGTATTTAAGCTTTCATGATTAAAATCATTAAACACACTGTAAGGATGCGTAGCAGTAACATTCAACCAGGGATTATTAGCAGCCGGTTGATTTGTTGTGCTGTTCCAGTATAAAGCAGCTAATGGATTAAGTCCTGTTGTATGATTAAGGGCAATATCCATAATCACTGCAATCCCTTTTTTATGGCAGGAGTCCAC
>Ga0209023_10006105_pt1 | contig 12855 bp, 9 predicted proteins | sample LakOneMetagenome_FD_187468 | JGI IMG/M metagenome (GOLD analysis project Ga0209023, IMG submission 187468) | Freshwater and sediment microbial communities from Lake Erie, Canada (SPAdes) (version 2) | ecosystem: Environmental > Aquatic > Freshwater > Lentic | place: Lake Erie, Canada | collected... | reverse complement strand
CCATGCCGAATGACCCCCTGATCGCCGGCGTCGAACTGGGCGGGACCAAGATCGTCTGCCTGCTGGCCTCGGGTCCGGATGATGTGCGCGACGAGGTGCGACTGCCGACCACGACACCGGAGGAGACCTTGGGCGCGGTCGCCGCGGTGCTCAAACGCTGGAAGGCGGACCATGGGTTCAAGGCGCTGGGGATTGGCAGCTTCGGGCCGCTGGAGCTGGACGACCGGGCTCCGAACTGGGGCTCCATCGTCTCGACGCCCAAGCCGGGCTGGAGCGATGCGGACCTGACCCTCCTGGGGCGCGATCTCGATGTGCCCATGGCGATCGAGACAGACGTCAACGGCGCCGCCTTCGCCGAAGGACTGTGGGGGGCGGCGCAGGGGTTGCGGTCCTTCGCCTATGTCACCGTCGGCACCGGGATCGGGGTCGGGGTGGTGATCAATGGACAGTCGGTCAACGGTCTGGGTCACACGGAGGCCGGGCATCTGCGCGTCAGCCGGATCAAGGGCGATGTCTGGCCGGGCAGTTGCCCCTATCACGGCGATTGCGTCGAGGGACTCGCTGCGGGGCCGGCGTTGCTGGCGCGCGCGGGCAGTCCCGGCGAGACCCTGTCGGCCGACGATCCGGCCTGGGAGATGGCGGTACGGGCATTGGGCGCCTTGCTGCACAATCTGGTGCTGACGACGGCGCCGGAGCGGATCCTGATCGGGGGAGGCGTCTTCGGCGGACAGGGGCATCTGTTCCCGCGCCTGCGGTCGGCGCTCGTCGAAAGTCTGGCCGGCTATGCGACCGCCAACCGGATCGCGGCGATGGTCGATGACTATGTGGTCCCGCCCGGACTGGGCGGGATGGCCGGACCGCTGGGCGCGATCGTACTGGGTCAGCGGGCGCTCTAGCGGACAGCGAAACGGCCGCCCGGGATGTCCGGACGGCCGCTCTGCCTCGTGTGATTCCCGTCGGCCTAGGTCGGCAGGGCGTAGGCGACCACCGCGTCGGAGATCGGGGTCTCCATGAAGTGGTGGCCGCCCGGGGCGATGACCAGATACTGGCGGCCGCCGATCTCATAGGTCATCGGGGTGGCCTGGCCGCCGCCCGGCAGGACGTCGGACCAGACCGTCTTGCCGGTGTTGATGTCGATGGCCCGGATCAGGCCGTCGGTGGCGGCGGCGACGAAGATCAGATTCCCCGCCGTGACGACCGCGCCGCCGTTGTTGGGCGTCCCGATCGCGATCGGCAGACCTGAAGGAATGCCGAACGGGCCGTTGTTACGCGCCGTGCCCAGGGGCCGGTCCCAGATCTGGCGGCCGGTTTTCAGGTCGATGGCGCGGATGCCGCCGTACGGGGGCTCCTTGCACAGCAGGCCGGTGAAGGGCAGGCGCCAGCCGGCGTTGACCGAGATGGCGTAGGGAACCCCGGCCTGGGGATCGCCGGCGCCTTCGGCCCCGCCCTTGCGGGCGTTGGGCTGGCCGCGCGGGACCCAGCCACGCCTGTCGGCCTCGGCCCGGGGGACGAGCGTGTTGTAGTTGGGCATGTCGTTATAGTTGGCGACGATCACGCCCCGGGTCGGATCGATGGCCACGCCGCCCCAGTCCGACCCGCCATTGTAGCCCGGGTATTCGATATAGTGCTGGCCGACCGTCGGCGGCGTGTAGAAGCCCGCATAGCTGGCCCGGCGGAACTGGATCCGGCAGACCATCTGGTCGATCGGCGACATGCCCCACATCGACTTTTCGGTCAGGTCGTCGGCGCGCCGCAGGGTGTGGAACAGCGAGTGCGGCTGGGTGGGGGTCCGCATGGCCGGCTCCTGACCGCCCTGCGGGGCGGGCAGTTCGGCGACCCTGGTCAGGGGCTGGCCGGTCTCGCGGTTCAGGACATAGATGTCGCCCTGTTTGGACGGCAGGACGACGGCCGGAACGGAGCCCGCCGCGGTGGGGAAGTCGACCAGGGTGGCTTGCGAGCCCAGGTCATAGTCCCAGACGTCGTGATGCACGGTCTGGAAATTCCAGCGCGGCTTGCCGGTCGTGACGTCCAGCGCCACCAGCGAGGTCGCATAGTCGAGCTGTGGGCCCTTCCGGTCCGAGGACCAGTAGTCGGCTGCGGTCGAGCCCAGCGGCAGATAGACCAGGCCCAGACGCTCGTCGCCCGAGGCGGTGGTCCACATGTTCGGCGTGCCCAGGGTGTAGATCTGGCCGGCCGGCGGGGTGGTGTTGATGTCGGGCCGCATCATGTCCCAGGCCCAGCGCAGCTGGCCGGTGACGGCGTCGAAGCCCTTGATGACGCCCGAGGGGGCCTCACGATACTGGCCGTCCAGGATCTGGTGGCCGGTGACCACGACCCCGCGCACGATGGTCGGGGCCGAGGTGATGGAAACCATCCCCGGAATCAGCTTGCCCATGTTCTCGGAGGTGCTGACCTGACCGTTCTGGCCGAAGCCGGCGCAGCGCTGGCCGGTGCGGGAATCGACCGCGATCAGGCGGGCGTCCAGCGTGCCCCAGATGATCCGGGTGGCGCAGGGCGTGGCCGCCGTGGCGTTCGGAACGACGTAGTAGCTCACCCCGCGGCAGGCGGCCGTATAGGGGATGTAGTCGTCGGAGACCTGAGGGTCATGACGCCAGATCGTCTTGCCGCTGGCGGCGTCGACGGCCAGGACGATGCCCTTGCCCGAACAGATGTAAAGGGCGTTGCCGACCTTGAGGGGGGTGTTCTCGGACGCGTATTTGTTCTGCGCGCCCGGACGGTCGCCGGGCAGGTCGCCGGTGTGGATCGTCCAGGCCCGCTGGAGCTTGCCGACATTGCCGGTGTTGATCTGGGTCAGGGTCGAATAGCGCTGGGCGTGATAGCTGCCGCCATAGGCCGGCCAGTCGGCGCCGACCGCGATGGCGTCTGGATCGCTGGACGTCGACGGCTGTGCTCCGGGTAGCGGCATGTCGATCTTCGGCGCATTGGCCTGGGCCACGCCGAACCCGGCGAGCAAGGCCACGACCAGGAAGCCGATGCCGCCGCCGATCGCCCATTTGCGACCGTCACGGCCGGGCTTGAGCACGGGCAGCGCGGCGATCACCAGCGCCAGAAGAACCGCAGGGGCGATGACCCGGGGCACAAGGCCCCAGCCGTCGAGACCGACCTCCCACAGCGCCCAGAGCACCGTCAGGACGAAGACGCCAAAGTAGAGATATGCGCCGATGAGCTTGAGCCGGAACATCATCACGCCTGAGGCGATCAGGCCCAGACCCGCCAGTCCGTAGTAGAAGGATCCGCCCAGCGTCAGCAGCCAGGCACCGCCGAGCGTCAGGGTGGCCCCGATCAGGACGAAAACGACGGAGAGGATGCGGACGAGAATGGGTCCGATCCCCCCTCCGCCTGATGTTGGGAGGGAAAGTCCGGCCATGTCGTCGGCTCCTAAAGATGATTGCGGCGTTGCCGTATCAATACGTCCGGGGGTGCGACGTTCCGTCACGGTCCGTAACAGGAATGGTTTTTAATGTGTCGGGATGTGTCGGGCTCCGACCGGTCGGGGATCGGGGATTCGCGAAGGCGGGCGCTAAGCCTTGCTCAAGGTATTTATGCGATCACCGGGGGCTCACCCGGATTTCGTATGTTCCGTTTTGTAAAGTTCTTCGTCGCGGCGCTTGTCATGATCCTCCTCGGCGCCGAGGCGGCGTCGGCGGACGCCTCGACCCCGCCGCGCAGCCCGACGGCCTTGATCCATGCGGTCGAGACACGCGCGGGCGCCACGGATTTTGAGGCCCTGAACCGGTTCGGTGAAGACGCCATGGCCCGGCGGGACCGCGAGGGTCTGAACCGGCTCTATCACGTCGCCTGGATCTATCTGAACCAGGGTGAGTTCGATCATGCGAAGCTCTGGAACGGCCAGCTGGAGGCCGCGGCGCGCAACCAGGGCGACAGCCGCTATGTGATGATCGCCCATCTGAATGATCTGGCGATCCGCTACGACACCGGCGAGGCCGGGGCCGCAGACCAGATGCGTCGCATTGCGGAGACGCAGGGGGACTGGTTCGTGCGCGTTCACGCCACCCGCCTGTACGCCCTGTCGTTGATGGACAATGACCGGATCGGCGACGGCCTGAAGATGCTGACCGAGGTCGACGGGATGATCCCCGAACGCGACCCCTACGCCGCCACCGCCCACGCCGGCGTCTGGGAAGTCGCCGGCATCGGCTTGATGAAGCTGAACGACTTCGAGGGCAGCGCCACCGCCTTCGGCAAGTTCGAGATCGACTTCGCCAATCCCGCCTATCCGCGTCCGGATTTCGACAGCCTGTACAACCTCGCCCGGTTGGCGGTTCAGGTCGGAGACCAGCCCCTCGCCGACAGCCTGGCCGCCGCCCACCATCGCCTTGCGGCCCGCGCCGGGCTGCAGAGCCTTCTGGTCTATGACGCCAGCCTGTGCGCGACCGTGGCCCAGGCCCGCTACGCGCCGCGCGACGTCCTGAAATGTCTTCAGCCCTATGGCCGCCAGCTGGGCGCCGCCGCCTTCCTGGCCGGACGGTTGCTGCCCATGCGCGCCATCGCCAACGCCCAGCTCGGCCATGTCGCCGAGGCCCGCGCCGACCTGGCCGAAATCCGTCACCGTGAGGCCACGGGGGCCTTCCGCGAAGACGGAGCGTCCGAGATTCCTCACGTCGAGGCCGAACTGCTGTTCGCCGAGGGACGTCCGGCCGAAGCCTACCGCAAGCTGCGTGAATACGACCAGACCGCCGAGATTCAGGCCAACCGTCGCTTCAGCGCCGGCATTCGCCAGGTGACCGGCGACATGCAGGACAAGCTCGACCGCCGTCGCCAGCAGCTGGAGACCGAGCGGGCCAACACAGATCTGCAGAAGGACGTGATCCGGTCGCAGAACTGGATCGTCGGCATCGCCGTGGTCTTCTTCCTTTCGGCCATTGCCACCGTGATCTGGCAGTTCCGGCTTTCAAAACACCTGCGCGTCGCCCGCAAACGCGCCGAGGCGGCCAATCTGTCCAAATCCGAATTCCTCGCCAATATGAGCCACGAGATCCGCACGCCGCTGAACGGCATCGTGGCAATGGCGGATACCCTGGCCCGCGCCGGGATGAAGCCGCGCGAGCAGGAGATGGTCGAGGTTATCCGCTCGTCGGGCGTGACCCTGGAGCGGCTGCTGTCCGATATCCTCGACAGCGCCCGGATCGAGTCCGGCAATGTGACCATCGAGACCGCCCCCTTCCATCTGGGCGACGCCGCGCGCGGCGTGGGGATGCTGTGGGCGCAGCGGGCCGAGGAAAAGGCCGTGACGCTGGACGTCTCGATCGACCCGGCGCTGGATCACATCGTCAGCGGCGACCCCGTGCGGTTCCGCCAGATCCTGACGAACCTGATTTCCAATGCGCTCAAATTCACCAACGAAGGCTCGGTGCGTGTGACCGGCGAGATGACTCCGGCCGGTCTGGCGCGCTTCACGGTCAGCGACACCGGCGTCGGCTTCGACGATGCGGACAAGGCGCGGATATTCGGCCGCTTCCAGCAGGCGGACGGCTCGATCACCCGGCGCTTCGGCGGCACGGGCCTGGGTCTGGCGATTTCGAAGGACCTGTCCGAACTGATGGGCGGAGCGCTGGATTGCCGCAGCCGTCCCGGCGAAGGGGCGACTTTCTGGTTCGACCTGCCGTTGCCGCCGTGCGAGAGCGCCCCGCCCGTCGACGCGGCGAACGCCCCCGCCGGCGAAGGCTTCCAGGACGACGAGGGCAGGGCCCTGCGCATCCTGCTGGCCGACGATCATCCGGCCAACCGCAAGGTCGTGGAGATCATGCTCGCCGGGAGTGCGGTCGAGCTGGTCCCCGTCGAGAATGGCCAGGAGGCGGTCGACGCCTATGCCGCCAGCCTTGCCGGCGAAGCCCGCTTCGATCTGATCCTGATGGATATGCAGATGCCGGTGATGGACGGCCTGAGCGCCACCGCTGCGATCCGGGTGCTGGAGGCCGACGCGGTTGCGTCGCGCATCCCGATCATCATGCTGACCGCAAACGCCCTGGCCGAGCACGTCGCGGCGGGCCGGGTTGCGGGCGCCGACAGCCATCTGGCCAAGCCGATCACCCTGACGTCGCTGTTCAACGCTATCGAGACGACGCTGGCGGGGGCTGAGGCGAAGGCGCTGGAAGCGGCGTGATCCGCCTCCTCGCTGTCGCTTAGCGATGGGGAGGCGGCCCGGAGCATGGCGGAGAGACGGAGGGGCTCTGCAAGCGGGCGCCCTGTCCAATCCTTGAACGTCGTTGATGCGGGCGTAGCCCTTCCGCCCCGTCGTGGTCCCCCTCCCCACTGGGTGGGGAGGACCCGGCTACCGGCGGCCGGGGTGGGCTTCGCTGCCCACGGGCACTATGGCGCCCTTACGGACCGCGGTCAGGCGGCGTTTGGCGGCGGTCGCGAGGTCTTCGTAGATCAGGTCCAGCAGGCTCCACGGCTCCACGCAATAGCGGCGGAAGAGGCGCTTCGGATCGGCGGCGAGGCGGTACAGCCATTCGACGCCCGCCTTGCCCATCCAGCGCGGGGCCGATTTCTGGACACCGGCCTCATAGTCGAACGCGGCGCCGACCGAGAAGATGGCGCAGTCGGGCAGGGCCTCGAAATTCTGCGTGATCCAGATTTCCTGACGCGGCATGCCCATGCCGACGAACAGAACGTGCGGCTGGAAGGCCTTGATCTGTTCAAGGACGGCGGCGTTGTCGGTCGAACCTGGCGATGCGTCGAAATAGCCGTCGTGGGTCTCGATGACCGCGCGGGGATAGCGGGCGTTCAGCCGCTGCCTGGCCACGTCCAGGACCTCCCGGGTCGCGCCGACATACATGATGCGCCAGCCGTTTCGGTTGACCAGGCTCCAGAAATGATCGCGCCAGTCCAGATAGGTGCAGCGGTGGAAGGGGCGGCTGTTGATCCCCAGCAGCTTGGCGAAATGAACCAGCGGCGTGGAATCCAGCTCGACCAGTTCGGCACGCGCGTAGAAGGCGCGCATCTCGGGATGCTTTCGGAGCAGATAGAGGCTGTTCAGGTTGTGGTTGGCGATGATCGCCTTGCGGCGCTCCAGGATCCAGCGCTGCATGTGGAACAGCACTTCTTCCGGCTTCACCAGATCGACGGTCTGGCCCATCAGGCGCACGCGCTCATTCGGCCGGCGCGACTTGCGGAATCCCGGACGCGCCTGGTCCCGGCGATCGGGGGCGACGCTCGAAAACCGGAATTGGGTGCTGTCGGCCATCGCATGACCGTAGCGGGGATGTCTCAAAGGCCGGTGAGCAGACAGCGTTAATGAATCCTGCTCTTTCGCGCCGCGCCGGGATCGCCTCTTATGGTGGGCGAGCCGGAGACCGCCGTGAAGCCCATCGCCATTCTGGAAACCGGCAAGCCGCCGGTCGACCTGCAGGACGCCTTCGACGACTATCCCGCCCGTTTCCGGGCGCTGCTGGGCGAAGGCGTGGCGACGGTGCGGTTCGACGTCCAGGCGGGGCGGCTGCCCGACGATCCGGGCGAGTTCCAGGGCGCTATCGTCACGGGGTCTGCGGCCGGGGTCTATGACGACCTGCCATGGATCGCGCCGCTGCTGGACTGGCTGAGGGACGCGCGGGGCAAGACGCGGCTGGTCGGCATCTGTTTCGGCCATCAGGCCATGGCCCAGGCCTTCGGCGGCCATGTCGCCAAATCCGACAAGGGCTGGGGTGTCGGCCTGCATCGCTACGACGTGGTCGCCGACGAACCGTGGATGTTCCCCCGCGCGGCCAGTATCGCCATCCCGGTCTCGCATCAGGACCAGGTGCTGATCGCGCCGGCGGATGCCCGGGTCATCGCGTCGAGCGCCTTCACCCCCTATGCGGGCCTGGCCTGGGACGATCCGGCGGGCGGCGAGAACGGCGTCGTGTCCTTCCAGTGCCACCCGGAGTTCCAGCCCGAGTACGGGGTCGCCCTGATCGAGGCCCGGCGCGGGACGCGGGTGCCGCACGACCTGGCCGACGAGGCCGTCGCCAGCCTCTCAAGGGCCAATGACCGGGCGGTTCTGACCGCCTGGATCCGCGCCTTCCTGATGCTGACCCCGCCCCCGGTCGAGGAGGCCGGCAGTGGCATCTAATCTGCAGAACCCCGGTCGACAGAGCCCAGGATGACACATATGCGCCCCGCCCTCGTTATTGCCGCTTCCGCTCTCATGCTTGCGCTGGGCGCCTGCGGGACGACCAGCGCCCCGACCGGCCCGGCCATCGTCGGAGCGCCCGCCTCGTCCGATGACTGCGCGGTCATGGCGACGACGCTGGAGGTGTTCTCGCGTCCGCTCGACGGTTCGGGGCTGAAGGTGCTGGACGTGGCGGTTCCCGAGAGCCCGTCCTTCATGCCCCAGCGGCCGGAGCAGCGCGGGTCGAACCCGATCTCGCTGCGCGGCTGTTCGTTCATCGAGGTGCAACTGGTGTCGCGCGGTCCGGCGGTGATCCTGGGCCGTCCCGAGATCCACGACGATCGTGTCATCGTCTCCTATCAGGAGCCCGGCGCGGCGCCGGTCCATGCGGTTCTGCAGCGGACCGCCGATGGTCACTGGCAGCACATCGGCGCCCTGCTGACGCCGCCCCGATAGACGGTCTCGCGAAGCGTCAGGGCCAGGCCACCGTGGGCGGCATGGAGCTGAGGATCGAGTCGACGTTGCCGCCGGTCTTCAGCCCGAACATCGTGCCGCGGTCGTAGAGCAGGTTGAACTCGACATAGCGGCCGCGCCGGACCAGCTGTTCCTGCCGCTCGTCGGCTGTCCAGGGCTCGGCCATGCGGCGGGTCACGATGGCCGAATAGATCTCCAGGAAAGCCGTGCCGACATCGCGGGTGAAGGCGAAGTCGGCGTCGTGGCCGCCCGAGTCCTGATGGTCGTAGAAGATGCCGCCGACGCCGCGCGGCTCCTTGCGGTGCGGCAGCCAGAAATACTCGTCGCACCAGGCCTTGAAGTGCGGGTGATAGCCGGGGTCGTGGGCGTCGCAGGCGGCCTTCATGGCGGCGTGGAAGGCGAGGGCGTCGGGCGCGTCCTGCGACCGGTCGACGTCCAGAACGGGGGTCAGGTCGGCGCCGCCGCCGAACCAGCTTTTCGTCGTGGCGATGAAGCGGGTGTTCATATGCACCGCCGGGACGCGCGGGCTCCACGGATGAGCGATCAGGCTGATGCCGGTGGCGAAGAAGCGCGGGTCTTCCTCGGCGCCCGGAACGGTCTTGGCATAGTCGGCGGGGAAGGTCCCGTGGACGGTCGAGCAGTGGACCCCGACCTTTTCGAACAGCCGGCCGTGCATCATGCCCATGACGCCGCCGCCGCCCGGACTTCCGTCGGAATTGGCGGGCCGCGTCCAGGGTGTGCGGACGAAGCGACCGGGTTCGCCGGGGAAGAGGTCGGCGGGCGCTGCATCCTCCAGCGCCTCCAGACCCGCATGGATCCGGTCGCGCAGGGCCTCGAACCAGGCGCGGGTTTCGGCCTTCTTCAGGGCCAGGGGATCGGTCGTGGCTTCGCTCATATCGGGGATCATCCGCAGCTTGAACCACGGATGAGGCAGGGCGTCACCGGTGTAATCCGCCCGGGGTCCCGCAGGACCACGGCGTCAGGCGGCGCGCTTGATGGTGTTGGCGTCGTCCAGCAGCACGACGGTGGGCGACCACTGACGCGCTTCTTCCTGCGGCATCTGGCCGTAGGTGACGATGATGACCTTGTCGTTCTTCTGCACCAGACGCGCGGCGGCGCCGTTGACGCCGATGACCTTCGAGCCGCGCGGGGCCTCGATGGCGTAGGTGGTGAATCGGGCGCCGTTGGTGATGTTCAGGACATCGACCTGTTCATGCGGGAAGATTCCCGCAGCATCCAGCAGATCGCCGTCGATGGCGATCGAGCCTTCATAGTCGAGGTCGGCCTGTGTCACCGTGGCGCGGTGCAGTTTGGCCTTCATCAGCGTGACCAGCATGGGAGTGTGCGGTCCAGTCATGACGCGGGGCGATAGGCCCCCGCTCGCAGGCGGCTCATATAGGGATTTCACCTGAAGGCATCAATCGCATTGCTGCGTCGCAGCGAAATCGTGATTTCGCCTCGCCTCCTGCGATACGTTCATTTGACGGTGACGGGCGGGTCTCTATGGTCGTTGAAGCGCCGCCATTGGCCCTGCGACGGATCGCCGCCCGACCATGAAACAGTTTTTCCTGACGATGGGCGGCGTGTTCGCCGGACTGCTGCTGTTCTTCGTGATTTTGCCCTTCATCCTGATCACGGCCATCGTCGGCGTGGCATCTTCCGCGTCCAAGCCCACGACGGTGGCCAACTCCGTGCTGGAGCTGGATCTCCGAAACGGGATCAGCGACCAGGCCTCGTCCAGCCCGTTCGCGGCGTTTAGCGGTTCCGGTCTGTCGGTGATGAAGGTCGTCGACACCCTTGCCCAGGCGGAGAAGGACGAGCATGTCAAGGTTCTGCTGCTGCGTCTGCCGGAAGGCGGCGTCACCCCGGCCTCGGCCGACGAGATCCGTCAGGCGGTTCGCCGCTTCCGCGCCTCGGGCAAGCCGGTCATCGCCCATTCGCAGGGCTTCCAGCCGGTCGGGACCGTCATCGACAGCTATATGATAGGGGCCTCGGCGTCCGAGCTGTGGATGCAGAACACCGCCAATTTCCAGATCACGGGCTTCGCGTCCGACGCGGTCTTCCTCGGCCGGGCGTTCGAGAAATACGGCGTTCGCGCCGACTTCGAACAGCGCTACGAGTACAAGAACGCGGTCAACGAATACACCCAGTCCGATTTCACCGAGCCGCATCGCGAGGCGATGACCGCCTGGATGACCTCCATCTACACCAGCGCCCTGGGCAACGCCGCCCAGGACCGCAAGATGGCTCCTGCCGCGCTGAAGACCGTGATCGAGGCCGGCCCCTATTCGGCCCAGCAGGCGCTGGCGCTGAAGTTGATCGACAAGATCGGCCAGGTCGAGGAGGCGGAGGCCGAGGCGAAGCGGCGCGCCGGCTCGGGGTCTGAAATCATCGAATTCGGCGACTACGCCTCGGCCCAGGGCGCTCGTGAGGGCTCTGGCAAGGACGCCATCGCCATCGTCGGCGCCGAGGGCGACATCGTCACCGGCCGTGGCGGCGGGGGCGGCTTCGGCGGCGGTTCGTCGATCCATTCCGACGACACGGCCAGGGCCATCTACGACGCCATCGAGGACAAGGACGTGAAGGCCATCGTCTTCCGCGTCTCCTCGCCCGGCGGGTCGCCGGAAGCCTCCGAACAGATCCTGGCCGCCGTGCGCGCGGCCCGCGCCGCCGGCAAGCCGGTGGTGGTGTCGATGGGCTCCTATGCCGCGTCCGGCGGCTACTGGATCAGTTCAGAGGCCGACTGGATCGTGGCCCAGCCCTCGACCCTGACCGGCTCTATCGGGGTGTTCGGCGGCAAGTTCGTTCTGGCCCCGGCCCTGGCCCGGTTCGGCGTGGATATGCGGGGTATTTCGGTCGGCGGCGACTATTCCGACGCCTTCTCCCCGACGCAGCCGTTCACGGCCAGCCAGCGCGCGGCCTTCTCGGCCTCGATGGACAAGACCTACGAAGAGTTCGTCCAGCGCGTCGCCACCGGCCGCCATCTGCCGGTCGAACGGGTCCGCGAGATCGCGCGCGGCCGCGTCTGGACGGGCGCCCAGGGCAAGGAACTGGGTCTGGTCGACCAGCTCGGCGGCGTGACCGAAGCGATCGGCAAGGCGAGGGAATTAGCGAAAATTCCGGCCAGCCAGTCGGTCCGCTTCAAACGCTATCCCAAGGTGGAATCGCCATGGGAGGCCCTGTCGTCGGTCTTCGGCGTGTCCAGCGAGGCCGCCCATGCCCTCATCGCCATCGGCGGCGTGATGTCCGATCCCGAGGTCGAGTCGGTGGCCCGCGCCGTCGAGGCTGACCGGATGCGCAGCCGTGGAGCCGTGGTGATGGCCGACCGGCCGCTGAATTGATCGAAACGCACTAAAGTGGGGTGTGTCACACCGCCCTGTGACCCCGTTGGTCATTGACGGTTCACCTCTATGGACCGACATTGGGGGTCAGGCGTTCCACGGAACGCTCTGAAAGGGATTCGAATGACCCAGGACCGTTTTGCCCCGCTCGGCTTCAACGCCCGCCGCCAGGCCAATGGCTGGCTGGCGCCGGTGATGTGGCTCGCCGGTCTGGTGGCGACGATCGTGGCCCTGGCGGTCGGCGCCGTCCTGGCCGTCTTCACCGCCGCCGCCGTGGCCGTCATCGCCGTGGTCGCCAGCGTGCTGGTCTTCTTCGCGGGGCTGGCCATGGGCGCGCGCCGCAAGATGGCCGTCCGCAGCCGTCGCGGCGACGACGTGATCGAGGCCCGCAAGGTCGGCGACACCTGGGTCACCTACGGCTGGGAACGCCACGGCCACTAGGGCCCCTTTCATGCCCCTGACGTTCGAAGACGCCCCTTCGCCCAATTTCGATGCCCGCCGCGGGCCGCCGGACGTGCTGGTGCTGCACTATACCGGCATGCCGACGGGCGGGGCCGCTCTGGCGCGCCTGCGGGACCCGGCCGCCGAGGTTTCGGCCCACTATCTTGTCGAGGAAGACGGGCGGATCTTCTCGCTGGTCCCTGAGGAGCGCCGGGCCTGGCACGCGGGGCGCGGGGCCTGGCAGGGCGAGACCGACGTCAACGCCGCCTCAATCGGCATCGAGATCGTCAATCCCGGCCATGAGTTCGGCTATCGGGCCTTTCCGGGGGCGCAGGTCGAGGCCGTGATCGCCCTGGTCGCGGACATCCGCTCGCGCTGGAGCATCCCGGACGCCCGGATCATCGCCCACTCCGACCTGGCGCCCGAGCGCAAGGAGGATCCGGGCGAGCTGTTCCCGTGGAAGCGACT
>Ga0209023_10006104_pt1 | contig 12855 bp, 14 predicted proteins | sample LakOneMetagenome_FD_187468 | JGI IMG/M metagenome (GOLD analysis project Ga0209023, IMG submission 187468) | Freshwater and sediment microbial communities from Lake Erie, Canada (SPAdes) (version 2) | ecosystem: Environmental > Aquatic > Freshwater > Lentic | place: Lake Erie, Canada... | reverse complement strand
GTACCCCCGCCGTTCTGCGCCTCGCCGCCGAGCCGATGCCCGCGACCGCCGTCCCGGCATCCACCACCCCGACGCCCGCGACCGTCGCGGACGTCCCCCAGACTGCGTCGGACCCCGGAGCCATCGCGCCGGCACCTGGGTCCGACGCGCTCCTCGCCACGGCCGGCCTGCGTCCGGCCGCGACGGGCACTCCCGCGGCGAAGGCCGCCGGTGAGCCCGCCACTCCCACCACCGACGAACCGGTGACGGGCTCGACCATCCCGAGGGTCGACGCGTCTCCGGTGCCCGGTCCGTCCGTCCAGGACGGGCCCGGCGGTGACGGCCTTCCGGACCGGGGCGCGCAGGCCCGGGCCGGGATGGCCGCCTCCCCCGCTTCCGGCGTGACGAGCTCCAGCGAGCCGTCGTACGCCGAGGACCCGGCCACCACGACGACCCCGATCGTCACCGCGACGACCCAGGCGGCCCCGCTCGTGGCCGCCGCCCCGGCCGCCGCGACGCCTGCCGCGACCCCGGTCGCGCAGGTGGCCACCGAGACCGTCCGGATGTTCCAGGCGGGCAACGGCCTCCACCGCATGACGATCACCCTCAACCCCGAGTCGCTCGGCCAGGTGCGGGTCTCGCTGTCGGTCAAGGACGGCCAGGTCTCGGTCCGGCTCGCGGCCTCCGAGAGCGCCCGCCACACCCTTGTCGAGGGTGCCCCCGAGCTGCGCCGCCTGCTCGAGGCGGTCGGTGCCACCGAGGTGCGCGTCGTCGTGCGCGACCTGTCGGGTGCCGAGTCCAGCAGATCCACCACCTGGTCCTTCGGCCAGGACTCCTCCGCCTCGGGCCAGCACGGCCAGGGGCGCTCGTCGGGCCAGGACGGCCTGACCGGGCAGCCCGCCGGCGACGGCACGGGCACTCAGAGCGACCGGCATGCAGGGACGCGTGCGGGTTCCACCGCCAGGGACGGCTCGACAGACGGCAGCAGCCCGCTCCGTCCCGACCCAGTGGTCACCCCCCGCACCCGCAGCACGGGTGTGGACGTGACCGTCTAAGGAGGAAACCGTGTCAATCTCGGCCACCGAGGCCGTGACGACGACGGCTTCGACCAACCCATATGGACTGTCGCCGACATCCACGACCAGCAACAGCGCTGACAAAGACATGTTCTTGCAGCTCATGGTGGCGCAGCTGCGCTACCAGGACCCGCTGAACCCCTCCGACCCGAGCGAGTTCCTCTCCCAGAACGCCCAGTTCACGGCTCTGGAGAAGATGCAGGACGTCGCCGACCAGACCGCCGCCGTGCTCGCCTCACAGGTCGCCTTCGGGGCGGCCGGCCTCGTGGGCAAGACGGTGACCTGGCTGGACGAGAACGGCGACACGCAGACGGGCACCGTCTCAGGCGTCAACTTCGAGACCACCGGGCCCGTGCTCGACGTCGACGGCACCGACGTGCCGATCGGCAACGTCCAGTCCGTCGTCAACCCGCCGACCTCCACCACCTGAGCCTGACGGCTCCCACCCTCGTCCCGACCGACCCGGTGAGCCCGGGTCCTTCCCAGGAGAAAACACACCATGCTTCGTTCGCTCTTCGCCGGCATCAGCGGCCTCCGCGTCCACCAGACCATGCTCGACGTGACCGGCAACAACATCGCCAACGTCAACACCATCGGCTACAAGTCCAGCAGCACGATCTTCCAGGACACCCTGAGCCAGATGCTCACCGGCGCCAGTGGCACCACGCCCGACCGCGGCGGCTCCAACCCGATCCAGATCGGCCTGGGCGTCCAGCTGGCCGCCACGGCGACCAACTTCCTCCAGGGATCCAACCAGACCACGGGCCGGCTCACCGACGTCATGCTGCAGGGCGACGGCTTCTTCGTGACCCGCAAGGGCAACGAGAACCTCTACACCCGCGCCGGCGCGTTCACCTTCGACGAGGGCGGCAACCTGGTCAGCCCCACCGGCAACTACGTGCAGGGCTACCTGCTCGACGCCGCGGGTGTCCCGACCGGCGGACTGGTCGACATGAGCCTCGACCCCGCCAACGCCGTCCCGGCGGTTCCGGTCGGCGTCGAGATGACGTCGTACAGCATCGGCTCCGACGGCAAGATCCGCGGCGTCTTCGACGATGGCGTCCAGCGCGAGTTGGGCCAGCTCGCCGTGGCCGACTTCAGCAACCCGATGGGACTGGAGAAGGTCGGCGAGACCTCGTTCCGCGAGTCCGCCAACTCCGGCGCCGTCCAGCTCGGCGTGGCCGGCGAGGGTCAGCGCGGCACCATCACCGGTGGCGCCCTGGAGATGTCCAACGTCGACCTCGCTGCCGAGTTCACCAACCTGATCCTGGCCCAGCGCGGTTTCCAGGCGAACTCTCGCGTCATCACCACCTCCGACCAGGTCCTCGAGGACCTCGTCAACATCAAGCGCTGACGCCCCGATCGCGCACCTCACCACGTTTCGGCCGGTCCGGCCCACCCGTTCACCTCAAGTACGGGCCGGATCGGCCGAACAGTTTCATTGAGGACCACGGATGGACCTCGTAACCCGGCTCAAGGATGGCGCCACCATGATCATGCTCACCCGACACTCGGGCTCGGTGTTCGCACTGAACTCCGAGCTCATCGAGCGCATCGACAGCACGCCAGACACAGTGATCACGCTCGTGGACGGCAAGAAGTACGTCGTTGCCGAGCCGCTGGAGCAGGTCGTGGACGCCGTCCGCTTCTATCGCGGACAGACCATCGCCCTCGGCAGCCACCTCGCCGCTGAGCTGGAGGCCCAGCCGGAGACCCGTCCCGCCACCCTCGCCACCGTCGCTCACCTTCCGGGGACCGAGCCGCGGCACGGGGAGGGCTGAGCACGATGGATCCGGCCAGCCTGATCGGCATCGTTGCCGGTCTGTTCATCATCATCCTCGCCAACATCCTCGAGGGCGGGAACCCCATGAGCCTGCTGCTCATGGCCCCCATGCTCCTGGTGTTCGGCACGACCATGATGGTGTCCCTGGCCGGCGGCACCCTGCCCGACGCGATCAGCTCCTTCAAGGCGCTCGCCAAGAGCCTCACCGGTGGCGTTCCGCCGGCCGGTGGCCTGGTGCCGACCGTCGTCTCCCTGGCCGAGAAGGCCCGGCGCGAAGGCCTGCTAGCCCTGGAGGACCAGCTGCGCGAGGTCGACGACCCGTTCCTGGTCAAGGGCGTCTCGATGGCGATCGACGGCACCGACTCCGAGGAGCTCCGCGACATCCTCGAGGCCGAGGTCAGCGCCCGGAAGGCCTCCGCCAAGCAGGACGCCAAGTTCTTCGCCGACGCCGGCGCCTATGCCCCGACCATCGGCATCATCGGCACCGTCATGGGTCTCGTGCACGTGCTCGAGAACCTGGCCCAGCCCGAGGAGCTCGGCCACCTGATCGCCGGCGCCTTCGTGGCCACCCTGTGGGGCGTCATGTCGGCCAACGTCATCTGGCTGCCCCTGGGCAACCGCATCAAGAGGCTCGGTGAGCTCGAGGTCGCCCGCATGGAGCTGACCATCGAGGGCATCGCCGCCATCCAGTCCGGCGCCAACCCGCGGATCGTGGCCCAGAAGCTGCGCTCCCTGCTGCCGCAGAGCGAGCAGGTCGAGGAAGCGGCCTGACATGGGACGGCGCAAGAAGCACGAAGAGCACGAGGAGCACGTCAACCACGAACGTTGGCTGGTGACCTACGCCGACATGGTGACCCTCCTGATGGTGCTGTTCATCGTCATGTTCGCGATGAGCGCGGTGGACGAGAAGAAGTTCAACGCCCTCAAGTCGGGACTCGCGGCCGGCTTCGGCCAGTCGACGTCCCTCCTCAGCGGGTCCAGCTCCATCCAGCAGAACGCCGGCCTGTCGGCCATGGCCCCGGTCGCTCCCGCGAGCAAGTACCAGCAGGTCGACGAGGTCACCAAGGAGCTGATCAAGAAGGCCGTCCAGCAGAGCGACGCGATGAAGAACCAGGCCAACTACGAGCAGGCCTCCAAGGAGGTCGACCGGCTGTCCGGTGTCCAGGCCCGGGTGCTGGCCTCGCTCAAGGCGCACGGTCTGCAGGATGACGTCACCACCACCATCGACGAGAACGGGCTGTCCATCCACCTAGTCAGCAAGCACGTCACCTTCGCGGCCAACATGGCGACGCTGAGCCCGCGCGGGGAACAGATCATCGACATCCTGGCGCCCGTCCTCAAGGACCTGCCCGACCCGATCGAGATCGAGGGTCACACCAACCAGGTCAACGTGAAACCGAAGTACTTCGCCACCGACTGGGACCTCTCGGCGGCGCGCGCGATCACCGTCCTGCGCCGTCTCAACGAGGTCGCCGGCATCCCCAGCACCCGGCTGCACGCCTCGGCGTACGGCCATGAGAAGCCCCTCATCGACCCCAGCGAACCGGGGTCACAAGAGATCAACAAGCGCGTCGACATCATCATCGTGTCCTCGCTGCCCCCGGAGAGCCAGGCGCTCCTCGGCCAGGTGGTCAAGGACCGTGCGCGGAGCGCGGAAGGAGTGACGACACCATGAGCGTGACCGCTATGCCCCAGGCCGAGGCCGAGACGGACAAGACGGAGAAGAAGAAGGGCGGCAAGAAGAAGCTCATCATCATCGTCCTGCTCGTCGCCGTGCTCGGCGGCGCCGGCTACTGGTTCTTCCTCAAGCCGTCCGGTGCTCCCCCCAAGCCGGTCGCCGGCACCGTGGTGGCCCTCGACCCCGTCCAGATCAACCTGGCCGGTGGCCACTACCTCAGCATCTCCATCGCCCTCCAGCTGACCGACAAGGCCAAGGAGGCCGATGGAAGCAAAGCCCTCGATGCCACCATCGAGCTCTTCAGCGGGCGCGAGATCACGGAGGTCAACGACGCGAAGGAGCGCGCGAAGCTCAAGGACGAGCTGGTGAAGGAACTCGATGAGCTCTACGAGGGGGAGGTGATGGACGTCTACTTCACCCAGTTCGTGAGTCAGTAGACGAGTCATCCGTCACCCGTGACGGCAGCCCGTCCGCGGTCTTCCCCGCGGACGGGCCGCCGGAAATGCTCAGGTGGGCCGGTTCGAGGCCGATCCCAGCCTTGTGAACGCCTCTGCGCCCGCTCACACCACCGGATCGGCACCGGTGACCGGCTCCGCCGGCGGACGCGCGCGCCGTCGCAACCGCACGGCCGAGGCCGTCGCCTACGACTTCCGTCGGCCGATCCAGCTGTCGCGCGAGCACTCGCGCATCCTCCAGCTCAACTTCGACGGCTTCGCCCGGCAGGCCACCACCGTCTTCACCTCGCTGCTGCGCACCATCTGCGAGGTGAACCTGGTCTCGATCGACCAGCGTGCGTATGCCGAGTACGTCGACTCGCTGGACGCCGAGACCTACCTGACCCTCTTCCTGGTCGACCCGATGCCGGGCCTGGGCGTCCTGGACATCCCGCTCCACGCGACGATGATGTGCCTGGACCACATGCTCGGCGGCCCCGGCTCGCACCAGCAGCCCCAACGGCCGCTGACCGAGATCGAGACCAAGGTCATCGGCGGGCTCATCGACCGCCTGCTCGCCGAGATGCGCTACTCACTGGCCGACCTGGTGCCGTTGGAGCCCGAGGTCACCGGCCACGAGTACAGCCCGCAGTTCGCGCAGGTCGCGGGCGCCTCCGACGTGATGGTGGTCATCACCCTGGAGCTGGTCATCGGCACCGACACCCACCCGATGTCGGTCTGCATGCCGTTCGGCGGGCTGCTGCCGTTCCTCGTCAGGGCCGCCGCGCCGACGCCCCTCTCCGACCGTGAACAGGCCCAGCGCCTCCGCGCCGGGACCCTGCTCCAGCAGCAGTTCGAGGACGTCCCGATGGAGGTGGCGATCCGCTGCCGGCCGACCCTGCTGGACCCTGAGACCCTCAGCGCGCTCCAGGTGGGTGACGTCGTCCGACTCGCCCACCCGGCCGCCGCACCGCTCGACGTCACCGTCGACGGCGCCACCTTCGCTCACGCAACCGCCGGCACGCACGGGAGCCGCGTCGCGGCGCTCATCGTCGGCACACCCAAGGAGAAGCCATGACCGCTGCCGCCGCCGAGCCCCTGGTGGAGCGCGCCCTCGCCGTCGGCCAGGCCGTCGCCGAGACGCTGCCCTCGTCGGAGCCGCTGTCCGCCGTCGGCGCCCAGCCAGGCACCGAGCACGTCACCGCGGCCTTCGCCGGTGCGGCCATCGCCGAGCTCGAGTCGGGCGGCCGGATCGGCGTCCTCGTGGGTGAGGAGCTCGTGCAGGCCCTGGCCGCGAGCCCCCTCGGTGGCCTCGACCTCGCCGCCGCCACCCAGCCGGCCCTCGATGCCGGCGCCGCCGTCCTCGGCACCAAGGCCAAGGCCGCCCACCAGGTCGACCTCGAGCTGGTCGTCGGCGACATCGGCGAGCCCTTCACCGCCGTACCGCTGCTGTCGTCGGGCATCGCCGCCGCCGTCCTTCTTCCTGACTTCGTCCTCGACCCGTCGGCCGCCTCCGCGGCCGAGCCGGCCGAGGAGCCGTTCGTCGTCGACGCGAGCTCCGGTGCCGCCGGTGCCGCCGCCGCGGCCGACGCCCAAGCCCAGGCAGCCCAGGCCCAGGCAGCGCAGGCCCAGGCAGCGGCGCAGGCGGCGCAAGCGGCGCAGACCGCCCCGGCCGCGCCGGTGGTCCAGGCGGCGCCCGTGACCCCGATCCCTGACCCCGTTCCCGCCGCCGCCACCGCTTCCGGCTTCCGGCCGATGGCGGGCACCGTCACACCCCTGGTGGGCCGTGGGCTGGAGATGCTGCACGGGGTCGACATGGAGGTCACCGTCGAGCTCGGCCGCACCCGGATGACGGTGCGCGACCTGCTCGCCCTGACCCCCGGCCACGTGCTCGAGCTCGACCGTGCCGCCGGAAGTCCCGCAGACCTGCTGGTCAACGGCCGGCTGATCGCCCGCGGCGAGGTTGTCGTCGTCGACGAGGACTTCGGGCTGCGGGTCACCGAGATCATCGACGACAGCAGCCAGGCCAGCTGACCGGGCCGTCCCGTCCCTTCCCACAACTCCCGACCTGAGGAAACGCCGTGACCGAGCTGGTGGTGCGCCTGGTGTTCTCCCTGGCCGTCGTCATCGGTCTCCTGCTGCTGCTCGCCAAGCTGGGCAGCCGCCGGTTCCGAGGCCGTGACGGCGCCCTGGTCCAGATCGTGCACCGCCAGGCGCTGTCCCGCTCGTCCTCGGTCACGGTCGTGACCGTCGGTGGCCGCGTGCTGGTCCTCGGGACCACCGAGCAGCAGATCACGGTGCTCACCGAGCTCGAGCCCGACGAGGTCGGGGGCGCTGCCGACAGCGACGCCGCCGGGTCCGACGACACCGACGAGCCCGACCCGGCCGCACCCCGGACCGGCGTGGTCGCCGCGTTCCGCCCCGCCCTGCACGCGGTCCTGCCCGCCACCGCCGCCACGGTCAAGCCGGTCAGCGGTACGGCGCGGACCGCGACCAGCTCCGGCCCCCTGGCCGGGTCCGTGCTGTCCCCCGACACCTGGCGACAGGCCCTGGCCGCCGCCACCAGGCGGACCTCGTGCCCCTCCTCCGCTCCCACGTCCGGCCGCTGATGCTGGCCTTGGCGTTCGTCGCCGCGTGGCTGACGCTGAGCCTCGGCACCGCCGCCACGGCGAGCGCCCAACCGGCGACCACACGGCCGGCCGCCACGCAACCGGCGTACGGCGCCACCGGGATCACGCTCACCGCGAGCCCCCTCACCGGGCACCCGGCGACGGGGTCGTCCCGGCCGCTGCTCGACCCGCAGGGTCCGGCCGGACCCAACGGTCCGGGCACGGGCAAGGGGGACGGCAGCGTCTCGGTCAACATCGACGGTCTGACCAAGAAGCCGAGCACGTCGGTCACCGCGATCCTCGCGGTCACCCTGCTGTCGCTGCTGCCGGCGATCCTCCTCACCACCACCAGCTTCACCAAGATCCTGGTCGTGCTCGGGCTGACCCGCAACGCCCTGGGCCTCCAGCAAACGCCGCCCAACCAGGTGCTGGCCGGGCTGGCCCTCTTCCTCAGCCTCTTCATCATGGCCCCGGTCCTGAGCGACATGAACGACGACGGTCTCCAGCCCTACATGGACGGTGACAAGACGACGTCGCAGGCCTGGAACGACGGCATCGCCCCGCTCCGGGACTTCATGCTCGACCACACCGGCGACGAGGAGCTCCAGCTGCTCACCAGCGTCGCCGACCGCGACCTGCCCAAGGACCGCGCCGACGTCCCGATGACGACCCTCGTCCCGGCGTTCGTGCTCAGCGAGCTCAAGCAGGCCTTCATCATCGGGTTCATCATCTTCATCCCGTTCCTGGTCATCGACATCGTCGTGAGCGGGGCACTGATGGCACTGGGCATGATGATGATGCCGCCGGTGATGGTCTCGCTGCCGTTCAAGCTCCTGTTGTTCGTGATGGTCGACGGCTGGGCCCTGGTCATCAAGTCCCTCGTGGCGAGCTATGGGGGTGGCTGAGCATGACCGACTCCTCCATCATCGACATCGCGCTCCAGACGATGGTCGTGACCCTCAAGCTCTCCGCGCCGATCCTGCTGACCGCGCTGATCATCGGCTTCGCGGTGTCGATGTTCCAGTCGATGACCCAGATCCAGGAGTTCACCCTCGCCTTCGTGCCCAAGATCATCGGCGTCGGGCTGGCGCTGCTGCTGTCCGGCAACTGGATGCTGCACACGCTGATCGACTTCACCCACGACCTCTTCGACCGGCTTCCGGGCCTGTTGTCCTGAGGCGGGCACCATGTCCCTGACCGTGCAGGGCGATCAGCTCGTCGCCTTCCTCCTGGCGTCGATCCGGATCATCTCCTGGCTGGTCGTCGTGCCGCCGTTCGCCGCCAGGGCGGTGCCGATCACCGCCAAGGTCGTGCTTGCGGTCGGCCTGTCGCTGGCTGTCGCCCCGGGCATGCCCAGTGAGGTCCCGCTCGGGACAGGTGCCCTGATCGTCAATGGCCTCACGCAGGTCGTCATCGGGCTCGGCATGGGCTTCGTGACGGCCATGCTGCTCGGGGCGCTCGCGGCCGCGGGCAGCCTGATCGACGTCTTCGGCGGCTTCTCCCTGGCCCAGGGCTTCGACCCGCTGGGGATGAACAGCAACACGGTGTTCGGCAACTTCCACCAGATGATCGCCACGGCACTGCTGTTCGTGTCGGGGGCGCACCTGCTGGTCATCGGCGGGCTGCTCAAGACCTTCGAGTTCCTGCCGCTCGGTACCTCGCCCGGGGCCGCCTGGGGACCCGACGTTTTCATCACGGCGTTCTCGATGTTCCTGGTCACCGCCGTCCAGATCGCCCTGCCGATGATCGCGGTCCTGTTCGTGGCGGACCTGGGCCTGGCCCTGCTCACCAAGGTCGCCCCGCAGCTCAACGCGATGGCCGTGATGTTCCCGGCCAAGATCGGCCTGACCCTCATGCTGCTCGGGCTCTCCTTCCCGGTCCTTCCCCAGGCCCTCGACCGCATGGTCGAGCTGAGCCTGCGGGCGATGTCGGCGCTGTCGGGAGCGGGGTGATGGCATGAGCGAGGAGCGCACCGAGAAGCCCACCGCGCGGAAGAAGAAGGAGAACAAGAAGGAAGGCACCGTCCCGCGCACCCAGGAGCTGGGCGCCTGGACCTCGATGCTGGCGGTCGGCCTGGCCCTGCCGCCCCTGGTCTCCCACGAGATCAGCACTCTGCGCACGCTGTTCAAGTCCGACCTGCGGGTCGCGGGCGAGCCGAGCGTCGCCGGCGCTCGCGACATGCTCGAGCAGGGGCTCGGCCACGCCTTGCTCGCCCTGGTGATCCTCGGCGCGGGTGTCGCCGTCATCGGCACCGCCGCGGCCCTGGCCCAGGGTGGCTTCTATCTCGCGACGAAGGCCGTCAAGCCGTCGTTCAGCAAGATCAACCCCCTCAAGGGCGCCAAGCGGATCTTCGGCACCCAGATGCTCTGGGAGGGCGCCAAGATGCTCCTCAAGGCCAGCATCGTGGCGGCGCTCGTGTGGAGCACGGTCAAGACGCTGATGCCGATGATCGGCGGCATGGTCCCCATGTCGACGGTGATCCAGGCCGGGTCCGGTCACGTCCTGTCGATGCTTCGCAACGTCGCCGTGGCGGGTCTGGTGATGGCCGCCGCCGACTACGGCTTCCAACGCTTCAAGGTGGGCAAGAAGGCCCGCATGACCAAGGACGAGGTCAAGCGGGAGTACAAGCAGACCGAGGGCGACCCGATGGTCAAGGCGGCGATGCGCTCCCGTCAGCTGGCCGCGGCCCGCAACCGCATGATGGCCGACATCCCCGAAGCCGACGTCGTCCTCGTCAACCCGACGCACATCGCGATCGCCCTGCGCTACCAGCCCGAGCGCGGGGCGCCGCGGGTGGTCGCCCGGGGGGCCGGCGCCATCGCCCAGCGCATCAGGGACAAGGCGACCGAGAGCGGCGTACCCCTCGTGCGGGACGTGCCGCTCGCGCGCACGCTCTATCGCCACACCCAGGTCGGCCAGGAGATTCCGCCGGAGCTGTTCGCCGCCGTCGCCCAGGTGCTCGCCTACGTCATCAGCCGCAAGCGCCAGGGTCGGGTCGCCGGTGAGCACGCCAGCCCGCGCACCACCCCGGACCTGCCCACCGTCGGACGGGCGCGCCGCCGGACGACGACCAGAAAACCCTCAACTCTCGCCCCGGCCGGCCGATCCACCTCATGACGCCAGGAAGGCGCCTGACCGCGGGCCATGGACGGCTTGGACCTCGGAAGGCTGCCCCCGCGTGGAACTGAAGCGACTGACTCAGCTCGCCGTACCACTCGGCATCGTGATGATCGTCGTGATGCTGGTCGTTCCGCTGCCCTCGCTCGTCCTCGACCTGCTCATCGCCGTCAACATCACCACGGCGCTCCTGATCCTGCTCACGGCGATGTTCGTGCACCGTCCGCTCGACTTCTCCGCCTTCCCCGCAGTCGTCCTCGTGATGACGCTCTTCCGGCTCGCCCTCAACGTCAGCGCCACGCGCCTGGTGCTCATCGACGGCTACGCCGGCAAGGTCATCGACACCTTCGGCCACTTCGTCGTCGGCGGATCCCTGGTCGTCGGCCTGATCGTCTTCGCGATCCTGCTGGTCATCCAGTTCGTGGTCATCACCAACGGCGCCGGCCGCGTCGCCGAGGTGGGCGCCCGCTTCACCCTCGACGCCATGCCCGGCAAGCAGATGGCCATCGACGCCGACCTCAACTCCGGTCTCATCGACGAGGACCAGGCCCGCAAGCGCCGTGCCGAGGTGCACGCCGAGGCGGACTTCTACGGCGCGATGGACGGTGCCTCCAAGTTCGTCAAGGGCGACGCGATCGCGGCCATCATCATCACGCTGGTGAACCTGGTCGGTGGGTTCGCGGTCGGCGTCGCACAGAAGGGTCTGAGCTTCGGCGACGCGGTCTCGACCTACAGCCTGCTGTCGGTCGGTGACGGTCTCGTCTCGCAGATCCCCGCCCTGCTGCTCTCCGTCGCGACCGGCCTCATCGTCACCCGGGCCACCGGCGACGACGACATGGGATCCGACATCATCCGGCAGATCACCCGGCGCCGGATGCCGCTGCGCGTCGCCGGCTTCGCCGCCCTCGTGATGGTGCTGCTGCCGGGCCTGCCCAAGCTGCCGTTCATCGCCACGGGCGGGCTGTTCCTCCTCGCCTCCACGCGGGTCTTGGAGGAGGACGCCGAGGAGACCAAGGCCCTCGAGGCACTGGGCGGCGGCGAGCTGGCCATCAATCCCGACTCCCCCGAGCAGATCGCCGCCGAGCTGCTCGTCGACCCGCTGGGCCTCGAGCTCTCCGCCGATATGATCGACCTCGTCGACCCCCGGGCCGGAGGCGACCTGCTCGACCGGGTCAAGGCCCTGCGACGCAAGGTCGCGACCGACATCGGCGTGGTCATCCCGCCCGTCCGCACCCGCGACAACCTGGATCTGCCGCCCAAGACCTACGCCATCAAGCTCTTCGGCATCGAGGCCGCGCGCGGCGAGGCCCCTCCGGGAACCGTCCTCGCGATCGGCGAGTTCCTCGGCAGCCTCCCCGGCGAGCCGACCCAGGAACCGGTGTTCGGGCTGGACGCCAAGTGGATCCCCGCCGAGCTGCGCAACCAGGCCGAGCTCTCCGGCGCCACCGTGGTCGATCGGGCCTCCGTCATCACCACGCACCTGGCCGAGGTCGTGACCAGCCACGCCGCCCGGCTCCTCGGCCGTGAGGACGTCAAGATGCTCACCGACGTCGTCAAGCGCACCCACCCGGTGGTTGTCGAGGAGCTCACCCCGTCGATGCTGAGCCTCGGCGAGGTCCAGCGCGTCCTCCAGATGCTGCTCGACGAGGGCGTCTCGATCCGCGACCTCACCCGGATCTATGAGTCGCTCTCCCTGCGGGCCCACGCGACCAAGGAGCTCGACATGCTCGTCGAGGCCGCCCGCGCGACGCTCGGGCCGGCGATCGTGTCGCCGTACCTGTCCGACGGCGCCGTCTCCGTGATCAGCCTCGAGCCGCTGCTGGAGCAGCGCATGCTCGAGTCGGTCCGGCCGCACGAGCAGGGCTCGATGATCGCGCTTGACCCCGACACGGCCACGCAGCTGCTCACCGATCTGGCCCAGCTGACCATGCACGCGGAGAACCAGAACCTCCGCCCCGTGCTGGTCTGCTCGCCCCAGCTGCGCGCCGCCGTACGACGCCTGATCCGGCCTGCGCTGTCGCGGCTGCCGGTGCTGTCCTACACCGAGCTGACCGGGGCCACCCAGGTGCGGTCCGTCGGTGTCGTCACCATGGAGCCGGCGGGCGCCGTGTCGGCCTGAACCCCGGCCGAGCCTGGGCTCCACCCAGACCGGTCACCCAGCTGCATGTCCGCCGGAAGG
>Ga0209023_10006103_pt1 | contig 12855 bp, 11 predicted proteins | sample LakOneMetagenome_FD_187468 | JGI IMG/M metagenome (GOLD analysis project Ga0209023, IMG submission 187468) | Freshwater and sediment microbial communities from Lake Erie, Canada (SPAdes) (version 2) | ecosystem: Environmental > Aquatic > Freshwater > Lentic | place: Lake Erie, Canada... | reverse complement strand
GAGCGCGTGATCCACGTCGCGGAGAAAGGCGTCCCAGCGTCGTGAGTCGTGATGGGTTCGTTCGCCTTGGTGCAAGTGGCCGCGACGGTCCGCTGCGTCGGCGGTGGACCGCGAGTCGATGGGGAATCCGTGGCCGGCCCGCTCGCGCAGTTGCGGGCCGGTGCCGAGGTAGAGGTGAGCAGTTCCCGACGCGAGGGTGAGGAGGCGGTACGGGGGGTTGTCGAGGACGGCCCGGGCGAGGTCACGGGTCGCGAAGGTCGGGTCGATCACCACGCGTGCCGCCGGGCCGAGGGGCAGCCGGTACGCCTCGACGACGCCGACGCCGCAGAACAAGGCCAGGCCGGATCCGGGCGACGATTGGTCGATGAGTCGCGACGCGAGTTGGCGGAGCGGGCCGATGACGTCGTCGATCTCTCGGGTGGGGAGCTCGACCGAGAGCCGTCGCTCGGCTCGGTCGAGGAGCTGATTCAGCGCCTGGGAATCGGCCGGAGTGAGGCGAGCACCGGGGGTGGTGGGCAGCAGCACCGACACCATGGGGTACCCGTTCAGGTTCTGCAGGCGGGTGAGGTCGACCGGGGTCAGTTCTCGGAGCGCAGACTCGGTCGAGCGGTCTGCGGGCGGGTCGGTCGCGGGTTCGGTCGTGGGTGGTGTTGACGGTGACATGGTGGCGGTGACCTTTCGGGACTCGGGTGGACATCCCGGCGGGCGCCGGGATGGGTGGTCATAGCGGCGCGGTCATGGCGTGTGGGAGCCGGGTGTGGTGCGAGTGGCGCTCTCGATGGTGCAGCGGTAGTGGCCGCCGGGGGCGGGCACGTCGACTTCGTCGCCCACGCGGCGACCCAGCAGTGCGTGACCCAACGGGGATCGCGCCGACACCTGGCGTCCGCCGCTGACGAGGGCCTCGTTGGGGTCGACGATGACGTACTGCTCAGGCGCGGCACCGTCGGGGCGGATGGTGACGGTTTCGCCGAGCTCGACCACCAGGGGGTCATCGGGGAGTGATTCGGTGGGTCGGGCGTGCGCGAGGGTGTGACGGATCCGGGCGAGCTGCGCGGTGGCGGACTCGTGTTGGGCGGTGGTCGCGTCGTCGCGTTCGTCGGTGCCACTCAGTGCGGCGAGCCGCGGGATGACCTCGTCTTGGAGGACGCGGGCTCGGGCCGCGAGTGATCGACGCCCTTGCCGGGTCAGGAAGACCTCGCTGGGGTCGGGTTGGACGGTGTCGGTCATGGCTAGCTCCCGGTGGTTGGTCGGCGCCGCCGGACGGCCGGCGACGTGGGTGGGTGGGGTGGTGATGCGAGCTTGATGTTCGTGAGGCTCTGGCGGGACCAGACACTGGCGATTCGGTGCGGGCGTTGAACGCGTTCGCCAGTTGGAACGGCACGAAGGTGGTGAACGCCATGGCCAGCGCGACGGGTTCTCCCCAGCGTCCGCGGGCGAACACGACTGCTCGAAAGCCCAAGCGACCCATCTACACGAAGAGCGGTGCACGCCTCGGCGGGAGAGGCGCCATCCGTGTCGCCCCCCAGAGCCTCGGGGCCGGTCGCCGCAGCAGCGACGTGAGGCAGCTCAGCGAGCACATTCGCTGGGGTGGGGGTCCGTACAGGCATGAGGGCGCTCCGGTCTCGTGGGACCGGAGGTCTCCCCCGCTCGATGAGCGAGCCAGGCGCACCGGGCCGAAGCCGTGATGACGACACGCCTGCTTAGGGGTACTCCCCTCCGTGCAGAATTGCTCAGACGACAGTGTCGTCGACGACTCGTAAAGCCCCGATAAACCGCGGAACGCGATTGATGGATCGAGCGCGGCAGCGGCGCGCGGGCTTCAAGGTCGGAACAGACCGGACAACCGCAACTCGTCGCCGACGTCCCTCGTCAGGCGGTGGTGGGCATCGCCATTTGCCGTAGTGAGCCGGGTGCGGCGAACCGTTCCCGCGGCAAACCGCAGTCGCCACTCACGAGCGCTGAGATTCGGGCTTGGACCCTTTCGCCTTGGGCTTCGCAGTGCTGGGCACGGGTGCGGTTCGTGCCCCTCGCAGCTCACTGCGTTCGGCTCCCGGTTGGGTCGATCGCAGGAAGGATGGGACGAGTTCGTCGAGCAGCCCGAGGAGCGCCCGCACCTCTGTTTGGGCTCGGCGAGGGTTCCGGGCTCGAACGGCGGCGAGGTAGCGGGCGTGCCACGGCGCGTCGGGGGAGGCGGCCAACTGCGCTGCGTATTGGAGAAGGAAGCCCTGGCGCAGGACGGGGATGTTGTCGATTGCGCCGTAGAGCGTGTTCAGCAGCAGTTGCAGCCCGACGGAGTGCGAGCCCCGGAAGAGTTGGAGGTGAAAGGCCCGCTCCGTGTCGACGATCGCGGCGAGGTCGCCGGCGGCGAGTGCGGTCCGGAGCTGATCGAGGGTCGCCTCTGCCGTGTCGAGGTCGGAGTCGGACGCCCGCTCGATGATGACGTCGGTGGCCCCGGAGTAGAGCAGACGAATGACATCGAGCAACGACCGCGCCACGTCTGGATCGAGTGCGCCGTCGGGACGCAGCAGCAGGAACTGCAGCGCATCGAACGTCGCGTGTTGCTTGTAGTCGAGCACCCGGCACCCTGAGCCTTGTCGGCGCTCGACCAGCCCGAGGGACTCCACCTTTTGGAGTCCCAGACGGAGGGTGTGTCGGTTGACGCCCAGCTGTTCGGCGAGGTCGCGCTCGGGCGGCAGCAGATCACCCGGCGCGTACTCGCCGTGCAGGATCGCAGCCCGCAACCGGGAAGCGACGAGCTCGGTGAGGTCCGTCCTGTCCAGTGTCTCGAAGGTCATCCTTCGCCTCTCTGTTGCGACGCGCTCGCAGTATAGGAACGTCGCCATCAGATTGGTCAGCAGGCTGAATGGATCATCCTTTGGTGTGAGCCGGGGGAAAGGGCCGTCGTCGGCGGCGTCGTCCGGCATTGGTTGACCCAATCGCCATGTGTCCGTTGACACATCCCGTATTGGATGGTTAGATGATTGGACCAACCAATTAGCTGGGGACGGTCGTTCGGCGCTGTGCCGAATCTCGTATCGACCCGGCCAATCAACTGTCCTGGGGGACACCACATGACACGTCTACGACGCGCGCACCGATACGTCGGCGCGCTCACCTTGACCGCGATGGCCGTCGCGGCTTCGACCACCGGCACTGCCAACGCCGCGACGCTGCCGGTTGCGACGCCAGTCAAGTCCGGCGCATCGATCCGGGTCGAGCCGGCCGCGGTGCAGTTCGTCGGCAACCAGGTCGTGAGCGCGCTGATCGCCCAACCGGGGTTCAACACCATGCTCACCGCCGCCAACCCGCTGGCTACCGGCACGGCGTTGCTCACGAACTACACCGCCACCGGTTCCAACTGGAAGGCGGTCAGCGGGTCAGCCAAGGTCACGGTCGACCCGGCCAACAACGGGACACTCGTCATCACCGGCCAGCTCAACACCATCACGGCCAATGTCAACGCCAAGACGGTCGGGCTGCTCAACCTCAACGTGAACGGGACCGCTGCCGTCACTTCGGCAACGTTCTCGGGTACCGCCAAGATCGGCCCCGGCGTGAACGGGTCGGTGGCCACGGTGACCGTCCCCACCTTCAGCCTGACGGCCAACAACGTGGCCGTCACCATGCCGACGCTCCCGGCGCTGTTCGTGAACCCGATCGTCACGGCCCTCAAGCCGAAGATCGAGACCACGCTCGCCGCCAATCTGAAGCAGGCGCTGGCGACTCAGGTCACGAGCTTCGTGAACGCGTTCCCCTCGACGCTGAAGATCCCGATCTACGGGGGCACGGTGCGCCCGTCGGCCAGCATCGTGTCCGCCTCGGGCAGCGGGGGTGGGCTGAACATCGTCAGTGACGCCAGTCTCGTCCCGGTCACCGCCAACGGGCCGAAGAACCTCACCTACAACTCGGTGGGCACGGGCCCCGCTCCCGCAGCCACGAGCGTGGCCCCCAACGGCACCCGCTACCCGCTCGGCATGGTCGTGTCGAAAGACCTCATCAACCAGGCCGCCGCCGCCGCTGCTCAGGCCGGGGTGCTCAACACCACCCTCACGAAGAAGGACATCCCGGCTCTCGGTACCGTGCCGGCGCTGCTGAACGCCCTCGGACTCGGGTCCCTCCAGATCAGCGATGTCCAGCTGCGCACCAGCGTCGCCGCGGCGCCCACCGTGAGCCTGTCGAGCGCCCCGGGCACGATGGGGACGCTCGGGCTCAACAGCCTGAACGTCATCGTCGACCTCAAGATGAGCGGGTCCGCTGTGTTCCAGCCGCTCGTGTCGATCGCGGTCAACGCCTCGGCGCCGTTCGACCTGGTACCCGTCAACGGCACCGCCCTACGACCCCATCTCACCGGGATGCCCCGCGTCACCATCACGTCGTTCAAGGACCTCTCGACGACCGACTCCCAGCTCATCGACGCGGCCCTCGTGCAGGCCATCTGGGACTCCCTCCCGGCCGAGTTCCTGCCCTTCATCGATGCACTGATCCCCGCCGTCGCCATCCCCAAGGTCGGCCCCTACACCCTCACCGTCGGTGCCGTCTGGGTCACCAACCCCTCGGCCAACTTCCTGTCGATCGCCGGCAACCTCAGCTGATTCAGCTGCGCCGGGTGCTCCATGCTCGGCCCGCCTGAAACGGGGTGTGCGCTCCAGCCCGGAGCGCACACCCCGTCGGCGCGTGCGCCGCCATCAGATCCCGCACCACCCGAAGGTCATCGAATGCACCTCGCACCCCCCGCTCGTGGGCGACGGGCGCGGCACGAGATGCGCGATGGCAGGGCGCGCTGATCTGCACGGCGAAGGTCGTCGAGACGGTGCCGTGGATCGACGCCAAATGCGACGCGTCGACCCAGGTCATGGACGAGGCCCGCCACGTCGAGGTGTTCGCCAAGTACCTCGCCACCAAGCTCTCGGGTCACCCGCCTCAACCCCGAGTCGATGATGTGCAGCCAGCTCCTCTTCTCGAAGATCGTCCCCAACTGCAAGAAGCTCGCCTGCTCGATCCCAACGCCGGCTGGCTGCGCAAGCGCTTCCAGGAGATCGGCGTCATCCAGTTCGAGGACTGGGTCGACACCGGCGAGGACTACGACTCGTTCGCGCTGGGGATCGACGGAGCCGATCCGTCGGCACTGTCACTTTGAGTCGGCGGGCCCCCGTGCGCAACCCGATGCCGCGTGGGGCACCGGCCGGCTGAAGTGGTAGTTCCGGGCGAACGCACGCCACCGGTCGCGCAGGTGTCTGGCCCGTCGCGCTCTCGCGTCAACGACATTGGCGGGCGATGATCAGGAAGGCGAAGCGGCAATGGGCCGGCGATGGTCTCGCCCGCCGCCGCCGCCGCCCGGTCCGGACCACCGATCCCGACTGTTGACTGGTTGCGTATCGGTGACTGTCGGGCCGTGGGCTTGGTGCCGCCGCTCGCCTCAACGGCACCGGATCAACGTTCGATCCACAAGCCGCCGAAGAACACGTTCGTGCTGAACCCGAACCGGGAGGGTTGCCCGTTGGGCAACACGTACTGGCTGACGCCTTGCACCCGCGTCGAGGAGATCAGGGCAGTGCGCTTGTGGATCACGGGGAGCAGGGCATGGTCATCGGCGAGACGCTCCTGGGCCTGCTGATACGCCTGAAACTGTTGGGCGGGGTCGTCGGTGGCTCGAGCTCGATCCATGGCGCCGGTCAGCTCGGGGTCGAAGAGTCGCACGAGGTTGGGCGACAACTGGTCGGGGCCGCCGGGCTTCGAGGCGAAGAACGTGTAGTTGACGTCCAGGTTCGGGGCGCCGAACATCTCGTAGGCGAAGGCCTGATACTGCCCGGCCAAGACCTGGATGACTCCCTTCGTGACGTCGACCCGGTCGATGGTGACGTCGATCCCCACGTCCTGCAGCTGCTGTTGCACGAGCTGGGCCATCGTGGCGAGCTCCGGTGAGCTCACCACGGTGAGCTGGAGGGAGATCTTGTGGCCGTGGCTCGCCTCGTATTGCGCGGCGAGGCGCCGGGCCGCGTCGGCGTCGTGCTGGTTCTTCGCCTTGACGTCGACGAAGTACCGCGAGGTCGGCTCGAACGGGCTGTAGGCCGGGGGGAACGCTCCGTCGAAGAGCGCGGCCGACATCTCCGGCCGGTCGAGGGCCCGATCGAGAGCCTCGCGGGCGACGGGATCATCGAACGGCGCTTTCGCGGAGTTGAGCCCGATGACGAGTGCAACGTCCTGGATGCCCTCGGTCGAGGCCACCTTGAACTTCGCTTCGGGGGTGGCGGCGAACTGGCCCATGTCGCTGGGCGAGGTCGACATCGCCAGGTCCACGTCGCCGGCTTCGAGGGCTTTGCTTCGGGCCTGGGCATCGGGGATCGTGTGGAACACGATCTTGTCGAGGTGCGGCAGGCCCGGCTGCCAGTAGGTCGGGTTCCTCCGGACGGTGAGGGTGGAGTCGATGTTCCACGAATCGAACTCGAAGGGCCCGCTGCCGACGGGCTTCGTTGCCCCATCCGCGGCGTCGAGCATCGCAGGGGCAGCGATGGCCCCGACCTGGCCCACGAGCGTGGAGGGAAACGTCGACCACGGAGTGGACATGTGGACCTGCACCGTGAGCGGGTCGGTCACGTCGATGCCGACGATGGGGGTGATCGCGCTCCCGGTGACCAGCGAGTTGCGGTGCGCATCGAGGTTCTTCTTCACCGCGGCGCCGTCGACGGGCGCGCCGTCGTGGAACCGGACACCGGGGCGCAAGCGAATCGTCCAGTCCGTGAACGTGGCGTTCGGGACGAACGCGGAGGCCAGGTACGGCTGGACCTGACCGTCGGCGTCGAAGGCGGCGAGGGGATCGAAGATGGCCCACGCCTCGGTGTAGTTCGAGATGAGCCAGAGCACCTTGGTGGGGTCCCACCCTCGACTCTCCTCGGGCAGCCCGATTGACATCACGCCGCCGTTCTGCGGTGGCCCGGGGCTCTCGAGCTTCGTCGTCCCGGGGGCCGACGCGGCGGTCGAGCTGCTGCAGCCCGACCCCACCGCCAGGAGGAGAAGGACCGCTACCGGGGCCCACCTCGTCGTCCATCGAGCGCAGAATCGCCGATCCGTCATGATCTTCCACCTTGCCGCCGTCGAATGGGAGTACTGCAGTATCTATATCAGTACGGCAATTGGTACGGTTCGTCAACGGGTCGCGCGGCCCGTTCTGCGGCCAAGGCACGCGGGGCATCCCGTGCCGGACGAGGCGAGCAACCTCAGCGGCGGTGCTGGGGGCGAGGCGAGGTGCGAGCGGGGTTCTTCGGCCGGTTGCTCTTCGGTCGGGGGGTGGACGCGCCCAGGTCGGAACCCTGGCGCAACCCGCCCACGATCAGGCTGAACGTGTGCTCGATGGCTTCCGGATAGGAGGCGCCCGCAGCCTCGAGGACGCGAGGATCCTGCATTCTCGCCACTGCGCCCATCGCGGCGTGCGTGGCCAGCACCGCGTTCAGGTCAGATCGGAAGTCCCCGGCCGCCATGCCGGCCTGGATGTACGCCAGCATCTCGCCTGCGCAGGTGGCGTTGTACTGCTCCAGGAGCGTGCGGCAGCGAGGGTTTTCGGTGACATCGACGAAGTAGGCGCGACTGAACCGAGAGGACTCCCGGATGCTGCTGCGGACGAACTCGGCCAGGGCCTCGGGCGGGCCAGCGGCCTGCGCCGCGTCGGCGCGCTGGGCGGCGACCATGCCCTCGAGAAGCCGTCCGACCGCTAATTCGACGAGGGCGTCCTTCGACGGCGCGAGCTCGTACAGCGTGCTGCGCGAGCAGTGCAGTCGATCGGCGATCGATGCCACGGTCAGCGACCGGAAGCCCTCGCGGGCGATGAGCTGCTCGAAGGCGGCCAGGAGCTCGAGTTGCCGGTCCGAGCGCTCGACAGAAGGCACGGAAAGGGGGGAGACGCCGAAGATGTTCACGAACCGACCTCATTGGAGTTGAGCTGCTGTGATACCGCAGTACGCCACAGAGTATCGACAAAGGTGCGGTTCGGGGCGCCACCAGCTTGACAGGTCGCCGTGCCGCGCCGATAGTCAGTAACCAATTACTGACGCATTTGCCACCGAGCCTGGAGCCTGCACGATGACGACCACCCAGACCCCGCCGCCTGACTGGAACCAGAGTGCGAGCTCAACGTCGTTGATTGACGTCGATGTCGCGCCGGTGCTCGCTGAGCGTCTCAACGGTGCGAGTGTGCGGCGCCGCTACTACCCGTTCGACGACGACGTGATCGACTGGTCCGTCCCCCTTACCGACGACTGGTCCTACATGCCCGAGGAGCATTCCGTGTTCGCCGAGTCGGACATCCTCGCTCGGCTCGACCCGCGCCAACGCAGCTACGTGGAGCGGTGGGAGATGACCCAGCTGATGCGCAACATCGCTCATGGGGAGCATCTGTTGAACCAGGGGATCCTCGCGATGCTGTGGCGGACAGACCCCTTGGATCCCAGCTACCGGTTCCTCTTGCACGAGATCGCCGAGGAGTGCCAGCACATGGCGATGTTCAACCAGTGGGTCAGGATCAACGAGGACATCGAGACGGGCGGCGCGGGTGAAGCCGGGTGGGGCCAACGAGCAGCTGAGCGCTCGTCGGCGCTCGCGGAGCAGGCGCCCGAGGCGTTCTGGGTGAGCGTCCTCCTGTTCGAGTTCGTGGGTGACGACTTCAACCTCTCCATGCGGGCGAACGCCACGGGCGGTCTCCACCCGATCGTCGTGCAGATGGGGAAGGTGCACACGGCTGAGGAGACGCGCCACATCGCGTACGCACGCGCCTGGCTCGAGGCGGGCATGGCCAAGCTCGACGACGATGAGAGGTCCACGGTCGCATCGTTGACGAAGTGGGGTGCACAACAGCTGATCGACCGCCGAGCCTTCCTGCCTGTTCGTTGGAACGACCAGCTGGCGCCGTTCATGACCCAAGCCGAGTTCGTGGATGCGCGATCGACGTCGCCGGCCGGACCACGCATGCTCCGCCAGTTGAAGTTGCTGCTCGACGATCTCGAGTCGCTCGACGCCATCGACGCGGCAACAATGCGCGCATGGGAACGGGACGGCGCGTTCGGGTGAGTTCGGTAGTCGGCTCCGATGGCCGGCGCACCGATACCAAAGACCGCCTCTTGGTCACGGCGCTGGAGCTGTTCGCGGAGCACGGGTACGACGGAACCAGCGTCGCTCAGATCGAAGCCGCCGCCGGACTCACCCCGGGGGCCGGCGGCCTGTACCGGCACTTCGGCTCGAAGGAACAGCTCTTGGTCGCGGTGGTCACCGCCTACCGCGACCGGGCGAAGTCGATGCGTGCCGAACTCGCGACTGCGAAGCCTTCGATCGACCCTGCCGACGACTTGCGTCAGATCGTCGGCGGCCTGATCGGCTTCCTGCGCGGTGAGCGCACCGTCGTCCAGTTGAGCTCGCTGGCGAGCGCGCTCCCCGTGCCCGCTCGTCGGATCATCGGCGAAGCCTGGGACGAGGCCTACGGCATCATCGTCGATCTGATCGATCGCCGAGGCGCCGCCATCGACGACCCCTCGGTCGTCGCCCTCGAGTGCATCGGCTCACTCGACCACTACTTCAGCCATGTGGCGACCTTCGAGAACCATCCCCTCGACGTCGAAAGGGACCGCTTCCTCGCGAGCTGGACCCAGCGATGGGCGGCAGTGCTGCGGGCCTGATCGTCAACCGGTCCATGCGACCGCGGCCTGGTGTCGTGGAACGAGCAGATCGAAAAGGGGCGCATCGAGGTGTACGTGAACACCGACTCGATCAACAACCAGATGGATGACGACTACGCCGTTCTCCCGTGCCGCCACGTTCGTGGTCGCCGATGACAAGAACATCCTCGCCTTCGTGCCTGCGCAAGCAGCGGGGTTCGTCAACGTCTGGGTCACGACGTCCGCCGGGACCACGACCCTGTCCTTCGCGAGCTTCTACACCTACACGAACCCGCCGCCCGGCTCGATCACGGGCAGTCCAGTGCATCGGGGGACGTAACCGCTCACGGTCCTGTGCGTCTCGCGTCAAACGTGGCGGACCTCCGGTCCGCTCGAGGAGGGGACTGCCCATGGCCGAGTTCGACGTGACCGACGGTGACATCCAAGCGCTGGCGATCAAGCTCGACAGGATGAGCGACCAGTTCGAGGCTCATGAGCGGGCGGCGCTGCATGCGGTGTGGCAGATGGCCGCAACCGGCATCGAAGCGGCGGCCAGCGAGGTGCAGGGCTTCGGTGGCCAACCTCCGCCCGTCGGTGCCTTCACGCTCCGCGTCAGCTCCCCCCAGGGCATCCTCATCGGCCTCAACCAGGGCAGCCGCGGCCCGGTTCAGGTCGGCGTCACGTTCGGCAAACACGGCGTGGCGGTTCCGCCGCCGGGATTCGACGGGTTGGAAGGCGGCTGACGGGACCGTCGTCGGAGCTGTCCCCCGCGCAGCGAGGTGCGTGCCACCTCGTACCACACCGTGAACAGCCCCGAATGAGGAGACGTGCATGGCGCGTCGCGGCCGATCGCTTGATAGTTGTCGGCTTCGGATTCCACTCCGAACGTGCGCATCCAACCGAGCGATCATCCCGGCCAAGTCCTTCGCCCTTCCGTGCGTTGGCCAGCATCCAACCTGAGTGAAGTAGTCCGCCCTTGCTTGGCACGCTCGCGTCGTTCGTTCGCGATGCGCACCCACCGGGCCTTCGTTCCCGATGGCCAATCGGTCTACGGCGTCTCCGTGTTCTGCGCGCTCGACGACATCGGTCCCGGTTCCCTCGATGGGCCACTCGGCAGCCGGCTGTCCACCGACCGTTGGGTCCACATGCCCACCGCTCGTCAACAGTGGCCTTTCCCCCGTGAAGTTCGCCGCGGTTCGTGTGGGGTCCGTGCCGTGTCGCCGCCTACGCCACTGAGTGCGATCCCCGGGAGTTCGAAGCACACGAGCACAACCCGCGCTAGACCACGGTATGGATGATCCGAGGGCGGCGGCCACGACGAAGTTCTTGGCCACGGGCCCGGTTGGCGTGCTGACCATCAGCATGGACGCCGTCGTGGTCTTCGCGAACGAGGCTGCGTGCGAGTACCTCGAGCGCGATCCTGCAGGCCTCGCGTACGCCGAGCTGATCTATCCCGACGATCGGGCTCGGATGGCCGCCGGCGACAAGGCCATGGCCAGTCGAACCGTCAAGCGACGTGGCCGCGGAGCGATCTGGCGCATGGTGCTCCCGGACGGACGCGCACTCGAGATCCTGGGGAACTCGGCGTTCGTGGAGATCGAAGGGCAGTACTACGGGCAGCTCGGCTTCCTCCCCGCACCGCCGCGGCTGGCGGTGCTGAAGACGTTGGAGACCGTCGCCGCGGCACGCCCTCTGGACGAGACGTTCGTGACGCTCGTCGACGGCATTGCGACGGACGAGAGTGGCATCGCCATCAACTGGGTCGACACGGACGGGAGCGTTCGTACCTTCGGCAACGTCGACGGGGTCCTCGCCGGCCTCGACGCGCTGGGTGGTCGCGACGACGACGGCGCCTCGCCGTGGTCCGAAGCGGCCCGGCAGGGGACCGTGGCTCGCCGCGATCAGCTCGACGCGCTGCTCCCGGACGTGGCCGCCGCGGCGCGCGCCGGGGGCTACGAGGCCGTCTGCGTCTCGCCGATCCCCGACCCTGCGACCGGGCTCGAGCTCCTCTACATCAACTGGGTGCGCCACCCGAGCCATCTGGACTACGTCGAACAGACCTTCGCCGATGTGTTGGCTGACGTGCTGCGCATCGCCCTCGAGCGCGCCGACCACAGCCGTCAACTCGAACATGCGGCGAACCACGATCAGCTGACCGGACTCGTCAACCGCCGCGCGTTCTTCCCGGCGCTCGCCGAAGCGCTCGGCCAGGGCACGGCGAGCGTCTTGTACCTGGACCTCGATCACTTCAAGCCGGTGAACGACCGTCTCGGTCACGATGCCGGCGACCTGGTGCTCGTCGCGGTCGCCGAGCGGTTGTCGGCGTGCGCTCCCGGGAACGCGACCGTGGCGCGCCTCGGCGGCGACGAGTTCGCGATCGCCATTCCCGGTGATGACGGAAGGGGCGCGCAGGAGCTGTCGGAGCGACTCGTGGCCGAGCTCCCGCAGCCGTTCGATCTCGAGGACTACGGCAAGGTCTCCGTCGGCGTGAGCATCGGGTATGCGGTGACCGATGGGTCGTCCGGTGACGATCCGCACGTCCTGATGCTTGCGGCCGACGAGGCTCTGCGGGCGGCCAAGGGCGAGGGCAAGGGCACCTGGGTGCGGGCACGACGTCAGCACTAGGAGCTCACCGGGCGGTCAGTCGAAGTCGCCGGACGTCGCTGTTCTCGGCGAGGGGTGTGGCTCTATCGGTTCGTCGCGGAGAGCATGGCGACCGGTCGTCCCCGGTCGGTGATCTCGATCGTCTCGCCGGCCTCGACCTGGCGGATGAGCTCGCTGGCGGGTGAAGTTCCGCATCGTCGACGACGACCGCTTCGATCGCATCCGCACGGAAGCGGCTTGATCGGTGTACATTTAGCACTAAATGTTTCCGAGGCCCGATCAGTCCGCTCCCGCCGTTGTCCTTCCTGCCCTTGAGCCGAGAGGACCGTCGCGGCGCGCCACCCGGTTGGCTCTCGTCGGGTTGGTGCTCGCGGTCGTGACGAGCGCCGGCTGCGGCGGCCTCGCCCAGGAGACGAACGCCATCGCCGACTCCCCGGCCAGCTCCGCTTCGCGTGCCGGCGCGCCCGGCGGATCAACCACGACCGCTTCGACCGCCAACACCGCGACGGCGACTCCCGGGTCTTCGATCCCGTCGACCGCTTCCACTGAGGCTGGATCCCCGTCGACCGCCAACCCAGGCACACGACCGTTGTTCGACTTCGGCGCTCCCGCC
>Ga0209023_10006102_pt1 | contig 12858 bp, 9 predicted proteins | sample LakOneMetagenome_FD_187468 | JGI IMG/M metagenome (GOLD analysis project Ga0209023, IMG submission 187468) | Freshwater and sediment microbial communities from Lake Erie, Canada (SPAdes) (version 2) | ecosystem: Environmental > Aquatic > Freshwater > Lentic | place: Lake Erie, Canada | collected... | reverse complement strand
CCGCATCTACAAGGACGGCAAGTTCTTCCGCGAGATCTGGCCCAAGACCTGGGACCCGCAGATCCGCATCGACGACTACGCGAACTTCGGAGTGCAGGTGCAGGTACTGTCGACCGTGCCGGTGATGTTCAGCTACTGGGCCAAGCCGCACCAGGCGCTGGAACTGCACCGCTCGCTCAACGACCATATGGCCGAGACCTGCCGCGAGTTCCCGCGCCACTACGCCGGCATCGGCACGGTGCCGCTGCAGTCGCCCTCTCTCGCCGTGCGCGAACTCGAGCGCTGCATGGACGAACTCGGCCTGCAGGGCGTGCAAATCGGTTCGCACGTCGGCGAGTGGAACCTCGATGCGCCGGAGCTGTTCGAATTCTTCCAGGCGGCGAGCGAGCTCGGCGCGGCGATCCTGGTGCATCCCTGGGACATGATGGGCACCGATTCGATGCCGAAGTACTGGCTGCCGTGGCTAGTCGGCATGCCGGCGGAGCAATCGCGCGCGGCCTGCTGCCTGGTGTTCGGCGGCGTGCTGGAACGGCTGCCGAAGCTGAAGGTCTGCCTCGCCCACGGTGGCGGCAGTTTCCCCTACACCATCGGCCGCATCGAGCACGGCTTCAACATGCGTCCGGACCTCGTCGCAACCGACAATTTCCGCAATCCGCGCGAATACCTGAAGAGGCTTTACTTCGATTCCTGGGTCGCCGACGACGCGGCGCTGCGCTACCTGCTTGAGACCTGCGGCGCGGACCGGGTGATGCTCGGCACCGACTATCCGTTCCCGCTCGGCGAACAGACGCCGGGCGAAGGCATCGAACGTCTGCAACTCGACGCGAGCGAACGCGAGCGGCTCTACCACGGGACCGCGCTGGAATGGCTGGGCCTGCCCGAATCGAGGTTCGCATGACGCAAGAACTGCTCACGGACGAATACGCAAAGGCACAGGACGCCGCCGACCCGCTGCGTGCGTTCCGCGACGAATTCCACCTGCCGCTGCACGACGGTGTGCCGCAGGCCTATTTCGTCGGCAATTCGCTCGGCTTGCAGCCGAAAGGCGCGCGCGCCCACGTCGAGGAAGTGCTGGACAAGTGGGCAAGCGAAGCGGTGGAAGGCCATTTCACCGGCGAAGCGGCGTGGATGCCCTACCACGAGCTGGTGCGCGACGGACTGGCGCGCGTTGTAGACGCGCAGTCGTCCGAAGTGGTTGCGATGAATTCGCTGACCACGAACCTGCACCTGATGCTCGTGAGTTTCTATCGCCCCACGCGCGAACGGCCGCTGCTGCTGATGGAAGCCGGCGCATTCCCGTCCGATCGTTACGCGCTGGAATCGCAGGTGCGTTTCCACGGTTACGATCCGGCCGAGGCCTTGATCGAAGTCGAACCGGACGGCGAGGACGGCACGTTCTCGATGGCTGCGATCGAACGCGCCATCGCCGTACATGGCCCGCGGCTGGCGGCGATCGTCTGGCCCGGCGTGCAGTACCGCACCGGACAGGCGTTCGATCTGAAGGAAATCGCGCGGCTCGGCCACGCCGCCGGCGCGACCGTGGGTTTCGACCTCGCGCATGCGGTCGGCAACCTGCCGCTGCAGCTGCATGACTCCGGCGCGGACTTCGCGGTGTGGTGCCACTACAAGTACATGAACTCCGGGCCGGGCGCGGTCGCCGGCTGCTTCGTGCACGAACGCCACGCGCGCAGCGACCGCCCGCGCTTCGCCGGCTGGTGGGGCAACGACACATCGGTGCGCTTCAAGATGGGCCCGCGCTTCGATCCCACGCCCGGTGCCGACGGCTGGCAGTTGTCGAATCCGCCGATCCTCGGCGTCGCGCCGCTACGCGCGTCGCTGGAACTGTTCGACCGCGCCACGTTGCCCGCGCTGCACGCCAAGTCGGAAAAACTTACCGGTTACCTCGAACAACTCATCGATGCGGAGCTGCGCGACGTGCTGCAGGTCGTGACCCCGCGTGATCCGGCGCAGCGCGGCTGCCAGTTGTCGATCCGGGTGGTCGGTGGGCGCGAGCGTGGCCGCGCGCTGTTCGAATACCTCGGCGCGCGCGGCGTGCTTGGCGACTGGCGCGAACCGGACGTGATCCGCATTTCGCCGGTGCCGCTGTACAACACCTTCGCCGACGTGTTGCGCTTCGCGCGCAGCGTGCAGGATTGGCGCAATGGCCGCTGAGCCCAAGACTCTGACGATCATCGGCGGCGGCCTCGCCGGCGCGCTGCTGGCGACGCTGCTGGCGCAACGCGGCTGGTCGGTGGACGTGTACGAGAAGCGCGGCGATCCACGCGTGCACGGCTACGCCGGCGGGCGTTCGATCAACCTCGCACTGGCCGAACGTGGCCGCCATGCGCTGCGGCAGGCCGATGTCGACGACGCGGTGATGGCCAAGGCGGTGATGATGCGCGGCCGCTTCGTGCATCCGCTGCACGGCGAACCCGGGCTGCAACGCTACGGTCGCGACGATTCCGAGGTGATCTGGTCGGTGAGCCGCGGCGAACTCAACATCGCCCTGCTCGATGCCGCGCAGTCCGCCGGCACGCGCCTGCATTTCGACCACGGCCTGCACAAGGTCGATTTCGACGCCGGGCTCGCGCATTACCGCCGTGCCGATGGCATCGAAACCGTGCGCCCGTTCGAGGCGCTGGTCGGCGCCGACGGCGCGGGTTCCGCGTTGCGCGCGCAGATGGCGCCGCATGTCGCGCTGAACGAACGCACCGAATGGCTGGACCACGGCTACAAGGAACTGGAAATCCCGCCGACTTCGTCCGGCGATTTCCGCATCGAGCCGAACGCGCTGCACATCTGGCCGCGCGGGCACTATATGTGCATCGCCCTGCCCAACGACGAACGCACGTTCACCGTCACGCTGTTCATGCCGCACGCCGGCAACTATCCGTGCTTCGACATGGTGAAGACCGCCGACGAGGCGCAGATGCTGTTCGAACGCGATTTCCCCGACGCGCTGCCGCTGATCCCGGACCTGCGACGCGACTACGAAGCCAATCCGACCGGCATGCTCGCCACGCTGTACCTCGACCACTGGCACCTCGACGGCCGTGCGGTGCTGGTCGGCGATGCCGCGCACGCGATGGTGCCGTTCCACGGCCAGGGCATGAACTGCGCGTTCGAGGATTGCGTCGCGCTTGCGGACCAGTTGGATCGTTCATCGTCGCGTGCCGAGGCTTTCGCCGCGTTCGAGGCGCAGCGCAGGCCCGACGCCGAGGCGATCCAGCAGATGGCGCTGGAGAACTACATCGAGATGCGCGACAAGGTGGACGACGCCGCGTTCCTGCTGCAACGCCAGCTCGAACTCGCGCTGCAGGAGCGCCACCCGGGTCGCTTCGTGCCGCATTACGCGATGGTCAGCTTCATGCGCATCCCCTACTCCGTCGCCCTCCATCGCAGCGAGGTGCAGCGCGAGATCCTCGAAGACGCGACGCGCGGGCTGGCTTCGCTGGACGCCATCGATTGGGCCGCGGTCGATGCCGATGTGCTGGCGAAGCTCGATCCCCTGTAGGAGCGCCCGTTCGGGCGCGACAATCACGGTGATTTCCTATGGTCGCGGCTAAAGCCGCTCCTACAATGGCGACATGACCGCTTCCTTCCTCTTCTACGACCTCGAAACCTTCGGCGCCGACCCGCGCCGCAGCCGCATCGCCCAGTTCGCGGCGATCCGCACCGACGAGGCGCTGAACGAGATCGAGGAGCCGACCAGCTTCTTCGTCCGCCCCGCCGACGACTTGCTGCCCTCGCCCGTCGCCACGCTGATCACCGGCATCGCGCCGCAGGACGCGCTGCGCGATGGGATGAACGAAGCCGCGGCGTTCGCGCGCATCAACGACGAGATGGCGCGGCCCGGAACCTGCAGCGCCGGCTACAACTCGCTTCGCTTCGACGACGAGTTCGTCCGCAACGGCCTGTACCGGGATTTCCACGATCCCTACGAACGCGAATGGCGCGGCGGCAATTCGCGCTGGGACCTGCTCGACGCGCTCCGGCTGATGCATGCGCTACGACCCGAAGGCATCGCCTGGCGAGCGCGCGAGGACGGCGGCGGCACCAGTTTCAGGCTGGAGCACCTGGCCGACGACAACGGCCTGCGCTTCGGCGACGCGCACGAGGCGCTCTCCGACGTACGCGCTACCGTCGGGCTCGCGCGCCTGTTCCGCAATGCGCAACCGCGGCTGTGGGACTACGCGCTGAAACTGCGCGACAAGCGCTTCGCTGGCACGCTGCTGGACGCCACGGCGATGACGCCGCTGCTGCACGTGTCGCAGCGCTACCCCGCCAGCCGCATGAACGCCGCGCCGGTGATTCCGCTGGCACGGCACCCGATCATCGACGGGCGCGTGATCGTGTTCGACCTCGCCGGCGATCCGGAGGCGCTGCTCGACCTCGACGCCGAGGCCATCGCCGCGCGCATGTACCTGCGCCGCGACCAGCTCGGCGAAGGCGAGGAACGCATCGGGCTCAAGGAAGTGCACCTCAACAAATGCCCGGCGCTGGTCGCGTGGGATCACCTGCGCGACGCGGATTTCGAACGCCTCGGCATCGACCCGACGACCGTCGAAGCGCGCGCCGCGCGCCTGCGCGCCGCCGGTCCGGTGCTTGCCGAGAAACTGCGCAAGGTCTATGCCGCCGAACGCGAGCGCGAACCAAGCGATGTCGATGCCGCGCTGTACGACGGCTTCATCGACGACGCCGACCGCCGCCTGTTCCCGCAGGTGCGCAGCACGCCGCCGGAAGCCCTCGGGCTGGCGAAATTCGCATTCCGCGACCCGCGCCTGCCGGAGCTGCTGTTCCGCTACCGCGCGCGCAACTGGCCCGCTACCTTGACGCCGGACGAACGCACGCGCTGGGACGCTTACCGCCGCGAACGCCTGCTCACGGAATCGGGAATGTCGGAATCCACCCTGCCCGCCTTCTTCGCCGAGATCGAAACATTGCGCGGCGACCATGCCGGCGACGACACGAAACTCGTCCTTCTCGGCAGGCTCGAGGCCTGGGGCCGCGACATCGAGGGTTCGCTGCGATGACCATGTATTTCAGCGACGCCAGCTTCAAGTTCCTGCGCGGTCTCGCCCGCCACAACGAACGCGAATGGTTCCTCGCGCACAAGGCCGAATACGACGCCGCGGTGCGCGAGCCGTTCCAGCGCCTGCTCGGCGACCTGCAGCCGGCGCTGGCCGCGATCAGCGAGCACTACCGTTCCGAACCCAAGGGCGTGGGCGGCTCGCTGTTCCGCATCCATCGCGACATCCGCTTCTCCGGCGACAAGACACCGTACAAGAACTGGCAGGGCGCGCGCCTGTTCCATGCGCGTTCGCGCCAGGTCGAGGCGCCGTCTTTCTACATCCACCTGCAACCGGGCGAATGCTTTGTCGCCGGCGGCATCTGGCATCCGTCCACGCCCGCGCTGCGGCGCATCCGCCAGTTCATCGTCGACAATCCCGGCGGTTGGCAAAAGGCGTCTCATGAGCCGGCGTTCCGCCGACGTTTCGACCTCGAAAGCGAGGAAATGCTGGTGCGCAATCCGCCCGGCTTCCCCGCCGATTTCCGCTTCATCGACGACCTGCGCCACAAGAACTTCGTCGCGGTGCGCGCCATCGACGACGCGACCATGGCCGGCCCACGCCTGCGCATCACCCTGGAAAAGGACCTGCAGGCGCTGGCGCCGCTGGTGGATTATCTTTGCGCAGCGCTTGACCTGGAGTTCTGACATGAAGAAGTGGCTGGTCGCACTGGCGGTCGTGCTCGTGCTGTTGCTCGGCTACGGCATCGCCGGGCCCTACCTCGCGATCCGCGGGATCCATTCCGCGATCGAGGCGCGCGATCCGAACAAGCTGGAACGTTACGTCGATTACCCCACCCTGCGCGCGAACGTCCGCGCCAAGGTCGCGAAGCGATTGCTCGCCAGCGCGACCGCGCCGTCCGGCCGCGTCGTCGGCGACGACCTCGGCCGCGTCCTGATCGGCGAGATCAGCGATCATGCGGTCGATGCGATGGTCTCGCCGATGGGCATCGCCCTGCTGCTGGAGGGCCGCGCGCTGGCGCATCGCGCGATCGGCAAGGGCCCGGGCATCGGCGAGAAGGACGATGCCGCCGACCCGTTGCTGCACGCGAAGACCCGATTCGAATCGCCATCGCGCTTCACCGCCACCGTCGACAGCGCCGAGGGCCGGCCGGTGGTGTTCGTGTTCGAACGCCACTGGCTGAGCTGGAAACTGTCCGACCTGCGCCTGCCGGGCTGACCGGCGCGGATCAGTCGTTGGCGATGCCGTGCGGCACGTGCCCGGCGGCGACGTGCGGGCGCGCGGATTCGATGTTGTGCTGGGAATCGTCGAAGAAGATGTCGGCGCCGAAGGCCTCGAGGAACGCGCCCTTGTCGCGGCCGCCGAGGAACAGCGCCTCGTCCAGGCGCACGCCCCATTCGCGCAGCGTGCGGATCACCCGTTCGTGTGCCGGTGCCGAACGCGCGGTGACCAGCGCGGTGCGGATCGGTGAGGCATCGCCCGGCGGGAACGCCTCCTGCAGCCGGTGCAGCGCATCGAGGAACCCGCGAAACGGCCCGCCCGACAGCGGTTCATGGGCTTTTTCGCGTTCGTGCGCGCCGAAGGCCTCGATGCCGTGCGCGCGCGATACGCGTTCGCCCTCGTCGCCGAAGATCACCGCGTCGCCGTCGAAGGCGATGCGGAGCTGGTCGTGCTGCGGTTCGCTCGCCTTCGCCGGCAGGATGGTCGCGGCGGCGATGCCGGCGTCCAGCGCGCGTCGCACCGATTCCGGATTCGCCGACAAGAACAACTGCGCGCCGAACGGCTTGATGTAGGGCCACACCGGCGCGCCCGAGGTGAACGTGGCGCGGCGGATGTCCAGGCCGTGGTACTGGATGGAATTGAACACGCGCAGGCCGGTATCGGCGGAGTTGCGCGAGAGCAGGATGACTTCGACGTGCGGCCCGCCCGGCGGCACGTTCGCGTTCAATGCCAGCAGCTTGCGCACCAGCGGGAACGCCACGCCGGGTGCCAGCGGCTCGTCCTCGCGCGCTCGCTGGTGCGCGCGGAACGCCTCAACGCCTTCGCGCTCGAACAGGCCGTGGCTGTCCTCCATCGCGAACAATGCCCGCGAGGTGATGGCGACGACGAGCGGCTCGGCGGAGGGAGTGGATTGCATCCGCGCATTGTGCCGCGCGCGGGTCGCAACACGTGCGACGATGTGGGAGGGCCTTCAGGCCCGACTGCTCCGTCCGCTAGGTCTGTCGCGGCTTCGCTGTTAACAGCCGAATGGCTGGTAAAGCCGCTCCCACAACCGCCTTGGTTACGCGCGGCTGCCGCGCCCCCGGCCCTGCCGCTGCTGCCCGTCCTTGCGCTGCGGCGTGCCCGCGTGCGCGTGGGCAGAGCGCGATTGCGGCTTGCCGTGCGCGCGATGCGCCGGCTTGCGCGGGGGACGCTGGCCGCCGGGACGCTGGTTGCCGCCGCCGTTCTTCGGGATCGGCGTGTCGAGGCGGATCGGCTTGCTCGGTGCGTAGCCTTCGACCACGTCCATCACCAGGTCGACCTTGAGCATGCGCTGGATCTGGCGCAGCAGGCCGCCTTCCTCCGGCGACACCAGCGACAAGGCCTCGCCCTGCGCGCCGGCGCGACCGGTGCGGCCGATGCGATGGATGTAATCCTCGGCCACCATCGGCAGGTCGTGGTTGATCACCAGCGGCAGGTTGGGGATGTCGAGGCCGCGCGCGGCGACGTCGGTGGCGACCAGCACGCGCGCCTTGCCGGCCTTGAACGCGTCCAGTGCCTTCTGCCGCTGCGCCTGGCTCTTGTTGCCGTGGATCGCGACCGCCTTCAGGCCCGCGTCTTCCAGCTGCTCGGCGAGGCGGTTGCAACCATGCTTGGTCTTGCCGAACACCAGTACCTGGTCGGTGTGGCGCTGGCTCAGGATCTGGATCAGCAGGTCGCGCTTGCGCGAACCATCGACCGGATGCGCGCGGTGAACGATGGTCTCGGCGATGGTGTTGCGCGCGGTCACCTGCACTTGCTGCGGGTTGCGCATGAACTCAAGCGCCAGCGCCTTGATCTGCTCCTCGAACGTGGCCGAGAACAGCAGCGTCTGCCGTTCCTTGGGCACGCGATTCACCACGCGCTTGATCGCCGGCAGGAAGCCCATGTCGAGCATGCGGTCGGCTTCGTCGAGCACCAGGACTTCGACCGCATCGAGCTTGGCGGTGCCGCGTTCGAGGTGGTCGAGCAGCCGGCCCGGGCAGGCCACGACGATGTCGGTGCCGCGGCGCAGGTTGTCGATCTGCGGCTGCATGCCGGCGCCGCCGTAGAGCGTGGTCACGTTGAGGCGCAGGCCGCGGCCGTAGGTCTTGAGGCTGTCGGCGACCTGCACCGCCAGCTCACGCGTGGGCACCAGCACCAGCGCGCGCGGCTTGCGCGGGCCGTTGGGCGGCGTCTGCTTCGACAGTCGCTGCAGCAGCGGAAGCGCGAACGCGGCGGTCTTGCCGGTACCGGTTTGCGCGCCACCGAGCACGTCGTGCCCGGCCAGCACCAGCGGGATCGCCTCGGTCTGGATGGCGGTGGGGCTGGCGTAGCCGGTTTCGGCGAGCGTGCGCAGCAGCGCGGGCGAAAGCCCGAGGGTTTCGAACGTCATGTTGGATTTCCTTCGTTGCGTCCGCGTGCGCGAAATACGGCCTCAAGGCCGGCAATCGCGCGGGATGCGGAGTGGCCCGGAGCGTTCCTTGGAACCGCGCTGCGGGCATGTTTTGACGGCGCCGGATGCTCCGGTGCCGTGTCTGCGCGACGAAAGGCGTGCGGGATAAAAAGGCCGCGGGGGTCTATTCGACCGGCGGCAGGCTTACCTAGGAAAACGGATCAGCCGTGCGCGAACGGGGCGGACTGTACGCGAAAGCCGGCTGCAATGCCAATCGAGCCGGGCAGCCCTGTCTCCGCCGAACGGCACGCCGCCCGCATCCCGCGGGTTTATGCTCGCCGCGCGGCGCCGCCAGGGGCTGCGGATTCGGGGGAATCCACGCAGGGCCATGTCGCGCCTGCCCGTTCCGGGAATCCGCCATGAACCGAATCGCATCCGCACGCACCCTGCCCGCGCTGCTCGCCACCGCCGCGCTCGCGATGTCCGCCCCGCTGCACGCCGCGAACGGCATCACCGTGCTGCATTCGTTCAACTACGACGACGGCCAGTATCCGGAAGGTCGGCTCGTGCAGGGCAACGACGGCGCGTTCTACGGCACCACCTATGCCGGCGGCCTGCATCACCAGGGCGAGGTGTTCCGCGTCGATGCCTCCGGCGATTTTTCGATCCTGCACTCGTTCGCGGGGGACGACGGGCAATCGCTGGATTCGGGCCTGGTGCTCATGGACGACGGCCATTTCTACGGCACCACGCCGCAGACGGTGTACTGCCACGGCAGCATCTGTTCGGGCTATGGCGGCACCGTGTTCCGCATCGCCGCAGATGGCACGTTCGCGACACTGCACACCTTCATGTACACCCCGCCCGCCGAGGGCTACCAACCCGGTCCGTTGACCGATGGCGGCGACGGCCTGCTCTACGGCCTGACCGTGCAGGGAGGAGGACCGGGTGGCGAAGGCACCGCCTACGCGATCGCCACGGATGGAACGCTGGTGACGCTGGCGACGTTCGATGTCGCCAACGGCGGCTTGCCATACGGCTCGCTGGCGAGGGGAACGGACGGGAATTTCTACGGCACCACCAGCATCGGCGGCGCGTACGGCAAGGGCACCGTGTTCCGGATGACGCCGGACGGAACCATCGCGACGCTGTACAGCTTCACCGGCGGCAGCGATGGCGGCACGCCTTACGGCAGCCTGCTGCAGGGCAGCGACGGACGCTTCTACGGCGGCGCGAGCGGCGGCGGCAATGGCGCAGGCACGATATTCGCGATTACTACGGCCGGTGAGCTAACGATCCTGCATTCGTTCAACGGCGGCGACGGAACCGGCCCGGTGGACGCGCTGGTCGAGGGCGACGATGGTTATCTCTACGGCGCCGGTGGCGGCGGATACCAGGGCTACGGCACGCTGTACCGGCTATCGAAATCCGGCAAGTTCATGACCTTGCACCTGTTCACCACCCAGGACGGCACGCATCCGTCCTCCGCGCCGATCTTCGGCGGCGACGGTCGCCTCTACGGCACCACGATCCAGTACGGCGGCGCGCCCGGCGCGAGCGGCAGCGTGTATGCGTTCGACCTGTCCGCGCCACGTACGCCGGAATTGCACCTGACCAAGACCTGCTACAACGAATTCAACATGTGCATGCGCCCGTTCAATACCGGCGTCGGCGGTTACGTCAGCCTGGACTGGGCCTCGGCGAATGTCTCCGGCTGCCGGGCGAGCGGCGCCTGGAACGGATCCCAGCCCACCGGTGGCCACTACAAATTCCAGGCCACCCGGCGCGGCGCTTTCCTCTACCGCCTCGACTGCACCGGGCCGAACGGACCGGTCAGCGCGCAGGTCACCCTGACCGTCATCTGATGGCCCGACTCAGCGCGCCAGGTAACGCGCCAGCACGAACTGCACGCCCTTCGGCGTCGGGTAGTACGCCTGGAACCCGACCGCGACGATCCTGCCGTCGGGTTGCAGCACCGCGTCGTTCGCGCCGCCATTGAGGTCGCCGAACGAGGTGCGCACCTTGCCACCTGTGCCGAACGTGGCATCCAGCGAACCGTTGCGGTTCAGGCGCGCGAGGGTGAAGTCCGAATCCGAAGACTCGCTGTTCGGATAGCCGACCAGCACGATCTTGCTGTCGCGCTGCAGCATGACGCTGCTGGCGGACTGGCAGCAACTGCCGAAGCTCGCCTGCTGCAGGCCATCGCCGCTGAATCCGGTATCCAGCGTGCCATTGGCGAGATAGCGCGCGACGGCGAAATTCATCGCGCCACCGCTCGGGGTATTGGCGAACCCGGCGGCGACGATGCGACCGTCCCGTTGCAACGCCGCCGAAGCCGCGCGATCGAAGCCGTCGCGGCCGAAATCCGTGCGCACCTTGCCGGCGCTGCCGAACGCCGGGTCCAGGGTTCCATTCGGCAGGTAGCGCGCCGCGGCGAAGTCGTAGTCGCTGATTCGGTCGCGCGCGGAACCCACCGCCACGATGCGGCCATCGGGTTGCAGCAGGACGGCGAAGGCGTCGTCGTTCAGCCGCTCGAAATCGGTCGTGACCTGTCCACCGCTGCCGAACGTGAAGTCCGGCGAACCGTCCGCTTCGTAACGCGCGAGCGCGAAGTCGGTGTCGGACGAAGCGTCGCTGGAGAAATCCACGAAGTCGGTACCGGCAGCGACGATCTTGCCGTCGGGTTGCAACGCCAGCGCCGACGCGGCGCTGCCATGCGGGAAGACCGTGGTGACGATGCCGCCGTCGCCGAAGCCCGCGTCGAGCGACCCGTCCGGGTTGTAGCGCGCGAGTTCGAAGTTGCCGAGGAAGGTGAACAGCGGGAACGCCGCGCCCGCTACGAGGATCTTGCCGTCGGGTTGCACGACGATCGCCGAGACCTCGGCGGCGAGTCCGGGGAAGTCGGTGGTCACCCGGCCGTTGTTGCCGAAGCTGGTGTCGAGCGAACCATCCGGGTTGTAGCGCGCGATCGCGAAATCCTCGCCGGAGAAATCATTGTTGGTGTAGGTGAAGCCGCCGACGATGATCTTGCCGTCGGCCTGCAGCGCAACCGCGTTGGCGATGTCGGTACTGAGGTTGAAATCGGTGACCACCCGGCCGCCGGTGCCGAACGATGGATCGAGGCCTCCGGGCGCGGCGTGCGCAGCATTGGCGAGCGCGAACAGAGCGAGGGTGACCGCAGGCGCGAGGAGTCGCATGGCAGCTCTCCATCTCCGCCGCTGGCTTTCAAGGCGGGTCGGCACGCGGCGGAACCGGCCACCGGGCGAAAATACCACCCGGCGAGTTAAAGGTTCACGGACGCATTCGCGAACGCCGTCCGCAGGGCGATTACGACGACAAGCGGTTGCCGGAATTGTGCGGGAAACTCGCCGCAAGAGGCGGAACTGCATGCGGCGATTGGCGGATCGATATCCGCCCTTAGAGTCGCCGGATTGCGTAGGGCGAGCTAACCCGCCTTGCTTGGACTACCCGCTTGCCGTGAATCTTTTCCCACTAATTTCAAAATTACCGCCAAAGCAACGGCAATAGGCAACGAGATAAAAATATATGCGTCCTGTATTCCATCGCCCAAACGAAAAATCATAGAAGCAGCAACGATCATTGTTGTCGCCAAAACATTAGCAAGAACAAGTTTCAAGCATCTATTCTCTTTGGCGAAGGCAAGCACAACTAAGCCGCTCGCGATCGGCAAATACACGATTTCGCTATCCAAAAACCCGTGTCCGCCCAAGATACTTTCGCCAACTCCAAAGGATCTATATAGATAGATTCCGATCATGAAGAGCCCGACGCTAACCATAACGGTCAGAATAGACAGGAAAAACAAGTCCTTCATGAAACGAAAGCCGTATCTCATCTCGGCCTCTCTATTCGATTTCTGAGTTGATGAAACCGATCCAACCGAAGTCTAAAAATACCGCTTCGCGCTACGCCACGAACTGCTCGGCGAGAATGCGTTCCTCGAGGTTGTGCTCGGGATCGAACAGCAAGGTCACGGTGCGGTTTGCGGATTCGCGAATCGCCACTTCCACCACGTCGCGCACCTCGTGCGAATCCGCGGTCGCGCTGACCGGGCGCTTGTACGGATCCAGCACCTTGAACCGCACCTCGGTGCCGGCCTTGAGCACCGCGCCCCGCCAGCGCCGCGGCCGGAACGGCGCAATCGGCGTCAGCGCGACCACGTTCGCGCCCAGCGGCAGGATCGGCCCGCTCGCC
>Ga0209023_10006101_pt1 | contig 12860 bp, 12 predicted proteins | sample LakOneMetagenome_FD_187468 | JGI IMG/M metagenome (GOLD analysis project Ga0209023, IMG submission 187468) | Freshwater and sediment microbial communities from Lake Erie, Canada (SPAdes) (version 2) | ecosystem: Environmental > Aquatic > Freshwater > Lentic | place: Lake Erie, Canada... | reverse complement strand
TTAAGCAACGGAAGTACATAGAGCAGGAATATCAGCGTTACAGGCATGGGTACGAACTTAAAAAGTAAAAGGGGCTAAAAGCCCCTTTTATAATATTGGAAAATGAATAGAATTATGCGTTAGCGTTCAGCTTGTCGTTCATATCGCTGTCCACAAGTATACGGCCGCAATGCTCGCATACGATGATCTTCTTGTGCTGGCGTATTTCAGACTGGCGCTGAGGAGGTATCACGTTAAAGCAACCGCCGCATGAATCACGTACGATAGGCACTACAGCCAGGCCATTGCGATAGCTTGTGCGGATACGGTCGTATGCTGTAAGCAAACGTGCATCAACTTTTTCTTTAGCTTCTTCTGATTTCTTGGTAAGTACTTTTTCTTCCTTCTCAGTATCAGCAGTTATTTTAAGCAGTTCCTCACGCTTTACTTTCAGCGACTCTTCTACTTCCTTTATCTTATCTTCAGTTTTGATACGTCCGTTAAGGCGGTCTTTCTGCTCGTAAGTAGCGTCTTTAATATGCTTTTCGTTCAGCTTCACCTCAAGTTCCTGCATCTCAATTTCTTTATTGATCGCTTCAAACTCACGGTTATTCTTTACGTTCTCCTGCTGTTTTTCGTATTTCTTTATCAGCGCCTGAGCTTCTTTCTTCGCAGCAGTCTTTGTTTCAATAAAAGTGTTGATGCTGCTTATTTCAGCATCTGTATTATTGATACGTGTTTGCAGACCTTCTATTTCGTCTTCAAGGTCTTTAACTTCCATTGGTAATTCGCCTTTCATTGTCTGGATCTCGTCTATCTTAGAGTCGATCTTTTGTAATGCAAGGACAGCAGTGAGCTTTTCTTCAACGGAAAAGTCTTTTACAGTAGCCATATCAGCAAAAATATTTTACAGGATTGGTGGATAAATTTGATAAAAGAATGGCAAAATTAGGGAATTTTTCGTTAAGTATTGCCTCAAATATTTCAGAAGTGAATTGTTCACTCTCGTAATGCCCTATATCTGCTATGATTATTTTGCCCTCCGCATCGAAGAATTGATGGTATTTGAAGTCCCCGGTAATGAATATATCTGCCTTCGCCTGCATCGCTTTGCCCAGCAAAAAGCTGCCAGAACCACCGCAAACAGCAACACGTGCTATTTTTTTATTACTTAATGAAGTATGTCTTATGCAATCCGTTTTCATTTGTTCCTTCAGAAAGGTCAAAAACTCGGTTTCACCCATCGGCGTAGCCAGATCGCCTACCATTCCGGCCCCTATCTGCTGGTTGGTATTGGTAAGGAGTATCAGTTCATAGGCTACCTCCTCATAAGGATGACTAGTGACCAAAGCCTGCAAAACCCCTCTTTCATTATGCTTTTCCACTATAACTTCAATTTTCACCTCATCCACCCATTCCCGTTCGCCACCCGCAACCCCGATTGTTGGGTTAGCGCCGACCTCAGGCTTAAACGTGCCCGCTCCCTTAGTGTTGAAACTGGCTTCTGAATAGAGGCCTATCTTTCCTGCTCCTGCGGCAAAAAGAGCATCTCTTACAGTATCTGCGCTATGAGCCGGTGCATAAGTGTATAACTTACTTATGGTTGCGCCCTTTGGATCAAGGATAGCTGTGTTTTGCAGTCCTAGCCTTTGTGCTATCCGGGCATTCACCCCATTGTGCATATTGTCCAGGTTAGTATGTGCTGCATAAATGCTGATGTCGTTCTTAATAGCGCGCTGCACTACCCTTTCAACATAAGTACGTCCGGATATCTTCTTTAATCCGGAGAAGATCAGCGGATGATGCGACACGATCATGTTGCATCCACGCGCCATCGCTTCATCAAGAATAGCCTCAGTCACATCAAGCGATATCAGGACCCCGCGCACTTCATCATCAGGGTTACCGACCTGCAGACCGCAGTTGTCATAGCTTTCCTGGTATACAAGGGGCGCCTTTACTTCTATTTCAGCTATAATATCTTTTACCAGTATCATCTTATACTTATTAAATTTTCATTTTCGAATTTTGACATTTCCCCAAGTCTTAACACAGTTTTATTTTTTTCATTATTATTTTCGCAGTGCAAAACTATGTTGAAGACGCGCATATATGTCATACAGTTCCTGGGTATTATCATACTCCTGTGCGGCTACCTGCTCGGCAATCAACCGGATCACAAATCTGTGATGCACTTCAACTCTGACCCTAAGCACCAAACCGTGTTTACAAAGGCTATCAAATATACAGCAAATGGCCACTCCACGCAAACAACGGCTACAACGGATCATCACAACAAACATAAGTCTAAAGTTTCCAGGCACATTTCTTTCGATGTGATGCTGCCAGCGCTCAAAAGCGGCTACGTTTTTTGCCCGTTGAACATTGTACAGTATACCTGCACTTTGCCGGAGCAGTATGATTACTTATTCTTCGAGGAGATCAATCCTCCACCGCCAAAGGCTTGCTAAACAGCTGTAATAGTACCCGCTGATAAACGGTACTACTTTTTTCGTATTCTATTTATTCAAAAATCAATTTTGCATGCTTCATAAAAAGCTTGTGAAAGGTATATGCAGTATTTGCTGCTTCTGCCTTTTACAAACGAATTCCGTGTATGCCCAGGCGCCGGGCATGATGCCCCCTGCCGATACAATTCGCCTTGACCTGCAACAGGCCGAAAAAATGTTCCTCGACAGCAACTTGCAACTACTTGCCGAGCACTATAACATTCAGTCTGCAGAGGCGCTTGTAACCCAGGCAAAAAAATGGGACAACCCAACGCTGATCACTGATCAGAATGTATATGCCAATAAACAGTTCTTCAGGCATGGTACTGATGCTAATGGCAATCTGCAAGGGCAGGTATTCGTGCAGGTTCAGCAACTAATAAAAACTGCCGGCAAACGCGGTAAACAGATAGATCTGACAAGAACAAATGTGAACCTGGCTGAATGGCAATTCAAAAACATAATGCGCAGCCTTCGGGCCACCCTCATTAAAGACCTTTATACAACAGCGCAGTTGCAGGGCAATGCACAGTTGTACAATGAAAATATGCAGCGGCTGGAAAAACTGCTGCAGGCCCAGTCGTCAGAACTGAAAGCCGGCAATATAGCCCGTAAAGAATACCTCCGTGTGCAGGCGCTCATTATTTCCCTGCAACAGGATATAGCCAAAAATGCAAAGGCGCTGAATGATGTGCAAAGCGAGCTAAAAACTCTGTTACAAATTACCGGAAACAAATTCATTCTACCCGTAGTACCGGAAATAGAAAGCACTGATGCACCGGCACTGAGCATTGTGCAGCTAGTGGACAGCGCAAAACAATACAATACTGATTACCGGCAGCAGGTATTCCAGCTGCAATACAACCAGCAGAATGTGCGCCTGCAAAAAGCACTTGCAGTACCGGATCTAACAGTAGGTCCTGAGTTCGACCAGAACTCTAACTATACTCCCAACTATTACGGACTAACACTCTCTCTGCCTATACCCTTATGGGACAGGAACCAGGGAAATATAAGAGCTGCAAAATACCAGGTAAAGCAGGAAGAAGCAATGATGCAGATGGCAGATCAGAAACTACAGAACGATGTAATGAACAGCTACCAGAAACTGCTCTATACCATACAACTCAGTTCTAAAACGAATACTCAATTCTATTCCGACTACTACCAGCTGCAAAAAAATATAGCTGACAGCTATAATAACCGCCAGATAAGCATGATAGAATTCCTGGAATACTATAAAGACTACCAGGATGTGCGCGAAAAGCAACTACAACAAACGCTTGATCTGCGACTTGCAAAAGAAGACCTGAATGATATGGTAGGTATAGAAGTGATAAAATAACCAGGATAATAATCATAAAGCATTTTAAAATAAATAACAATGAAACAAAAATCGCTATTGGCATTGATCGGCATGGTCCTCTTTGCATCCTGCCAGCACAAAGAGCAGCCGGCGGCAGTAAGTACAAAATTTGTACTAAGCGACACAATGAAGCACATGGTGCAGCTAGACACTGTAAAAGCTGACAACATCACCAGCGAACTATCGCTAAGCGGCGTTGTATCATTCAATGAAAACAATGTAGTAAAAGTATTCCCACGCAACAGCGGACAGGTGCTGGAAGCAAAGGTGAGCCTTGGCGATAAAGTGAGTAAAGGACAGGTATTAGCAATAATACGCAGTGCAGATGTAGCGGGCAGCTTTAGCGACCTGAGTAGTGCAAATGCCGATGTAGCCATTACTAAACGACAAATGGACAATGCAGCATCACTATACAAGAACGGCATTAATAGCGAGAAAGATTACAACGAAGCCAAACAGAATTATGAAAAGGCGCTTGCTGCGCGCAATAAAGTGCAGTCCGTCATCAACATAAATGGCGGAGGCAAGGCCAGTGAAGGCGGACAATACACCATTACCGCGCCTATCGATGGCTACATAGTGGAAAAGAAAGTCACTGCCGGGGCTTTCATTCGCCCAGACATGGGAGATAATCTCTTCACAATTTCCGATCTGAAAACCATATGGGTATATGCAAGTGTATACGAAGCAGACATTGCTAAGATACACGAAGGCTTTGATGTAAAAGTCATCCCGCTATCCTATCCCGACAAAGTATTCAATGGCAAAATAGACAAGATAAGCCAGGTGCTCGATCCGCAAAGCAAAGTAATGAAAGTGCGCATCAATATAGATAACAAGGACATGCTGCTGAAACCGGACATGTTTACCAAGGTGCTTGTAAGCAATACTGAAGGTGGAAGCGCTATATGCGTTCCTGCCACAGCCATAGTATCGCAGGATGGAAAGAACTATGTAGTCGTGTACAAAAGCGATTCCGAGATGCACATAACAGAGGTCAGCATTATTAAAACGGTAGAAGGTATGACCTATGTAAAAGGCGACCTTACCCCGGGTCAGCAGATCATCACAAAACACCAGTTATTCATCTTCAACCAACTGCTGAACGAATAGCAACTAAAAAAATAGTCAATGAACAAATTCATAAAGGCCATTATCCATTTTTCCTTACGGCACCGCTACTTCGTGTTCTTCCTTACCGGAGTGCTGGCCGTAATAGGGTTTATCAGCTACAGGAATACACCTATAGAAACATTCCCCGACGTAACCAATACGCAGATCATCATCATAGCACAATGGCCGGGAAGGAGTGCTGAGGAAGTAGAAAAGTTTGTTTCCATACCTATGGAAACCGCGCTCAACTCTGTGCAAAGCAAGACCAGCCTGCGTTCTACATCATCATTCGGGCTGAGCTACATCCGCATCATATTCGACGACAATGTTGATGACGCTTTTGCCCGTCAGCAAGTATTGAGCCGCCTTGGCGGCGCCGACCTGCCAGACGGCGTAAAACCAGAAGTAGAACCACCATATGGACCTACCGGAGAAATATACCGATACACGCTGCACAGCAACACACGCAACATCCGCGACTTGACAGCCATACAGGATTGGGTACTTGACCGCCAGTTCAAATCCGTGCCCGGCGTAGCGGACGTAAACAGTTTTGGTGGCCAGGAAAAGGCTTATGAGATAAGCGTGAATCCAAGCTTGCTGCTGAAGTATAACCTGACGTCACTTGACGTATACAATGCTGTATCAAAAAGTAACATCAATGTAGGCGGCGATGTACTGGAGAGTAATGGACAGGCTTATGTAGTAAGAGGTATTGGTATCCTCAACAACATCAGTGAAGTAGAGAATATCATTATCACCAAAGTAGACAATGTACCAATACTGGTAAAGCAGGTGGGCGAAGTAAAAGAAGCCGGCAAGCCTCGCCTGGGTTGGGTATCACGGGATAAAGAAAATGACGTAATAGAAGGTATAATTGTAATGCGCAAAGGCGAGAACCCGGCCGAAGTGCTTGCAAGGATCCAAGACAAAGTAAAAGACCTCAACGAAAATATACTACCCAAAGGGGTAAAGATCAATACATTTTATGACCGCACTGTTTTGATGGATTATGCTACTCACACCGTAATGCATAACCTCATCGAGGGTATCGTTCTCGTTACCCTCATCGTACTTATATTCATGGCCGACTGGCGTACAACGCTTACCGTGGGTATCATTGTTCCATTGGCGCTCCTGTTCGCCTTTATGCTCATGCGTCTCAAAGGCATGTCTGCAAACTTACTGAGCATGGGGGCAGTAGACTTCGGTATCATCATAGATGGGGCTGTCGTCATGGTCGAGGGCATATTCGTTGCGCTGGATCACCGCGCCCGGGAAGTTGGCATGGAGAAATTCAATAAGCTGGCAAAGCTTGGTCTGTTCAAAAGCGTAGGTACAGAAATGGGCAAGGCCATCTTCTTCTCCAAGGTCATTATCCTTACCTGCCTCATACCAATCTTCGCGTTTCAGAAGGTAGAAGGTAAAATGTTCTCCCCATTGGCATATACACTGGGCTTTGCATTACTGGGCGCGCTTATCTATACGCTTACATTGGTGCCGGCTTTATCCAGTATACTGCTGCGCAAGAATGTACGTGAAAAACACAACCCTGTTGTCGGCTTTTTCGAAAAGTACATTATGAAGGCTTTCACGTGGGTATACAAACATCAGAAAGCCAGCCTGATCACTGCAGTTGCAATTATGGTGGTTACATTCTTCTCCACAAGGTTCCTCGGCACGGAGTTCCTGCCTGAGCTGAATGAAGGCGCACTGTGGGTAGAAAGCGAGCTGCCTATGAGCATTAGCCTGCCCGAGGCAAAAATAGCCAGCGATAAGATGATTGCCATACTCAGCAAATTTCCCGAGGTAAGGCAAACACTTTCCCAGATAGGCCGCACCAATGATGGCACCGACCCGAAAGGCTTCTTCAACGTACAGATACAGGTAGACCTGAAGCCAAAGGACCAATGGCGCAAAGGCCTTACTGACGACCTGCTGATAGACAGTATGGACCAGCAGCTCAAAAAGATACCGGGCTGCACACTGAACTATTCTCAACCAATCAGAGACAATGTGGAAGAAGCAGTGGCGGGAGTAAATGCAGCACTCGCTGTAAAGCTCTTCGGACCTGATTTTAAGGTATTGGACTCCTTAGCTAATGTAGTGAAGGGTGTATTGAACAAAGTGCAAGGCGTGGATGACCTTGGTGTACTGCGTAACCTTGGCCAACCCGAGTTTCGAATAGAACTCGATCAGCAGAAAATGGCGCTGTATGGCGTAAACATAGCTGATGCCAACTCAGTCATCGAAATGGCGCTGGGCGGCAAAGCAGCGACCGAGCTGTATGAAGGCGAGCGCAAATTTGACGTACGTATCCGGTACAACGAAGACTACAGGAATACCGAGGAAAAAATTGAGCAGCTACGCGTACCCACACAGGACGGTACACGCATACCTATCAGCGAAATAGCTACCATACGTAGGCTTACGGGGCCTGCATTCATTTTCAGGGATAACAACCTGCGCCATATTGCCGTAAAATTCTCCAACCGTGGGCGCGACCTTGGTAGCACGATCAAAGATGCACAGGCGCAAGTGAACAAGGTCTTAAAACTACCTAAGGGTTATAGCATGACCTGGAATGGAGAATTCGAGAACCAGGTAAGGGCCTCAAAGACGTTGGCAAATGTTGTACCGCTATGCCTGCTGGCCATATTCCTTATACTTTTTATCACCTACGGTAATGCAAAGGATTCTATTCTCACCATCCTCAATGTTCCGTTCGCATTGATAGGTGGTATACTGGCCCTGCATGTTACAGGTATCAACTTCAGCATTAGTGCAGGTATTGGTTTCATAGCATTATTCGGCGTGTGTATACAGAATGGGGTAATACTCATAAGTGTGTTCCGTAAAAACCTGGACGCGAAGATCACCCTCCACAAAGCAATAGAACAGGGAGTGCAGTCCCGTATCCGCCCGGTAGTAATGACTGCCCTTATGGCCGCGATCGGCCTGTTACCCGCAGCGATGAGCACAGGAATTGGCTCCGAAACACAAAAACCACTGGCAATTGTCGTTATTGGCGGACTGATCACATCTACAATATTGACATTGTTGATTCTGCCTGTCATATACTCAATAGCATATAACCTCATCCACAAAAGGGAGAACAGGAAGTTATTGAGAAAAATGGGAGTGATCAGCCAGCAGGGAAAAATTGATACTAATAAATAATATGACTCCCATAAGGCAGCGTAAAACAATTAAAATATAAATTATCTTTGCTTCATGCAATTACTCGATGGCGTTTTAGTTTCTGGTCATATTAAGGAGCAGATCAAACAGGAAGTAAAGGACTGGCAGGCAACGGGAGGCAAAAAACCTCACCTTGCTGCTATATTGGTAGGCAATAACCCTGCCAGCGAAGCCTATGTAGGCTCTAAAGTAAAGCATTGCGAAGAGCTAGGATTCGACTCTACCCTGCTACGCTTTGAAAGCGACATTACAGAGGCATACCTCATTAGCGAGGTAGAGCGACTGAACAACGATAATACTATTGATGGTATTCTCGTGCAGCTGCCATTGCCTAAGCATATCTCCGGCGATTCGGTGATCAACGCCATTAGTCCGGCAAAGGATGTAGATGGTTTTCATCCTATATCACTGGGTAAGATGCTCCTGGGCCAGCCAGGCTTTCTACCGGCCACTCCTTATGGCATCATGCTCATGCTGGAATATTACAAGATCAATACTGCCGGCATGCACTGCGTGATCATAGGCAGGAGTAATATAGTAGGCACACCAATGACCATATTAATGAGCCGCAATACCAATCCGGGTAATGCGACAGTTACTATGTGTCATTCGCATACAAAGAATCTTAAGGACATCTGCCTTACCGCAGACATCATCATAGCTGCCATAGGCAGGCCTAAGTATGTAACTGCGGATATGGTAAAGCCTGGCGCTATTATCATTGACGTGGGTATCAACCGCATTGATGATGCGACAAAGAAAAGCGGCTCCCGCCTTGTAGGCGATGTTGACTTTGACAATGTTGCGCCAATAAGCAGTTATATAACCCCGGTACCGAAAGGCGTAGGCCTGATGACAATTTGCGGTCTGATGAAGAATACCTTACAGGCAGCAAAGAATAAAGCACATATCGCAGTTGGTTAATACCCTTACTGAGTGAACATTAATAGCAGCATATTGAAGCCATTTTATCTTTTTCTTATCTGCCTGCTGTCCTTAACTACTACTGTTACTGCTCAGGTAGGTAGTACAGAGAGGGCATCGGCAGAGGCCATCCGCAATATCTTTAAAGATTTTTTGCAGCATGATGATGGTACGGACTCGCATGAGCATCAGGAGGCAATGAAAAGATCGCTGACATCATTTCCTGAGATCATTGACAAGGTAAATCTGCCGCTGCTCATCAACGTGTGGATGTACTACGAACCGGGAGACTTCAATGTCAAGGACCTCATCAAGCCGATCTTACTACGTAATAGACAAATAAGCCTTGCGGCCGTGAGACAACGAATAAAGGAGAAGAAGGATTTTGAATCAGACGAAAAACCCCCATTCTCTGAGCTCTTCGCTCTTGAAAAAGAACTGAAATAACCCGTCAACATTTCAACTTATCCATCAATTGACAACACAGCAACATACATACCCTGTAATGGAACACTTTTACACCTTGCAGGGTGAAGGCGTACATACGGGCAAGGCCGCCTATTTTATTAGGCTGGGCGGATGCGATGTGGGCTGTGTGTGGTGCGATGTCAAGGATAGCTGGGATGCATCAGTGCATCCCGTTATGACCACCGAAGAGATCGTAAACGTAGCGGCACAACACGAAGGCCGCATAGCGGTCATCACAGGCGGCGAACCTGCTATGCATGACCTTGCAGCGCTCTGCAATGCGTTGCATGAGGCAGGCTTCCAGACACACATAGAAACCTCTGGTTCCTCCCCAATGGTTGGCGACCTTGACTGGGTGACACTTTCACCAAAAAAATTCAAAGCACCGCTACAGGAATGCCTTGATAAAGCTGATGAGCTCAAGGTTGTTGTCTTTAATAAGTCAGACTTTGATTGGGCAATGCAGCATGCTGCATTGGTTCCCGCTACCTGCAAATTATTCCTGCAGCCTGAGTGGAGCAAGCACGACGCCATTACCCCATCCATAATTGATTTCATCAAGGCAAACCCTCAGTGGCAGCTATCTTTACAAACTCATAAATACATCAACATCCCATAAAGCATGACCTGGATACAAGTAATAATACTCGGCATTGTAGAAGGCCTCTCAGAATTCTTACCCATTTCTTCTACCGGCCACATGATCATTGCCAGCTCTATTATGGGCATTAATGAGGAAGCCTTTACCAAACTGTTTGAAGTATGTATCCAGTTCGGTGCTATCCTATCAGTCGTAGCACTATACTGGAAGAAATTTTTCGATTTTTCCAAGTGGCAGTTTTATATGAAGTTGGTTGTAGCCTTTATTCCCGCTGCTATTTTCGGTGCCTTGTTCTCAAAAAAGATAGATGCTCTGCTGGAAAGCAGCGTTACCGTTGGCGCTAGCTTTCTTATTGGTGGTATCGTATTACTGTTTATAGACAATGTATTCAAGAAGGGCACTATAGAAAATGATAAAGAGATCGGTTACCCCAAAGCATTTTTTATCGGCTGTTTCCAGGTAATAGCCATGATACCTGGCGTATCGCGCAGTGCGGCTACGATAGTTGGTGGGTTGCAGCAAAAGCTCTCCCGTAAACTGGCTGCAGAATTTTCTTTCTTCCTCGCCGTGCCTACAATGGCCGCAGCAACAGCAAAGAAGATGTGGGATTTTCACAAGCAGGGCCTCACATTTCATGATGGCCAGCTATCTATGCTGCTGGTAGGCAACGTTATTGCATTCATCGTTGCATTCATTGCGATCAAAACATTCATAACTTATGTTCAGAAAAACTCTTTCCGAGCGTTCGGTGTTTACCGCATCATCGCTGGTCTGGCAGTTTTTGCATTGATCTATGCAGGCATCATAAAGGAAGCGCCTAAGCCTGAGGTGCATACCGAAATAGCGGCGCCGGTTACCGGGCAACACTAGAGCGCAGCGACTCACTTGAGCATACCTATATCGGCTAATTAGCGAATGATCACATCAGCTGATCAAACCAGCGGCTTACGGAGTATTAATAGAGTCATTGAACCAGTTCTCGAATAGTAAATTGAGGTAGTGGTTCTCTTCCCTGGTGATCACATCATCTGCTTTAGCAAGTATGATCGCGAACTGCATGAGGTTGTGACGTTCTTCATCTGTTGCATCGTCATAAAAATCGTCCATCACCTTCAGAAAATGTCCCTCCCATTCCTCCGGCCTTAACGAACTGAGTATGTCCATCTGTTTGTCCAGGTTCACATTGAACGGGAATTCATTCACCAGGTATTCACGTATCACAATATCTTCAGCTCCGGTGACCCTAAAGTCAACGGCGGCAAGTATCATTAACAAATGATAGCCGGCAATTGTTTTATTCATCCGGTTATTTGGCATAGATATATCTACGGATAAAAAAGGGTTTTAGCTTTGTGACGCAAGAAGAAGATCAAGGTCTGTATATTTAAAATTAAATCGTTTTGCAATATGGGCATTAGTAACACAGCCCTTATACATATAAACTCCACGCCTGATGCCCGCTTTTGCTGATATTACCTCCTCAAATCCACCAGTATCAGCACATTGCTGCAGTATCGGCATCAGCACATTACTTATGGCCCTCGATGCCGTACGCGAAACCGCCGAGGCAATGTTTGGTACACAGTAATGGATCACATCGTACTTTTTGAATACCGGCTTTTCATGAGAGGTCAGTCGTGATGTTTCAAAGCAACCTCCCCTGTCTATACTCACATCTATGATCACAGAGCCTGCTTTCATGTTACTCACCATCTGCTCTGTTACTACTACTGGTGTTATACCATTTATAGGTTTTAAAGCCCCTATGGCCACATCTGCCACACTAAGTTCTTCAGCCAGCGTTACAGGTTCCAGCACAGAGGTAAAGCACCGTCTGCCTATATTATTCTGCAACCGCATTAACCGGTAAACAGAGTTATCAAATATTTTCACCGAAGCTCCAAGGCCGAAGGCAGCACGTGCCGCAAACTCGCCCACCAGCCCTGCGCCTATGATCAGCACACGGACCGGCGGCACACCTGATATACCACCCAGCAATACGCCCTTGCCTTGGTCTGTGTTGCCCAGGTATTTGGCAGCAGTGAGTATGGCATAACTGCCAGCAATCTCGCTCATAGAGCGCACGATCGGGTAAGTGCCAGCATCATCCTTTATTGACTCAAATGCTATGGCTATGATCTTCTTGGCGATAAGTTGCTCCACCAGGTGCGGCTTCAGCACCGGCATATGTATCGGCGATATCACTACCTGGTTAGGTTGCAGTAGTCCTGCTTCTTCATCAGATATCGGTGCCGACTTAATGATAGTCGTTGCCTTATATAAATCTGCCTTGTCATAAATGATACGCGCACCCGCCTCACTGTAGTCATTATCAAAGTAAAATGACCCGTCACCCGCGCCATGTTCCACCGCTACATCATGCCCGTCATTTACAAGGACGGATATGGCTTCCGGTGTCAATGCTATACGATTCTCCTGGAAAGAAGTTTCCTTAGGTATACCTATAAATAATTGTTTCTTTTTAGGCGTTATCTGTAAGGTCTCTTCTAATGGGGTATAAGAAAAGGAAGGAGATATGTATGGTTTTTTACTCATAGCCACCACGGTTCATTTACAAGGACAATATACAATATAAACCCGTATAAAAGAACTTTTTAACAATTATCGTATTAAATTAAAGAATAGCTTGCAGTTATGCCATTATAATCGTGTTTTGTGGCTTTAAATTTTATTTTTG
>Ga0209023_10006100_pt1 | contig 12861 bp, 11 predicted proteins | sample LakOneMetagenome_FD_187468 | JGI IMG/M metagenome (GOLD analysis project Ga0209023, IMG submission 187468) | Freshwater and sediment microbial communities from Lake Erie, Canada (SPAdes) (version 2) | ecosystem: Environmental > Aquatic > Freshwater > Lentic | place: Lake Erie, Canada... | reverse complement strand
CGCCGGTAACGTTTCTGTTCGCGGGCCGATCCTGCATCCGCAAGGGCCTGCATCACCTGCTTGAGGTCTGGCGCAATGTCCCCGTCAATGCCCGCCTGCGCATCATCGGCCTGGAAGAGCCGTCCCTGCAACGGCTATATGCCGACGTGCTTGCCCAGCCGAATGTATCAGCAACCGGGTTTTGCGCCGACCCGCAGGCCGAATATGCGCGCGCCGATGTCTTTGTCATGCCCTCGCTGGAAGAGGGCGATCCGATCGTGACATATGAGGCCGCCGCCGCTGGGCTGCCGATCATCGCATCTGCCCCGGGTGCAGGCCGAATGGGTGCGGACAGCGACGCCATCCGACTGGTGGACACCGCCGACATTGACCTTTTGCGCCATGAAATCACGGCATTTGCCACTTCGCCCGATCTACGGGCCGACTGGGGCGCACGGGCGCGGGCGGCGGTTCGCGCCTATGACTGGCCGTTGGTTGCTGCGCGCCGCGCGGACAGTCTTTCGCGGTTTCTGGCCTGTTACACGCCCGACGGCAAGGCCCGCTGATACTGGCGGTGCCGCTCGCGAAATCCGGCGCGCTGGGTTTCGGCATACTCATCCACACAGTGATGACAGCGCGCGCCTTCCTCATATTCGGGGCGCTGGCGGTCGGCCGGTTCCAGCGGCCTTCGACAGGCGAAACAGGTCAGGTGCCCGCCGATTGCCAGCCCATGAGTGACTGATACCCGCTGGTCAAAGACAAAACAGGCCCCCTGCCACAGGCTTTCATCTTTGGGAATATCTTCCAGATATTTCAGGATGCCGCCCTTCAGGTGAAAGACCTCTGGCACCCCTTCGCCGATCAGGAAGTTCGTCGATTTCTCGCACCGGATGCCGCCCGTGCAAAACATCGCGATGCGCTTGCCCTTGTAGGCGTCCTTGTTGGCGCGCCACCAGGCGGGGAAGTCGCGAAAGGTGCGGATGTCGGGATCGACCGCACCGGTAAAGGTGCCGATGGCGACCTCGTAATCATTGCGCGTGTCGATGACCGCCACATCGGGCGACAGGATCAGCGCGTTCCAGTCGGCGGGCGCCACATAGGCCCCAACCCTGGCGCGCGGATCGACATCGGGCTGGCCCATGGTGACGATCTCGCGCTTCATCCGCACCTTCATGCGGGCAAAAGGCAAGGACGCCGCCGGGCTTTCCTTATGCGCAAGATCGGCGCAATCGGGCAGCGCACGGATATGCGCCAAAGCCGCATCGATCCCCGCGCGTGATCCGGCGATGGTGCCGTTGATCCCTTCGCGCGCCAGCAAAAGCGTGCCGCGCAGACCGTGAAGTTCGCACAGGTCCAGCAGCGGCCCACGAAGCGCGGCCGGATCATCAAACCGGGTAAAGTGATAAAGCGCGGCAACGACTATCATGACGCCCACCTACACCTGCCGGGACGCCTCCGGCAAGTGCCTGCCCATGCCGATCTGGCCCTGTTCTGTCGCCAAGGCCAGACCGTCAGCGACGGCGGTAAAAACCTCGGAATATTCAAAGCGGGCCCGCCGGAACGTCGCCCGCATCAACTGATCTATCGCCGCGACAAGGCTAGAGCCGCCGACAAAAACCACCCGCCCGATCTGATCCGGTTCCAGCCCGGCCTGACTGACGGTCGCGGTCGCCGCCGCCTGAATCCGGCTGGCAAAGGGCCAAAGGGCCGCCAGAAGTTCGGGTTGCCAAATGATTGGCCGCAGCCCCTTTTCCACCAGATCCAGACCCATCACGCCTTGCGCCTTGTCGCCGTTGGCCGCGATCTTGGCCGCCTCGACGGCAAAGGCGACGTCATGGCCCAATTCCATCTCCAGCACATTGACCAGCCGCGCCATCCGGTTCGGGTCCAGCGCCAGCCGCGCCATTCGCTTGGCATCGCGCAACGTGTCGGGGCCATAGACAAAAGCGATCTTTTCCCAGTTCGCCAGTTCGTGATAAAGCGCGGGCGGCACGGCGTTCCGGCCCGGCCCGATCTCGTTGCGCAACTCGCCCCCCATCCCCAAAAGCGGCATGACATGGGCCAGACTTAGTGCCCGGTCAAAATCGGTGCCGCCGATGCGCACGCCGTGGCTGGCGATGATGCGGGTTGCCGCACCCTCGGCGCGAAACAGCGTGAAATCGGATGTGCCGCCGCCGATATCGACGATCAGTCCCACCCCCTCACCCGGCCCCGCCGCCAAGGCAGCGGCCTCTGGCTCGTGCAGAAAGCGAACGTCGGTAAAGCCCGCCATCTTATAGCAATCCGCCAGGTCAACTTCGGCCTGACGGTCACGGTCAGAATCGGCGGAATGAAAATGCACCGGCCGCCCGGCCACAACCCGGTCAATCTGCGCGCCGGTCGCACCTTCGGCGCGCTGGCGCACTTCGCCCAGAAAGCGTGCGATGATGTCCAGAAGTGTCAGCCGCTCATTCAAAAACTGCCGCCGCTCACGCGCAAGGGGGGTGCCAAGGATGCTTTTCATCGACCGCATGAAACGACCGTAGCGCCCGTCAATCATCGCCTGCACGGCGGCGCTGCCGACCAGCGTGCGCCGCGCCGCATAGTCCAGAAAAATCGCGGTCGGCAAGGTATCTTTGCCGGGTTCCAGCGGGATGATGCGCGGGCGCCGGCCCTCCAGCACCGCCGCGGCGGTGTTCGATGTGCCGAAATCAACGGCAAGGGTGATCTGTTGGCGCATCGTCGGATCCGGTTCGCGGCAAGCGCGCGTCCTTACCAACCGGCAACCGCGCGCGCAAGAAAACAATCCGGCCATTGACCCGCCCGGATGCGATCCTTACCCTTTGCCAACTTCGGGGGATCACAATGCAATTTGCCAACCATGCGCTGATTGTCGTCGATGTGCAGAATGACTTCTGCCCGGGCGGCGCGCTGGCCGTTACGGACGGGGATGCGATCATCCCGCGTGTCAATGCGATGATGAATGACTTTCCGGTGCGGGTGCTGACGCAGGACTGGCACCCCGCCAACCATTCGTCTTTCGCGGCCAATCACCCGGGTGCCGCCGCCTTTTCCGTCACCCAGATGCCCTATGGCCCCCAGGTTCTGTGGCCCGTCCACTGCGTTCAGGGGTCAAGGGGCGCGGCCTTTCACCCTGACTTGCGCACCGACCCCGCAGATCTTGTGATCCGCAAGGGGTTTCGCCCCGCCATCGACAGCTATTCGGCTTTTTTCGAAAATGACCATGAAACCCCGACCGGGCTAGAGGGTTATCTGCGTGCGCGCAGTGTCAGCGCGCTGACGCTGGTTGGCCTCGCCACCGATTTCTGCGTGGCCTATTCGGCGATAGATGCCGCCCGCCTTGGCTTTGCCGTCACCGTTTGCATGGGCGCCTGCCGCGCCATCGACCTGAACGGATCGCTGGACGAGGCGCGGGCCAAAATGCGCGCTGCCGGCGTGACGCTAGAGGATTAGCATGGAAGATATCGCCACCCGCGTCCACAATCACAACTGGAAGATCGACCCGATCATTCGCTCGCTTCTGGACAATGACTTTTACAAGCTTCTGATGTGCCAGTCGATTTTCCGCAATCGGCCCGATACCCATGTCACCTTCAGCCTGATAAACCGGTCAACGAAAATCCGCCTGGCCGAGCTGATCGACGAGGGCGAATTGCGCGAACAGCTTGACCATGTGCGGTCCCTGTCGCTTTCGCGCGGCGAGGGCACATGGCTGCGCGGCAACACCTTTTATGGCAAGCGCCAGATGTTCCGCCCCGACTTCATGGAGTGGTTCGAGGCCCTGCGCCTGCCCGCCTATCATCTGGAAAAGCGCGACGGCCAGTATGAACTGACCTTCGAGGGCCGCTGGCCCGAGGTGATGATGTGGGAAATCCCGGCGCTTGCGGTGTTGATGGAACTGCGCTCGCGCGCGGTTCTGGGCACCATGGGCAAGTTTGAGCTTCAAGTGCTTTATGCCCGGGCCATGACCCGGATCTGGGAAAAGATCGAACGGCTGAAAACCATCGACGGGTTGAAGATAGCGGATTTCGGCACAAGGCGGCGGCATTCCTTTCTGTGGCAGGACTGGTGTGTTCAGGCGATGATCGAAGGGTTGGGGTCGGCCTTTACCGGCACGTCGAACTGTCGCATCGCCATGCGCCGCGACATCGAGGCGATCGGCACCAATGCGCATGAGTTGCCGATGATCTATTCCGCGCTGGCCGATACCGACGATGAGTTGCGCCAGGCACCATACCGCGTGCTGGCGGACTGGCACGAAGAGCATGACGGCAACCTGCGCATCATCCTGCCCGATACCTATGGAACCGTGGGTTTTCTGGAACATGCGCCGGACTGGCTGGCCAAATGGACCGGCATCCGCATCGATTCCGGCGATCCCGCCCAAGGCGCCGAAACCGCAATCGCCTGGTGGCGGGCACGCGGCGAGGATCCGACCCAGAAGCTGGTCATCTTTTCTGACGGGCTTGACGTTGACAAGATCGCGGAACTGCATGCCCGCTTCAATGGGCGCTGCAAGGTCAGCTTTGGTTGGGGCACGCTTTTGACCAACGATTTCCGTGGCTTTGCCAAGGATGATGGCCTGTCGCCCTTCAGCCTGGTCTGCAAGGCCGTCAGCGCGAATGGCCGCCCGACCGTCAAACTGTCCGACAATCCGAACAAGGCGATGGGCCCCGCCGAACAGATCGCCCGCTATCGCCGCATCTTTGATGTCGGCCCCCAGACCGCCAGCGCCGTCATCGTCTAGTCAATATCCCCGCAATTTGACGCTTTAGCCCCTTGTTAAGCTGCCTTTGCTAACGCTGGGGGCGGGTGAAGACAAAGGTTGGTGGGATGGCCGGGCAGACAAATGCCGCGCCAGTCATCATCAAGCGTAAGAAGGTTGTCAGTGGTGGCGGACACCATGGTGGGGCGTGGAAAGTCGCCTATGCGGACTTTGTGACCGCAATGATGGCCTTTTTCATGCTGATGTGGCTGTTGAACGCGACGACAGAAAAACAGCGCAAGGGGATCGCGGACTATTTCAGCCCGACCATCCCGCTCAGCCGGATTTCGGGCGGCGGGGATGGCGCGTTTGGCGGCGAAAGCGTCATGTCCGAAGACCAGATCGCCCAGGTTGGCACCGGCGCATCCAGCGTCAAACCCAGCAGCGAAAATCAGGCCGTCGGTCAGACCGGGGCCGAAACCGCGCAGGACGCCGCCGACAAGGGCAAGTTTGACGAAGATGTGCGCAAGATCAAAGAGGCGCTGATGGGGATCGGCGGCGAAAGCATGGCCTCGCAGAACATGATGCGCCATATCGTGACGCGTGTGACCGACGAAGGCCTGATCGTCGAGTTTTTCGACACCGAGGATGAGCCGCTTTTCAACAGGGACAGTGCCGTGCCGACCGAAATCACCACCGAACTGGCCGGGGTGATCGCGCGGGTCTTTGGTCTGGCCGTCAACAAGATCGCGGTGAACGGGCATCTGGCAACGCAGCCTGCGGTGTTGAAATCCAACCCCGAATGGGATCTGTCCACCAGTCGCGCCATGCAGATGCGGTCCTTGGTGCAGGCCGCGGGCCTTGACGCGGAGCGATTTCAGCGGGTGACAGGCTTTGCCGACCGAAAGCCCGCGTTGAAAAACCCCGCCGCGCTTCAGAACAACCGGATCGAGGTGATATTGCTCAGGCCCGACAAAGTTTAACGATGGACGCGCTTTGCCGTTAGCCCGCTGTTAACGGGCCGCGCTGCATGGTGCCTGCAAAGACGGGCGCAGCAGCAGAAAGGCGGCATGAATGTCCATCTCTTCCTCTCTCAACGCCGGTGTGGCGGGGCTTAGCGCCAACGCCACCCGGCTTGCGACCATTTCCGACAATATCGCGAACTCCGGCACCTATGGCTACAAACGCGCGTCGGCGGATTTCGAAAACTTCGTCATCAATCAGGCGCGGGGTGCCGGAACCTATTCGGCCGGGGGGGTGCGCGCCTCGACCACCCGCCTGGTCGAGGAGCATGGCCCCCTCGTCGCCACCGGCAACGCACTCGACCTGGCGGTGGCCGGGCGCGGCATGCTGCCGGTGACGACGGCAGTATCGTTGAACGCGACAACCGGTGAACGGCCCTTGATGATGACCACGACCGGGGCCTTCCGCGCCAATGCCCAAGGGGTGTTGACGACGGAATCCGGGTTGGTGCTGCTTGGATGGCCCGCGAACGCGGATGGCAGCATCCCGGTTCTGCCGCGTGATACGATTTCGGGGCTGGAACCTGTGGTCATCAACGCCAACCAGTCCGCAGGCGACCCGACCACCAAAATGAACCTTGGCCTGAACCTGCCCGCCACCAAGACCGAGGCCGGCGCGCCAAGCACGCCCCTGCCGCTGTCGATCGAATATTTCGGCAATCTCGGCACGTCCGAAACGCTCGATATCACCTTTACGCCGACGGTTCCGGCGGCCGGATCCTCGAACACCTGGAAAATGCAAATTCGCGATTCTGCGCAAAACGGCGCGCTGATCGGCGAGTATGACATGGTTTTCGATGCCTCGCGGGCGAATGGCGGCACCCTGGCGTCGGTCACTACGGTATCGGGCGGCGCCTACAATGCGACGAACGGGACGCTGGCGCTGACAGTGGCGGGCGGCCCCCTGACCATGACCATCGGCAAGATCGGTGACGGCAAGGGGCTGACACAACTGTCCGACAGTTTTGCGCCGACCTCGATCACCAAGGACGGCTCGCCCGTCGGCAACCTTACCGCGGTCGAGGTTGACGACAACGGCTACATCACCGCCTCCTATGACACCGGCTTTACCCGGCGCATCTATCAGATCCCGGTCGTTGACGTGCCCAGCCCGAACGGGCTCATCGCCCTGAACAATCAGACCTTTCAGGTTTCGCCTGATTCAGGGTCGTTCTTCCTGTGGAACGCGGGCGACGGGCCGACCGGCGCCCTGAAAGGCTATGCGCGCGAAGGGTCGGCCACCGATGTTGCGGCCGAACTGACCAACCTGATCCAGACCCAGCGCGCCTATTCGTCAAATGCCAAGGTCATTCAGACCGTCGATGAAATGCTTCAGGAAACCACGAACATCAAACGCTGACGGGTGAAACCCCGGAAAGGGCTTTGAATGGGCCTGTCAACAACTCTGGTCAACGCCCTCAGCGGCCTGAACGCAGCCGCGCGCGGCGCCGAGGTTGTATCGTCGAACGTCGCCAATGCCCGGACACCCGGCTTCGCGCGCCGAGAATTGAACCTTTCGGCCATGACACTTGGCAACAACGGCGCGGGGGTCAGGATCGACAGGGTCAGCCGATCGCTGAACCAGTTTCTGCTGAACGACCGGCGCATTGCCGATGCCGATGCCGGCAATGCCACGGTGCGAACTGATTTCCTGTCAGCGGCGGAAAGCGCCGTCGGTCAGCCCGGAACGGCTGGCTCTCTGTCCGACCGGTTAGCCGCACTTGGTCAGGCGTTTCTTCTGGCGGCCAGCAGACCGGACGCCCCGGCACGTCTGCAATCTGTGGTGACCGCCGCCAACGGGCTGATCCAGAAGCTGGCCCAGGTGACGACCAGCCTGCAAACCGCCCGTATGGACGCCGACGCCCGGATCGACGGGTTGACCAAAGAGTTGACCACCAACCTTGGCCAGATCGACCGGTTGAACGCCGACATCCTGACCGAACATTCGTCGGGGCGGGACGCGACCGCCCTGATGGACCAGCGCCAGAAACTTGTTGATCGCGTCGCGGTCATCGTCCCGATCCGCGAGGTCGCGCGCCCGCACGATCAGGTTTCACTTTACACCACCGGCGGCGCCATCCTGTTAGAGGGTAACCCCGCCACCATCGGCTTTACCCCGGTGGGCGTCATCACCGCCGACATGACGCTGGCCAGTGGCGCGCTGCATGGGCTGACCATCAACGGCCAACCCGCACTTTCGACGGATGCGGGTGCGCTTGGCGGCGGGTTGCTTGGGGCCGAACTGGCCATTCGTGACGGGCTTGCCCCCGGCATTCAGACGCAGATCGACGCGCTGGCGCGCGATCTGGTTGCGCGGTTCCAGACGCCGGGCCTTGATCCCACTGTTGCCCCGGGTCAGCCGGGCCTTTTCACCGATGCGGGCGCCCCTCTGGATCCCCTGACCGAAACCGGGCTGGCCGGACGTTTGCGCCTGAACGCGCTGGTAGATCCCGCGCAGGGCGGTGCCCTGTGGCGGCTGCGGGACGGGATCGGCGCGACGGCACCCGGCAATGTCGGCAACGCAACGCTGCTGACCGCACTTAACAATGCGCTGGAGGTGCCGCGCATCCCTGCCAGTGGCGGATTTATCGGCGCGGCCCGCTCGGCCGCCGGGCTTGGGGCGGACATCCTGTCGCAAATCACTACGGACCGGTTGGCGGGCGACAGCCGCGCCAGTTTCACCACGGCGCGCCAATCCACCCTGACCGATCTGCAACTGAAGGACGGGGTCGATACCGACGCCGAACTGCAAAACCTCATCTCCATCGAACATGCCTATTCGGCCAACGCCCGCGTCATCAAGGTCGTCGATGATCTGATGCAACAATTGATCGGACTTTAAGCCATGACCAGCATCCGCACCGGCGATATGGCCCAAGCCTATGTTCTGCGCCGCCAGACCGGCGACCTGAAATCCGCGCTGGATCGGCTGACACAGGAAATGGGCAGCGGCCAAAGGGCCGACCTTGGCGCTGCGACATCTGGCGACTTCCGCACGTTGGCGGGAATCGATCACAGTCTGGCGAACCTCGACGCCTTTCATAACGCAACCACCGAATCCGGGCTTTTGACCGAAACCCTGCAATCCGCGCTGCGCACCACCCAGTCGCTGGCCGCGGATATCGCGCCAAGCCTGCTTCAGGCGGGGTCCGGCGGCAGCGGCACTCAGATCCGTCTGGTGGCAAACGATGCTCGCCAGCGACTGTTCGCGACCGTGGGCGCCCTGAATGTGCGCGTGGCCGACCGCTATGCGCTGTCGGGTGACGCTACCGACAAGCGGCCCCTGTCGGATGCCCAGGACATCCTTGGTGGATTGATGACCGCGATCAGCGGTCAGGTGACGATCAGCGGGGTCAGCAGTGCCGTCGATGGCTGGTTCAATGCGCCACCGGGGGGCGGCGGGTTTTTAGACATGGTTTATGGCGGTTCGGCGACCCCGTTGGCGCCCTTTCAGATTGGTCAGGGGGATCAGGCCAGTGTCGTCCTGACCGCCGCCGACCCGGTTCTGCGCGATACGCTTAAGGGTCTGGCGCTGGCCGCCCTTGTGGCCGAAGGCGCGCTGCCGGGTGATCAGAACGCCCAGTCCGGCCTTTTGCAACTGGCGGGCCAGCGACTGACCACCGCCAACGGCAACCTGGCCGAGTTGCGCGGCACCCTTGGCACGGTTGAGGCGCAGATCAGCGATGTTGCGACCAGGAACGTCGCTGAAAAGACTGCCCTACAACTGGCGCGCAACGGGATTGTCGCCGCCGACCCCTACGACACCGCCAACGAGCTTCAGGCGACCAAGACCCAACTTGAGACGATGTTCACGCTGACCGCGCGCCTGTCGCGCCTGAGCCTTGCGGATTTCCTGAGATGAAAGCCTTGATCTTCGCCGTCGTCGCGCTGGCGCTGGCCACCTTGTCGGCCGCTGCTGCACCCGTGCGCCTTAAGGATCTGGTCGAATTTGACGGTGTGCGCGGCAATGATCTGGTGGGTTACGGCCTTGTCGTCGGGCTGAACGGCACTGGCGACGGATTGCGCAACGCGCCCTTCACCGAAGAAATCATGTCAAACCTGCTTGAGCGGCTTGGCGTCAACGTCACCGGCGAAAACTTTCGACCCAAGAATGTTGCGGCGGTCTTTGTCACGGCGACCCTGCCCGCCTTTTCGCGGGCGGGCAGTCAGATCGACGTGACCGTGTCCGCAATTGGCGACGCCAAAAGCCTGTTGGGTGGCACACTGGTGATGACGCCCCTGAACGCGGCAGACGGTCAGATCTATGCCGTCGCGCAGGGCGAAATCATCGCCGGCGGCGCGGTGGCCGAGGGGGCGGCGGCAAAGGTCGTCCAGGGCGTGCCCACCGCAGGCACGATTCCGTCCGGCGCGCGGGTCGAGCGTGAGATTGCCTTTGATTTCACACAGATGAGCATGGTGCGCCTTGCCCTTCGCACGCCCGACTTCACCACGGCCGAACGTATCGAACAGGCGATCAACCGCGACTTTGGCCGTGACGTGGCGCTGATGACGGACGCGGGCACCGTGGCGCTGTCGATCAAGGCGACGGGCATGCGCTCACCCGCCCATGTGCTTGGCCGGGTCGAAAACATCACGATAGAGCCGGAACAGCGCGCGCGGGTCGTCGTCGATCAGCGGTCGGGCACCATCGTCATGGGACAGGATGTCCGCATAAGCCGGGTCGCCGTCAGCCAGGGGAACCTGACGCTGAGGGTCGAGGAGGCCCCCCAGGCGATCGTCGCCAGCCCGTTTTCCAAGGGTGAAACCGTGGTGGTGCCGCGGTCCAGCGCGTCAATTGTCGAAGAACCGGGGACCCAGATGGCCGAAGTGCCCGAAGGCACATCGCTTGCCGAAGTGGTGGGGGCGCTGAATGCGCTTGGCGTCTCGCCGCGCGACATGATCGACATTCTGAAAAGCATCAATGCCGCTGGCGCACTGCATGCCGAGTTCGTGGTGCAGTAGCCCCCGGGGGGATGCCAGGGGCGGTGTCAGCGGAGCCTGACAGTCAAAATGGACCGGGGTCGCGCGGGGGGCGGTCAGGCGGGGCAAAGGCCGCCCGTCCCAGACACCCCGCCCGCCGCAAGCGCCGGGTGGGCGCCGCTATGCCCTAAACCGGTTTGCGGGCCGCAAGATGTGTTGGGCAATGTTCGCCCGTATCAAGCACCGGGATCATCCGCAACCAGACCGCGATATTCTGATCGACAAAATCTTGTCCGACCTTTGCCGCCGCCGCCGCGCCATCGGCCCCTCGTAGCCGCGCAAGTTCGGCGCGTGCGGTCTGTCGATACCAACTGTTGCGGCTGGTCAGCCGGATGTCGGTGAACCCGGCCTTGTCCAGTGCGTCGCGATACCGCTCGGGGGATGCCATGCCGAAATCCAGCCCCTCGGCCGCGATATAGGCGGCCATTTCCGTGCTCGGGGCGCCGTCATGGCCGATCAGCCAATCCGATGCCAAAAACCACCCTCCCGGCTTCAGCACCCGGAAAACCTCGGCCATCAGGGCGTGTTTGTCAGGAATATGGACGATGGAATCCTTGGAAAAGACCAGATCGAACACGGCGGGCGGAAAGGCCAGCGGCCCCGGTGCAACCTTCAGACAGCCGATGCGCGATGCAAGGCCCGCCGCGGCGATCTGGCGGCGGGCATGGGCCAGCACCGTGTCCTCGACATCGATCCCGCAGACATACCCGGCCCCATGCGTGCGACAAAGCGCGATGTCGATCCCGCCCGCCCCGCAGCCGATATCCAGAACCGAATGGCCGCTCAGATCATGCGCCCCCACAATGCGCGCCACCTCGTCCGGCCCACCCGGCGACAGGAAGCCCTGCCCCCAGACCGCCTCAAGCATGGCGATCATGCGGCTGTGATATAGTTCCCCATCCTGCCCGGCCATTTCCCCCCCAGTGGCACGCGCCGTCACCCGACGATGCGGCCGTCACCTGTCAATCGCAACCGCTCCAACTCAGGCCAATCGGCGGCCGGGACGATGGACGCGCCCGCGTTGACGTCGCGTGTCCAGGCAAACAGGGCCAGAAACGGCACCGGGCCGACCTTGGTCAGATGCGGGCGGTTGGGCGGGTTCCAGACCGGCCGATGCGCAGGCAGGATCCGCAACGGCGCGTCCGGCCCGAACCGCCAACCATGCGGCCCGGTCAGGGGCGCATAAAGCTCTGGCGCGGGGTGCCGGTGATCACGATATAGAATGTCGGGCGCGATCAGGAACAGGCCCATTTCCCAGTCACGCGCAGGCAGGGCCCCATCCTCGCCGACAAGCGAAACAAAGGCGTGCCCCCTTGCAAACTCCGCGCCGACTGCCTTCAGCGGATAGCCGTCGAACGTCACCCAGTTCAGATGCGGCTCCGCCAACGCTATTGCCTTGGCCAACCCCGAATGGCCTGGATCGACCGCCGCCAGGGCCTCGCCCAGCCAGCGTTGCACGACGGGGTTGGCCGGTGCTTGCGCGCAAGTGACCGGACCCATTCGCCATTTTGTCAGCCCTTGGCGGACTTCGGCGATACCGGGACCGGGCAGATCGGTCAGATAAAGGTCAATCTCGTCGATCAGGCCGCGGATCAGGGCCGTGGGGGGCAAGGCAGCCTTGTCCGCAACCTCTCGCCCCAGATGCCGGGCCTTCAGCAGGGCCGCCGGATCCTCACCGTCGCGCGGCGACAGGATGCGATAGACCTCCAACGCCTGATCCGACAGTTCGCCCTTGCGATTGAAATACATCGCCGCGCCATAGCGCACCCGTCCGGATCCCGCGATGCCGCAGGGCGTGACCAGCGCCGCCAGCGCCGCCTGATCGTCGGTCAGCATGTCGTTTTTCATCGACCGCTCATTGGTTGGCCTGATAGGCAAGCTGGATATCCCGCGCGCGGCGTTTGTCGGCGCGGTTCATCATGATCCCCGCGATCACCACGCCTGCGCCCACGACGCAAACGATGATCGTCGCCAGGGCGTTGATATCCGGTGTCACGCCCAGCTTGACCTTGGACCAGATCAGGATCGGCAGCGTCGTTGTCCCCGGCCCCGAGACGAAACTGGTAATGACCACGTCGTCGAGCGAAATGGTGAAAGACAAAAGCCAGCCTGACAGGATCGCGGGTGCAATGATCGGCAGGGTGATGTCTTTCATGACCTGCCAGGGCCGCGACC
>Ga0209023_10006099_pt1 | contig 12863 bp, 8 predicted proteins | sample LakOneMetagenome_FD_187468 | JGI IMG/M metagenome (GOLD analysis project Ga0209023, IMG submission 187468) | Freshwater and sediment microbial communities from Lake Erie, Canada (SPAdes) (version 2) | ecosystem: Environmental > Aquatic > Freshwater > Lentic | place: Lake Erie, Canada | collected... | reverse complement strand
CAGGACGTATATTTGAAATTCAAAAAATTATAGCATACAACAAGAAAGAAATAATGGCTAATTTTTCAAACAAACAATTCAATATTACCACTCGGAATTTCCCAGAAACCGTTGATAACATCCGTAAAAAATGGAAAATCAAAGACGGTGGAAATGAATATTGTTTTTTTACAACGAATCTAAATGACCAGAAAATTGTGTTAATTTGCACCAAAATAAATCATACATGAAAAAAATAATTGCCTTTATCATATTTCTATTTTCTATAAATTCATTTGCTCAAAAAGATTGTGCCTACAGTACCAATGTAAATGACAGTTTGGGAAGCTACAAATCAACTAAAGATTATGTCGTTTACGAACGCGTATTTGGAAATAACCAAACCACAATTTTCTTTTCGTTAATTAATGCCGATGGTTTGCTTTCGCTGAATGTTCAAATGGTACAAAAAAGTAACGATTTTATTCCGGCGAAATGTTTCGATAAAAACTCAAAGATTTATTTCCAATTAAATAATGGTAAGGTGGTTACACTACTCGGAATTGATCAAGAAAGTTGTGGAAATGCCGTGAGAAATGAAGAGGTAAACAATCGTATTTTGGGTGGATATTTTCTGTTTATGAAAGATACTTTTGAAGAGTTAAAAAAATCGCCCATTTCATTTATACGAATCAAATTTGCAGGCGAAACGGTAGATTATATAACGAAAGCAGAATTGGTTTCGGAAATTGATAAAAACACATATACCCCAGACCAGTTTTTTTTGAATTTTTTAAAGTGTGTAGAATAACTTAGTTACAATCCCATTTAAAATTGGCCAGTTTATCTTTATAACTGTCCATTAAATTGTAATGCCACCATTCGGAATCAAACGATTTGAAATGATGTTTGAGCATAATCTCTTTTAAATAAGCTCTGTTTTTTCTAACTTTTCTTGGTAAATCTTGGTAGTTATGACTGGCTTCGGGACCGAAAAAATCAAAAGAAGTTCCCATTTCCAATTCATTTCCGTCTTGATCGACTATAGTAATATCAACGGCACCGCCTCTGTTGTGTATAGAACCTTTTTTAGGATCGGCAACATAATCGGCATTCGGTACAATTTCCCACATTTTCTTTTGGATATCAATCGGTCGATAACAATCAAACAGTTTAATTCGGTACCCTTTTTCTTGAAATTCTGCATTTGCATCAATCAAATCTTTGATAGTCTTCAGTCGCAAATAACATTCGTCGCAATCGTAGACTTTCTTTTTAAGAAAATTATCTTCCGTAGCATATTTCATATCAAAAATAAAATCACTACTAAAATCTTTAAGCTTTACAAAAGTAGTATCATTAATCCCTTCATACATAGCAATAGACTTCCCTTTCAAGTAATTATTTTTAATCATTTCCGTTTTGGTAATAGAAGCCCCAGTAGACTTACAACCCACGATGATAAAGAATAGAAAAAAAATAACGGAATATTTTAGTGAAGTCATGTCTTAAAAAATTTCAGTACAATGTAAGAAATTTTTAAAAACAAAAAAACCCTCTTTTTCAAGAAGGTTTGCAATGTGATCCCATCAGGATTCGAACCTGAGACCTACTGCTTAGAAGGCAGTTGCTCTATCCAGCTGAGCTATGAGACCATTATCATAATAAATTATGAGTCGGGGTGGCAGGATTCGAACCTGCGGCCTCCTGCTCCCAAAGCAGGCGCGATAACCGGGCTACGCTACACCCCGAAAAAAAGCGGAGAGACAGGGACTCGAACCCTGGCGACGGTTACCCGTCGACAGATTAGCAATCTGCTCCGTTACCACTCCGGCACCTCTCCTATTCTTTTTTTGTATAAGAACTTTCGCTTTAAGCGGTTGCAAATGTAACGTAACATTATAATATTTACAACATTTTAAACTCTTTTTTTTGATATAAATTATACATTTTAATGAATCGCTTAAAAATCAAATAAATAGAAAATAATATTTTTACATTATTAAATTATTACGGAATATCTTATACTGAAAAATGAATTTTCCCTAAAAAACAGTAAATTTGCCTAACAAACTAACAAACAACAATTCAATACAAAAAATTATGAGTAAAAAGATAGTTATCGTATCGGCCGTTAGAACTCCTATCGGAAGTTTTATGGGGTCTTTATCTACTGTTTCTGCTCCACTTCTTGGTGCTGCAGCTATAAAAGGTGCTTTACAAAAAATTAATTTAGATCCGAATTTAGTAGATGAAGTATTTATGGGTAACGTAGTTCAAGCTGGAGTTGGTCAAGCTCCTGCTAGACAAGCTGCTATCTATGCTGGATTATCAAATGAAGTTGCCTGTACTACGGTAAATAAAGTATGTGCTTCTGGAATGAAAGCCATTATGTTTGGTGCACAAGCTATCATGGCTGGTGATGCCGAGATTGTAGTAGCTGGTGGAATGGAAAACATGAGTTTGATTCCGCATTACGTTCACTTGAGAAACGGAGTAAAATTTGGACCAACTAGCATGCAAGACGGAATGCAAAAGGACGGATTGGTTGATGCCTACGACAACAACGCTATGGGTGTCGCTGCCGACTTATGTGCTTCTGAATACAAAATAACACGTGAAGAACAAGATGCTTTCGCTATTCAATCGTATGAGCGTTCTGCTAAAGCTTGGGAAGCTGGGAATTTTGATTCGGAAATTGTTCCTGTTGCTGTACCGCAAAGAAAAGGCGATCCAATTATGGTTACTAAAGATGAAGAATATACCAATGTACGATTGGATAAAATTCCTACTCTGAATGCTGTTTTTACGAAAGACGGAACCGTTACTGCGGCTAATGCTTCTACTATAAATGATGGTGCTGCGGCAGTTATTTTAATGAGTGAAGAAAAAGCCATTGCGATGGGATTACAACCATTAGCGTATATAAAATCGTATGCGGATGCGGCTCAAGAACCAAAATGGTTTACCACTTCTCCTGCAAAAGCATTACCAAAAGCCTTGAAAAAAGCTGGATTATCAGTTGCTGATGTTGATTTCTTTGAATTCAACGAAGCTTTTTCTGTGGTAGGGTTAGCGAATGCCAAAATATTAGGATTATCAAATGATAAAATTAATGTCAATGGCGGAGCAGTTTCATTGGGACATCCACTAGGTTGTTCGGGAGCACGAATTGTGGTGACTTTGATTCATGTTTTACAACAAAATAATGCTAAAATTGGAGCAGCTGCAATTTGTAATGGTGGTGGTGGTGCTTCGGCTATTGTGATTGAAAAAGCTTAAAACCTATTTTAAACTTTAAAATTTATTTTTTTAACAGATTGTCATAATATGCTGTATTTTTTTAGCCCTGATAGTAATGTAAATCCTTTTGTGACGGTGTTCGGCACAAAAGATTGGAATGAATAGCAGGAAATAGCTTCTAAAAAAATTAAAATGTATAATTTATAAAAATACTATGTTTGCCATTTGTAATTTATCTATAATCCCTTTGCGATTTGAACCGAGTGACAGAAGTGAAATTGTTTCTCAGGTACTTTTTGGCGAACATTTTGAAATTTTAGAACAAGACAAACAATGGGCTAAAATTAGGCTTTTCTTTGATGGTTACGAAGGTTGGATAGACAGCAAACAATATCAGGTTATTTCTAAAGAAAATTATACGATACTTAGCAATGAAGCTATAATTCTAAATGCTGATTTAGTTGAATATATTTCTGCACCTAACAATGTTTTGATTCCGATTACATTAGGAGCATCGTTATCTTTTTTAAATAATAGCGACATTAACAATCAAAATTATGATTTTGAGGGATTGAAAATAAGCGGTGTAAAACCAAAGTCTAATTTGATTGATACCGCTTTTATGTATTTAAATGCACCGTATCTTTGGGGTGGAAAGACACCTTTTGGAATTGATTGTTCTGGTTTTACACAAATGGTTTACAAGCTTAATGGCTACAAACTGCTGCGAGACGCCTCACAACAAGCAAGTCAGGGTGAAGTTTTGAGTTTTATTGAAGAAAGTGAACCAGGTGATTTGGCTTTTTTTGATAATGAAGAAGGTAAAATCATTCATGTTGGGATTATGCTCGAAAACAATTACATCATTCATGCTAGTGGAAAAGTTAGAATTGACCGACTGGATCATTTAGGCATTTATAATGCCGAACAAAATAGACATACCCACAGATTGCGTGTTATTAAGAAAATTATATAAAAAAAACGTCTCAATATTGAGACGTTTTTTTTATATAATAACATAACTTTTTATTGTTCTGCTTTCAAAGCTTTAACTTTATCTGTTAGCTCTAAAAAACTATAAACCGCTCTTAAATTAGATTTTACAACATCATTTTTAGGATCTAACTCATGCGCTTTTTCTAACAATGGCATTGCTTTATTGAATAATTGTTGTCTTTCTGCTTTTAACACATCGTATCGTTTTTGATCTTTTACGTTAGTACCCAATTTATTCATTTCTTCAACAATTTTTGCATCAGGTTTTAAAGTAAGATCAGACAAATTTAAATATGCGTCTACATAAGTTGGCTTTAACTCAATAGCTTTTTTATAATATTTTTCAGCATCTTCAAATTGATTGGATGTAACACTTACAACTCCTAAATTGAAAAATAAAACTTCATTAGTTGGGTCTTTTTCAAGAGCTTCGTTTATTATTTTTTTATAGTTTGTAATATCGTTGAGTTTATAATAAATATCTGCCTGAGAAATGATAAGCGGCACATCATTTGGATTATCTTTTCTAGCTTCAATAATGGCTTCTTTAGCCTCATCTGTTTTACCTTGCTCAATAAGAATTAATGCAATATTTTTTACAATTTCTCCTTTTTTTGAAGGTGCTTTTTCTTCTCTTGGTTTAATGTGCGTACCCAATCGAACTAAATTATCTCTGTCGTCTTTCGATTGATATCCTTCTTCTTTATCAGTAGCCTTATTGGTAGCCATATACGTAGTACCTTCTCCAGTATAATTAGCCGCTCTTAACTCTCTTAAATACTCTAGCGCTTTAGCATAATCTTGTGCCGTCATAGCATAATTAGCGGCTAAATATAATTTATCAAGTTCTTTTTTGTCCAATTGATATATAGAATATAGAACCTGAGATGTTTCTATATTTTTTTTAGAAGCGTCTAATGAAAGAACTATTTGCCATAAAATAGGTTTCATAGCTGTTATATCTTCATTTATGTCATCAGTAAACACTTTTTTACCCGATTTTTTTTCAAATTCAAGTGTTGCTGAATAAGTTGCCGCTAAATCAGAAATTGCTTTAGGCGTCAATAATTTAGAAATTTGCAAAGGCGTTGGCATTGCTCCCAAAGCTGCCATTTCAATTTGAGGCAAAACCCCTTTATAATAATTATAATATACTTTGTCAGCTTCCTCAGTAGCTAAAGGCTGCAGTTTATTTAAGTTATCTTTATACTCTTGAAGTTCTGCTGCAGAAGGAACATCTTTGTTATAAATTTTTTTTAATGCTTTCAATTCATCTTTCTGGGCGAAAGAACCAACAGAAACTAATAATGTCCCAGCGATTATTATGTGTTTAATTTTCATGATTATAATGTATTTGTTTGTTTATTTATTAAAAATAAAGCCATGTTATCTAAATTATGAATCTAGGTTACATGGCTTTTATAGTTGTTTATTTAAAATTATTCTTCCGATTCGTTAGCATCATCTTCAGCAGATTCTTCTTCATTATCTACTACATCATCCTCTTCTAAATCATCTTCTAAAATGGCATTTGGATCGATTTCTAATTCCTCACCATCCGCTGCAATTGCTTCTTCTTCGTCGTCTTTCATTACTTTAGTAACTGCCGCAATAGAATCATTTCCTTTGATGTTAATCAAACGAACTCCTTGAGTAGCACGTCCCATAACACGCAATGTAGAAACATCCATTCTAATGGTTAATCCCGATTTATTGATAATCATTAAATCATCGGCATCAGTTACACCATTGATAGAAACTAATTTACCTGTTTTTTCGGTAATATTAAGCGTTTTCACTCCTTTTCCACCACGGTTTGTAATTCTATAATCGTCTAATGAAGATCGTTTTCCATATCCATTTTCAGAAACCACTAAGATTTCGCTTTCCATATCGTTTACAGAAACCATTCCGATTACTTCGTCTTGGTCATTTTGTAAAGTGATTCCGCGCACTCCCGAAGCAGTTCTTCCCATCGGACGGGTTTTTGCTTCTTCAAAACGAACCAATTTACCCGATTTAACCGCTATTAACACTTGGCTTTCACCATTAGTTAATTTAGCTTCTAACAATTCGTCATCTTCTTTAATGGTAATTGCAGCAACTCCATTAACTCTTGGTTTAGAATATTTCTCTAAAGAAGTTTTCTTCACCTGACCTTTTTTAGTCGCCATAATTACATAATGACTTTTGATATAGTCTTGATCTTTTAAATCTTGCGTACAAATAAACGCTTTAACTTTATCATCACTTTCAATGTTGATTAAGTTTTGAAGCGCTCTTCCTTTACTAGCTTTGGTGCCTTCCGGAATTTCATAAACACGCATCCAATAACATTTTCCTTTTTGTGTAAAAATCAATAAGTAATTATGATTAGTAGCCACAAATAAGTGTTCTAAGAAATCTTGGTCACGAGTAGCCGCCGATTTTTGTCCTACGCCTCCTCTATTTTGAGTTTTATATTCCGTTAAAGAAGTACGTTTGATATATCCAGCATGAGAAATGGTAATCACCACATTTTCATCGGCAATTAAATCTTCTATACTTACATCACCACCAGAATATTCAATAATAGAGCGACGAGCATCACCATATTTATCTCTAATTTCGATTAACTCCTCTTTAATCAATTCCATTCTCAATTCTTTACTTGCTAATAAGTCTCTCAAGCGTTGAATTAATTTCATGATTTCTTCGTATTCTGCACGAAGTTTGTCTTGCTCTAAACCTGTTAATTGACGCAAACGCATTTCAACAATGGCACGTGCTTGAATTTCAGACAAACTGAAACGTTCAATCAATTTTGTTCTAGCTTCGTCGCCGTCTTTAGACGAACGAATTAAGGCGATTACTTCGTCAATATTATCTGAAGCAATAATTAAACCCTCTAAAATATGAGCTCTTTCTTCGGCTTTACGCAATTCAAATTGAGTTCTTCGCACCACAACGTCATGACGGTGTTCTACGAAATAATGAATCAATTCTTTTACGTTCAACATTTGAGGTCTTCCTTTTACCAGAGCAATATTATTGACACTAAATGAAGACTGAAGTTGCGTATATTTATATAATGTATTCAACACGACATTCGGAACCGCATCACGTTTCAATTCGTAAACGATACGCATTCCATTTCTATCCGATTCGTCACGGATGTTTGAAATACCTTCTATTTTCTTTTCGTTGATTAAATCGGCAGTTTTCTTAATCATGTCTGCCTTGTTAACTTGGTACGGAATTTCAGTTACAATGATAGCCTCTTTTCCATGTACTTCTTCAAAACCAACTTTAGCACGTATTACAATTCTTCCACGGCCTGTTTTAAAAGCTTCGCGAACACCTTCGTAACCATAAATTACTCCGCCGGTAGGGAAATCTGGTGCTTTGATGTGGTTCATCAACTCATCGATTTCTATTTCCTCATTATCTATAAACGCTAAAGTTCCGTCAATTACTTCTGTTAAATTGTGTGGCGCCATATTAGTCGCCATACCTACCGCAATACCTGAAGCTCCATTAATTAATAAATTAGGAACTCGAGTTGGCATTACTTTTGGCTCGTACAACGTATCGTCAAAGTTCAATTGAAAATCAACCGTTTCTTTGTCGATATCTGCCATAATGTCTTCTGACATTTTTTTCATTCTTGCCTCGGTATAACGCATCGCTGCAGGACTGTCACCATCAACCGACCCAAAGTTACCTTGACCATCTACCAACAAATAACGTAAACTCCATTCTTGAGCCATACGAACCATAGCATCATAAACAGATGTATCGCCGTGTGGGTGATATTTACCCAAAACTTCTCCAACAATTCTTGCGGATTTTTTATGAGCTCTATTAGAAAAAACTCCTAAATCGTACATTCCATACAATACTCTTCTGTGTACTGGTTTCAAACCATCTCGTACATCTGGTAGTGCTCTTGACACAATAACTGACATCGAATAATCGATGTAAGCTGACTTCATTTCGTCTTCAATGTTAATAGGAATTAACTTTTCTCCGTCAGACATATTTATAAATTTTTAAAATAAATTAATTTAGAATTCAAACGTGCAATATACATCTTTTTAGGTTTTTTGAAAGCATTTTCGAGCACTAATTTCAATGATTTATTAACAAAATAGCGTTATGAAATGGTTAATAAATTTAGTTCATCATGACTTTTTTATATCACTATTTTTTTGTCAATTTACTGACAAGTGTTTTACTAGGAATGATTTTTGTAACAATTCAATTAATTCACTAAATTTACATTAAATAAATTGCTATAACAATGGATGATAATTTTTCTCCAAGAGTAAAAGATGTGATTACTTACAGTAAAGAAGAAGCCTTACGCTTAGGTCACGACTTTATTGGAACTGAACATCTTATGCTCGGAATTCTAAGAGATGGAAATGGAAAAGCAATCACTATCCTTAATAATCTTTCGGTAGATTTAGACCATTTACGAAAGAAAGTTGAAATCTTGAGCCCACCAAATCCCAATGCAGAAACTAATTTAGAAAAAAAGAATTTACACTTAACACGCCAAGCCGAAAGAGCACTTAAGACCACTTTTCTAGAAGCAAAAGTTTTTCAAAGTACTTCTATCAGCACAGCCCATTTACTATTGTGTATTCTGCGAAACGAAAACGATCCAACAACAAAGCTACTTAATAAATTAAAAATTGATTATGAAGTAGCTAAAGAACAATATTTAAATATGACACCAAACGAAGATGATTTCTTAGAAAATCTACCAAAAAATGAGTCTTTTAATGAAGATTCTGGTCAGGATGACGGTATGAAAGAAGGTAGTTTCAATAATCCTGCAAATAAATCCAATAAAAAATCTAAAACACCTGTTTTGGATAATTTTGGTCGTGACTTAACAGAAATGGCTGAAGAAGGAAAACTAGACCCAGTAGTAGGTCGTGAAAAGGAAATTGAACGTGTTTCACAAATTTTGAGCCGTAGAAAGAAAAACAACCCTTTACTTATAGGTGAACCCGGAGTGGGAAAATCAGCTATTGCTGAAGGTTTAGCTTTGCGTATCATTCAAAAGAAAGTGTCGCGCATTCTTTTCAACAAACGTGTGGTAACTTTAGATTTGGCTAGTTTAGTAGCCGGAACAAAATACCGCGGACAGTTTGAAGAACGCATGAAAGCAGTAATGAATGAATTAGAGAAAAACGATGACATCATTCTGTTTATTGATGAAATTCATACCATTGTAGGCGCTGGTGGAGCAACTGGTTCACTGGATGCTTCTAACATGTTCAAACCTGCTTTAGCAAGAGGCGAAATACAATGTATTGGTGCTACTACACTTGATGAGTACCGTCAATATATTGAAAAAGATGGCGCTTTAGAACGACGTTTCCAAAAAGTAATTGTGGAACCTACTTCTGTGGCTGAAACAATTACCATTTTAAACAACATCAAGAATAAATATGAAGACCACCACAATGTAACTTATTCGCAAGAGGCAATAGAAGCATGTGTGAAATTAACAGACCGATACATGTCGGAACGTTTCTTACCAGACAAAGCTATTGATGCTTTAGACGAAGCGGGTTCAAGAGTTCACATTACAAACATTGATGTTCCAAAACAAATATTGGATTTAGAACGTCAATTGGAAGAAGTGCGTGAACTTAAAAATTCGGTGGTAAAAAGACAAAAATATGAAGAAGCTGCCAAACTTCGTGACGACGAAAAGAAATTAGAAAAAGACCTTGCTATTGCTCAAGAACAATGGGAAGAAGATTCTAAAAATAACCGAATTGAAGTTACTGAGGATAATGTTGCCGATGTGGTTTCCATGATGACCGGAATTCCTGTAAATCGTATAGCCCAAACGGAAAGTAATAAATTAGCAAATTTACCTGAATTACTTCAAGGTAAAGTAATTGGACAAAACGAAGCTGTGGTTAAAATTGCTCGTTCTATTCAACGAAACCGTGCTGGGTTGAAGGATCCAAATCGACCAATTGGTTCGTTTATTTTCTTAGGTCAAACTGGTGTTGGTAAAACCCAATTGGCTAAAGTTTTAGCTAAAGAATTATTCGATTCTGAGGATGCCTTAATTCGCATTGACATGAGTGAGTATATGGAGAAATTTGCCGTTTCTCGTTTAATTGGTGCTCCTCCAGGATATGTTGGTTATGAAGAAGGCGGACAATTGACTGAAAAAGTGAGACGTAAACCGTATTGTGTAGTGCTTTTAGATGAAATAGAAAAAGCACATCCAGATGTGTTTAATATGATGTTACAAGTGTTAGACGACGGTTATTTAACGGATAGTTTGGGTCGAAAAATCGATTTTAAAAACACCATTATCATAATGACTTCTAACGTTGGTGCACGCCAATTGAAAGATTTTGGCCAAGGTGTTGGATTCGGAACCGCTGCTAAAGTGGCGCAAGCCGATGACAATTCGAAAAGTATCATTGAAAATGCATTAAAGAAAACTTTTGCTCCAGAATTCTTAAATAGAATTGATGATGTGATTGTATTCAATGCTCTTGAGAAACACGACATTGATAAGATTATCGAAATTGAACTTAAAAAATTATACGCTCGTGTAGCAGATTTAGGTTATAAATTAAACTTATCTGATAAAGCTAAAGCGTATATCGCAGAAAAAGGTTTCGACAAACAATTTGGTGCACGTCCTCTAAAAAGAGCTATTCAAAAATATGTTGAAGACGCGCTTGCTGAAGAAATTATTACGTCTAAAATCAATTCTGGTGACGAAATATTTATGGATATTGAAGATGGAGCCGATGAATTGACCGTAAAAGTTCAAAAAGCAGAAGAGCCAACTAGTTAAAAAAAGAATTAATTAATTTTTAACCACGAATTATCGAATTTATTGTAATCCTTTAAAATTCGCTAGTTCGTGGTTTTATATTTAAATCATGCCACAAAATAAAATCATATTGGGTTCCGAAGAATGGTGCTCTTTTCCAGAGCTTGGAATTCCCGCTATTAAAGCACGTGTCGATTCAGGCGCTAAAACGTCTGCATTACACGCTATAAACATTGCCCCTTTTGTAAAAGAAGGAATCAATTGGGTGAAATTTGACATAAACCCTATCCAAAACAATCTTAAGACGGTTATCCATTGTGAAGCGCTTTTAATTGACAAACGTGTCGTGAAAAGTTCGAGTGGTTTTCGAGAACAACGTTATGTTATTCAGACTGACATCAAAATTGGCGACGATATTTGGAAAATAGAAATGACCTTAACCAATCGAGATTCTATGGGATTCCGTATGTTATTAGGTCGAGAAGCCATGAGTGGTAGAATTTTAGTTGACCCTGAACAAAAATACCTTTTAGGGCAAACGACATCAGAAAATCTAAAAGACTTATACGTTAATGCCATTCCGAATAAATCAGGACTCCGAATTGGTTTATTAGCCAGTAACCCTGAATTGTACAGCAACCGCCGTATTATGGAAGCTGGTGAAATGCGCGGTCACGAAATGCACTTTCTAAACATCAAAGAATGTTATATGAAATTGGATGCCGATAAACCTGAAATTCATTACCGTGGTGGAAAAGTATTAGATAATTTTGATGCCGTAATTCCGAGAATTCGTCCGAGTATTACTTTCTACGGCTGTGCTTTAACACGACAATTTGAAGCCATGAAAGTGTATTGTTTAAATTCGGCAGCAGCCATCACACAATCACGTGACAAGTTATTTTCACTTCAGTTATTATTACGAAATGGTGTAGACATTCCTACCACTGGATTTGCCAATTCGCCTTTAGACACTGACGACTTAATCAAAATGGTAGGCGGTTCTCCGTTAATTGTAAAATTATTAGAAGGAACTCAAGGAAAAGGAGTTGTTTTGGCAGAAACTAAAAAAGCTGCTGAATCGGTAATCAATGCATTTAAAAGCCTAAATGCCAACATCTTAGTTCAAGAATTTATTAAAGAAGCCAACGGTAAAGATTTACGCCTTTTTGTGGTTGACGGTAAAGTAGTTGCTGCCATTCAGCGTGAAGCGGCTCCAGGCGAATTTAGAGCTAACATTCACATGGGTGGAACGGCATCTATTGTAAAACCTACTGCCGACGAAAAACGAATCGCCATCAAAGCGGCTAAAGCCATGGATTTGCGTGTTGCAGGTGTTGATATTATTCGCTCTTCAAAAGGGCCACTTTTGTTGGAAGTGAACTCATCACCAGGATTGGAAGGTATTGAAGGTGCTACCAATAAAGATATCGCAGGCGAAATGATCAAAGCAATCGAACATAACATAAAACGAAAGTAGTATCTCATGAATGAATATTTAGACATTACGCTTCGAAGTGTTTCGGTATATTTTTTCATGATAATTGCTTTACGCATTTTTGGCAAAAAACAATTATCACAATTAAATACGGCCGATGTGATTCTGATTTTACTCATCAGTAACTCGGTTCAAAATGCCATGGTGGGTAACAATACGTCTCTTTATGGAGGTATGGTAGCTGCTTTAGCACTTTTTGCCATAAATTTTTCTTTCAAAAAGATAATGTCAAAATCAAAATTTATCAAAAATTTAGTTCAAGATACTCCTGTAATTCTTATACATAACGGTAAAATTGAATTCGAAACCATTGGTCGCCTAGGCATTACCAATGATGAATTG
>Ga0209023_10006098_pt1 | contig 12863 bp, 9 predicted proteins | sample LakOneMetagenome_FD_187468 | JGI IMG/M metagenome (GOLD analysis project Ga0209023, IMG submission 187468) | Freshwater and sediment microbial communities from Lake Erie, Canada (SPAdes) (version 2) | ecosystem: Environmental > Aquatic > Freshwater > Lentic | place: Lake Erie, Canada | collected... | reverse complement strand
GAAGCTTCTCGTCTTCGGCGCCCGGGGAATGCTCGGCAGCGACGTCATGCTGGCCGCCGACAACGCCGGCCACACGGTTCGCGGCTTTGGCCACATGGACCTCGACATCACCGATGCCGATGCCGTCGCCGACCGCATCTCGCTGGAAAAGCCGGACGTGGTCATCAACTGCGCCGCCTGGACCGACGTGGACGGTGCCGAAGACGACCCCGAGGGCGCGACCCTCGTCAACGGGGTCGGTGCGGGCAACGTCGCTCACGCCGCCGCAGCTGTCGGCGCGAAGGTCGTCTACATCTCCAGCGACTACGTCTTTGACGGCACCAAGAAGACCCCTTACGTGGAGACCGACCAGGTCGGCCCGGTCGGGGCTTACGGCAAGAGCAAGCTGGCCGGCGAGATGGCCACCGCCGAAGGCAATTCGCGCTGCTTCATCGTCCGCACATCCTGGCTCTTCGGCATCAACGGACCCAACTTCGTCGACACCATGCTGCGCCTGGGCCGGGACCATGGAGAGGTCCTCGTGGTACGCGACCAGGTCGGCTCGCCCACCTACACCTGGCACCTCGCCTACGGTCTGATCCGGCTCATCGACACGGATGCCTACGGCGTCCACCACATGTCGGCCACCGGCAGCTGCTCCTGGTACGAGTTCGCCAAGGAAATCTTCGAGAAGGCAAACCTCGAGGTGAACACGCTCTCGGCAAGCACGGAGGACTTCGGACGAAAGGCCCCGCGGCCCGCCTACTCGGTGATGGTCGCCGGCTCCGAGGACGCGATCGTCCTGCCGAGCTGGGAGGAGGGCCTGACCGGCTTCCTCGCCCAGCGCATCGCCAGCGAGGAAAACGAAAGGACTCCATGAAGATCGTCGTGACCGGCGGAGCCGGGTTCATAGGCTCCAACTTCGTCCACCGCCACCTGGCCAGCCGGCCCGATGACTCGATCGTCGTGCTGGACAAGCTCACCTACGCGGGCCGCCGCGACAACCTCGACGGAGCCCCTGCCGACCGGCTCGAGTTCGTCGAGGCCGACATCGGTGACCGGGAGGCGGTCCGTCGCACGGTCGACGGCTGTGACGCCATCATCAACTTCGCCGCCGAGTCCCACGTCGACCGTTCGATCGAGTCGCCGGGTGAGTTCATCCAGACCGACGTCTACGGCACCTTCATCCTGCTCGAGGCCGCGCGCGACGCGGGCATCCGCCACCTCCAGATCTCGACCGACGAGGTTTACGGGTCGATTGACGAGGGCTCTTTCACGGAGGCTTCCCCGATCGAGCCTTCCTCTCCGTACTCGGCCTCCAAGGCGGGCGGCGACCTGATCGTCGGTGCCTTCCGCAACACCTATGGCAGTGACTCGCTGATCGTCCGGGCCTCCAACAACTACGGCCCCCGCCAGCATCCCGAGAAGCTGATCCCGCTGGTGATCCTCAACGCCCTTCACGATGACCCGATTCCGGTCTACGGCGACGGCCAGCAGGTTCGAAACTGGCTCTTCGTCGAGGACTTCAACTCGGCGATCACCGAGGTGGTTGAAAAGGGTGAGGCCGGCGAGGTCTACAACGTCGGTGGACCCGATGAGATCACCAATCTCGAAGTCGTGAAGAGGATCCTCGAACTGACCGGGAAGGATGAATCGCTGATCACGACGGTCGAAGACCGCCTCGGTCACGACGTCCGGTATTCCCTGGCCTCGAAGAAGACCGAGGGGCTCGGCTGGAAGGCCGCCGTCGGGTTCGACGAAGGCATCGAGCGCACCGTCGCCTGGTACCGGGACAACCCCGAGTGGTGGAGTGCGCTCCGCTCCGGTGAGTACCGCGAGTACTACGAGCGCCAGTACGGCACGAAGCTGGCCGGCTGATGGCCGAACGGTTGCCGACCAAGCTCGAGGGTGTCGCCCTGATCGAGCCGCAGGTCTTCGGTGATGACCGCGGTTTCTTCGTCGAGACCTTCAGCCTCGATGCGTGGAAGGAGCTCGGCGTCGACGCCGGCTTCGTCCAGCACAACCACTCACGGTCATCGAAGGGCACGCTTCGCGGCCTTCACTTCCAGACGTCGCCCGGCCAGGCCAAGCTGCTCCGCTGCACCCGGGGCGCGATCTTCGATGTCGCGGTCGACCTTCGCAAGGACTCCCCGACCTACGGGCAGTGGGAGGGCCACATGCTCGACGACGTGAAGCACCACCAGCTCTACGTGCCGGTCGGGTTCGCGCACGGCTTCTGCGTCACCTCCGAAATCGCCGACGTCAGCTACCTCGTCTCCAGCCTCTACGACCCGGTGACCGAAGCGGGGATCCGCTGGAACGATCCCGAAGTGGGCGTCGAGTGGCCCACTGACGAACCCCTGCTCTCTCAGCGGGACATCGACGCCCCGACCCTGGCCGAGGTAGCCGCCGACCTGCCTTTCTGAAAGTCGGTGCACACGGACGTGAACCAGTGAAACTTTCGATAGTAATTCCGGCGCAGAACGAGGAAGGCTCGATCCTCGCGACGATCGAGGGTGCCGTGGCGGTCATGGAACGGGAGAACTACGACTACGAAGTCCTGGTGGTCGACGATGGCAGCACCGACAGCACGCGGGAACTGGTCGACGGCATGACCGCAGAGAACCCGCGGGTCATCTGCCGGCCATCCCACAATCCCAGGGGCTTTGGCCTTGCGGTCAGGTCCGGGCTGGAGAGCTTCACCGGTGACGCGGTCGTGATCATGATGGCCGACGAATCCGACGATCCCGAGGACCTGGTGATGTACCACCACATCCTCGAGGGTTACGACTGCGCATTCGGTTCGAGGTGGATGCCGGGAGCCGAGGTCACCGACTATCCCCGGATCAAGCTGATCGTCAACCGTCTCGCCAACGCCTTCGTCAGCGGGATCTTCCGCCTCGGGTACAACGACACGACCAACGCCTTCAAGGGTTACCGGCGCGAGGTCATCGAGACGGTCTCCCCGCTCCTCTCCAAGCACTTCAACCTGACGGTGGAGATCCCGCTGAAGGCCGTGACCCGCGGCCACAGCTTCCGGGTCGTGCCGACCTCATGGACGAACCGCACCGCCGGCGAGGCAAAGCTGGCGATGCGCGAGATGGGCAGCCGTTACCTCTTCATAGTCCTCTACATCTGGCTGGAGTACCACTTGAGCCGGGGCGACTACAGAAAACACTGACCGGCGTGGGGGAGCACCGACCGCTGACCACTGACCGCGTCGCCGTACTCATCCCAATCAGTCGAACATCGTGTTCGGCCAGTTGAGCCGAACCGATGCCTTGTCACCGCCCCTTGACGGCCGTGATCGCCAGGCTCAGCCCCAGCTTCGCGACGATCCCGCAGTAGACCGCGAAGTTGAGGATCATCGGGCTGTTTTCGGCATCGAAGCGGCGATAGAAGCGGCCCATGCCCCGGTGGAAGGCGATCTCCTGTTTGTAGCCGCGCCGCTTGCCACTCGACCCGCCCTTGACGTGGAGCGTGGTCCCTGAAGGGTCGTAGAAAACCTTCCAGCCCCTGAGCCAGAAGCGGCGGCACCAGTCGAGATCTTCCATGTAGAGCCAGTAGGACTCGTCGAGCAGGCCGACATCGGCGAGGGCTTCGGCCCGCACCATCATGTAGGCGCCGTTCACCGCATCGACTTCTCCGGCTTCGTCGTCGCCGAGGTCGGTGGCGCGGTATTGCGAAAGCGACTCCAGGGCACGGGAATGTCGACCGATGCCGGTGAAGTGGGCGATGGCGCCGAGCGGGGTCGGAAACGATCGCTTGGCGGCATGGTCGATGCCACCTTCGGGGAGCACGAGCTTGCAGCCGACCATGCCGATCTCCGGATCGTTCCGGAGGCGGGCCAGCGAACTGTCGAGTGCGCCCTCGTGGACCTCGGTGTCGGGATTGAGAAGCAACGAGAACGGGGCATCTGTCGCAGCGAGCACGACGTTGTTGGCCGCCGAGAACCCGATGTTCCCGCGGCGGACCAGATGAACCCCGGGAAACTCCTGCTCGACCATGTCGGGCGTGTCGTCCAGGCTGCCGCTGTCCACGACGGTGACCCGCATCGACTCCTTCGAGGGGTGCTCCTCCAATGACAACAGGCAACGGCGCAGGAGGTCCTGCGCGCCATGGCTGACGATGATCACTTCCAGGTTGGGTGCGGAGGCTTCCATCACGGGTCAGGCTAAGGCAGTTCCGCGAGGCTGAGTCTCGTCGTCGCGCCGGACCGGACTGTTAGAAGGCGCCGTCGCCCTTGATGACGGCACGGGGCGTACGCAGCAGGATCGCGAGGTCACCGGAGACCGTGAGGTTGTCCAGGTAATCGCGTTCGAGGGCGAGGCGCTCCTCGAAGCTGAGGCTGCCGCGTCCGTAGACCTGCATGGGGCCGGTGAGGCCCGGCTTGACCGAGAGGCGCTGGCGCTGACGGGCGTCGTACAGGGCGACGACGGCCTCTTCCTCGGGCCGGGGTCCGACCAGCGACATGTCGCCCTTGACGACATTGATGAACTGGGGGATCTCGTCGAGGCTGGAACGGCGCAGGAACCGGCCGACCCTGGTGATGCGCGGATCGTTCGGGATCTTGAAGGCCGGCTCGTCGAGTGCGTCGAGGTTGATCAGGTTGTCGAGCTGGCTTTCAGCATCGGCATCCATGGTGCGGAGCTTGAACATCGTGAAGGGCTTGCCGTCCTTGCCGATGCGGACCTGGCGGAAGAAGATGGGCCCGTGGGAGTCCAGCTTGATCAGGACGGCCGAGATCAGCATGAGAGGCAGCGTCAGGGTCAGCAGAGCCGTCGAGGCTGCGAAGTCGATGCCGCGCTTGATCGCCATGGTCGAGCGGGGCAGGGTGCTGAAGTGGAAGTCCAACATCGGCACGTCGGCGTAACGGTTGAGCTCCGTGTCCGGGCCGAGCACCTGCTGGTTGGCGGGAACCAGGGTCACGGCGAGTCCGGCTTCGCGGCAGTCGTTGATCACGCGGCCGATCGACTTGGTGGTCAGGGAGTCGTCGGCGATGACGATGCGGGTGATGTCCTCGCGACTGGCGATCGAGGCGAGGTTCTCGGTCGTTCCGAAGTAGCTGACACCGAGGCCGGACGGGCCGTCGGTGACACCGTTGGGTGAATCAGCCACATAGCCGGCGAGTTCGATGCCGCCGCGGAACTGGGCCATCAGACGGCGTGAGACGAGCGCTGCCTTGGCGCCGGAGCCGACCACGAGGGTGCGTTCGTCCGGGGTCAGGCGGTGGTAGGCGGTGCGGGCCAGGCCGCGGAAGGCGTATGAGGCGAGGCAGGCAACGCCGCCGACGACGATCATCGCCGAGCTTGCCAGGACCGAGGTGCTGAAGAGCACGGTCAGGGCCTTGACCACGACGACGGTGATCGCGGCTGTCGCGAGCAGGGCGGGAGTTTCGTCGAAGGTGCTGTGCTGGATGCGCCGGTGATCGCGGTCGTAGAGGTTGTAGAGCTTGGCGGTGAAGATCCAGACGGGCACCGCGGCGAGCACCCAGGGCAGGTTCTGGCTGTCGATCGAACCGAAGGCCGAGGCGATGGCGATGCCGAGGAGGATGCTCAGGGTGTCCGCGCCGGCCAGTGACCAGCGTCGGAGCCGGTGCGAGCGCTCGACCTTCCGGACGGCCTGGGAGGTGTCGCGAGTCCGCTTCCTTAATGGGGGAAGCGAGCCAGAATTGGCTTCAACTGGCGACTTTTCTTGAGTTTTTGAACTGGGAATGCGGCTCACGCAAATCTTTCCTTTTGAGCCAAACGGGACGAGATAGGGCTGGTATCTGGTCCTATAACCATGTTGCACACCATTAGGTGCGCTTAAGGTCCGGATTTTTGCCAAATGGCTAAACGTTCGAACGGTCTCTTGTCCCGACGATACCCGTAGACCCTTGTTACAAACCTTCGTCGCGGGACATAAAAGGCCTGTTGCAGAGCGGTTTTCAGGCAGAATCCGGGCCCGTATGGGCGCCTCGGTAGTGTCTGATGTTTGGCCGCATCCGGAAACACGACCACGGATCCTCTCGCTCCTTTCAGTCCCGAGGTGCGACGCTGGTTCGAGGCTTCATTCGAAGGCGCAACTCCCGCCCAGGCGGCAGGCTGGAAGGCGATTTCAAGCGGCCAGAGCACCCTGATCTGCGCTCCGACCGGCTCCGGCAAGACCCTGGCGAGCTTCCTGTGGGGGATCGACCGGCTCGCGACCCGCCCCGAACCGGGCGAGGGCGTGCGAATCGTCTACATCTCGCCCCTCAAGGCCCTCTCCTACGACATCGAGCGCAACCTTCGGGCACCGCTCCGAGGAATCGGTGCCGACATCTCGGTCGGGCTGCGGACCGGTGACACCAGTCAGTCGGACCGGGCGAAGATGCGGCGGCATCCGCCGGACATCCTCATCACGACCCCCGAGTCCCTCTACCTGATGCTTTCTTCCGGCGCCCGCGACATGCTCACCGGCGTCGAGGCCGTGATCGTCGACGAGGTCCACGCCGTCGCCGCAACCAAACGGGGTGCCCACCTGGCCCTCAGCCTCGAGCGGCTCGACGCCCTCGTCGCGCAGGCGTCGAAGGTCAAGGCCGAAGTGGAGGCCAAGGCTGCCGGTGACAAGGGCAACAAGGCGAAGAAGGGTGAGGACGTGAACGGGGCCGGGATGGTCGGCGATGCCAGGCCGATCCAGCGCATCGGCCTTTCGGCCACCCAGCGGCCCCTCGAAAGGATCGGCCGCTATCTGGTCGGCCCCGGGCGCCACTGTGAGATCGTCGATGCCGGCCAGAAGAAGCAGCTGGACCTCGAGATCGTGGTGCCGGTCGACGACATGACCAATCCCGGGATCGCGGATTCCGGCGACGAGAGCATCCGCTCGATCTGGCCGGCGATCTATCCCGAGCTGCTGGCGCTGGTCAAGGCACACAAGTCCACCATCGTCTTCGTCAACAACCGCCGCGGTGCCGAGCGTCTGGCCCAGCGGCTGAATGACCTCGACGAGGAAAACCGGAATGCCGCGCTCGGCAACGAACCGTCGGGCGGCGGCCAGGCCTTCCCTCCGAAGTCGGAGGCGGAGAAAGCGATCCTGGCCGAACCTCGCAAGCTGGATGACGACGGTGACGAGATGGTGCTGGCCCGCGCGCATCACGGTTCGCTCTCCCACGAAGAGCGGACCAAGGTCGAAGAACTTCTCAAGTCGGGCCAGATTCCCTGCCTGATCGCGACCTCATCGCTCGAGCTCGGCATCGACATGGGAGCGGTCGACCTGGTCATCCAGGTCGAGTCACCGAAGTCGGTGGCCCGTGGCCTGCAGCGGATCGGTCGCGCCGGCCACGGCCTGGGCGAAGTCTCGAAGGGCCGGATCTTTCCCAAGTACCGTGGCGACCTTCTCGAAAGCGCGGTGGTCGTCGAACGGATGCGGGCCGGAGCGATCGAGGAGACGGTCATCCCGTCCAACCCGCTCGACGTGCTCGCACAGCAGCTGGTCGCGATGGCGGCGCTCGACACCTGGAAGGTCGAGGACGCCTTCGAGACGGTCAGGCAGGCCCTGTCGTTCTCGGAACTGTCGATGGAGCAGTTCGAAAACGTGCTCGACATGCTCGATGGCCGCTATCCGTCGGACCGGTTCGCCGAGCTGCGGCCCCGAATCGTCTGGGACCGGACCGAAGGGACCATCGAAGGGCGCAAGGGCTCACGCTCGCTCGTGGTCACCAACGCCGGCACCATCCCCGACCGTGGCCTCTACGGAGTCCACCTCCCGGACGGCCGCAGGGTGGGGGAGCTGGATGAGGAGATGGTCTACGAAGCCCGGGCTGGCCAGGTCTTCCTGCTCGGAGCCTCCAGCTGGCGGATCCAGGAGATCACCCGCGACCGTGTGATCGTCAACCCGGCGCCCGGCGTTCCCGGTGCGGTCCCGTTCTGGCGCGGCGACGGTGTCGGCCGGCCGATGGAACTGGGTGAGGCGATCGGCGCCTTCTCCCGGGAGGCGGTCAATGCCGACCCGAAGGACCTCGAGAAGTCCCACGACCTCGACCCGCTGGCGGCGGTCAACCTCGTCGCCTACCTGCAGGAGCAGCAGGCCGCGACCCGGGTCGTTCCCTCCGACCAGACGATCATCGTCGAGCGTTTCCGCGACGAGATCGGCGACTGGCGGATCTGCGTCCTGACTCCCTTCGGCGGCCGGGTCCACTCGGCCTGGGGCATGGCGATCGCCAGCCGCCTGCGGGAAGAGCACGGGATCGAGGCCGACGCGATCTATTCCGATGACGGCATCGCCATCCACCTGCCCGACTCCGACGAGGCGCCGGATGCCGACTACGTGCTGATCGAGCCCGACGAGATCGAGGAGCTGATCGTGCGTGAGCTCGGGTCTTCGGCCCTCTTCGGCTCCCGCTTCCGTGAGAACGCCGCCCGCTCCCTGCTGATCCCCCGCGCCTACCCCGGCAAACGCACACCGCTCTGGCAGCAGCGGTTGAAGTCGCAGAGCCTCCTGGAAGTGGCCCGGGACTTCCCCCGGTTCCCGGTCATCCTCGAGACCTACCGCGAGGTCCTCCAGGACGTGTTCGACCTTCCCGGCCTCGAGCGCATCCTCCGTGACATCCAGTCGCGGAAGATCACGCTGGTGGAGGTCGAGACGCCGACCGCATCGCCCTTCGCCTCCTCGCTCCTCTTCGACTACGTCGCCACCTACATGTACGAGGGCGACACGCCGAACGCGGAGCGCCGCGCCACCGCACTCTCGCTCGACCGTGAACTCCTGAGGGAGCTGCTCGGCCAGGACGAGCTCCGCGAGCTGATCGAGCCGGCCGCGCTCGACGACGTCGAGGCCCAGCTACAGCACCTCACCGAGAACGGTCAGGCCAGCGACCGCGATGGCCTCCAGCAGATCCTCCGCCGTCTCGGTGACCTCACCCTGATCGAAGCCGAAGCCCGGGTCGGCGAGGGCTATTCGGCCAAGTCGATGCTGGATGCCCTGGTCAAGGACCGCCGCGCGGCCATGGTCAGGATCAACGGTGAGGACCGCTACATCGCCGGTGAAGATGCGGGCCTCTACCGGGATGCGCTGGGAGTTCCGCCGCCCGGTGGCCTTCCGACGAGCTTCCTCGAGGAGCACGACAAGCCGATGGAAACCCTGGTCGGCCGGTACGCCCGCACCCACGGACCGTTCCCGACCGCGCAGCTCCAGGCCCGTTATGGCATCGATCCGACCCCGGCACTCCGCTTGCTGGAAGCCGAGGGGGCGATCGTGCGCGGTGAGATCCTTCCCGAAGGAACCGAGCGCGAGTGGTGCGGGGCCGACGTCCTGCGCCGCATCCGCCGGGCCAGCCTCGCCTACCTGCGCAAGGAAGTCGAGCCGGCCGACGCTGCGACCTACGCACGGTTCCTACCCTCATGGCAGGGCATCGACAGATACCGCCGGGCCGGAGCCGGGCCGGACCGCCTCCGGGAGGTGCTGGTGCCGCTCCAGGGAGTGGCACTCACCCCGTCTGTGTGGGAGAAGGACGTACTGCCCCGCCGGCTCGGTGCCTACAGCCAGAGCTGGCTCGACCAGCTCTGCACGAGCGGCGAGGTCGTCTGGATCGGAGCGGGCGCGATCGGCCGCAGCGACGGCCGGGTCGCCCTCTACTTCCGTGAGGACGTCCGCCTGGCCGGACCACCACCTGCCAACGCGAAGCTGGAGAAGCCGGAAGGTGACGCGCAGGATGAGATCCGCCGCCGGCTGGAAGCCGGGCCCACTTTCTGGCTCGACCTCGTCTTCGACCTCGAGTTCACGGCCGAGGAACTTCACTCCGCACTCTGGGACCTCGCCTTCGCGGGAGAGGTGACCAACGATGCATTCATGCCGCTGCGGGCACCTCGCCTCCGGGCGGTGCCTTCCGCCAAGCCAGGGACCCGCCGTTTCAACCGGCGCCGCCACTCCGCGACCGGGCCGACCGTCCAGGGCCGCTGGTCCCTGACCGCACCGCTTTTCGAAAACGCCCCGGCCTACGGTCCGCGGATCCGTGCCCAGGCGGAACTGATGCTGGAACGCCACGGCATCCTGACCCGTGAGATGGCCCTGGCCGAAGGCATCCCCGGCGGGTTCTCGACCCTCTATCCGGAGCTCGGGAACCTCGAGGTCCTCGGCACGGCCCGGCGTGGCTATTTCATCGAGGGCCTCGGTGGCGCCCAGTTCGCCCTCTCCGGCGCGGTGGAGAGACTGCGTTCGCTGCCCGTGGATGACGAGCAGCTCACGATCCTCGCGGCCACCGACCCGGCCAACCCGTATGGCGCCGCGCTCCCGTGGCCCAAGCTCGAAAGCAAGCGACGGGCGTCGCGGTCCCCCGGCGCCTACGTGCTCCTCCGGGCAGGCCTCCCGGCGCTCTACCTCGAGAAGGGCGGCAAGGGAATCCTGCGCCTCGACGAGGAACTCCAGGGCGAGGAACTCACCCGCCTGCTCGGCGAGCTCGCCAGGTGCGCGGAAGAAGGGATCATCACGCCGCTCAAGGTCGAGCGCTTCGACGGTGAGCCCCTGATCGGCTCCGGCTTCGAACCACTCCTGGCCGCGGCCGGATTCAACCGCCAGCCTCGCAAGATGGTCGTGCCCGCGTGACCCGCGGGACGGCCCGCCGAAACGCCCGGGCCGGGACCTGAATGGCCGAAGGCGATTCGGTCTACCGCATGGCCCGCCGGGTCGAGGAGGCGTTCAACGGTCGCCGGATCGTCGCCGCCTCGGCTCCGAACCCGCGGAGCACGATGCGCCGGACCGTCGACCGTCTGGTCGGATCGGAGCTGGAGGCCGCCCGAACCTACGGCAAGCACCTGGTCCTCGACTTCGACGACGGCCTCTCTCTGCATGCCCACATGGGGATGAGCGGGGGCTGGTACGTCTACGCGCCCGGTCAGTCCTGGAAACGGCAGCGCAAGTCGGCCTGGCTGATCATGGACCTCGGCGGACTCGAGGTCGTCCAGTTCGGCGGCCCGACCCTGCGTCTGGTCAGGAAGATCGAACTGAACCGCGACTCCCGCCTTGCCCTCCTTGGACCGGACCTGCTCGACCCCGGATTTGATCCTGCGGTTGGGACGAAGGCGATCGCAACGGCGGGGACCATCGAGCTCGGCGAGGCGCTGCTCGACCAGAAACTGGTCTGCGGCATCGGCAACATCTTCAAGTCCGAGTCCTGCTGGGCCGCGAAGATGGATCCCTGGCGGAAAGTCGACTCCTACTCGCAGGAAGAACTCGAAGAAGTCATCGGAATCGCCCAGAAGCAGCTGATCCACGGGGCCGAGACCGGCAAGCGGCCCCAGAGGATCTACAAGATGGCCGGCAGGCCCTGCCCGCGGTGCCGACACAGGGTCAAGTCACGGGGCCAGGGCCTGGACAACCGCACCACCTACTGGTGCCCAAATTGCCAGGAATAAGGAATCCAAATCACTTCGCTCGCGAATGGAAACTGATGGTCTCGCTGTGCGATTTGGATTTGCCTGTAAGGGATGAGCCCTGTGAGGGCCGGGCAAATTTGCCACTCGACCGTCCCGTAGGACATACTTCACCCTGTGACTTTGGTTGAGGAAAGTGCCGTCGGGCTGCTCCGAAGCGTCCCCCTGTTCGCAGAGCTGGATGACGCGGAGCTGGAGAGATTCTCCCGCGTCGCTGTGCCCCGATCGTTTCCGGACGGCACCAGGGTGTTCCAGGAGGGCGATCATTCAGATGCCTGTTACATCATCAAGAGCGGAACTTTCCGGGTCACGCGCGAGCATCCGGATGGCCGCGCCATCACCCTTGCAACGCTGACCACGGGTGACATCGTCGGCGAGCTGGCGATGCTGGACGGCGAAGTCCGCTCAGCCAGTGTCGAGACCCTTGGTGGTGACGGCGAGCTGCTCGCCCTTCCGGCAAAGGACGTCCGCGGCCTGCTGGAACGCCATCCCGAGATCACCGTGAAGTTCGTCGCGGCCCTGACCCGCCGTCTGCGTGCCGCCAACGAGCGGATCTCGCGCCAGTCCTTCCAGACCGTGCCGTCGCGGGTCGCCGGTGTGCTTTCGCAGATCGTCGCTGACGAGGTGCCGGAAGGCGCCACCGACCGTCAGGTAACGATCCACATGAACCAGGCCGACCTCGCCCAGCTGGCGGGAACCTCGCGTGAGAGCGTCAGCCGCTTCCTCGCCGACCTCGAAAGGTCCGGCGTCGTGAGAGCCGGCCGTGGCCGCGTCACCGTGCTGGAACCCTCGAAGCTCAGTAACTACATATTCTGAGCAAATGGCATCCGGGCTTCTCGCACTCAATTTCTATTCCCCCCTGTTCGTCGATCAGCTGAAGCGGGGCCGCAAGACGGCCACCATCCGGCTCGGTGACAAGTCGTCCAAGTACGAACGCAGCCAGATCGTCTGGGTGACCGTCGGTTCGCGCCACTCACGCCGCGAGAAGATCTTCTCGGCCGTGATCGACGAAGTCGATGTCAAGAAGGTTTCCGAACTTTCCCCGCGTGATGTCGAGCGCGACAACCCCGAATTTCGCCGTGTCGAAGAGACGCTCGGTTTCCTCGAGCAGATGTACGACCGCGATATCTCCATGGACGACCAGGTGACGGTCGTCCATTTCTCCCAGATCGTCGAATCAGGAATCGGCGGCTTCGGGAACCTGCCTTCGCCTAACTAGGCATGGCCGAGCATGCCGATCCGGCCCGGTTCGACTTCGTGTCGCGCTGGCAGCTCTCGGCTGACCGGGTTAGCGTCTGGGATGCGTTGATCGACTTTCAGTCCTGGCCCGACTGGTGGCCCGGACTCACGTCCGTGGAGGAGACGGCCCCCGGAAACGAGGAAGGGATCGGTCAGCGGGCAATTTCGACCTGGCGAGCGCCGGTCGGATATTCGATCGACGTCGAGATCGAATCGGTGGAGCGGAGGAAGCCGGAATTCCTCAAGGGGGTGGCGACC
>Ga0209023_10006097_pt1 | contig 12863 bp, 13 predicted proteins | sample LakOneMetagenome_FD_187468 | JGI IMG/M metagenome (GOLD analysis project Ga0209023, IMG submission 187468) | Freshwater and sediment microbial communities from Lake Erie, Canada (SPAdes) (version 2) | ecosystem: Environmental > Aquatic > Freshwater > Lentic | place: Lake Erie, Canada... | reverse complement strand
GCTGCCGATGTGGAGCGCAAGGCCGCGCATATTGAGGCCCGGCAAGGCCGCCAGCCGCGCGTAGATCGCGGCGGCCTGGTCATAGGCGACACCGAACTTGTTCTCGGCCTTGCCGGTCGAGATCTTGGCGTGGGTGCCGGCATCGACGTCGGGATTGACGCGCAGCACGCAAGGCGCGCTGAGGCCCCGCGCAGCGGCGATCTCCGCCAGCTCGACGCCCTCTTCCTCGCTCTCGAGGTTGAACTGGCCGATCCCGGCATCGAGTGCCGCCGCCAGTTCGCCCCTGGTCTTGCCGACGCCGGAGAACACCACGTCCGCCGCCGGCATCCCTGCCGCCAGCGCGCGGCGCATCTCGCCTTCGGAGACGACGTCGGCGCCGTAGCCCTCGCTCTTGAGCACGTTGAGCACCGCGAGGTTGGGGTTCGATTTCACCGCGAAGGCGATGTGGACTTTCGGCAGTCCCGACAGCGCCTCGCGGAACACGCGCGCGTGACGGGTCAGCGTCGCGCGCGAATAGACATAGACCGGAGTGCCGACGGCGGCGGCGATCAGGGGAAGCGGCACGTCCTCCGCGTGGAGCACGCCGTCCTTGTATGCGAAATGGTCCATCGTTTCCCTTGATCGATGCGTTTGCGTGCCGCCAGTCAGGTCGTCATTGCGAGGAGCGTAGCGACGAAGCAATCCAGCGCGGCGGTCGGGGCTCTGGATTGCTTCACCCGGCAAGCCGGGCTCGCAATGACGAGCGGTTTGTCTCTATCCCGCGCCTATTCCTTGGGCGGCAGGTTGAAGGGATCGTCCTCGCGCGGCTCGGAGCGGGTGCGCAGCTCGACATTGCGCTCGGGCGCGGCCTGCGCGGGCGGGGTGGTGAGTTCGGTGACCGACGCGGGTTGCTCGCGGCCATAGGCGACCGGGACCGGCGCGACGTCCTTCGGGCGCAAGTCCGAACGCTGGCCGCAGGCGGCAAGGCCAAGCGACAGGCCAAGCATGAGAACAGGGACAGTCAGGCGGCGCATGGCGTCACTCCAGACCGAGCGCGAGACGCGCTTCGGCAACGCGCTTCAATACCTCGGCAGGCGCGGTTCCGCCATGGCTGGCGCGTGCGGCGACCGAGGCTTCGACCGAGAGCGCACCATAGACCCGCTCGTCGATCCGCTCGTCGATCGCCTGCAGGTCCGCGAGCGGCAGCGCATCGAGCGCAATTCCGCGCGATTCGGCGAGCTTCACGGCGGTGCCGGTGATGTGGTGCGCCTCGCGGAACGGGATGTTCGCCTGCCGCACCAGCCAGTCGGCCAGATCGGTGGCGGTGGCATAGCCGAGTTCGGCGGCGGCGCGCATCCGTGTCGTGCGGAAGGTCGCGCCCGCGATCATTCCGGTCATCGCCGCGATCGACAGCGCCAGCAGGCTCGCCGCCTCGAACACCGGCGGCTTGTCGTCCTGCATGTCCTTCGAATAGGCGAGCGGCAGGCCCTTCATCGTGATCATCAGGCTGGTCAGGCTGCCGATGATCCGGCCAGAATGGCCGCGCACCAGCTCGGCGGCGTCGGGGTTCTTCTTCTGTGGCATGATCGAGCTGCCGGTCGAGAGACTGTCGGGCAGCACCACGAAGCCGAACGGCTGGCTCGCCCACAGGATCAGCTCCTCGGCGAGGCGCGAGAGGTGCAGCGCGCACTGCGCAGCGCTCATCAGGTAATCGATCGCGAAATCGCGGTCGGACACCGAATCGAGGCTGTTGGCGGTCGGCGCGTCGAAGCCCAGTGCCTGCGCGGTCATGAAGCGGTCGATCGGAAAGCCGGTCCCTGCCAGCGCCGCCGCGCCCAGCGGGCTGCGGTTGGCGCGCGCGCGGGCATCGGCAAAGCGCGAACGGTCACGCGCGGTCATCTCGTAATAGGCCATCAGGTGGTGGCCGAGCGTGACCGGCTGCGCGGTCTGGAGGTGGGTGAAGCCGGGCATGATGCTGGCGGCATGTTCGCCCGCGCGCGTCACCAGCGCGCGTTGCAGCGCTTCGAGCCCGGCATCGGCCTGTTCCATCGCCTCGCGCACCCATAGCCGGAAATCGGTCGCCACCTGGTCGTTGCGGCTGCGCGCGGTGTGGAGCCGCCCGGCGACCGGACCGATCAGCTCGGCGAGCCGGCTTTCGGTGGTCATGTGGATGTCTTCGAGGTCCCAGTCCTCGGGCACCCCGTTCACTTCGTATTCGGCAGCGACGGCATCGAGCCCGGCCGCGATCGCCAGTGCGTCCTCGGCAGCAACGATCCCGGTCGCACCGAGCATGGCGACATGCGCCTTCGACGCGGCTATGTCCTGACGCCACAGCGCCTTGTCGAACGGAATCGAGGCGTTAATCTCGCGCATGATCGCCGAGGGTCCCTCGGCGAAGCGTCCGCCCCACATCGAATTCGCCTGCAAGGCGATGGAGCTGCCCTTGTTGTTGTCCCGCCCGCTCAAAATCGTCGGCCTCTTCTGCGCTATGTCTGTGGGCGGCTGCGATAAGGAAAGCGCGGTGCCGAAGCAACCGCAGGCGACCGAGATCACCCAAGCAGCTACCCCAGCGGCGCCCGGAGTGCTCGATCGCAGCCACAAGGGTCAGCCGATTCCCGCCTTCACAGTCAGCGATGCCGCCGGAAAGAAGCTCGACCTGTCTTCGCTCAAGGGCAAGCCGGTGCTGGTCAACTTGTGGGCGACCTGGTGCGCGCCCTGCGTCGCCGAACTGCCGACGCTCGACCGGCTTTCCGCGATCAAGGGTGACCGGCTCCACGTCATCACCGTCTCGCAGGACATGAAGACCGACAAGGTCGCCGCGTTCCTCAAGGACAAGGGCGGCGAGCACCTGCCCGCATGGCTCGACCCGAACACCGAGCTGTCGTTCAAGTTCCAGGTCCAGACCCTGCCGACGACTATCCTCTACGACGCGGGCGGCAAGGAGCTGTGGCGCTTCGTCGGCGGGCAGGAGTGGGACAGGGGAGACGCCGGGAAGCTGCTGCTCGAAGCAGGGGTGAACTGACGGGGCGCTAACCCCGGCCCACCGTCACATTCCTTGCCAGCGTCTTGAACCGCACGCCGTCGGCCTGCTCGACGGTGATCGTGACGTGCCCGGTTTTGCTGGTCTTGCGGTCGCGGACGGTGCCGGACTTGCCGGTGTGAGTGCCCGCCACCACGGTGCAGCGGTCTCCATTTTGTACGTCGTCCGCCATACCTCGCTCTCCTGCTTAGCCCTTCCGCGCCATCTCGAAGCTGTAGCCGATATGGCCGATGTGGCCGTGCAGGCCGAAGTCCTTGATCTCGGACGTGTCGCAGATCTCGCTCATCCGCGCGTCGACATCGTCGAGCGTCCATTGCGGCTGATAGACCCCGGCGGTCTCGGCGATGAACACGCGGGCGACGCGGCCGCCGATCGCCGCGAGCATTTCACCCGACAGCGAGCAGTTCTCGTGCACCAGCCAGCCGACCGTCGGCGCAACCAGTTCGGGGTCCATCGGCGGGTACTGCGAGATGTCGAGCCCGTCGGCCATGCGCGTGACGGCGCTGGGGACGATCACGTTGGCCTTGACGTTGTGCGCCTCGCCTTCGAGCGCGGCGACGTTGGCGAGCCCGATCATGCTCGACTTGGACATGCCGTAGTTCACGCAGGCGTTGTTGCCGTAGATGCCGCCGATCGAGCTGGTCAGCACGATGCGTCCGTAACCGGCATCGAGCATGTGCGGGAACGCGGCCTTCACCATGTGGAACGCGCCCATCATGTGGACGTCGATCACCGCCTGGAAATCCTCGTAGCTGACGTCGCGGATGGTGCCGTAGCGGACATTGCCGGCGTTGTGGATCAGCGCGTCGATCCGGCCCCATTCGGACAGCGCCGCGCCGACGATGGCTGCCGCGCCCTCCGCCGTCGCCACGGTGTCGCGGTTGGCGATAGCCTCGCCGCCCGCCGCGCGGATCGCATCGACCACTTCCTGAGCGGGGTCGGCGATCACCGCGTCACCCTTGATGCTGCCGCCAAGGTCGTTGACCACGACTTTCGCGCCTTTGCCCGCCAGCAGTTCGGCATAGCTGCGCCCGAGGCCGCGTCCGCCGCCGGTGATGACCACTACCCGTCCATCGAACCGCAACTCGCTCATCGGCATTCCTCTCCCGCTTTCGGCGGGCTTAAACCGATTTCCCGGTTGACGGCAACCGGCCCGGCCTTCCAAGTTTGAACACATGTTCGACATAGTCCCGCACCTCCCATAGGGTCGGCGGGAAAAGGGAGAGGAAAAGACATGATCGAGCCATCGGGGCGCTATAAATCGCCCAGCCCGTCGACTGCGGCAGAAGGCTGGCTGCTGGAGCGGGTGACGCCTGCGACGCGGCTCTACGCCGCCAACGGAATCACCACGGGCAAGGACGGGCGCATCTACGTCGCGCAAGTGGCGGGAAGCCAGGTCAGCGCGGTCGACCCCGATACCGGCGCGATCGAGACGATCAGCCCGATCGGCGGCGGCATCACCGGGCCGGACGACCTCGTGTTCGACGAGGAGGGCAATCTCTATTGCACCGAGATCACCACCAACAAGGTTTCGGTGCTGCGCCCCAATGGCACCAGCGAGATCCTTGCCGACGGCGTCATCGTCGCCAACCCGATCACTTATCACCAGGGCATGCTGATCGCCGGCGAGTTGCGCATGGGCGGCCGCATCCTCGAACTCGATCGCGGCGGCGGCATCAAGCGGGTGATCTACGAAGGCGCACCGATGGTGAACGCGTTCCAGGTCGGGCCCGACGGCAAGCTCTATTTCCCGGCTCAGGGCGCCAATGAAATCTGGCGGATCGACCTTGCAGGCGGCGAACCCGAAGTGGTCGCGCGCGATCTCGGGGTGCCCGATTCGGTGAAGTTCCATCCGGACGGTTATATCGTCTCGACCCAGGTCGGCAGCGGGCAGGTGCTCAAGATCGATCCGCGCACCGGGGCGAAGGAAGTGCTGGCGGACATCGGCCCTGGCCTCGACAACGTCACTTTCGTCGGCAAGCGCACGTTCGTCTCGCACATCACCGGCTCGATCCACGAGATCGTCGCACCGGGGCAAGCGAAGCCGCTGGTCGAGAAGGGCTTCGAATGGCCGATGGGCCTCGCGGTCGATCCGGCGGGGACACTGTTGATCGGTGACGGCATGTTCACCCACGCCATTCCGAAGGGCGGCGAGATGCACCTCGCGGGGATGCTGTTCCTCGGCAACTATCCCGGCTTCGTGCGCGGGTTGGCCGCTTCGGGCACCAACGAGTGGATCGTCACCACCGCCAACGGAACCGTCGCGCGCTGGACACCGGGACAGGAGCCCGAGACGCTCGCGCACGGGCTCGAGATCGCGATCGGCGTTGCCGTTTCGGGCAGCACCATCGTCGTCGTCGATGCCGGTGCAGGTCGTGTGCTGCTGGTCGAGAGCGGCGGCACCACCGAGCTGGCCTCGGGTCTGATCAAGCCGACCGGCGTCGCCATCTCAGGCAGCGGCACCGTCTATGTGTCTCAGCCCGACGAGGGCAGGATCGTCAAGATTTCGGGCGGCAAGGCGCAGACCGTGCTCGACGGGCTCGGCTGGCCCGAAGGCATCGCGATCCGCGGCGACAAGCTCTACGCGATCGACACCGGCAAGAAGGAACTGATCGAGCTGGACCTCAACAGCGGCGCGCTGACCACGCTGGCGAGCGGATTGCCGGTCGGCACGCCTGCGGGCACGCCTGCGCTGCGTCTGGGCGGCGTTGGCGACATGTGCGGACCGATGTGGTCGTTCACCGGCCTCGCTGCCGCCAGCGACGGCACGATCTATATCTCGGGCGATGCCGAAGGCAGCGTCCTCGCGGTAAGACCGGCCTGACATCCGACACACCCTTCGTCATTCCCGCGAAAGCGGGAATCCATCTCAACGCGGTGCCGTTCGATGGATCCCCGCCTGCGCGGGGATGACGAAAACAGGAGAAAAACCAATGCTCAAGCAGATTTGCTTCTTCAGGAAGCGCGCCGACATGACCATGGACGAGTTCATGGACTATTACGAAAACCAGCACTCGCAGCTGGCGAAGAAGTCGGGTGCCAAGCCCGCGATTCCCAACGCGGTCCGCTATGTCCGCCGCTATCTGGTGCCTGAGAAGAACCCGATCACCGGCGAGGTCCACGATTCCGGTTACGACTGCATCATGGAAATCTGGTGGAACAGCCGCGAGGATTTCGAGCGCTCGCAAGCCATCATCAGCGATCCCGCGCGGATGCCGATGACCAAGGCCGACGAGGAGCGCCTGTTCGCGGGCCACGCCAACCCGGTGGCCACCTGCATCGAATACGATTCGCCGATGGGGCCGAACGGCGAGGCGACCAGCGTGGCGATGAAGTACGGGGATTGAGATTGCCGGTCCGGGCCGGCGAGGCGGCGCGGCGCTAGAGCATGATCACCTTTCAATGAACCATTGGTCATTGCGAGCGGAGCGGGCCGAAGGCGGCGGTAGGCCAACCAATCCAGAGTCCCACGCGCCGCTCTGGATTGCTTCGGGGCTTTGCCCCTCGCAATGACCATTCAAGGTGGAACGATCCCGCTCTAACCCGTTTCCGTCGCCCTCGCCCGCGCCTTCGCCCGGCGCCACTGGCTGAACAGGCCGCCGACCGAAACCAGCAGGACCACAACGTAGAGCCCGCCGATCACACCGCCCGCAACATAGGCCAGCGGCTGATGCTGCGTGGTGGCGATGAGCCAGCTGGTGATGGCCAGCAGGGCGATCGTCGGCATCGCGGCCGAAAAGATCGTCAGCGCGCTTCGCGCCAGCACCAGTGGTCGTTCGGGGGCATCGGCGTCTCCCCACAGGACGCCCTCCCAACCGGCGACGCGTCGCTCCTCGGCATATTCCCTGACGATGAACCGGGAGATGGCGCGGACATGCAGACCGAATTCGAGCACTTTGAAGTCTATCGTCAGCGCCAGCACCATGATCAGGCAGACGCCGACCACCATCGGTGACCAGAACGCCACGGCGCTGGTGATCTTGTCCGCCTGGATCACGATGAACGCGGCAACCGCTCCGCACAGCGTCAGCTTCTGAAGCCACAGGGTCTGCAGCTTGTCGTTATAGGTCGCGCTCTCGGCCCGCAGGCTCTTGTAGAGATCCAGATCGTATTCGTTCAATCGCTTGCCTCCCCCGGGGAGTGGTCGAGGTTCTCAGAGTTTCCGCACTCCGGTCGCGTCTTCTTCCCGGAACACGGGAATCGCCTCCACGCCCGTCATCATCACCAGCGGAATCAGGCGTTCGGTCGATTTCTGGTACTGGCCGTAGAACGGGTAGCAGTCGACCATATAGTCCCACACCTTCTGGCGCTCGGCGCCCTCGGGCTCGCGCCATGTCGCCTTCCAGGCCTGGGTGCCGATCTGGAACGACAGGTCGCTGCCGGCGAGCAGGTTGAGGTACCATTCGGGATGGTTGTCGGCCCCGCCCTTCGATCCCACGATCACCACTTCGCCGCCGATCGCGCCGTAGCTGAGCGGCACGATGAACACCTTTCCGCTCTTGCGGCCGGTATGCTTGATCAGCAGGTGATAGCCGAAGGTGCGGCCGCCGACCGGGGTCAGGTCTTCGATATGACCCTGTGTCCCGCCCGAGTTCAGGTACATCTCGCGGTGTTCGGTCACCCAGTCCTTGCGGCTTTCACGGATGACTGCGGAACTGTCGTCGCTCATGATAGTCTCTCCCTCGATTCGTTGGCGGCAGCGTCGCTCGGATGGTGCCGCGCCGACCGGCTTGGAGGAGATTGTTGCCCATCTTCGCGCTTCGGCCAAGCACTTCCGCTTGTCTGCGCAGGTCGCCGGCCATTTGCATGACTGTGCGAATAATGAGATAACGACCGCAAATCCGTTCAATCAGAATGCCGAAGGGAATACCCCATGGGAGAAATGGGAAATATCGTGGAAGCCGCCGACGATCTCGTCGGCGCGGTCGTCATTCCCCCCGAGGCTTACGTCTCCGCAGAGTATGCGCGCGCCGAGCAGGAGCGGCTGTGGCGCAAGGTCTGGCTGCAGGCCGGGCGGATCGAGGATATTCCCGAGGTCGGCAATTTCATCACCTTCGACATCCTGACCGATTCGGTGATCGTCGTGCGCACCGGCGCCGAGGAAGTGCGCGCCTATCACAACGTCTGCCCGCATCGCGGCCGCCGGCTGGTCGATACCCCAGCGGGCAAGCGCAATGCGTGGGGAAGCCGGCCCAACTTCATCTGCGGCTTCCACGGCTGGACTTACGGGCTCGACGGCAAGAACAGCTATATCGAGCATGAGGGCGACTGGAACGGGGCGCTGTGCAGCGGCCGCGCCGATCTCGGCACGGTCAAGGTCGACACCTGGGGCGGCTGGCTGTGGATCAACCTCGATCCCGAGGCCGGGCCGCTGCGCGAGTTCCTCGAACCGGCGGCGACCATGCTCGAACCTTACGGGCTGCAGAACATGCGGCCGCGCTGGCGCAAGTGGGTGGTGTTCCAGTGCAACTGGAAGGTCGCGATGGAGGCGTTTTCGGAGACCTACCACGTCAATTCGACCCACCCGGAGTTCATGGAATTCGGTCAGTTCCGCGGCTGGGCACGCAATCAGGGGCTGCATTCCAACATCGGCTATGACGCGCCCAAGGGGCAGGAAGAAGACGCCGGCAAGCTGCGCCTCGGCACCGGCGAAGACCCGCGCATCACCACGGCGGAGATGCAGAACTTCACCTGGGAAAACGCCAACACCAACACGACGATGACTCTGGTCAACGTCGCCAACCGGCTGAAGGACGAACTGCCCGAGGGCACGCCGGCCGCCGAAGTCTCGAAATACTGGATCGGCACCGCCAAGGCCGAGGATGCCGCGCGCGGAGTCGTCTGGCCCACGGTCGAGCCCGCGCACACCGCGCAGGCCGGCACCGCATGGCAGATCTTCCCGAACTTCCAGATCGGCCACGCGGTCAACAACATGCTCTGCTATCAGGCGCGGCCCTATGGCTTCGACCCGGACATGTGCATCTTCGAGGCGGCGGTCTACGAACTTTATCCCGACGGCGAAGCGCCCGAGACCGAGTGGACTTACACCGAGCCCAGCGACTGGCCCTCGGTGCTGCAGCAGGACTTCAACAATATGGCTGCGGTGCAGCAGGGCATGAAGAACGTCGGCTTCCGGGGCGCGCAGCCCAATCCGTACATGGAGCGCTCGGTGGCGAGCCTGCACTACAACCTCTCGCGCTTCATGGGCGCGGGCGTGCCGAAGAAGATCGGGTAAGCGCGGCGCGGCGTTCCGGTGCCGCGCCGCATATCCTCGTATTGCATCGTCATCCTGAACTTGCTTCAGGATCCATTTCTCCCAACGCTGGGAGCAATCGGCAGTGCGCCGGGCGGTCCGGCGGCAGGGTGGTTCGTCCAATCAGGACGCAGCGCGTGTGGCCCGATGGACCCTGAAAGGAGTTCAGGGTGACGGATTGTGCTTTGATGGTGGTTCGTGCCACGATCCTCCCAAGAACAATCCCGAGAGGAATTCTCATGCCCGCCATCCCGCTCGCCCATGTCAGTTGGGCTATCCCCGACAATGCCGACCGACCGGCCTGCGACGCATTCTTCATCGACGTCTTCGGCGCCGAGACCGCGCACGAGATGCTGGTCACGCCTGAAACTGCTGACATGGGGTTCGATCGCGAAGAGCGACTGATGATGATCGGCGACACCATGATCATCCCGATCGCGCCGGCAGGCGCGGGCGCGAAGGACGGTGCGCCGATAGGTGACATGCTCCGCCGCAGCGGCGGGCAGGACCGCTGGCTCGGCTTGGCGCTCAAGGTCGCGAGCCTTGCCGAGGCCGATCCCTGGTTCAGGGCGCGGGGCTTCAAGCTGCATTACGATCCGGGCATGGAATCGTACTATTTTCTTGTCGGCCGCCGGCAGGCGATGGGCGTGCGGCTGGAAATCCTCGTGCAGGATCTGCCCGACGATCCGCGCAACGACCCGGCATGGACGCCGGTGAAATGGCGGGACGAGCACCCTCTGGGGATCGAGGGCTTGCAGTCGATCGGGGTCACCGCGCCTTCCGCGCAAGACGCGCGCAACCTGTTTGCGACGCGGCTCGAATGGCCCGAACTCGGCACCCGTAAATTGGCCGGAGAAGGTGCGGACTGCACCGCGTTTCACATGGGCGACACGGTAATCGAGGCAACGGTGCCCGCGTCCGATGATTCGCCGCTCGGACGCCACTTGCGGGAAATTCAGGGCATCCAGTGCCTGACATTCAAGGTGAAGGACGCCACTGCCGCCGCCGGATATTTGCGCGGACGCGGGCTGCCTCTGATCGGCGAGGTTGACGACCGCTTCGCAATCGCGCCCGAAGCCGCCTTTGGCCGGACGATCTGGTTTACCGACAAGGTCCCTGCGGGCTACCCGCCGGTCGGCTCGAAGCTGGGTGAACCGGCGCGGTTTCCGGTAACCGCTTGAAGAGCAGCTAGCGGCCCTTCCACTCGGGCTGCCGCTTCTGCGAAAACGCCAGCGGGCCTTCCTGCGCATCTTCGCTGTTGTAACAATGCTCATGCGCGGCGCGGGCCGCCTGCAGCGCGGCGCTGCGGCCCATCTCGGTGGCGAGCATCACCGTCTCGCGCCCGGCCTTGACCGATAGCGGGGCGCCTTCAAGCACTTCCTTGGCGAGCGTTATGGCCGCATCCATGAGCGCCTCGGGCTCGGCGAGGCGGTTGACGAGGCCGATCTCGTAGGCGCGTTGCGAAGTGATCGGTTTGCCGGTCAGGATGATCTCCATCATGATCCGCTGCGGGATCATGGTAATCAGCGGCGCTGCCCACGGGCTGCCGCGTCCGACCTTGACCTCGGTGATCGCGAACTTCGCAGTGGTGCTGGCAACGCACAAATCGCAGTTCTGCGAGATCAGCCAGCCGCCGGCAAAGGCGAGGCCGTTGACGGCCGCGATGGTGGGCTTGGACAGCTGGACGTTGTCGTACAGCGCCGGGATGAAATCGCGCGGCGGTACCCGCATGCCGGTTTCGACCATCTCCTTGAGATCGCCGCCCGCGCAGAACGCCTTTTCACCGGCGCCGGTCAGGATGGCGATGCGCAGGGCGGGATCGTTCTCGAAACGCTGCCAGGCCGCCGTCAGGCCCGTGCGCACCTCGGCGTTGAGCGCGTTGCGCTGCTCGGGGCGGTTGATGGTGATGATCGCGATCCCGTCATCGCGGGCATCGAACAGGACGGCGTCGGTCATATCGGAGCTCCGGAATTTTTGGTTCGCGCATAGATCGCAGAGTGCGCTGAGATATGAAGGGAAGTTGGGAGTTTCGCGCAAAGGCGAAAAGGCGCGAAGAAGGTCGCGGTGGCGAAGCCGCCCATCCATTCACCCGTCCCGCTTTGAAGCGAGACCCGGAGTATCGAATGGTGCCTGCGGCGCGAAAAATCATCTTCGCGCCTTTGCGCCTTCGCGCGAACCCAAACCGCTTCTCTCGGCGTCCCCTGCGATCTCTGCGCGAACAAGACTAAAACCCCCGCCGCTGGATCTCGAACGCGGCCCGGTCCAGTTCCTCGCGGAAGTCCGGGTGCGCGATCGCGATCAGGCGCCGGGTGCGTTCCGCCAGCGACCGGCCCTTCAATTCCGCCGCGCCGTATTCGGTGACGATCACATCGACTTCGGTGCGCGCGGTGGTGACCGGACCGGACAGCGACGGGACGATCTTGCTGATCGTCCCGCCCTTGGCGGTCGAGGCCAGCACCATCAGCGAGGCCCCGCCCGGCGAACGCGCGCCGGCGCGGACGAAATCGACCTGTCCGCCGGTACCGCCGAGATAAGCGCTGCCCGACTGCTCGGCGTTGACCTGCCCGGTCAGATCCACTTCGAGCGCGGAGTTGATCGTCACCAGCCGCGACAGCTGGCCGAGAATGCCCGCGTCGTGGGTGTAGCTGGTCGGAGTCATGCGGATCGCCGGGTTGCGGTGGGCCCAGTCGTAGAGCCGCCGCGTGCCGATCAGCGCGCCGTTGATCGAGATGCCGCGATCGATCTCCTTGCGCGCGTTGGTCAGCACTCCCGCCTCGGCCAGATCGACGAGGCCGTCGCCGAGCATGCCCGAATGGACGCCGAGATCCTTGCGGTCATGCAACTGGCGCAGGATCGCGTCGGGCACCGCGCCCACCCCGGTCTGGATCACCGAGCCGTCGCCGATATAGGCGGCGCAGAACCGCGCGATGGCTTCGTCGGTCGCGCCGATCTTTGCGGCAGGCACTTCGACCGGGGCGCGGCTCACATGCACCGCGACATCGATCGCGCTGGCCGGGATCGTCTCGCCGGGCACGTAGGGAACCTGTTCGTTGATCTCGGCAATCACCACCCGCGCCTTGTCGACGGCCGCACGGACGTAGTCGCTGATCAACCCGCAGCTATGATTTCCATCGGCATCGGCCGGGCTGACCTGGATCATCGCGACATCGCAGGGCATCACGCCGGCGGTTATCAGCGGCGCGACCTGGCTGACGTGGACCGGGATCACGTCGAGCGCGCCGGCTTTGGTCATCGCGCGCAGCGCGCCGATTGCGCCCATGCTGGAGAGGCGGAAGGCGCTCGAGGTTTCGGGCTGGAACAGGCCGGAGAAGCTTGTGGCGATAAATGCCGAGAGGCCGCCGATGCCCTCGCCCTGCGCGATCAGCACCTCGACCAGCGTGGTGGGCTCGCCGCAGGCCTGACCGAAGACGATGCGGTCGCCGGGTTTGAGCCATGCGGAGAGGTCGAGGGATTCGGGGGAGATGGTGGCGGTCATGCGCAGCGCTCTCCCTGCACCGTCATGCCGTGCTTGATCCGGGATGACGCTTCTGGCGGCGGGGAGAAACAGCGGGATCCCGGGTCAAGCCCGGG
>Ga0209023_10006096_pt1 | contig 12864 bp, 16 predicted proteins | sample LakOneMetagenome_FD_187468 | JGI IMG/M metagenome (GOLD analysis project Ga0209023, IMG submission 187468) | Freshwater and sediment microbial communities from Lake Erie, Canada (SPAdes) (version 2) | ecosystem: Environmental > Aquatic > Freshwater > Lentic | place: Lake Erie, Canada... | reverse complement strand
TGAAATAAAAAGCCGCCAGATCATTCTGGCGGCTTTTTTATGCTAAATATTTTGTCTATTGCTTTTCAGGTACCCTCTTCCATCCGGCATCTCCTTTTTTTCTTTTGCCCACCTCTTCTATCTCACGGGCCAGTATAGACAGGAAGTCGGGGCCGTACTTGGCACTGTATATTTTCTTCGTCATGTTTTTGTACACGATCTCGTAATTCAGGTTGGGCAGGTCGGGTATCTGGTTGTAGTATGATTCTGTGCAGGTATCCAGCCTATATTTTTGCACCTCGTTCAGTATAGTTGCCGCCTTAGCAACACCTATGTTCTTCTGAAAATTACCACTGTCTTCATTGAAGCGGATGGCTGAATAGGTGGCCATACCATTTTTGTTTATCTCTACAGAGTAGGTAGGGCAATGGCCGAAACAGCCTGTGCGCATAATGAGTACTGAAGTTATATCATTGGTAGCAACAGTCACGACCTTTTTCTTCTTCTTATGCTTTGTTTTGGCAATTGCCGAAAAACCTATTAAAATTGATAAAATGACCAATGTGATCTTCTTCATTTTTTTATATTTTGCAAGTCCAAAGATAGGCTTAATGGCTCAATTGCTGATTTAATGAATAATAGATGAATTAATGGCTATATTTTAAGATAATGACAAAGGAACAACAGGACGAACTATACTATCAGCTGGCACTCACATTTGTGCCAGGCATAGGTGCTAAGATAGGGCGAACATTACTGGAGCACTTTGGTAGTGCTGCCAGTATTTTCAAGGCTCCGCTGAAACAATTGATACATGTGGACGGGGTTACTGAAATAAGGGCTAAGGGCTTTAAAGACGAAGAAATATTTAAAAAGGCTGCAAAGGAAGTAGAGTTTGTATTGAAGCATGATATACAGCCTATATACTATAACCATAATTATCCTGAGCGGCTGGCTAACTGCAGTGATGCTCCGCAACTACTCTTTTACAAAGGCAATGCAAACCTCAACGCTGCTAAGATAGTCGCCATAGTAGGGACCCGTAAGAATACAGACTATGGCAACAAATTATGCGAAGATCTGGTTGAAGGATTGCAGTCGCTGGAAGATATTATCGTAGTGAGTGGCCTAGCGTTGGGTATTGATGCGATAGCGCACAAAAAATGTGTGGCACTTGGTCTCCCGACTGTAGGTGTGCTGGGGCATGGGCACGACCAGGTGTACCCTACAATGCATAAGGGTCTTGCAGCACAAATGATAGAGCGGGGCGGTATACTTACTGAGTTCATTTCCGGTACTGCAGTAGAGCGTAATAATTTTCCGATGCGCAATCGTATTGTAGCCGGACTTAGTGATGTGACAGTAGTGGTGGAAAGTAATAAGACAGGTGGAGCCCTGATAACCGCACACATGGCCAGTGGCTACAACAGGGAGGTGGCAGCTTTTCCAGGCAGGGTAAACGATACCCGCAGTGCGGGCTGCAATGAACTAATAAGAACCAATGTGGCAGCCATGATCACCAGGGCGGAAGATGTTATTGAGCTAATGAACTGGACAGAAACAAAACCTAAAGCCGTGCAGCGGCAGCTATTCATCAACTTTACTCCTGAAGAGCAAAAGATCGTGGATCTGCTGCAAACAAAGGACAGCGTGCATGCCGATGAATTGTTTCACCATACGGGATTTGCAAGCTCTATCCTTGCAGCTACCTTGCTGCAACTGGAAATGCAGGGATTGGTAAAATCATTGCCGGGCAAATTGTATAGGATGAATTAGGAAGCCAAAAGCTTGCTAATTATTTGAATGCTGTATATAAAGTTGTAATGCCGAAAGTAAGTGGCCTTGCTTTAGCATCCTTAAACCCACATTGAGTCAGTATTTCGCAAAACTTCTTTCCTTCGGGAAATGCCATTACTGATTCAGGAAGATATGTATATGCGGTATCATGTTTGGATACCATCTTGCCAAGCGTAGGTAGTATATATTTAAAGTAGAATTTGTACAATTGTTTGACGGGAAAAGCTGTAGGATGAGAAAACTCAAGTATCACCACTTTACCGCCGGAGCGGATTACCCGGTTCATTTCAGTAAGCCCCTTTTCCAGGTTTTCGAAGTTGCGAACGCCGTAGGCGCACATAACCACATCATATTCCCCGGTTTCAAATGGCATTAATTCGCTGTCACCCGTTTGCAGGGTTATGAGCTGCTGCAAGTGTTGTTCTGATATTTTTTTTCTGCCTACTTCCAGCATGCGGTCGGCTATGTCTACTCCGGTTATCTGAATGGGCTTCAGCGCAGAGGCAGCTATGGCCATATCTCCCGTACCAGTGGCTACATCCAGTATTTTTTTTGGGTTTATAGCGCCTGCTTCAGCTATCGCTTTTTTGCGCCAGCCTTTGTCAATTCCCATCGACAAAAAGTGGTTCAAAAAGTCATAACGGGCAGCTATATTATTGAACATGTCCGCTACTTGCGCTTTCTTGCTTAAATTTGAGGCATTATCCGGTACTATTTTTGCTGCCGGGTTACTTTCAGATACTGGTTGCATTACTGCAAAAGTACGGTTTAAGTAAAAAGTAAAAATTTAAAAGTAAAAATAATAGTAGCGGATCGTTACATAGATCAAATGGATATAACTTCAGCCAAATATATTATCAGCAGCCCGAATGTGGCAGGATGCCCCAAGCCTGACAGGCCCGAATATGCTTTCATAGGTCGTTCTAATGTCGGCAAGTCTTCTCTGATCAATATGCTCACTAACCAGAGTAAATTGGCAAAAACATCTAATACGCCGGGTAAGACCCAGTTGATCAATCATTTTCTCATCAACAATTCATTTTACATAGTCGATCTGCCGGGCTATGGTTTTGCGAAGGTGTCACAAACTACCAGGGCTACATGGGAGAAAATGATTGACAATTACCTGAAAGAACGTACTAACCTTGTTACTGTATTTGTGCTGATAGACAGCCGCCACGAACCGCAGAATATAGATCTTGCATTCTTACGTAAGCTGGGAGAATGGGGTGTGCCGTTCAATGTGATCTTTACCAAGGCTGATAAAAGTTCGCAACGTGATGCCGCGAAGAATGCGCGCTACTTTATAGAAGCCATGAAGAAGGAATGGGAGTTCATCCCCCGCAGCTTTATGACAAGTGCGGTGAAATTCCTTGGTCGTAAAGAGATCATTGCTTTTATGGATGAGCTGAATCAGGAATTTGTTGTGCCGGATGTGGCGGAGGTAGATAAGTTGAAAGGTGATAAGCCAAATGGCTGATTGGCTTAAGTGTTAATTGGTTAAACGTTGTTCTGGTTGACATGATATTTAAACCGGTAGCTATTACGCACAATACACGTACTGAAATCACAGACGATCACTGGGGTAGTGTGGTGACTTACATTACCCTTGCAGAACATATTCCCGCAGAAGCGTTTGATAACATTGAATTCTTTTCTCATCTCGAGATCATTTTTTATTTTGACAAAGTGCCAGATGACGCAATTGTTTTTTCAGGCAGGCCGAGGGATAATCCTGACTACCCGGTGATGGGTATATTCGCCCAGCGTAAAAAGGATCGGCCTAATAAAACAGGGTTGTGTACAGTGGAGCTATTAGCGCATGATGGCAGAACGATAATTGTAAAAGGGCTTGACGCCATAGACGGGACACCCATACTGGATATAAAGCCCGTTTTCAAAGAATTTCAAATGGCTGAAGCAGTAAAACAGCCGGAATGGGTTGGGGAAGTCATGAAACATTACTGGCGTTAACGAGCCATACCTTTTCGGAATATACCGTTAGCAGGGTATAGGGTACAGTACTCGTCCACCGTAGTTTTGCTGTAAATAAAAACAGCAAAAATGAAAGCGAAAAACCTAATGATGATTGCCTCCTGTTTACTGGCACTCAGCTCTTGCACTAAGAAAAGTAGCAGCACTACAACAACTACGCCAACAACGCCGGTAACGCCCGCCACTCCGGTGACACCTATAACACCCGTAGCGCCTGTTACAGGTTTTACATGGATAGGAAATACTACCGATACTGTAAAAGCAGATTCAGCGTACTATGATGCTCCATACAAAACTATAAAAGCATTTAAAAATGGTACTACGAGGTTTATTGAAATAAATCTTACGGCAGGTACCGTAGGTATTTATGCAGTAAGCAGCAGCAATGCGATCTCCTATATTAAATCCGGTGAAACCACGACGTATGTTGCTGCAGCAGGTTCGGTCACCATAGACTCTGTTGTATCCGGTAAAATGTATGGTTCTTTTACTTCCACCGGAACAGGTGCTTCACTTACTTCGCTGAGCGGCACATTTAAAGCAATGGAAGTAAGATAATTAAATGCACCATTGGACTATTTATAAAATTTGTGTTTTGTTAAGTACCGGTACCTGCCTGCGGTTGTTAATTGCCTCAGGCAGTTTTTTTAAATTAAATATATATGAATTTCCGTTAGTTAATAGGGTGCTAATAACAAATGGTTAAGGATATACCGTTTTTTAACGGTACTAAAATTCATTTATTAGATGCAGTTTTACAATTGAAAACAGAATTGCATTGCCCGATGAGGCATGAACCTCAAATTCACCAAAATGAACATAATACCCATTTCGCGATATACTCCATACGATCACATACCTCTTTCTCGTGAGGTATTGCTTAATTCACTTTTGCCATCAAATCACGTTTTCCAGGCTCCTCGCTTTACGAGGAAGATCAATTCTGCTAAACATAGCCGTATCGTACGCGATATTCGTCCTATACTCGTTTTTGGTGAAATAGAGTGGCTGGTTTCGAAGCTGGTGCAGCAAGCTAACAACTAATAAGGCTTCAGTTTTTTTAATGTATTTTTTGGGTGTTTCGTTGCTTCACTAGTAGTTGATATGCAATTATATGCTCCTGCGAGCCAACCGTATAAAAGAAATAGCGGTTATAAGCCCTATAAAAGTTTCTTGTGTATATTTGTAACAGCCAATATCCCAATTAAGAAATGCAATTAGCACAACGATTGAATTCTGTTACAGAGCCGCAGACGATAAAGATGGCCAAGATGAGCCGCGAATTGAAAGCAAAGGGTATTAACATAGTAGACCTAAGCCTCGGAGAACCCGACTTCAAAACACCTGATCACATTATAGCAGCCGCAGTAAAAGCCATGAATGATGGCTTTACTAAGTATCCGCCGGTGGCAGGCTTTCCTGATCTGCTCGAAGCGATAAGTATAAAGCTGAAAAGGGATAATAACCTCGACTACGCAACCAGCGAAATATTAGTATCTACGGGAGCCAAACAAAGCCTGTACAATGCAGTAATGAGTATTGTAGACCCGGGGGATGAGGTGATCATTCCTACACCTTTCTGGGTTACATATGCATCGCAGGTGCAACTGGCAGGTGGGGTAGTAAAGTACATTAACTGCGGTATAGAAAACGACTTTAAGCTGCTGCCTGAGCAACTGGACCAGGCAATAAGCCCGCATACTAAGTTATTCATGTTCTCCTCGCCTTGCAATCCTACCGGAAGTGTATATTCAAAGGAAGAGCTTGCTGCGCTTGTAAAGGTATTCAGAAGGCATCCCCAGGTACTCATCATCAGCGATGAGATATACGAGTACATCAATTATTCCGGGCACCATGTGAGCATTGCCCAGTTCGATGAAATAAAGGACAGGGTAGTGGTTATCAATGGTATGTCCAAGGCTTATGCTATGACAGGCTGGCGTCTAGGTTATATGGCTGCGCCAAGGGAAATAGTGCAGGCATGTGAAAAGCTGCAGGCACAAAGCACAAGCGGTGCAAACTCTATTACACAGAAAGCATCTGTAGTGGCGTTACTGAGCGATCTGGCGCCTACTTACAAAATGGTAGATGCATTTAAAGAACGTCGTGATTATGTGATAGGTGCGCTAAAAAAGATGCCGGGCGTTAAGTCAAATAATCCGGATGGAGCTTTTTATGCATTCCCTGATATCAGTGCTTTCTTTGGTAAAAAATATGGCGAATATGTGATCCATAATGACCTGGACCTAAGCATGTACCTTCTGAATGAAGCACATGTTGCGACGGTCTGTGGCACCGCATTTGGTGCACCCACATGCATCAGGCTATCGTTTGCCACTTCTATGACCAATCTGATGCAGGCAATGGAGCAGATGGCTGTAGCACTCGCACAACTTATCTAATAACAGTTTGATATACATTCAAAAGCCGCCACTCATCATAAGTGGTGGCTTTAATATTTTTGAGTAGGTTATTTCTTGCCGGGTAATGCTACTGGAAGTGCCGGTGCGGCAGGTGCTGCCGGCATCAGCGGAGTAACCGCAGTTTGTATTTTGGTAGCAATAGGTATCATATCGTCGTAGATCGAATCCAAGTCATCGGGATGGTCTTTATACCATTCCAGGTTTTCTGCAAACTCTTCCGGGGTGAGTTTGTAATGAGCGAGTATATCTTTATAATGGACCGCCAGGGAATCCATATTCTTGCCCCCCTGCTTATGCAAGCTGTCTTTTTGAAAAGTGCTGTATGTTTCCGCCACGTTCACATCCAGCAGTAGTTTTTGCATCAATACAGGCGACAGATGGTTGTTTGGTTCTTTTGGCTTGCAAGAGAAAATAAAGATGCATGCAGATAGAAACAGTGGGAAGGACGGTGTGCGATATGTATTGTGCAATTTCAAGATTATTAGAGCAAGCTTAGATAACTATTTAAGTGCGTTGTATTTTGCTGAATTGGGCATATCCATGCTTGTAAGCCAAGTTATATATTGCGCCCTTTCCTGCTTGGGCGCCTGGCCTACTAATTGCAGCATTTCATTGCCCTTGGCATTAAATAAGAATTGTACGTAAATAGAACCCGGATTTTCTTTGTTTACATTGTACACTTTCCTTATGCCATTGAGTATTGTGTTGCGGGCCTCCACAGGCTTAATGGTCATACTGTCCAGTCCCTCCCGGTGCATAGAGTACCAGAATTTACGGATATCGCTGAAACGGGCATTTAGCAGCTGGTCAGCCAGCCAATACCTGTTACGTGTATTTTCCATTGCTTTCCAGCCATTAATTCCCTTGCCTTCAGGTGCATTGTTCACTATATTCTGCGCTTTTTTCAGCAGGGGGGTGCCGCCTTCCGGTGAAAAGCTGTCATAGTCCAGGGCCAGGATAATGTAGGAATAGTAAGCCAATATGGCCGTAAGATTAGATGTCACCGGATCAGAACCTGATACCTGGTTATCGTCAAATTGCATGGGGCTATACTGTGTGAACTTGAACACGAAGTCCTTATCTACATAGTTCACCAGTGATGTGGCATAAGATGAGTTATAAACCGGACGGGATGCCTGTATACTTATTGTTCCGCTATAGGCGTCTACATCACCTCCTACCTTATTGCCTGTAAGTGTAATGAAAATACTGCAATCCACTTTTTCTGTGGGGCCAAAGTCGTCATTGGTCCATTTATGCTGATTCATGAATTCCGCAATAGCTTTCTGCATGGAATTGAATACCTTATTGTCCACGCCCTGCACTTTATCATGCATAATGGTCACCTTACAGTTGAGCTCCTGTGCCCAACCAGTAAGGCTGCCTGTCATCAGCAGGAAAAGTACAAGATAATATTTAAACAGTTTTTTGAGCATGTCTTAATTCCAGTATTTTATTCACAATTGCTGCCGCCGCTTCTGCCTTAGTTTGTAATGGTAAAACGACAGCCGGGTTATTAGTACTTAGCAAGGTGATCTTATTCGTGTCGTGCCCAAAACCGGCCCCATTATCGCGCAGGGAATTGAGTACAATCATGTCTGCATTTTTCTCATTCAGCTTTTTGGTTGCATGTTCCAGCTCATTAGTTGTTTCCAATGCAAAACCTACTAACGTTTGCCATGGCTGTTTTATTTTGCCCATAGCTGCAAGAATATCGTCAGTCTTGGTAAGGGCAAGGGATAACTCACCCTCTTTTTTCTTTATCTTTTCAGTTGCCTGTTCCTGAGGCCGGTAGTCTGCAACGGCTGCTGCCAATGTGGAAATGTGCGCGTCAGGGAATACAGCCATACTTGCATCATACATTTCGCGGGCACTCTCTACATGTATCGTATTTACGAGTGAATGGTATGTCTGTTCTTTTGATGGGCCAAGCACTAATGTTACCTGCGCGCCCTTTTCAGCAAGCGCTTCAGCAATAGCTATACCCATTTTACCTGAAGAAAAATTGCCTATAAAACGCACCGGATCAATACGTTCGTAAGTAGGGCCGGCCGTTACAAGCGCTTTTTTGCCTTTAAGCGGTTTGTTCTCTTCAGAGAAGAATTGTGATAAATGCCTTAACATATCCTCCGGCTCCGCCATACGGCCTTCGCCTACTAGCCCACTTGCAAGTTCACCATGGGCAACGGGTATGATTTGATTGCGATAGTCTCGCACTTTATTCATGTTCACCCGGGTAGAAGGGTGTAGCCACATATCCTCATCCATTGCCGGCGCTATAAAGACCGGGCAGCGGGCGGAAAGGTAAACTGCGCATACAAGGTTGTCGCAAATCCCATTGGCCAGTTTTGCAAGGGTATTAGCACTGCACGGAGCAACTATCATAGCATCTGCCCAAAGGCCAAGCTCCACATGGTTGTTCCAGGTAGCGCCATCACTTACATTCGCCAGTACCGGGTGCTTTGATACTGTAGCCAGCGACAGCGGGCTTACAAAATGAGCAGCAGCATCTGTAATAAGTACCCTAACCTCCGCACCGGCTTTTATAAGCAGGCGCACAAAGTGCGGTGTTTTGTAAGCGGCAATGCTGCCGGTTACGGCTAATACTATTTTTTTACCCTGTAAAGACATGTAGTTGAAAAGTACATGCAAGTTACACTTTTTGATTGAAAGAGGGGGGGCGAGGTAGGCGTATTCAATCTTAAAATAGTTGTAAAATATTTGTAATGCCGAATAAGGTTGAACGCCCGAAAACAGGCTGTTAACTAAAGATGTCTTCCTTCTCGTAATTGCCTATTTTCTTCTTGCGGAACATGAAGTAATACATGCCCCAGTGAAAAAGCAGTCCTATTCCCCAGAATATCATAGTGCCGATAACTATCCCGATAGTCGCTCTTTCAATGACGCCGGAAATACCCAGGATAAGCGGTGTGAAATTAGCTATCACATAAGTAAGCAGGTGATACTTAAAGCCAGCATAATTCTCGCTCTTGTCTTTTTGATTGATGACCAGTGCGCTGGCGAAAATGATAACTATGTAGAGTACCAGCCACCAAAGAATGACATGTCCTGTTTTGCCAAGGAAGTATTTTGTAGCAACCAAGTAATGCGTCAAGGTCAACACGAATACGATCAGTGAATACAGGATACTAAAACGATTGAAGAATTTCATAAGCTCAGTTTTTAAACATTAGGTCTTTTATTTCGGCATTGTAGAATAGTAGCATGTTCCTGTCAGTGAATTTGTGGAGCAGCTCCAGGCCCAGCCCTGAGAGGAAGTAGTACTTCCTTTCGGGACCACCTTCTCCGGGGCGGTTTTTAAAGTCCACCATATTCAGGTCTTTATACTTTCTCAGTGTGCGGTACAGGCTTTGTTCTTCACAAGTCAGCGTCCCCTTGGTCTTTTCTTCTACAAACAACTTGATCTCATCAACATATTTCTCTCCTTCTTTCAAAGCAAGAAATATCCATAGCGTAAGCTGCCCTTTTTTATAGGTGTCTTCCCACGCGCCTAATAACTCGTCTAAGTACTGCTGTTCGTTTTGTTCTTTTTTGCCCATTACCTTCAAGTACTATTCAACTTGTATAGTACAAAGGTAATACTACTTTTGATATGACAAAATATTTCTTTGAAAAGACAAATGGCCCGGAGAATCCGGACCATTAAAACTATCAATTTTTTAACCTGTTATATTAATCCAGTACCTGGTTTCTCAGGAGGTCTTTAAATTCATCTGCCTTCCTGATCAGCTTTGCTTTGCCATCCGTTACCAGCACTTCAGCGGGTTTAAGGCGGGAGTTGAAGTTGCTGCTCATTTCGAAGCCATATGCGCCTGCATTGTGGAAAACCAGCAGATCACCCTCGCTTACTTCATTTAGCACCCTATCCCATGCGAAGGTATCTGTTTCGCAAATGTTACCCACAACTGTGTAGATGCGTTTTGCACCATCAGGGTTAGAGATGTTGCTGATGCGGTGGTATGACTCGTAGAACATAGGGCGTATCAGGTGATTGAAGCCTGAATTGACGCCGACAAATACAGTAGCAGTTGTCTGTTTTACTATATTGGCTTTTACGATAAAAGAGCCACATTCGCTCACCAGGTACTTGCCCGGCTCAAACCATATTTCCAGTACTTTGTGGTATTCTTCTTCAAATTTCTTAGCTGCCTCTGCAACCCTTCTGCCCAGTGTTTTCACATCTGTTTCCTGGTCGTCTTCCTTGTAGGCCACTTTGAAGCCGCTGCCCAGGTCTATAAAGTCAAGCCCTTCGAATTTCTCGGCTATGCCGAACATGACGTCAAGCCCCTGCAGAAACACTTCAATATCCTTTATCTCGCTGCCGGTGTGCATATGCAGGCCCTGAACATGCAGGCCAGTGGTCTTTACTATGCGCTCTATATGGCGTAGTTGGTGTATGGATATGCCAAACTTGCTATCTATATGTCCGGTAGATATCTTGTAATTACCACCTGCCACTATGTGCGGGTTGATACGGATACATACAGGGTATGTCTTGCCGTATTTATTGCCAAACTGCTCAAGAATAGAGATGCTGTCAATATTGATGCGGACACCGGCGGCTACGCCTTCCTGTATCTCTTTAAAGTCCACACAGTTTGGTGTGAATAATATCTGGTCGGGGGTGAAGCCGGCCATGAGGCCAAGGTTCACTTCGTTGATACTTACGCAATCCAGCAAACCGCCCAGACTGCGGACATACTTTAGAATATTTATATTGGTCAGTGCCTTGCAGGCGTAGAAAAACTTGGTTGGGTGGTCCTTAAAAGCGTCAGTAAGTTTGTTATACTGTTCTGCTATCTTTTCAGCGTGGTATACATATACCGGGGTGCCAAATTCGTTGGCAATGTCAATGAGTTGTTGGTTAGAGATCGGTTCGTACATGGCGCAAAAATAGTTGATTAGTTGAATAATTGAGCAGGGAATAATGGCTTGAATGGCTATTGATGCCATGTTTCTGCGAATTTCATGGCTTGGTGCTTTGGAGAAATCAAAGTTTACTATATCTTTAACCTTTCATAACCACGGACACAACTTTTACTTAAACAACAAATTATGATGCAAAGAAGTATATACATATTCTGTTTAGCCCTCGCAATGATCTCTTTTGTACCCAGCGGCCATGCGCAGAAGGGTAAGAGCGAATTTGCAGTTGGTTATGGATTTTATAGTTTTTACTCTTTCCTGAATGTGAGCCAGCATTACGGTACACAGCATGCTCAATCGTCAGGTACCACTGCATTTACTTACAGGTATTATGTATCAAAGAACGTGACCCTTGGTATGGGTCTCGGTTATGAGAACATCAGCAGCTGGGGTTCTTTCTTTACGTTTGCCCCTGAGGTTACTGTCGCATATCTTGACACCCGCCATACACAACATACACGTGTTAAATTGTATGGTGCATTCGCTTATGGTATATCTGTATTCGGCGATGGTCTGGCAGGCAACTATGGTCACACTGACCAGTCAGGTCCTAAGCCATGGGCTTTCCAGGCTACACCAATAGGTGTGCGTGTGGGCCGCCAGCTGGCATTTTATGCTGAAGCAGGCTTTGGTTATAAAGGCATACTTCATGCAGGTGTTGAGTTGCGCGTACCAAGGAAATGGCAGCCAAGAACACATGAGGACTAGTTTATACTTACTACAATATACAAGGGGCGCTTTACACAAGGCGCCTCTTTCTTTTTAGCCCAGCTTGTCGATAGCCGCGGCCATCTTCCGGTCTCTGTCGGTGATGGTGTTGCCTTTGTCGTGGCTTGTGAGCCATATCTCCAGCTTATTATAGGTGTTTGTCCAGGTGGGGTGGTGGTCTAGCTTTTCGGCTATCAGTGCCACTCTTGTCATGAATGCGAAGGCTGCGCTGAAGTCGGCGAACTTGTAGCTGTTGTACAGTGTGTTGTCTTTTTCTTCCCAGGCCATAGTGGTAGTATTAGTTGATTTGATGATCAGCATATTAGCAGATGTGGTAATTATATGCTGCTAATTGCTTACTAAAGTTAGTACTTCTTTAGGGTAAAAAAGCCACCCGATATTATCGGGTGGCTTTGTATTATTCAGCATTGATGACTTAGCTTATTCAGCTGCGTCGTCTTCTGCTTTCTTCATTTTGTCCTTGATAGCAGCCAGTGCACCGAGGTCGCCAAGTGTTGGCTTCTCAACTTTGCTCTGGATGTTCTTCACGGCTTTCTTGGTTTTTTCTGTTTCAGCAGTTGCCTCTTTTCTTGCGGCTTCTTTTTCTTCAGTTTTCACCTGCTCCCAAACTTTCGAGTGAGATACCATGATACGCTTGTCGTTACGATCGAATTCGATGATAACGAAAGGCAGTGTTTCTTCAGCTTCTACGTTGCTGCCATCTTCCTTGCGGAGGTGACGAGCAGGAGCGTATGCTTCAAGACCGTACTGGAGCTGTACTGTAGCGCCTTTCTCGTCTTTACGTGTTACGCTGCCTTCGTGTACAGAACCGATAGGGAACACTGTTTCAAATGTATTCCACGGATCTTCTTCCAGCTGTTTGTGGCCAAGAGCCAGCTTGCGGTTTTCCTTGTCGATAGACAGGATCACTACATCGATGTTGTCGCCGGTCTTTACAAACTCACTTGGGTGGTTGTAACGCTTTATCCAGCTAAGGTCGCTGATATGGATCATA
>Ga0209023_10006094_pt1 | contig 12865 bp, 11 predicted proteins | sample LakOneMetagenome_FD_187468 | JGI IMG/M metagenome (GOLD analysis project Ga0209023, IMG submission 187468) | Freshwater and sediment microbial communities from Lake Erie, Canada (SPAdes) (version 2) | ecosystem: Environmental > Aquatic > Freshwater > Lentic | place: Lake Erie, Canada... | reverse complement strand
GAAAGAATCAGATAGTCGTTGAGGGTCGGCATCAGCCTTTTCCTCCCGGCTGTTCTTCACGCCGTGCCATGAGGACAGCGCCCACCATGGCCACGAGGATCAGCACCGAGGTAACTTCGAACTGGAACGCATAATCGGTGAACAGCGAGCGGCCGATGGCGGCCACCGAGGTGACGGCCGTGTTGGTGAACGTGCTCTGAGGCGCCGAGCGGGCCAGTGCCCAGGTGAGTTCCGCCAGCAGCGCGACGGCCAGCGCCGCACCGAAGCGCATCGGACCCGGCCGCAGCAGTGGATGCGTCCGCTCGTCCGAGTCGGTGTCTTCATGCGGCGCGTTGAGCAGCATGACCACGAAGAGGAACAGCACCATGATGGCGCCGGCGTAGACGATGATCTGGATGGCGGCGACAAACGGCGCATCGAGCAGGATGTAGAGGCCCGACAGCGCGCCGAAGGACGTAATCAGCAGCAGCACGCTGTACACCGGGTTTCGCTGCGCGATGACGAGCAGCGAGGCGATGACGGCGACCGCTCCGAAGATGTAGAACAGCATGGTCGTCAGAGTCCGAAATACAGCACGGCGGCAGCCGTGGCGATCAGGTTCAGCACCGACACGGGCAGCAGGAACTTCCAGCCGAACGTCATGAGCTGGTCGTAGCGATAGCGCGGCAGCGACCACCGCATCCAGATGTAGAAGAACAGCAGCACGCTGATCTTCGCCAGGAACACCAGCCAGCCAATCGACTCCGGAATGCCCGGGAACCACCAGCCGCCGAGGAACAGGTCGGTCGCCACGGCGGAGACGGTGACCATGTTGATGTATTCGGCCAGGAAGAACATGCCGAAACTCATCGAGCTGTACTCGGTGTGGTACCCCGCCACCAGTTCCTGCTCGGCTTCAGGGAAGTCGAACGGTGCGCGGTTGGTTTCCGCTATGCCGGCCGTGAAGAAGATGAGGAAGCCGACCGGGTTGAAGAACACGAACCAGTGCGCCTGCGGAAGGGTGAACAATCCGAAGACGCTCAATCCGGTTCCCTGCGCATTGACGATGTCGCGCAGTGACATCGAGTTGGCCAGCAGCAGCACCGCGGCCAGCGCCATCCCGTAGGACAGCTCGTAGCTGATCATCTGCGCGGACGACCGCAGACCGCCAAGCAGCGAGTACTTGCTGTTCGAACTCCAGCCCGCCAGCACGATGCCGTAGACGCCCATCGAGGTGATGGCGAAGACCACGAGCACCGCGACGTTGACGTCGGCGACTCCCAGCTGCAGCGGTTCACTCAGCAGACCAAGGAGTGTCGTGCTGCCGCCGAAGGGCACGACCGCAAACGCCGCGAACGCCGCCGTCGCCGCGATGATCGGCGCCAGCGCGAAGAGCAACGGGTCGGCGGCCGCAGGTCGAAGTTCTTCCTTGAAGAGCAGCTTGACGACGTCGGCAATCGGCTGCAGCAGGCCGGCGTAGCCGACGCGGTTCGGGCCGACACGTTGCTGCAGGTAGGCCGCAACCTTGCGCTCCATGTAGACCATGACAGCGGCCGACAGCTGCAGCGCCACCCAGACGACGACGCAGATGCCAATCTGCGCGATGAAGAACGAGTTGTTGCTGATAGCGGAGAACATCTAGTGCGCTCCTACCGGCATGCGCGCCCGCCACTCAGCCGGGTGCGTGCAGCGCCCTTCGCGGACGTGTGCTTCGTACTCGTGGCGGAAGTGCTTGATGGTGGTGAGCACGGGCGTCACCGCGGCGTCGCCAAAGGCGCAAAGCGTCTTGCCGCCGACGTTGGCAGCCACGCTCGACAGCAGGTCGATATCGCGCATCGTCCCCTGGCCACCTTCGATCTTGTGCAGCAGCTTGAACAGCCAGTCGGTGCCTTCGCGGCACGGCGTGCACTTGCCACACGACTCGTGCTTGTAGAAGTGCAACAGGTTCTCGGCCAGCCATACCATGCAGGTGGTGTCGTCCAGCACGATGGCGCCCGCGGAGCCGAGCATCGAGCCGGCCTTCACGACGCCGTCGAAGCTGGCCTGTGCATCGAGCTGGTCGGGCAGCAGAATCGGCACCGATGATCCGCCGGGAATGACGGCCTTCAGCGTGCGGCCGTCGCGCATGCCCTGACAGTACTGCTCGCCGAAGATCAACTCCTTCAGCGTCACGTTCATCGAGGCTTCGTAGACACCCGGTCGCTTCACGTGGCCGCTGATGGAGTACAGCTTGGGACCGCCGTTCTTTTCAGGACCGAGCGCCGCGAACCACTCGGGTCCGTGCTCCACGATGAGCGGCACATTCGCCAGCGTCTCGACGTTGTTCACCGCCGTCGGACAACCGTAGAGGCCGGACACAGCGGGAAAGGGCGGCTTGTTGCGCGGCTGGGCACGCTTGCCTTCGAGCGATTCGAGCAGGGCCGTCTCTTCGCCCGCCTCGTATGCGCCCGCACCGCGGTGCACGTAGACCTCGCAGTCGAAACCCGAGCCGAAGATGTTCTTGCCGAGATATCCCTTCGCGCGCGCTTCGGCAATCTGCTGCTCGAGCACCTGCTGCACGTGGAAGAACTCGCCGCGAATGTAGATGTAGGCCACCTTCGCGCCGATCGCGTAGCAGGCAATCGCACACCCCTCGATGAGGAGGTGCGGGTTGCGCTCCATGATCACGTGATCCTTGAAGGTGCCCGGCTCGCTCTCGTCGGCGTTGCAGGCGATGTAGCGCGGCTTCTCCGACTTCTTGTCGACGAACTGCCACTTCATGCCGGTCGGAAAACCGGCGCCGCCACGGCCGCGCAGGCCCGACGCCTTGACCATCTCGACGATCTGGTCTGGCGTGTGCGCGCTGAGCGCCTTCTTCAGCGACTCGTATCCGCCATGCTGCAGATAGAAGTCGAGCGTGAAGGCGTTCGGCTCACGCACATATTTGGTAATGATGGGATCCATGTGGAACCTACTGAAAACTGGCGACCCGGTGCACTGGTGACGTGGTGAAGGGGGGCGAGCACATCGCCGCCGGCAACCCGCACGTGGCGGATCCCGTCAACTCACCCACGCGTCCAGCTCACGCCTTTTCCTTCACGTGATGACAGCCCGTCAGGGCCGCCTCCCCGTGGGTCCGCAACGCTTCGAGCAGCTTCGGCACGTCCTCGGGCCGCTGCAGCTCCTGCCACGCATCGTTCACCATGATGACCGGGGCGCGGTCGCACGCTCCGAGGCACTCGGCCTCGATCAACGTGAAGGTGCCCGACGCGTCGGTTTCACCTGGTTTGATGTGCAGGTGCTGGCAGATTTCCTCGACCACACGCTCGGCGCCATTGACGGCGCACGACAGCGTCCGGCACACGCTCAGCACGAAGGTGCCGACCGGCTTCTGGTAGAACATCGTGTAGTAGGTCACGACGTCTTCCACGTCCGCCGGCGTCACGCGCAGGATGTCCGCGACGTGCCGCATGGCGTTGCCCGTGATGTAGCCCTGCTGACGCTGCACGAGATAGAGCGCCGGTAGCACCGCCGAGCGGCTGCGCTCAGGCGGATAGCGGCTCACGATCTCGTCGAGCTGGGCGCGATGGTCTGGAGTGAAGACGAAGGCAGGACCCTCATCGGTGAGCGTCCGCGTCGACTTGTGAAAGGTGGCGTCATACGCCATCTTGGGATGAAAACTCACCGGTCTACGTCTCCCATGACGACGTCAATCGAACCGATGACGGCAATGACGTCCGCAATCAACCCGCCGACAATCATCTTCTCGAGGGCCTGACACGCGAGCAGCGACGGTGCCCGCGACTTGATACGCCACGGCCGGTTCGATCCGTCGGAGATGACCGTGAACCCCTGCTCGCCGCGCGGCCCTTCAACCGGCACATACGCTTCGCCGGCCGGCACCGTGAACCCCTGCGAATACACGAGGAAGTGCTGGATGAGCGCTTCCATCTCGGTGTAGACGCGGTCCTTGGGCGGCGGCGTGATGCGCGGGTCGGCCACGGCATACTCGCCGTACGGCTTGATGCGCTTCAGGGCCTGGTTGCAGATGCTGATGCTCTGGCGCATCTCGGCGACGCGCACCAGATAGCGCGAGTAGACATCGCCCGCGCTCTGCACCGGCACGGTGAAGTCGTAGGTCTCGTAGCCGTTGTAGGGGAACGCCTTGCGCACGTCGTAGCTCACGCCCGCGGCCCGCGCGATCGGCCCAACCAGGCTGAAGCGCACGGCGTCCTCCTTCGTGACGACGCCGACGTTCTTCGTGCGCTCGATGTAGATCTCGTTCTTCGTGAGCAGATCCTCGTACTCGGCCATCTTGCCGACGAGCCGATCGAGGAACGTCTTGACCTCGGACAGGTACTCGCGCGGCAGATCTTCACGCAGACCGCCAACCCGCTGGAAGCTCGGGAACAGACGGAAACCGGCGAGGCGCTCGTTCAGGTTGAGCAGCAGTTCGCGCTCGCGGAAGCAGTAGAGCATCACCGACACGGCGCCGACTTCCATGCCGTGCGTGCCGAGCCACACCAGGTGACTGTTGATGCGCTGCAGTTCGGCGATGAGCACGCGAATGTCCTTCACGCGCTGGGGTATCTCGAGGCCGAGCAGCTTCTCCACCGACATGCAGTAGGCGATGCTGTTCGACTGCGCACTGAGGTAGTCCATGCGCTCGACCAGCGGAATCACCTGCTGCCACTTTTTCTGTTCCGCGGTCTTCTCGATGCCGGTATGAAGGAAGCCGATCGTCGGCGCTGCCGATCTGATCGTTTCGCCGTCGAGCGTGAGGACCAGCCGCAACACGCCGTGCGTGCTGGGGTGCTGGGGCCCCATGTTGACGGTCATCGTCTCTGTGCGAAGCTCGGGCATCGTTTCTCTCTACCGCTTGCGTTCCACTGCCGCGTGTTCGCTCTCGGCGATCACCGCGGTCTCGACCAGCTCGCAGACGACGTGCAGCAGCGCCATGTGGACTTCCTGCACCCGCGGCGTCACGTCCGACGGCACGTTCACATGCACATCCGCCAGTTGCCCGGCCCGCCCACCGTCGCGACCGGTCAGCGCAATCGTCCGCAACCCCCGGGCACGTGCGGCCTCGAGCCCCTTCACGACGTTGCGCGACGTCCCGCTCGTGGTGATACCGAGCACGACATCACCCGGTTGCCCGAGCGCCTCGATCTGCCTGGCGAACACCTGCTCGTACCCGTAGTCGTTGGCGACACTCGAGACGAGACAACTGTCTGCGGTCAATGCGATGGCCGCCAGACCGGCGCGTTCGCGCAGGAAGCGGCCGACCAGTTCCGTGGCTGTGTGCTGGGCATCGGCGGCCGATCCACCGTTGCCGAACACCAGCAGCTTTCCACCCTGTCTCAACGACTCGACGATCGCCGCTGCGGCGGCGCGGGTCGTGTCGAGTCCGGTTTCACGCACCCGCTGAAAGAGCGCAATCGCGTCGGCCAGCGACGCGTCTGCTACATCACTCACGTGCGAGCCGGTCCTTCATCAGATTCGCCCTGAACTCCTCGGCGGTCATCTGCAGTGCCGAACCCGACTCCGCCTTCTTGAGAATCTGTACCGGGTAGTCTTTCCGCGCCGGATATCCTTCCCAGTCCTCGGGCATCAGCAGACGCCGCGGATCAGGGTGCCCATCAAACGCGATTCCGAACATGTCCCACACCTCGCGCTCGAGCCAGTTGGCCGCCGGCCACAGCGGCGTCGCCGTGTCGACGTGCGGGTCGACAGCAGGCAGACGCACCTTCAGCCGCACGCGGTGGCAGTGCTCGATGGAGACGAGGATGTAGATCAACTCGAAGCGCGGCTCGCGCGGCCAGTAGTCGGCGGCCGTCATCTCGGACAGCAGCTCGAACTTCAGGTCTGCGCGGTCACGCAGGGTCTGCAGCGTGGTGATGAGGTCGTTCGGCTCGACAAACAGCGTCGTATGCAGGTCGATGCTCGGGACGAACTCGAGCGCGACGCCGGGCAAACTTGCCCGGATGGCCTCTTCTAGATGTGTCGCGTCCATCAGGCGAGCTTCTGTTGCGCGATCTTCCGCTGGAGCTGAACGATGCCGTAGATGAGCGCTTCGGGACGGGGCGGGCACCCGGGCACGTACACGTCAACCGGCACGATCTGGTCGACACCCTGGACGATCGCGTAGTTGTCGAAGACGCCGCCGATGGACGCGCAGGCACCCATCGAGATGACCCACTTGGGTTCCGGCATCTGGTCGTAGATGCGGCGGAGCGCCGGCGCCATCTTGCGCGACAGGCGACCGGCCACAATCATCAGGTCGGCCTGACGCGGGCTGCCGCGGAACACTTCGGCGCCGAAGCGCGCGATGTCGTAGCGGCCGCAGCTCATCGCCATCATCTCGATCGCGCAGCACGCGAGACCGAAGGTGACTGGCCAGATCGCGGAACGGCGTGCCCACTGCACTACCTGCTCGACTGTCGTCGTCAGCACCGGAATGTCCGGAAGCTCTGTCTCGAGGCCCATGAGTTGCCTAATACCTTCCTGGAACTGTCAATTTCCCCAATCCAGCGCGCCCTTGCGCCAGACGTAGATGTAGCCGGTGAGCAGCAGCAGCATGAAGAGCACGACCTGGACAAAACCTGGCCAGCCGAGCTCCCGCAGCGCCATCGCCCACGGGTAGAGAAACGCCACCTCGATGTCGAACAAGAGGAAGATCATCGCCACGAGGTAGAACTTGACCGACATCCGCTCGTGGGCGTCGCCAACCGGGGGCATACCGCACTCGTACGGTGCGAGCTTCTCCGGCGTCGGCTTCTTGGGACCGAGGAGTTTCGAAAGCAAGACCGACGGGACCGCAAAGAGCAGTCCCAGCGCGATCATGAGAACAATGGACAGCCAGCCCTGCATCGGTGGTGGACTTCGTGAAAAGGCCTAAGATTGTGAACGATTTCTCAAGCTAGAACCTTCATGCTATCGCAACGAACCTGAGAACGTCTACAGCACACGCCCGTCAAAGGCGCGCGGCGCCCGCCGGGCGGCTTTTATGGCCACTTCGGCGGTCGCGTGTGCGTTCAGGATCGTTCAGATCTGCATCGCCGCAGTGGTCTCGGTCATCCGCCGATCCACTTCGACAATGGCCTGCTGCAGTTGCGCGCGACGCCCTTCGTGCTGGGTCGCCTCCAACTGTCGCGTCAGTTCGGTGCGCGCCAAACGCAGCGACTCGAACGCGCGGACCTTCTCGGGGTCTCGCTGGTCTTTCCTCTTTGCCTGCTGCCGGTCGCGCTCGAGCTCTTCCATCCGCTCTTGAATACGCGCGTCCGCGTCGATGAGTCCCTCACCCGCGTCACCCATGAATGCTCCGTCCAACTGAAAAAGGGCCGAATGGCCATTATAAGATGCGCACGTGAGCGCTCGAGCGAATTCGGATCCGCTGGCGCCCTTTCATCCGGCCGTCCGCGACTGGTTCCAGGCATCCTTCGATGGACCAACAGCCCCGCAAACCCGAGGCTGGCCGGTCATCGCACGCGGGGAATCAACGCTGATTCTGGCGCCAACCGGCAGCGGCAAGACGCTGACCGCCTTTCTCTGGTGCCTCGATCGCCTGATGTTTTCGCCCGCACCGTCAAAATCCCGACGGTGCCGCGTGCTCTATATTTCTCCGCTGAAGGCCCTGGCTGTCGACGTCGAGCGCAACCTCCGCGCGCCGCTGGCCGGTATCGCGCGCGTCGCCGCTGAGCGCGGCGAAGAGTTCCGCGCCCCGTCCATCGCCATTCGCACCGGCGATACACCAGCCCAGGACCGGGCCCGTTTTCAGCGCGATCCGGCCGACATCCTGATCACGACGCCCGAATCGCTGTATCTGCTGCTGACGTCGAACGCCCGCGACACGCTTCGAGGCATCGACACCGTCATCATCGACGAGATTCACGCGCTCGTCCCCACCAAGCGCGGCGCCCACCTGGCCCTGTCGCTCGAGCGCCTGACCGTTCGCTGCGACGCGCCTCCGCAGCGCATCGGCCTCTCGGCGACGCAGCGCCCCCTCGATGAAGTCGCGCGCTTTCTCGGTGGTGCAACCGTCAGTCCACGCGACGCGTCCGAACGCGATACGCCACGCGCAAAAGACAAGACGCGACCGCGCTCGCGTGCGACACGTGCAGCCACCCTGCAGGCCGCGACGAAGACGCGGACGGCGCACGCCGACGAATCGATGGACACTGCCGTTGCCGGCGACGAGTTCCAGGCTACGTCGTCCACGCTGCGCTACCGCCCTATCACGATCGTCGATGCGGGGAAGCGAAAGCAGCTGAAGCTGCGGATCGAAGTGCCCGTCGAGGACATGGCGAAGCTCGCCACGCCCGCGCGCACGACGGAACCAGCCATGTCGGTGCTCGAAGCCACCGGCCTTCGTCCGAGCACGGCCTCTCACGTCGCCGCATCCTCCGTGGCGCTCGAAGACGACGTGCCGAGTGGGCCAGCGTCGGCGACGCCCGCACGTCCCTCGATCTGGTCGGCCATTCATCCTCGCCTGCTGGAACTGATCCGCGCTCATCAATCCACGCTGATCTTCGTGAACAGCCGGCGTCTTGCGGAACGTCTCGCGGGCGCGCTGAACGAGATGGCCGGCGAAGTGCTCGTGCGCTCACATCACGGCTCCATTGCACGTGAACAGCGGATGGAGATTGAAGATCGCCTGAAGGCGGGGACCCTGCGAGCGCTGGTCGCCACGTCGTCGCTCGAGCTCGGCATCGACATGGGCGCGATCGATCTCGTCATCCAGATCGAAGCGCCGCCCTCGGTCGCCAGCGGACTCCAGCGCATCGGCCGCGGCGGACACCAGATCAACGCCGTCAGCGAAGGCGTCATCTTCCCGAAGTTCCGCGGCGACCTCGTCGCGTGCGCGGCTGTCGCGCGCGCCATGCACGAGGGCGCGGTCGAAGCCACGCGGTATCCACGGAACCCGCTCGACGTGGTCGCCCAGCAGATCGTGGCGATGACCGCGGTGGACACGTGGAACGTCGATGAGCTGTTCGACACGATCCGCGGCGCGGCGCCGTGCGCAGAGCTGAGTCGCGGCGTTTTCGACGGTGTGCTCGACATGCTGTCGGGCCGCTATCCATCCGACGAGTTCGCAGAGCTGCGACCTCGCGTCACGTGGGACCGCGTCGCAGGTACGGTCGTCGCGCGTGAGGGCGCCAAGCGCGTCGCGATCGCAAACGGCGGCACCATTCCCGATCGCGGCTTGTACGGCGTGTTCCTCATTGGTGCCGGCCCGGGCGCGGCTCGCGTCGGCGAGCTCGATGAGGAGATGGTCTTCGAGACGCACGTCGGTGAAACCTTCGTGCTCGGTGCTTCGACGTGGCGCGTCGAAGAGATCACGCACGACCGTGTGCTGGTGTCTCCGGCCCCGGGTGAACCGGGCAAGATGCCGTTCTGGAAAGGCGACCGGCCCGGCCGGCCGCTCGAACTGGGACTGGCCATCGGTCATCTGATGCACGACCTGATGCACATGCCGGCGCCCGCCGCCCTCGAGCGCCTGACGCGTGAACACGATCTCGACACGCTGGCCGCCGACAACCTGCTGCAGTACCTGCGCGATCAGAAACAGGCTGCGGGCGCGCTGCCGGATGCATCCACCATCGTCATCGAACGCGTGCGGGACGAACTCGGCGACTGGCGCGTGTGCGTCCTCTCACCGCGCGGCGGACGCGTGCATGCGCCGTGGGCGATGGCGGCGGCGGCGCGCATCCGCGAAGAGACTGGCATCGACGTGGAAACGCTCTGGGGAGACGACGGCTTCGTCGTCCGTTTTCCGGACGTCGACACACCGCCCGATCCCGCGCTGCTGCTCCCCGGACCAGACGAAGTGCAGGCGCTCGTCGTCGGACAACTCGGCTCCACCGCGCTCTTCGCCGCGAAGTTCCGCGAGAACGCCGGACGTTCGCTGCTGTTGCCGAAGCGACGCCCCGGCATGCGGGCTCCACTCTGGCAACAGCGGAAACGCGCGTCGGATCTGCTGGCTGTCGCATCGCGCTTCGGCTCGTTTCCGGTGCTGCTCGAAACCTATCGCGAGTGTCTTCGCGACTACTTCGACATGCCGGCGCTCGTGCAGACCTTGAGCGACGTGCAGCGCCGGAAGATCCGCATCGCCACGGTGGACTCCGACGAGCCCTCTCCGTTTGCGGCCTCGCTGCTCTTCAGCTACGTCGCCAGCTTCCTCTACGACGGAGATGCGCCGCTCGCGGAACGCCGCGCGCAGGCGCTGGCGGTCGACCAGGCGCAACTGCGCGAGTTGATGGGGGATGCCGAGCTCCGCGAGTTGCTGGACGCCGACGCCGTGAGCGCCGTCGCCGATCAGTTGCAGCGCCTCGAGCCGAAGTTCCACGCGCGCACCGTGGACGCTGTTCACGACATGCTGCTCGGCCTCGGCGATCTCACGCAGAGCGAGATCGGGGCGCGTGCCGCCACCGCGGACGCTCGCGAGGCAGCCGACGTGCTCGTTCGTGCGCGACGCGCCGTCATCGTCCGCGTGGCTGGCGAGTCGCGGTACATCGCCGTCGAGGACGCAGCGCGCTTCCGCGATGCGCTTGGGGCTCCGCTTCCGCAGGGGCTTCCAGAGTCGCTGCTCGCACCCGTGCGGGATCCCATCGGCGATCTCGCCCTGCGATACGCTCGCACGCATGCGCCGTTCACAGCCGCAGACTTCGCCGCCCGATACGGCTTGAGTCCGGATGCTGCGGAGCGACAGCTGGTTCGCCTCACGAGTGAGAACCGTCTGCTCGAAGGCGAGTTCAACCCTGGCGGTACACGCCGCGAGTGGACCGACGCCAACGTCCTGCGCATGATCCGGCGCCGGTCGCTCGCGAAGCTGCGAAGAGAGGTGGAACCCGTCGACCAGGCCGCGCTTGGACGTTTCGTCGGCGTGTGGCAAGGGCTGACGAAGAGACGGCGAGGTGCTGACGCACTGCTCGACGTCATCGAGCAGCTGCAGGGCGCGCCGCTTCCGGCGTCGATTCTCGAAACAGAAATCCTGGCAGGTCGCCTCGAGCCGTACGAACCATCCGATCTCGATGCGGTGATTGCGGCTGGCGAAGTGGTGTGGGTTGGTATCGAGTCGCTGGGCGACCGTGATGGGCGCGTGTCGTTGTTTCTGACCGATCAATTGCCGCGGCTGCTGCCGAGGCACCGCGAGCTCGCACGCACGGCCTCGACGGCCACGTCGCGGTCGAAGGTGTCCGCCGCAGCAGACGATGCAGTGAGGGATGCGCCGCTGCCTGAGCGTGAACAGCAGGTGCTCGACTACCTCGCGACGCACGGCGCGTCGTTCTTCGCTGCGGTTCACGATGCCGTGGGCGGAGGTTATCCCGCTGACACCGTGAGCGCGCTGTGGAATCTGGCGTGGCAGGGCCGCGTCACCAATGACACGGCACACGTGCTTCGTGCTTTCACCCACGTGCGCGCCGCCTCACGCAAGCGTCACTCGAGAGAGCAGGTGATCTTTCGCTCACGTCGCCAGATTCCTGCGGCGGCTGAAGGTCGGTGGTCTCTCGTGCCGTCGGCCGACGATGAGAGCGAACGTCCGGGAAAGGGCACGATCGCAGCGCGAAAGAAGTCGCAGCGCGACACGACCACGTGGGCGGCTGCAACCGCGCAGCAACTGCTCAACCGGTACGGCGTGCTCACGCGCGAGTCGGTCGCGGCGGAGTCGGTGCCCGGTGGCTACGGTGTGATCTACACAGTGCTCAAGGCGATGGAGGAAAGCGGCCGCATCCGCCGCGGATACTTCGTGGCGGGACTTGGTGCGACACAGTTCGCGCTGCCAGGCGCACTCGATGTGCTGCGCGCCTATCGCGACGCTGCCGACGAACCGGTCGTCGTCTCGCTGGCCGCCACCGACCCTGCCAACCCGTACGGCGCGACGCTCAAGTGGCCCGGGAACGCAGCTGCATCCCGCTCTGGCAGCGCATCGTCGTCTGGCGACACGTCGCAGGATGCGAGCGCGACCTCCGCTGGATCAGCGCGACGGTCGTCCGCGAGCGCCCGCCGTGCGTCGAGCGCTGAGCGAGCCTCTGGGATTGTCGCCAGCCACGCACCGCGCGACGCCGCCACCTTTGGCCGCGGCCCAACGCGTACGGTCGGCGCCACGGTGATTCTCGTCGACGGCGCACTGGCCGCGTATCTGGCCCGCGGCGATCGTCAGCTGTTGACGTGGGTGCCCGAGGCTGAACCGACGAAGTCTCGCGTCGCCCGAGCGATCGCACAGGTACTCATCGAACGCGCAAAGAGCGGCGGCGAGACACCACGCGGCATGCTGCTCGAGATGATCGACGGGATGCCCGCGCACATGCATCCGCTGGTGCCGTATTTCGTCGACGCCGGCTTTGCGACAGGTGCGATGGGACTGCAGGGCATCGTGCGTGGACGAGGCTAGCGTGCTGAAGCTGCCGTTCGTGCGGACCGCGTCCCACATCGCTCGATTCCATGCCTGAAGGCGACACGCTCTTTCGCGCCGCGCGCACGCTGCAGCGCGCGCTTGCGGGTCGGCGCGTCGAGCGGTTCGAGTCGGTCTACCCCACTCTGACGCGCGTCGACACCGACGCTCCCCTTGCGGGACGCACAGTCACCGATGTGTCCGCACGCGGCAAGCACCTGCTCATGACGTTCAGCGGCGACCTCGTGCTGCACACGCACATGCGCATGAACGGCAGCTGGCACATCTACCGTCCAGGCGAGCGCTGGCGGGCGCCGGCACGCGACCTTCGCATCCGCATCGACACCGACAAGTACATCGCGCTGGCGTTCAACGTTCCGGTCGCCGAGTTTCTCACCGCAGACGCGCTGGCTCGACACGAACAGTTGCAGGCACTGGGACCGGATCTCACCGATCCGCAGTTCGATCGTCTCGAGGTTCGGCGACGTATGGCGACGCGTACCGCCGACCCGATTC
>Ga0209023_10006093_pt1 | contig 12866 bp, 11 predicted proteins | sample LakOneMetagenome_FD_187468 | JGI IMG/M metagenome (GOLD analysis project Ga0209023, IMG submission 187468) | Freshwater and sediment microbial communities from Lake Erie, Canada (SPAdes) (version 2) | ecosystem: Environmental > Aquatic > Freshwater > Lentic | place: Lake Erie, Canada... | reverse complement strand
GACAGGCGGCGGGGGTCCAAAGAGTGTCGGGAGCGATGAGGAGTCGGTTGGGGATTGTGCGGCTGCGATCGCTGGGAGGATCAAAGACGCGAAGAACCAGAGCGCGGCGGTTCCCGTTCGCCGCACTGATAACGCCGTGAACATGTGCGCCGATATTTTACGGTCTTATTCGCGAATCCGAACGGATTCGCCACGTTTGACCGACGCGCGCGACTCGCGTGCTTCGTGTTGATGACTTCTTAAGGTCAGCACTGCGGTGCGAGAGTGTCGTACGCGTTCCTGAGACCGCGGGCAGCGCGATCAGGAATGACTTGCGCACTAGCGCGGACGAATGAGCGGCGGCGTGGTCTTCGGCGGACGACGAGGCGCAGCCAGGCGTTCGTAGGCGAACGCCACTTTGAGCAGCGCCGGCTCGCTCCAGGGCTGACCGAGCAGTTCCATGCCGACAGGTAAACCGTCGGTCGTAAATCCTGCGGGCATACTCATCGCGGGCATGCCGGTCGTTGCACTCAACTGGCAATTGGAGCCGTTCTGCGGCTGACCGATGAGCGCCGGCTTCCGTCGCAGGGTTGGATACACGAACGCGGTGATGCCGTTTGTCGTCATCACGTCCAGCACCTGCTGTCGTGCGGCTTCGCGTTTCGCGAGCACCGCACGATACGAGTCGGTCTGACGAGTGGTGACCTCGTTTGCGCGTCGAAGCACCGACTCAACGGCGGGATGAAACTTTCCGCTCGTCAAGATGTCGTTCAACGAGTGCACGGGAGGGGACGGGAATTTCGCGAGGTAGTCCGACAGGTCGAAGGCGAACTCCGCGTTGATGACGCTCGTGTTCTGCAGCAGATCATCGAGCCCCGGAAACGGCACCTCGACGACGCCTGCCCCGAGTGATTTGATGTTCTCGAGCGCCTCGCGAACAATCCCCGCTACCTCGGCATCCTCGGGGGCTGTGCCAAACAGCGGTGTGAGCACACCGATGGTGATGTCGCCGAGCCCCGCGTCTCCGACCGACCCGTTGTAGCTGCGAGGGATGTGATTCTGACTGTCGCGCGTGATGGGGTCAGCCTGGTCGGGACCCACCGTGTGATCGAGCATCAGGATCAGATCGCCAACCGTACGCGTGAGGGGTCCGCCAATATCCTGGGTGTGCGACAGCGGCACGATGCCGTCACGACTCGACAGCCCCATCGTGCCTCGCAACCCCCAGAGACTGTTCTCGGAAGAGGGATTGCGAATGGAGCCGCACGTGTCGCTGCCCATGCCCGCCGCGGCGAAGCTCGCGGTCACCGCGGCAGCGGTGCCGCCGCTCGACCCGCCTGGATTGCGTGAAGGGTCATACGGGTTGCGCGTCTGGCCGCCGACCGAGCTGATCGTGGTGATGCCGTACGCGAGTTCGTGCAGGTTGGTCTTGCCGATGATGACCGCGCCCGCATCGCGCAGCTTCTTCACCATGAACGCATCACGGCCGGTTTCGAAGCCTTTCAAGGCAAGCGACCCAGCCGTCGTCGGCATGTCGGCGGTGGCGTAGTTATCTTTCACGACGATCGGAATGCCGTGCAGCGGACCTCGCACGCGGCCTGCGCGTCGCTCGGCGTCGAGCGCATCAGCCTCGTCGAGGGCATGCGGATTGAGCGCAATCAGTGCGTTGAGTTTCGGTCCATCCTGGTCATACGCATGAATTCGAGCGAGGTATTTCTCGACGAGGTCGTGCGACGTGACGGTGCCAATCCGCTGCGCCGCGAGCAGGTCGACGATGCTCTTCTCGGTGACGTCGAAGCTCGATGCGGGGGCAGCAGGCGGAAGCGGGCCGATGAGCCCAACCTGCGGCGCCTGGGCACCAAGTCGCAACGTGGCGAGGGCAATCGCGCCAGCGAGACTCACGACCAGCGCGCGCAGCATTCGCACGGCTTACTGCGACGCCTTCTTGCCGGGATCGGTGTGCAGCACGCGCGTCTTGAAGCGCCAGCCTTGCGGCGTCTTCACCAGGCTGTCTTCGTACACAGCGCTCATGTTGGGCACGGGCGGCCGGACTCCGATATCGAGCAGCAACAGATAGACCGATCCGGACACGCCTTCGTCAGTCGGCGTGATCACGAGGTTCGAGTTCCAGTGCCGACGTTCGGCGCCGCTGCGCTTGTCTCGCCAGTCGTGCACGAATTGCACGAGCGCGTCATGCCCGCGTGAACTGTTGTTGAAGACACCGTCTGGCGTGAAGGTGTTTGCCCACCCTTCCGCATCCCCAGCGTCGATCGTCATCACATAGCGCGCGTAGAGTTGCTGAATCTCGATGTAGTCCTGCGTGGTGAGCACGGTCTTCGCAGCAGACAGTCGCGGCACCGCGAATCCGCCGCATACGAGCGCAAGCACGACGATCAGGGTTCCAAGTCCCGTTCGAGTACGCATGGCGGTCTCCTCCGTGGCAGGTCTGCGAACAATCCGGGTCGAGAAGTGTGGGGACAGAGAACGACGCTGGCGGCACGCGCGGCGACCCCGCGCGTGCCTCAGCGGACACTACTTGGCGGCTTTCAGCTCTGCGTAGACCTGACCGAGGAAGCGGTCCCCGGTCGTGCCCACTTCCTTGACGCGCGCATCGAGGTCGGCGAGCGGCTTGGCCGCAATCACTTCCTCCTGCGTCTTGCCCTGCGCAATCAGCGCGGCGACGCGTGTCTGGATGGTGTTGATCAGGTCAACGGTCGCGGCCACCGCCGTCTTGTCAACGACAGGGCCATGACCCGGCACGATCTTCGTCGACGGCTTGGCGAGCGCAATCACCTGGTTCATGCCGGCGACCATGCCCTTCAGGCTTCCACCATTCGTCCGGTCGATGTTCGGGTACTGAATGGAGCGATAGAAATCGCCGACCATCAGGATGTCGTCTTTCGGGAAATAGACCATCGTGTCGCCGTCGGTGTGGGCATTGAGCACCGGAATCAGCTGGATGTCTTCGCCGTTCATGTGGACCGTCGTCTGGCCCTTGTAGGTGATGACAGGCAGGCCGGCAGCCGGCGTCGGATTGTTGCCCGACGCGAGATGCGCCCGCAGTTCGTCGCGCGACAGGATGATCGCACCCAGCTTGGCCATGCTCAGGTCGCCGCTGGTGTGATCAGGATGATGGTGCGTGTTCACGAGAAACTTGATCTGACCGCCACTTGACGCCGTCTTGATGGCCGCCACCAGCTTGTCGTTCACCTGCGCGTACTGCGCATCGACCAGGAACACGCCCTCGGGCCCGGTCAGAATGCCGGCATTGCCGACCAGCGCCGGGCCGACCGCCTCGAAGCGGAAGAAGTTGGGGGCCAGCTGAGAGGTCTGAATCTCGACCTTGCTGTAATCGGGCGGGGTCGGCGCCTGGGCTCGAGCCACACCGGCCGACACACTGGCCGCCAGCACGACGGCTGGTACGAGCACGCGAATAGAACGAACATGCAACATCGAACACTCCTTCGGTTCACCGCACGAGCCAGGAACCCGCTGCGGTACTGACGTGACGCGGATTCTACCGCGGATGCGCGCGCTGTCCCGAGAAAGGCACGTGCAGTGTCAAGGCTGTTGGCCCCGGCACAGCAGTGTCCCAGAGTGATGCTCGCGGCCTCATCGAGCCCGGGCATCAACTCCCTGCTTTTGACCGTGCACGTGCTGTCGCTCGCGCCAGAATAGAGCATGCTTCGCGTCTGTCTACTGGCGGCGCTCGTCTTCGTAACCGACGCTGCGTCCGCGCAGTCGCTCGGTGTGCTGCACCTCTCCGTGCAGTTGCCCGACTCCGGGCAACGCCTGGCGCCGGTGCCGCGGTACGCGCTCCTCATCAGCGACAACCCGCCAACGGCCTCGCCCCGCAGAATCATTACCGGTGCCGACGGTACCGCCGTCGTGCGTCTTCCGCAGGGGAATTACACCGTCGAGTCCGACAGCACGATCGCCCTTGGCGGGAGCACCTACGAGTGGACGCTCACGATCGACATCACAGCCGCGACCGACGCGACACTGAGCCTGACACCCGCCAATGCCTCAGTGACCACGATGGCCGACACGGCGGACGCCGCCAACGGTACCGACCCGAAGCTGTATGCACTCCGCTGGCGGTCGGCGGTGGTGGGCGTGTGGTCGCCCACGGCGCGCGTCACAGGCTTTCTTGCAGATGCCGCCGGTCTCATCGTCACGAACCAACGTGGGGTGTCGTCGGCGCAAACAGTGGAGGTCCAACTATCCAGCAGTCGGAAGGTGAGCGGCCGGGTCATTGCGGCTGACGCCAAGGCCGATGTGGCGGTCATCCAGATCAATCCGCAGGTGTTGTCTGGTATCGCGGCCGTTCCGATGAGTTGCGGCGCACCCGCGCATCCCCCGCTTGCGGAGGAGACCGACATCGTGACGCTCGCGATGCCGCTGAACAACGTCGTGACAGTCATTCCCGGCTCCATCAAGACGGTGGGTCAGCCCGATCTCGTGACCGACTTCATCCTCGATTATGGAGGCGCGGGAGGACCGGCGTTTGCCGTCGATGGACAGTTCGCCGGCGTGACGTCCACCATCGCTGTCGATAACGGACGGACGAGCGGTCATGTCTCGCTGTCGACCGCCAACGCCGCGTGTCGAGTGCTCTCGTCCGCTGTTCCGCTACGCACGGGCGTGCCCGCGTTGACGCCGCTGCCCATCGAACCGTCCACAACCTTTCCGGTCAGTGCGCTCGACGACGCCATGCGCACCCGGGCGGGTGGTCTCAGCGCGTATCGGATGACGACGGCCGATTTCGACATCGCGTTCATGACACCGATTCAGGTGCACGCCGGCCAGGAGCGTGCGCTTCGTCTTTCAGACAGCGCCGTCCGCTCCGGTTCGTCCGCCGGAGACAGGTTGGTCAACCCCGAAGACAACTTCGCGAACTGGGCACCGTACGTCGCAGGACTTCCGTCGGTCTTATTGATTCGTGCAACCCCTCGCCTGGCCGAGGGCTTCCTGACGACGCTGGCTCGCGGAGCGGCAATGACACAAGGTGTGGCCCTGCCAGCCATGAAACGCCCGAAGGCCGGTTTCGAGCGCATGACGCTCACGTGCGGTGCGACCACGGTAGTGCCGGTGCATGCATTGACAATCGAGCAGCACCTCTCTGAGACCGCCGTCGTCGACGAAGGATTGTACGCGTTCGATCCATCCGCACTTGGTCCGCAGTGCGGCTCGATCATCCTGGAGATCTTCTCGCAGAAGGAGCCTGCGAAGGGCGAGACCAGAACCATCGACCCGAAGGTCGTCGAGCAGTTCTGGCGCGACTTCGAACCGTACCGCTCGCGTCCCTGACGCGCGGTTTCGGTCTGCGCGCTGCGCGGACTCAGTCGAGGTGTCCGCGTTCAGAGTCGCCCATGTCGATGCCGCGCGTCGGGAAATACTCGCGCCACCGCTCGGTCACCTTCCTCGCTATGTCGGGACGGCAGCTGAGTTCTTTCGGGTACCACGGCTTCATTCGCGCGTCGATCAGGATCGGTCCGGTATAGGACAGATGATTGCGCACGATGCGCGTACCGGCCGCATGGATGTCGGCCGCTGGCTCGAACCTGGTGAAGGTGGTCCACAGGAAGTTCATCGGACTCTTCGCCGCTCGCGCCGCATCATCGGTGAGCACCACGAGCTGCCAGCCCGCGAACGCCGGATGGGCGGCGAGACGTGAGGCGATGTTCGGGTCGTCCTGATACGACGGCGCCTTGACCACGAGGCACCCGCCGCAAAACACACGCACGTCGTCGACGCCGTGCGGCAGTTCGGTGGCGCTGAAGCTTCTGGACAGATCGCGAACCGGCGCGCCCAGCCCGAGCCAGACCCCCTTCGATCCCTTGTTCACCTCAGGCCCGCTGTAGTCCAGCGTGTCCATCGACAGGTTCGAGAAGACGTAGAGATCGGTTTCCGGGTTGGTGCGCGCGAGCACGTGCTCGAGCGTGGCGCGGAAGTCCTTCAGGTCCACATGCGAGTCGGTGACCAGCAGGAATTTCGTCAACGAGAGCTGTCCCTCACCAAGGATACGGAACGCGCTCGCCATGGCTTCGCGCGTGTAGCGCTGTTTGACGACGGCGCCAGCCAGTGAGTGATAGCCGGTCTCACCGTATGACCACAGCTGCTGCACCGCCGGCATCACGACCGGGAACAGCGGCGAGAGCAGTTCCTGCAGCAGGTCGCCGATGAAGAAATCCTCCTGCCGCGGCTTGCCGACGACAGTCGCAGGGAACATCGCGTCGCGACGTCGGGCGATCTGCTTCACGTTGAACACGGGATAGTCGTGCTGCAGCGAGTAGTACCCGTAGTGATCGCCGAAGGGACCTTCCGGTCGCCTGACGTGGGGCGGCACTTCACCGATGAGCGCGAACTCCGCGTTCGACACCAGCGGATGCGCCCAGGGTCCTTCGGTCAACTTCAGGCGCTCGCCTTGAATGAGGGACGCCAGCATGAGTTCCGAGACGTTCTCGGGAAGCGGCGCAATCGCCGAGAGAATCAGCGCCGGCGGTCCACCGAGAAACACCGTAACGGGCAACGCCTCGTTTCGCGCCTCGGCAATCTGGTAGTGGAAGCCACCGCCCTTGCCAATCTGCCAGTGGATGCCCGTGGTGCGGGCATCGTGCACGTGCATGCGGTACATGCCGAGGTTGTGTCCGCGGCCGTCGGGATGCTGCGTGTAGACCAGCGGCAGGGTGACGAAGGGTCCCCCGTCTTCGGGCCAGGTCGTCATGGCCGGCAGCCGATCGAGTCGCACGTCGCGCGAGACCACTTCGGTGACGGCTCCCCCGCGACCGCGTTTCAGTCCCACCTTGAGCAGCTCGAGGCCGACATCGCGGGCGCCCCACAGCTTGGCCGGAGTCGGCGGCAGAATGGTCTCGACAAGCTGAACGAGGCGTCGAATGAGTCGCAGCGGACGCTCGCCGAATGCCAGTTCCGCACGACCAGGTGTCCCAAACAGATTGGTTACCAGCGGGAAGTCTGCGCCGACGATGTTGCGAAAAATGAGTGCCGGCCCACCAGCCGCAATGACCCGACGATGGATTTCAGCGGCCTCGAGGACGGGGTCCACAGGCGCGTCGATGTAGACGACGTCGTTGTTGCTCTGGAGCTGGGCGAGGAAGGTACGAAGATCGGGGAACGACACGAACCGAGATTGTACTTCGCGCTACGGAACACCCGGGAGTTTCAGGAGGACGACGTCCACGGAGATGGATGCCGTGCCGACCTGCATGGGCTGATCAGCGGGAAGATAGCCTTCGGCGACGGCCCTGAAGCGATATTGGCCGGCCGGCACATCCGCAAAAGTGAAGCGACCGTCAGCATCGGTCACCGTCTCGCGCGCACTCGAACCGGTGAGCGTAATGGACGCCCCTTTCAGCGGACCTTGATCGCTGCCGCTCACCGTGCCGCTGACAACCGTTCCCGCGGCTGCGCCGACCCGCGCCGCGGTCACCGCCAGGCAAGCAACAACAGCACACGCCAGCATTGCGGCGAGCCATCGGGAAGGCACGCGGTTCATCGCTTCAGCGTTCGTCGCGGGCCCTGAAAACCTTCGGCGAACGAGGCCAGCGCGGCGCGAGACTTGGGAGTCCACGCACCGCCAAGCGCGCCGAAATCGCTCCGGACGGCCCCCCACGCGGATGCATCGCTTTCGGACAGGAACTGGTCGAGTTCCTTGCGAACGGCAGCGCGTTCCTTGGCGTTGGCGTCCTTCAGGAACGCGTCTCGCGCACCTTCAGGCGTCTTGTGGTCCAGCACGAAATCCTCGTGGAGGTAGCCCGCGAGAAACTGCGAGAGTGCCGGATAGTTCTCTGGTGTTGCCGCTCTCTTCTTCGCCGCACTCATCGTCTCGTCTCCGGATACGACGTCAGCACAATCCACTGCCGCTCGCGTTCGAGCCACTTCAATACGACGAGCGCCCGCTCGCACGGACGCGATGTGCGCTCGCCGCGAAACAGCGACCGGCCGATCGGCGTGCCGTCGCGCTGCACGTAGTTCAGCACCAGATTCGGACGGCTTCCCCGACGTGACGCCCAACTGTCGATGCGCTCGCGCGACTGTCCGAGCGCCAGGGCAACAGTGCGCCGTGCGGCGGTCACGTCCGTGTAGGTAGACGCCGCGGAGATATTGGGCTCGCGACGAAGGCGTTCGGCCAGGTCCTGATCGGTCCGGCCAACGTGACGCGCCAACGTGTGGCCACCGAGCGCCTCGTCGTGCTGCAGGTCGTACAGGGACACATCAGCGGGTACCGCCGGCGCGCGGCGCAGCGCCTGCGCTGATGGAAACGCAGCGAGGCTCGTCAACACCACGGCACAAAGCGCCAGGTGCATCAGACGCCCCGACATCGAGCGAAAAGAGCGCGGGCTCTTGTGTGCGGGAGAATTCACGACAGGCAGCATACCAAACCAGCGCGCAGGAGTTGAGATCGGGGCCCGCGGCCACTGACGCACGCGATGGACGACGCGGCATGAACGGTGGGCGTCACACCATCAGCGGCGTTCTTCGCTGTCCACTACCCGGTAGCTGCCGCTGACGCGTGTACCGTACCATTGTGACCACCATGCGTGCGCCAGCCCCGTTCGACGCTGTCCTCATCGTGTCGTTTGGTGGACCGCAGGGTCCTGACGACATCCGTCCGTTTCTGGCAAACGTCCTCCGCGGCCGGCGTATCCCGCCGGAGCGGCTCGACGAGGTCGTGCATCACTACGAGATCTTCGGTGGTGTGTCGCCGCTCACTGCGGTGACCATGCATCACGCTGAGGGCCTGCGAACGCGCTTGTCCGCAGCAGGGGTCAACATTCCGGTGTTTGTGGGCATGCGCAACTGGCATCCGCTCCTGCCAGACACAATGCAGGAGATGGCGAAGGCGGGCGTTCGACGCGCCATCGGATTCATCAGCGCGGCGCACCGCTCGTACTCGAGCTGCACCCAGTACCGCCAGAACGTCGTGGACGCACGTCACGAGTTGCTGACGCACGGACTTCAGGATATCGACGTCACCTACGTCGAAGACTGGCATCAACACGACGGCTTCATCGACACCAATGCGCGACACGTGCAGGACGCTCTCGACACGCTTCCTGACGACCTCCGCACGAAAGCCCGTGTCGTCTTCACCGCGCACAGCATCCCCGAGTCGATGACCGGAGTGGCGCGCTATCAGCTTCAGTTGCAGCATTCGGCGCGGCTCGTCGCAGAACGGCTGGGGCGAACCGATTGGTCGCTGGTGTATCAGAGCCGTAGTGGACGCCCCGAAGACCCGTGGCTCGGCCCGGATGTCTGCAGCTACCTGGAAGCGGAACACGCCCGCGGGCTCGAAGCCGTAGTGCTCTGCCCAATCGGCTTCGTGTGCGATCACATCGAAGTGCTGTACGACCTCGATCGTGAAGCGGCGGACGTCTGCTCGCGCATCGGCCTGCCGATGGTCCGCGCCGAGGCCGTGAACGACGACCCTGCCTTCCTCGATCTCATCGGCGATGTCGTGTTGCGCACCTGGCGGCGCTACGAACACGGCGTGCCGCTGCCGCTTGCGCCGCGGGCACCCGAGCGCCACGAAGGTCCGCCGCCTTCGCGCACGCGTCCGGGCGGACGGTGACATTGCAGACTAGAGATTTCAGATTGAAGATTTCAGATTGAAGATGGCGATTGGCGATTGGCGATTTGCGATTTGCGATTTGCGATTTGAAAGATCCAACCCGCGATTGACGTCGCCAGACGCAAAACGGGCGGAAGCGCCTCGGGATAGAGGCCGCTTCCGCCCGTTCAATCTTCGGTCAGTCTGAAATCTGAATCCGAAATCTCAAATCTTCAATCTGAAATCTCAGCGTCAGATATGAGCTGTCAGCGCCTCCTGCACCGGCTGCCCGTGCTCGAGCGAGGTGAGGATGGTGTCCAGGTTCACTGGTGCGCGACGGAAGATGTCATCCCCGAGTGCATCGGAGATGGCGTTGAGAATCGAGCAGCAGCCGGCGCCGACCGGCGGTTCGCCGATGCCGCGCGCACCAACCGGGGTTTCCGGATCCGGCTTGTCCACCGCTGCCCACTTCATGTTCGTCGGCACGTCGAGAATGGTCGGTGGCCGGTTCTGGTACATGCGGCGCGCGAGTGCCACACCGTAGTGCTGATCGTAGACCGTCTTCTGGTTGAGCGCGTGGCCCATGCCGAGCGTCGAACGACCGAGCACCTGGCCGCCAAGCGCGCGCGGATGGATGACCGTGCCGACATCAGCCACAGCGACGTAGTCGACCAGGTCGTACTTGCCGGTTTCCTTGTCGACCTCGACTTCCGCGAAGCCCGCCACGTACGAATACGAGGCGCCGTCGCGCGGGTAGTTGTCGCGGCCGACGCCCATCAGGCCCTGACCGGCGAGATTGGTCGCTGACTTCTTGGTGAAAGCGTTCACGTCCTGAGGCAGTTCGTGGCCGTCGTACTGACCACCGAGCTCAATCGCCTTCTGTGCGACCTGCGCGAGCGTCATGCCGGCACCGCTGCCCTTGCGCTGCACGCGTTCGTTGTCGACGACGTAGTCTTCGGGTTTACCGCCGAGCGACTTCGCCGCAATCTCCTGACACTTCTTGATGGCGTCAGTCGCCGCGGCGTGCGCCGCACGTGTGTGGGCGTGAATCGTCTGGCTGCCACCAGACACGCAGGACCACGGCAGGTTGTTCGCCGTGTTGCCCCACGTGACGACGACCTTTTCCCACGGCATGCCCATCATCTCGGCAGCGACGCGCATCGTGTCGCTATAGGACTCGGTGCCGAGGTTGCCCACACCGGTGTTCACATACATGTGACCATCGGGCTTGATGACGAAGAGTCCGTCGTACCCGGTCGAGCCTGCGACGAACGTGCTGACCGCCACGCCGACGCCGCGCACCTTGGTGCCATTCAGCTTGCCGGACCGCGCCTTCTTCTCGTCCCAGTTGAAGAGTTCCTTGCCCTTGGCGAGCGCCTCCTGCACGAACGCACTGGTGGTGTATCCGCGCTGACCACGCGCGTTGGCAGGTCCAACCTTCGCCTTGCCAATCGGTGCGTTGATATGGCGAATCTGCACCTGGTCGATACCCAGCTTGCGGGCAGCCTTGGCGATGACGGGTTCCATCATCGTGATGCCCTGCATGCCACCTGGCTGACTCTGCGCGCGGCGCGGAGGCGTGTTGGTGAGCACGGCGACGCCGCGCCACCGCATGGCTTCCGGCTGATACATGAGCGAGGCGATGCGGCCGGTCTGGCCAGTGTCGCCCTGCTGCTCGAATGGACCGTTGTCGCCGATGACGAACATGTCCACCGCGAGAAGCTTGCCGTCCTTGTCGAAGCCGGCCTTCACGCGGCCATGCACGGCCGGACGATAGCCACCGATGAAGTGTTCGTCTTCACGACTCACGTGCAACAGCACGGGAGCGCTTGCCTTCTTCGAGAGCAGCGCCGGGATGATGTTCTGAATCGTGCCCGTCGCCTTGCTGCCGAAGCCGCCGCCGGTGTACTCGCTCACGATGACGATATCGTTCGCGTCCATGTGCATCCAGCGCGCGACCGACGCCACGGTCTGCACCGTGCTCTGCGTCGAGCAGTGCACGAACAGCTTGCCGTTCTGCCAGTAGGCCAGCGCGCTGCGGGTTTCGAGCGTGGTGTGGCTGTTGTTCGACGTCGAGAACGTCTCGTCGAGGACGAGCGCGGCCTTCTTGAAGCCGGCGTCCACGTCGCCGTAGGACCACTCATCGGTCGGCTTGCCCATCGGCAGCTTGCCCTCGGCGTACTCGGCGAAGTCTTTCTCCTCCCACTTGAGGAGCTGGACATCGGGCGGATTCGGCGGTTGTCCGGGCTGGGACGGCGGCCGCAGCCACACGTTGCCGTCGGTGCGCGCCACCGGAGTGCCCGGTCGCAGCGACTCGATCGGATCGACGTTGAAGGGCAGCGCTTCCCACTCGATGTCGATGAGCTCGATGGCTTCGACAGCCGTCTGCTCGTCTATCGCGGCAACAGCCAGCACAGGCTCGCCCTGATAGACGGGCTCGCCGGACAGGGCTTTCTCACCACGCTGGTCGGCCTTGATGACCGCGCCGAGGTCGGTGACGGTATCGGCGGGACTTGGAATTTCGTCGGGCAACAGGATCGCCTTGACGCCAGGCAGGGCCGCAGCCCGGCTCGTGTCAATGCGAACGGCGCGTGCGTGCGGGAGCGGACTGGTCAGCAGCCGCGCGTGCAGCAGCCCATCCACCTTGTAGTCTTCGACATACTTCGCACGACCGGTGACTTTGGCGACGAGATCCGGAGTCTGGTAGTTCTGTCCGACAAGCTTGTTGGCCATTCGTCAAGTCCTCCCGGGCCATGTCATTTCGGCGTGATGATGACATCGACCGGCTCATCAATCGTGAACGTCCAATCGAGATGTTTCGCATCGACCACAGCGAAGAACACGCGGGGGTCGTCACTGAAGTAGGCGGTCCCGTCGCCGTTGCCCTTCTGGTCGACGATCGTCTGCATGGGCCGACCGCTGATGGCGCTGTGGATGGTGAGCTGAAATGCGCCGTCAGTGGTGGCGTTGGTCGTCGTCCAGCGCACGCGCATGGCGCCGCTGTCACTCGGCCACGATTCGGTCTGCACACGGTCTTTGCCGGACCACGTGCCAACGTTGCGCCAGATCGTGTCTCGACGCGGTGCGGCGGTCGGCTTCCCGGAACAACCGGCTATCGACAGCAGCACACAGAAGGCCGCAATCGCTGTCGCGACTGCGGCCCTCGATACACGTCTCATCAACGAGCTAGGTTGTGGCCTGGCCGTTGCCGCGGATGGCGCGCTTGACGAGATTGCGCATCAGCGGAATCTTGTAGGCGTTGTAGCGCAGCGCCACGGCCCCTTCGATGGCCGCTTCGCCCGCCGCCGCCGCCGTC
>Ga0209023_10006091_pt1 | contig 12871 bp, 9 predicted proteins | sample LakOneMetagenome_FD_187468 | JGI IMG/M metagenome (GOLD analysis project Ga0209023, IMG submission 187468) | Freshwater and sediment microbial communities from Lake Erie, Canada (SPAdes) (version 2) | ecosystem: Environmental > Aquatic > Freshwater > Lentic | place: Lake Erie, Canada | collected... | reverse complement strand
TGGTTTGCCGTGCAGGGGCTCGATGGCACCGAGGCCTACACCCGTGCGGGCTCGTTTGAAGTTTCGGCCACCGGCCAGCTGCTCACACCCACCGGGCTGCCCGTGCTGTCCGACGGCGGCGCGCCCATCGACGTGCCGCCCGGCGCGGAGGTGTCCCTGGGCAGCGACGGCACCATCACCGCCAAGATCGCAGGCCAGGCCGCGCAGAACATCGGCCGCCTGAAGCTGGCCACGCCCACGGCCGAAGACCCGCTCAAGCGCGGCGACGACGGCCTGTTCCGCGCCGCATCGGGCGACCCCATGCCCAACGACGCCAACGCCCGCATGCTGTCGGGTGCGGTGGAAGGCTCCAACGTGAACCCGGTGGAGAGCATGGTCGGAATGATCGCCGCATCGCGACAGTTCGAGCAACAGATGCGTCTGCTGCAGACCGCCGAGGCCAATGACAAGACCGCCAGCCAGTTGCTGAGCATGAACGGCTGAAGCGGTTCTTACCGTCGCCAAGCCATAAGGAAGCACCATGATCAACTCCCTCTGGATCGCCAAGACCGGCATGTCTGCCCAGCAGACCCAGCTCGACGTCATCTCGCACAACCTGGCCAACGTCTCCACCACCGGCTACAAGCGCAACAACGCGGTGTTCGAAGACCTGATCTACCAGAACCTGCGCCAGGTGGGCGCCGCCACCACCGAGCAAAACCAGCTGCCCACCGGCCTGCACCTGGGCCTGGGGGTGCGCACCGTGGCCACCAGCCGCAACTTCGTGCAGGGCAGCCTGCAGGAATCCAAGAACAACCTGGACGTGGCCATCAACGGCAACGGCTTCTTTGAAGTGACCATGCCCGACGGCACGCTGGGCTACACCCGCGACGGCTCCTTCCAGGTCGATGCGCAAGGCCGCATGGTCACCTCGAGCGGCCTGCCCGTGGCCAACGGCATCACCGTGCCCGCCAACGCCACCAGCGTGACCATCAGCGCCGACGGCGTGGTGTCTGCCACGGTGCAGGGCAACACGCAGCCGCAGCCGCTCGGTAACCTGGCGATGGCCGCTTTCATCAACCCGGCGGGCCTGGAGCCCATCGGCCAGAACCTGTTCAAGGAATCCGCCGCGTCGGGCCAGCCCCAGCAGGGCACGCCCGGCACCAACGGCCTGGGCATCCTGAAGCAGGGTTTTCTGGAAGCCTCCAACGTGAACGTGGTGGAAGAGCTGGTCACCATGATCCAGACCCAGCGCGCCTACGAAATGAATTCCAAGGCCATCCAGACCTCCGACCAGATGCTGGCCAAGCTCGCACAGCTGTGATGGCCCGCCGTTCAGGACATTTGCCATGACGAACCTTTTTCACCCCATCCGGACCACCCGGACCTCCCGGACCACCCGCCCCACCCGCCCCACCCGCACCGCCGCGTCGACCCTGATGGTGCTGGGCCTGGCCCTGCTCACCGGCTGCGCCGCCACCCTGTCGCCGCCCCCGCCCGTGGACATCCTGCCCACCACGCCACCACCGCTGGCCGCCGCGCCGCGCATGGCGCCACCGGTCACCGGCAGCCTGTTCCACAACGCCAGCTACCGCCCGGTGTTCGAAGACCGCCGCGCGCGCCTGGTGGGCGACAACGTGACGATCATGATCGTCGAGAACGTGACGGCCAGCCAGAAGTCCACCTCCACCGTGGACCGCACCTCCAACGCCAAGGCCGGCATCACCAACCTGCCGTTCGTGAAGAAGTCGCTGAGCGACGTCACCACGCTGGGCGCGGGCTCGGAGAACACCTTCTCGGGCAAGGGCGGCACCGAAAGCGCCAACACCTTCACCGGCTCGATCACCGCCACCGTGGTGGACGTGCTGCCCAACGGCCACCTGGTCGTGACGGGCGAAAAGCAGATCGGCGTGAACCAGAACGTGGACGTGCTGCGCTTCTCGGGCACCATCGATCCGCGCGCCCTGCAGCCGGGCAGCATCGTGAACTCGACCCAGGTGGCCAACGTGCGCGTCGAATCGCGCGGCCGCGGGGCGCAGAACGAAGCCCAGGCCATGGGGTGGATGAACCGGATCTTCAATACCATCACGCCGTTCTAGACTCCCCCCTGAGTCGCTGCGCGCCTTCCCCCCTGAGGGGGGACGCCACCCCCGGACCGGCAAAGCCGGATCCGCGGTGGCGCTGGCCTTGGGCCGCGCCAGTTTTTACGGGGAGCGGGTTCGGGATGCGCCGGGGCTCCAATACCAGGGGCATGGAGACTTTGTACGTCTGGGGGCTGTGGTGCTCCCTCGCCGTCATTGCTACATAATTTATAGCTGCTAGCGCTTATCCATCAAGCGGTAGAGGCTGTTTTCATTCATATTTCCCCCTGTAGTGCGGCGCCGGCGCCTGCCTGGTTTTCCGCGCGCCACTGGCCGCGCCCCACCCGCCCGGGAACGCACGCAATAAGCCGGTGAACCTGCTTCTTTTTGGGTTTTAGTTCCTGGCGGGGCCGACCACAATCGATGCCATGAAAGCCATGTCCCACTCCTTCCTGCCACGCTCTGCGCGCGCTCTCTGGCTGCTGCTGGCCTGTGTGGCTGCGGGTGTGGCGCTGCCTGCCCATGCGCTGCGCATTAAGGAAGTGGCCGCGGTGCAAGGCGTTCGCAGCAACCAGTTGACGGGCTATGGCCTGATCGTGGGGCTGGACGGCACCGGCGACCAGACCACGCAGATGCCCTACACCACGCAGGCGATGTCCAATTACCTGCAGCAGATGGGCATCAGCCTTCCGCCCAGCGCAGCGTCGCAGCTGCAGCTCAAGAACGTGGCGGCGGTGATCGTCACGGCGCAGCTGCCCGCGTTCGCACAACCGGGGCAGATGATCGACATCAACGTGTCCTCCATGGGCAATGCCAAGTCGCTCAAGGGCGGCACGCTGATCGTCACGCCCCTGCGCGGTGCCGATGGCGAGATCTACGCGCTGGCCCAGGGCAACGTGGTGGTGGGCGGCGCAGGCGCCTCCGCCGGCGGCAGCAAGGTCCAGATCAACCACCTGAGCGCCGGCCGCGTGCCGCAGGGCGCGCAGGTCGAGCGGGCCGTGCCCACGCCGCTGAACGAAGGCGCCACCATCAACCTGGGGCTCAACGCATCGGACTTTCAGGTGGCGCGCCGCGTGGCGCAGGCCATCAACGCCAAGCTGGGCACCGGCCTCGCCACGGCACTCGACGGCCGCACGGTGCAGGTGCGCGCCCCCATCGACCCCGGCGCCCGCGTCGGCTTCATCGCCGACCTCGAAGAGCTGCAGCTCGAAGCCATGATCCCGGCCGCCAAGGTGGTCATCAATGCCCGCACCGGCTCGGTGGTGCTCAACCAGGCGGTCACGCTCGGCCCCTGCGCCATCGCGCACGGCAACCTGTCGATCACCATCAGCTCCACACCGGTCATCAGCCAGCCCAACCCGCTCTCGCAGGGGCAGACCGTGGTGGCGCAGCAAAGCGACATCCGCATCAACCAGGAGCCGGGCAACATCATCCAGATGCCGCCGTCGCCCCAGCTGGCAGACGTGGTCAAGGCGCTCAACTCGCTGGGCGCCACACCCGGCGACCTGCTGGCCATCCTGCAGGCCATCAAGGCCGCCGGCGCCCTGAACGCCGAACTGGAAGTGATCTGATCACGAGGAGCGACCATGGCCATGACCCTGCCCTCCTCCGGTAGCACCACCAGCCCGTCGAACGCGCTGGCGGTGGACATCCGCTCGCTCAACTCGCTCAAGTACGACGCGGGCACGGCCAACAACGCGCAGACCACGCGCGAGGTGGCCAAGCAGTTCGAATCGCTGTTCATGCGCGAGCTGATCAAGAGCATGCGCGACGCCACGATGAAGTCCGGCCTGATGGAGGGCGGCCAGGCCGACCTGGGCCAGGACATGATGGACCAGCAACTGTCGGTGAACATGGCCGGCATGCGGGGCGGGCTGTCCGAAGCCATTGCACGCCAGCTGTCGCGCCAGATGGGCGGGGCCGACACCACGTTCTCGGTGCCATCCACGCTGAGCCTGCAGCGCTCGCTGCCTGGCGCTGCCGCGCCTTCGGGCAGCGCGCCGGCCGAGTCCACCATCCAGGCGCCCAAGGGCCGCGAAGGCTTTGTGCAGCACCTGTCCGGCACCGCCGAGCGCGTGGCCCAGGACAGCGGCATTCCGGCCAGCTTCATGCTCGGCCAGGCCGGCCATGAAACCGGCTGGGGCAAGAGCGAGATCCGCCACAAGGACGGCTCCAACTCGTTCAACCTGTTCGGCATCAAGGCCGGCAAGGGCTGGACGGGCAAGGTCGCCGAGATCACGACCACCGAATTCATCAACGGCAAGCCGCAAAAGGTGACGGCCAAGTTCCGCGCCTACGACTCGTACGAAGATTCCTTCCGCGACTACGCCCGGCTGATCAACGACAACCCCCGCTACGAAAAAGCCCAGGCCACCGCCAAGACCGGCTCGGCCGTGGCCTACGCCGCCGAGCTGCAAAAGGCGGGCTACGCGACCGACCCCGACTACGCCAAGAAGCTCAGTGGCGCCATCAACAGCGCGCTGCGTGTTCAACGCACCCAAGCATGATGAGCCCCCCTGAGTCGCTTCGCGCCTTCCCCCCCAAGGGGGGACGCACCCGGTGGACTGGCGGAGCCAGTTCCACGGGTGCGCTGGTAGGGGGCGCGCCGGTTTCGGTGGGCAAGGCACTGGTTGACAAGGTGGGCTCTGCGAGTCCTGCCATGCGAGGTACACCATGAGTTTGCTCAACGTCGGCGCCCGCGCGCTGCTGGCCAACCAGGTGGCTCTGCAGACGGCGGGCCACAACATCGCCAACGTCAACACGCCCGGCTATTCGCGCCAGACCGTGGTGCTGCAGACGGTGCAGGGCCAGTTCACGGGCGGCGGCTACATCGGCCAGGGTGTGGACGTGCAGACCATCCTGCGCAACCAGAGCGAGCTGCTCACGCGCCAGTCGGCCACGGCCGGCTCGGTGCAGTCGGCCGACATCGTGCGGGCCGAGCGCCTGCGCCAGCTGCAGGAGGTCTTCAGCGGCGGCACCGCCGGCCTGGGCGCGGCCATCAACGACATGATGAACGCGTTCTCGGACGTGGTGAGCGCGCCCACCGACATCACCGCCCGCACCGTGGTGCTCACCCGCATGGACGAAACCGCCGCGCGCATGCGTTCGGCCGCCGACCGCCTCAACGAGATCCAGTACACGGTCACCGAGCAGCTCAACAGCAGCGTCACCGCCGTGAACAGCCTGGCCAAGCAGATGGCCAGCATCAACGAGCAGATCGCCCGCGCCAAGGGCAACGGCCAGACGCCCAACGACCTGCTGGACCAGCGCGACCAGGTCATCCGCGACATCAACCAATACATCCAGACCACGCAGATCCCCGCCGACGACGGCACGGTGGGCCTGTTCGTGGCGGGCAGCCAGCCGCTGGTGCTGGGCACCACGGCCACCAGCCTCTCGGTGGACGACGCCACCGCCTTCCCCGGCAGCGGGCAGATCAAGCTGTTCTTCAACCGCCCCGGCTCGCCCTCCATCGAGATGGACGAAAACGTGCTGGGCGGCGGGTCGATGTCGGGCCTGCTGCGCTTCAACAACACCGATCTGGCGGAAGGCCGCAACCTGCTGGGCCGCATGGCGATGGCCATCGGCACGACGATGAACGACCAGCACAACCTGGGCCTCACGCTCGACGGTGCGCTGGGCAAGGACCTGTTCTCGCTGCCCACCAGCATGCCCGGCCACACCAACGGCGCGGGCGTGGGCACCGTGTCGTTCACCGGCCCCACGCAGTTCGCCGCATCGGACTACGAGATCCGCTTCACCACCGGCACCGCCGGGCAGGTGGTGCGCCTGTCGGACGGCAAGTCCACCGCGTTCACCAGCGCCGCCAACCTGGCCACGCTGCAGATCGACGGGCTCAACTTCAACCTGACCACGGCGGGCAACCCGGGCGAGCGCATGCTGTTCAAGCCGTTCAGCACGGCCGCCAGCAACATCCAGGCGCTGGTGTATTCGCCGCGCGACCTGGCCGTGGCCAACCCGATCAACGCGGCCATGGGCACGTCCAACGGCGGCACCATGCAGCTGGCGGGCCTCAAGGCCACCGGCCTGCCCAACCCGCCCGGGCTGGTGCTGCCGCCCAATGCCAACGCGGCCGCCGTGCCCCCCATCCTGGGCGGCATCCAGCTGCGCTTTACCGCCGGCCCGCCTGCCACGTACGACGTGCTCGACCGCGGCACCGCGCCGCCCACCACCGTGGCCGCCGCACAGCCCTACACGCCGGGTTCACCCATCACCATCAACGGGTGGGAGATCAAGCTGCAGGGCTCGCCGAACACGGGCGACACGGTCGTCATCGGCAACGCGTCGGACCCGCAGTACGGCGACACCTTCACCCGCAACTCAGGCAACGCCAGCGCGCTGATGGGCCTGCGCGACGTGAAGATGTTCGACGAGTCCACGCTCTCCGACGGCTACGCCGGCGCCATCGCCCAGGTGGGCACGCGCACGCAAAGCTCGCTGTTCGCAGCCCAGCTGTCCACCACCATCGCCTCCAACCTGGAGCGCGACCGCACCGCCATCTCGGGCGTGAACCTGGACGAAGAAGCGGCGCGCCTGATCCAATACCAGCAGGCCTACCAGGCATCGTCCAAAATGATCCAGATCGCGCAGAACATCTTTGATTCGCTGATCCAGGGCATGGGCCGCTGACGCCCGCACCGTACAGAGCTAGGAGCCTCCATGAGCAGCAGCATCTACCGCATTGGCACCGCCAACATGTACGACAACGCCCTGCGCAACCTGGGCACGCGGCAGACCAACCTGTCCAACCTGCAGGAGAACCTTACCTCCGGCAAACGTGTGGTGCGCGCCAGCGACGACCCCGTGTCGGCCGCGCAGGCCGAGCGCGCCATCAACCGCCTGTCCCGCATCCAGACCGAGCAGCGCGCGCTGGAGACGCAGCGCAACGCCATCGCCCAGGCCGAATCCGCGCTGGGCGACGCGGTGGATCTGGCGCAGAACTTCCGCGAGCTGGTGGTGAACGCCGGCAGCGCCGCGCTGACGCCCAACGACCGTGCCACCATCGCCAACCAGCTGCAGGGCCTGCGCGACCAGATGGTCGCAGTGGCCAACCGCAAGGACACCAACGGCGTGCCGCTGCTGGGCGCGCTGGGCAGTGCCCTGGCGCCATTCCTGGGCCCGCTGAGCAGCTCGCCCGACTACAACTTCGACGGACTGCCCGGCCAGGCGGCCAGCTCGGGCGTGACCATCCCCGGCACGCTGGATGGCGAGGCCGCCTTCATGTTCGACCCGCAGCGCGACGGCGTGTACACCGCTGGCGTGAGCGCCATCCCGAGCAGCCGCTTTCTGAACACCACGGCCATCACCCCGGTGAACCCCAGCCTGGTGACCGGCAACAACTACTCGATCGCGTTCAGCGCGGTGGGCCCCGGCGCCACGGCGGGCACCACCACAGCCACCTACACCATCACCAACACCACCACGGGCGTGGTGTCGGCCCCGGTGACGGTGCCGGACTTCCCGTCCGACAAACCCATGAACGTCACGGTCGCCAGCATTCCGGGGCTGACCTTCGACATCAAGGGCACGCCGGCCAACGGCGACACCATCACGCTGGCACCGAGCCCCAGCATGTTCAGCGCCATGGACGCCGCCATCCGCGACATCCGCAGCGCCCCGGACAGCAACGCGGCGGCGCAGGCGGTGGGGCAGGCACTGGGCAACATGGACATCGGCCTGGAGCGCATGCACAACATGCGCGGCTATGCGGGCGAACTGCTCAACCGCGCGGACCGCATCACGGGCGACCAGGACAAGCGGTCCGTGCAGCTCGAAGGCGACCGGTCACGGGCAGAGGATCTCGATATGATCCAGGGGATCTCGGACTTCCAGAACCAGCAGGTCGGCTACGAGGCCGCACTCAAGTCCTACGCGCAGGTTCAGAAGCTGTCCCTGTTCAATTTCATCAGCTAACGCGGGTCTGCCCACGGCTCCACGCATCCCCAAGCCGGGGATGCCGGGGAATGCTGGGGAACAGACCCCATGAGACAACGCCTGAGAGCACATGGTCCAATCTGTCCTTGGCAGCCTGATTCTGGGCTACCGCCCCCTGTGGAGCCGGGCCCGCAAGCTCGCGGGCATCCAGCTCTATGCCAACAACGACGCCTCTGCGGTGGTCGACGCGGCGCATTTGCTGCGCACGCTGCAGGAGCTCTGGTCCGCCAGTTCGCCCCCCATCCTGCTGTCCCCCCAGAACCGCCAGCTGCTGTGCGACATGCTGGAGCACGCACCGCGCGGCGCCCCGTGGATCGAGGTGCGCGGCGAATGGCTGGCCGATTCGGCCATCTACACCCGCGTGAAGGCAGCGCACCAGCGCGGCCTGCGGCTGGTGTGGCGCGGCGAGCTGGGCAAGCTGCCCGAGCCCGACGTGGCCCAGTGCTTTGACAACAGCCTGCTGAGCCTGCGGCCCGAAGACGCCGTGGCGGCCCTGAAGCCCCCGGCCCCTGGCCGCCCCGGCACCCCGGGCGCACGCCCGGGCCCGCCGATCCTGGCCGGGCAGATGTACGAAGGCATCGCCAGCCGCGCGCTGATGGAGCGCTGCCTGGACGAGCACAACGCGATGGCGCTGGCCGGCTGGCCCGCCGAAGACGTGCTCTACAGCCTGCGCCACCACCCCCAGCAGCCGTCACACGCGGTGATCTTCAAGCTCATGAAGGCCATCGACGCGGAGCAGTCGCTCGAGACCTTCGAAGCCATCATGGGCGAAGACCCGCTGCTGGCCTACCGCTTCATGGTCTACACCAACTCGGCAGCGCTGGGCCTGCGCACGGGCATCGACTCGCTGCGCCGGGGCCTGGTGATGATGGGCTACGGCTCCATCAAGCGCTGGCTGTCCGACCAGCTGCCGCACGCCAGCACCGACCCCAACATGCAGCCCGTGCGCGAGGCCATGCTGATGCGCGCCGAACTGACGGCGCACCTGCTGGATGCCGGCATCGAAAACGACCTGCGCCGCGAGATCTATCTGTGCGGGCTGCTGTCGCAGCTGGACGACCTGATGGGCGAGCCGCTGGGCACCATCCTGCGCCGCCTGCCGCTGTCCGAACGCATCTACGACGCTACCGTGCTGCACACCGGCCCGTATGCCGCCGGCCTGCAGATGGCCTGCGCGCTGGAGACCGACGACGCCAGCGCCATCCGCCAGCTGTGCGAGACGCACGAGATGGACCTCGAGGAAGTCAACCGCGCGCTGCTGCGGGTGCTGTCCGACCTCGAAGTGGAACGCCCCACGGGGAAGTAGGGCACCACGCCGTGGCGCCCTAGTGCCGCCCTGGCGTGGCGCCTCAGCCTGGGCCCAACGCCCAGGCGCTGCAAAGTCAGGCCACGCTATCGCGCTGCGCCCAAGCCGAACCAGCCGGGGCTGGGTTCGCCCTTCACCTCGCCGAAATACAGAGTGAAGGTCTGGCGCCAACGCTCCACCTCCGCCCTGTCGGCCATGAACGCCGCGAACTCCGCGATGTGCGCGTTCGGGTACGTCCAGACCGGCTTGAGCCCGCCGGCGGGCGTGATGTCCGTGCGCACCGACCAGCCATTGAACGCGGCCTGCTGGCGCTCCGGCGAGAGCTGCCAGTTCATGTAGAGCTTGGCGGCTTTGGGGTGCTGTGCCTGCTTCAGGATGGCGGCCCGCTGCCCCCACGCCAGAAAGGGCTCACCCGGCGCCACGACCCACCGCACCGGCGCGGAGGCCGGCGCCGTGAGCGAGCCCGAGCCGGCCACGCCGATGGTTTTTTGCTGTGCACGCACCGCCGCTCCAGGGGTGTGCGTGCCGCGCGCGAACTGGATCTCCTGCGCCGCCAGCTGGGCCATCCAGTCCCAGCCATACGTCTGGGCGTACATCTTGTACAGGAACAGCGCCGCATCGTCATCGTTCGGGTACGACGACGCGATCTTGCCGCGCCATGCCGGGTTGACGAGATCCCGGGGCGACGCGGGGGCCGAGTCGCCGACGGCGGCGGGGTCGAACATATAGCTGAAAGCGATGACGCCGATGGCGCTCCACGCGCCGTCCGCATCCCGAAAATCGCGGTGGACCTTCGAGAACCCGGCAGGCTTGTAGGGCAGCAGCTGGCCCTGCTGCTTCCATCGGGCAAAGTCCTGCAACGTCTGCAGCTGGACCACGTCCGGCACGGGCTTGCCCGTGGCAAGCTGGTTGTCGACGCGCACGTCATGGAACTTGCTGTAGTCCACGACCATCGTCAGGCGGACTTTGGGAAACCGCGCCTGGAAGGCCTTCACCGTGGCCTCTTGCTGGGTGGCGATGTCGCCGCCCGCATAGACCACCAGCTCGCCCCCTTCGGCCACCGCGTCGTCGTAGAGGGCGTCGAGCGTCCGGGCCTCCTCACGCACCGCTACGCTCACCTTTTCGCGCACCGGGGCGCGGGCCTTGACTGGGGCATCAGCGGCACCAGCCACACCCGGAACAAGCGCGGTGGCGACGGCCGCACACGAGAGCATGGCAAGGCCGAGCCGGGTGGCTGGGTGGCGCGAGGGACTGGGGGTCATGCGGATACTTTCATGGTCAAAAATGGATCACCGGGCGCTGCGACATGGCACGCGCCCCATGCCGCATCGCTGCGATAGGATGCGGACAAGCGATATTGCTGTCGGCGGGCCATTCGAACAAGCCGCCGCAGGTACCTTCAGAATGCACCGGGAGTACGCAATCCATGGATCGACTGACGGGCATGGAAATCTTCATCCGGACCGTGGAACTGGGCAGCCTGGCCCGGGCCGCCGAAGAGGCCGGGCTCTCCGCAGGCATGGTGGGCAAACACCTGCGCGCGCTTGAAACGCGCCTGGGCGTCCCGCTGCTGCTGCGCACGACGCGCAAGATCACGCTCACCGGCCCGGGGCGCACCTACTACGAGCGCTGCCGCAGCATCCTGGCCGACATCGACGAGGCCGACCGCCAGGCCGCGGACGAACACACCGAACCGCGCGGCATCCTGCGGCTGACCGCACCGGTGATGTTCGGTGGCATGCACCTGTCCGGCGCGGTGGCCGCTTTCCGGGCGCTGCACCCGCAGTTGGCGGTGGATGTGACGCTGGGCAATCTCTACGCCGACCTGACCGACGGCGACTACGACCTGGCGATCCGCGTGGGCCGCAAGGGCGAGGACGACCTGGTGGTGCGGCGGTTGACCGTGTGCAGCACCGTCACCTGCGCCGCGCCGTCCTACCTGCACACGCGCGGCACGCCGCAGGTGCCCGCCGACCTGCGCCAGCATGACTGCCTGATCAACCTGCACGAGCGACAGCCGCACGAATGGACCTTCCACGGCCCGGGCGGGCCCGAAGCCGTGACCGTGAGCGGCCCCATCCACAGCAACAACGCACTGATGCTGCGGGGTGCGGCGGTCGCGGGTGCCGGCATCGTGCGCATGCCCAGTTTCATGCTGGGCGAGGAGCTGCAGGCCGGCCGCCTGGTGGTCGTGCTGCACGACCATGCCGAGCGCGACATCGGCATCCATGCCGTGGCCCTGCCCTCCAGCGCGCTGTCGAGAAAGGTGCGGCTGTTCACCGAATTTCTGATGGCGCATTTCGGCCCCCGGCCACCGTGGGAAGCCTGGCACGCACCAGCGCCGGACGCGGGCCCACCGGTCGATGCCACAGCCGCGCCCGCTGCGCGGCGGTAGGGCCCGAAGCGCACCTGCGGTCAGCGGCCCTGCTGCTCCGCCCGCACGCGGGCAAACGTCTTCCAGAACGCGGCCTCCTGCGTGGTCGCGAAGTTGATGCGCATGAGCGTGCTGGGCTTGCGCTCGGCATGGAACAGCGCGCCGGGCGCCAGCAGGTAGCCCTCGTCCAGCATGCGCTGCGCGAGTGCGTCGGTGTCCACCCCAGTCTCCACCCAGCCGAACAGCCCCACGGGCTCGGCCGCGAAGGTGCAGCCTGCGCCCAGCGCCAGCTTCACGCTGCGTGCGCGGGCGGCGTCCAGGCGGGTGCGGATGCGCTCGGCGTGGCGGCGCAACTGGCCTTGCTCGATGCACAGGGCCAGGGCCTTTTCCAGCAGCGCGGGCGTGGTCAGCGTGGCCAGCAGCTTGGTGTCCAGCAGTTGCTCGATGAGCGAGGGCGGCGCGGCCATGAAGCCGATGCGCCAGTTGGGCGCGAGGATCTTGGCGAAGCCGCTCACGTAGATGGTGCGCTGCAGGCCGTCCAGCGCCGTAAGGCGCGTGGCGTGCTCGGGCGCGATGTGACTGTAGGTGTCGTCCTCGACGATGTGGAAGTTGTGCTGGTTGGCCAGCTGCAGGATGCGGTGCGCGCTGCCCGGCGACAGGCAGTACCCCGTGGGGTTGTGGAACACGCTCACGCTCACATACAGCTTGGGCTGGTGCACCTCGCAGTACCGGGCCATGACCTCCAGGTCGGGCCCGTCGGCGCGGCGCGGCACGGGGAGGATGTGCATGCCCAGGGCCGCCAGCCGCGCAAACTCCACGGCCCAGCCGGGCTCCTCCACCATCACCGGGTCACCCGGGCGCAGCAGCGTGCGGCTCACGATATCGAGCGCGTGCGTGGCGCCCACGGTGGTGATGATGTTCTCGGGCGTGGCATGCACGTTCAGCGTGGCGAGCTTTTTGGACAGCACCCGGCGCAGCCCGGTGTCGCCCAGCGGCTCGCCGTACTGCAGCGAAAACTCGTTCAGCGCGCGGGTGCTGGTCACCTTGCGCACCGCGGCGGGCATGAAGGTAGACTCGAGCCAGTCGGGCGGGAACACGCCCATGCCGGGCTGCGGCTTGTCGCTGATCTTGTGGAACATGCCGCGGATCAGCGCCGTGGCGTTGACGCTGCCGATG
>Ga0209023_10006090_pt1 | contig 12874 bp, 10 predicted proteins | sample LakOneMetagenome_FD_187468 | JGI IMG/M metagenome (GOLD analysis project Ga0209023, IMG submission 187468) | Freshwater and sediment microbial communities from Lake Erie, Canada (SPAdes) (version 2) | ecosystem: Environmental > Aquatic > Freshwater > Lentic | place: Lake Erie, Canada... | reverse complement strand
GCCGGCGTATCCTCGGCGGGAAGTTTCGGGGGAAAGCGCCATGCGTGGAATCGTCTTGTGCGTGGGAATGCTGCTCGCGTGGCCGCTTGCGGGGCAGGCCGCGGAACCCGCGGCGCCGACCTCCGTCGAATTTGGCGCAGGCGCGTGGGTCGACGTGGATGCGACCGGCAAGGCGCATGTCGTGGAGATGGACAAGCTCCGCCGGTTCAAGGACGACGGCAAGCCTGGGTCCATCGCCGACATCATCAAGGCGCGGCTGCGGGAACGGATCGAGATTTGGGAGTTCACGCCACCAACCAAGAATGGCGTGGCGGTGTCCGGTAAAACGCACGTCGATGTGAGGCTGCAAGCCTATGTTGCGAAGTCCGGTGGCATGGGACTTCGGATCGAATCGGCCAGCACAGGTATGGCGGTTCGAAAAAGGTCGTCGTATCTCCCATTGACCGATGAGCTGGGACTGTCGAACACCTGGTGGATCAATGTCCATCTGAAAGTCGGTCCCGAAGGTCGTGTCGTTGATGCACGGATCCAAGACTCCAGCCTGTTCCATGGGAAGGGAGCCATAACGCAGGTTCCACCCCGCGTGGCCAAGGGGATTCGCGAAATGTTCGAGGGTTACGAATTCGACGTCGAATCGGTGGATGGCGTACCGATCGCCGGCGAAGCGATTCAGCCGATCATGGCGTGCGCATCCATATCCGCCTGCAACAACAACATGGCAGGTATGCAATCCGATGAGCAAGATGAGAAATCGGATCTCGCGGTGGTAGACCCCGCAGTCCGGTTGCGTACAGCCGTCGCCGAAACGGTCCTCTGAAACGACATCGGCACCGCCGGGGCGGTGCCGATGCGTGGCGACGACCGGTTAATCGAGTTTGAAATCGATCGGCACGATGCCGATCGCCTGCACCGCCGTGCCGTTGCGGCTGGCCGGGCGGAAGCGCCAGTGCTTCTGCACCTGCAACTGCGCCGCACGGTCGAGCTCGCGGTTGCCGCTGCTGCGATGGATCGTCACCTTCAACGGACTGCCATCGACATCGACCAGCACTTCCAGCAGCACCGTGCCGGTGACGCCTGCGCGCAGCGCATCGCGCGGATAGCTCGGTGCCGGCGCGGAGGCGTACTCGAGGCTCATGCCGGTGATCGGGCCGGTAATCGTCGTCGTCGTGTCGACCGGCGGCGTCAGCGGCGGGACATAGGCTTCGCTGCCGTTCTCCACCAGCACCGGAACCTCGACAGGCGGCGTCGTTGCCTGCGTGCGTACTGGCACGACCGGCACGTTCGGATGCGTCGGCACGCGCGGCACGATCGGAACGACTGGCGGCTTCGGCTTCTCCTTCGGGATGTCGTACACCTGGATCACCGGTCCATCCTGTCGTACCGGCAACGGCGGTCCTTCCTGCATCGGCAGGCTCACCAGCATCAACAGCGTCAGGTTGAGGGCGATGGCGCCGGCATAAGCCGCGATCCGGCGGACATCGGGATGCACGTGCCACGTGCTTGCGAACGGTTGGGCATTGCGGACCAGCACCATGAGCCACCTCCTGTCGGTTGCCTGCGGGAGACAAACGCTCGAGGACGACGGTCGGGGTTGATCGAAGCTGCGTCCCCGCGCCGCCCGTCGCCGTCGACAACACGCTGCGCCGGATCGATGTGCAAGCGAAGTGACGAGGCCGCGCCCGCGGACGAACGGCGTTCCGGATCGACGAATGGCAGACGCCCCGGCAAGCCGGGGCGTCGTGGGGGATGCGAGGCGCGGTTCGGCTTACTTGCCGAGTTCGAACACCACGTCGATGCTGGCGCCCACCGTATTCTCGCCCGGGGAAATCTCGGTGCCGGCGTCCTTGGCCATCGCCGCCATCCGCACCATCGGCACCGGCATGGGCGGCTGGAACCCGCCGCCTTCGCTGATGCTCACGATGCGCCGCACCTGCAGGCCCAGCGACTTCGCGTACATCCCGGCGCGTGCCTGCGCCTTGCCCAGCGCCGCGCGGCGCGCTTCGTCCTGCACCGCGTCGGGCTGGTCGATTTCGAAACTCGGGCCGTTGACCTGGTTGGCGCCGCTGGCGACCAGCGCGTCGAGCACCTTGCCGAGTTTGGCGAGGTCGCGGACCTTGAGGTTCACGGTGTTGCTGGCTTGGTAGCCGGTGATGGTCGGCGCCTGGTTCTCGGCGTACTTGTAATTGGGGTTGAGGTTGACGCCGCTGGTCTGGATGTCCTTCTCGGCGATGCCGGCGTCGCGGATCGCGGCCATCACCTTCTGCATCTGCCCGGCATTGGCGCGCATCGCCGAATTGGCGTCCGCGGCCTGGGTCACGACGCCGGCGGAGATGGTGGCGACGTCAGGGGCGTGCTTGACGTCGGCCGACGCGGAAACCGAAAGCAGCGTGCCGTCGGCGGGAATGGCATAGGCGGCGGGCTGGGTCTGGGCGCAGGCGGTCATGGTCGTTCCCAAGGCGACAAGGGTGGCAAGCAATAGCGGGCGAAGCATGGGACGGCGGTACATGGCGTTCTCCGGTCAAGTGGGGGAAGGGTGTTCGGAAGCTGGTGAACGCGCGGTGAGCCGCGAAGGGGTTGTGTGCCGTCGCGCACGCGGGCTGGATTCAAGCGCGGGTTATCCTTGCACGGATGCTGTATCTCGCCTCGCAATCGCCCCGCCGTCGCCACTTGCTCGGCCAGCTCGGGGTCGAATTCCGCCTGCTCGACCTCGACGTGGACGAAGTGCGCGGCCCGGACGAAGCGGCCGGCGAGTACGTGCGCCGGGTCGCGCGGGAGAAGGCCGGCGCGGGCCTGCTCGAAGTCGTCGCGGTGCCGAACGCGGTGGTGCTCGGCGCCGATACCGAGGTCGTGCTCGATGGCGAAGTGTTCGGCAAGCCGCGCGACGAAGCCCATGCCGCGGACATGCTGCGCCGCCTGTCCGGGCGCGGCCACGAGGTGATCACCGCGGTCTCGCTGGTGTCGGCCGGGCGCGAAGCGCAGGCGGTGTCCCACTCGCAGGTGCGCGTCGCCGCCATGTCCGATGCCGACATCGCGCGTTATCTGGCCAGCGGCGAATGGGAAGGCAAGGCCGGCGCCTATGCGATCCAGGGCCGGTACGAGGCGCATATCGAACACCTGTCCGGCAGTTATTCCGGAGTGATGGGACTGCCGCTGCACGACACCGCGAAGTTGTTGCGCGAATTCGGAATCGTCGCGGGGACGTCCGCATGAGCGAAGAAATCCTCGTCAACGTCACCCCGCGCGAAACCCGCGTGGCCGTGGTCGAGAACGGCATGCTGCAGGAACTGCACATCGAGCGCGGCTGGAGCCGCGGCGTGGTCGGCAACATCTACAAGGGCCGGGTGCAGCGCGTCATGCCGGGCATGCAGGCGGCGTTCGTCGACATCGGCCTGGAGCGCGCGGCGTTCCTGCACGCCAACGACATCGTGCGGCCGGCGAACGAGTCCGCCGTCGGCGGCGAGGACGAAGGCGCCTCCGTGCCGCCGCCGCGCCCCATCGGCGAACTCGCGCGCGAAGGCCGCGAGGTCGTGGTGCAGGTGGTGAAGGATCCGATCGGCAGCAAGGGCGCACGCCTCACCACCCAGATCAGCATTCCCTCGCGCTACCTCGTGCTGCTGCCCAACACGCAGGTGGTCGGCGTGTCCGCGCGCATCGAGGACGAGGAGGAGCGCGCCCGGCTCAAGGGCATCGTCGCCGCGAGCGCGGGGGGCTCCGGACAGGCCGCCCCGGGGCACGGCTACATCGTGCGCACCAATGCGGAAGGCCAGCCGGCGGAAGCCCTGGCCGAGGACATCGCCTACCTGCAACGCGCCTGGCAGCAGGTCGAACGCGATTCCCGCGAGGCGAAGGTCGGCTCGCGCGTGTACGAGGACCTGTCGCTGCCGCTGCGCGCGGTGCGCGACCTGATGCGCCGCGACGTGGAGAAGGTGAAGGTCGATTCGCGCGAAACCTGCGAGCGGCTGCGCGCGTTCGCCGCGCAGTACATGCCGGGGCTGGCGGAAAAGATCGAGCACTACACCGGCTCGCGCGCGATCTTCGACCTGTACGGCGTCGAGGACGAAATCCAGCGCGCGCTGGAAAAGGAAGTGCCGCTCAAGTCCGGCGGCTACCTCGTGATCGACCAGACCGAGGCGATGACCACGGTCGACGTCAACACCGGTTCCTTCGTCGGCCAGCGCAACCTCGAGGAAACCGTCTACCGCACCAACCTCGAGGCGGCGCAATCGGTCGCGCGGCAACTGCGCCTGCGCAACCTCGGCGGCATCATCATCATCGACTTCATCGACATGGTCGATCCGGAACACCGGCGCCAGGTGCTGCGCACGCTGGAGAAATCCCTGGCCCGCGACCACGCCAAGACCACGGTCTACGACTTCTCGCCGCTGGGCCTGGTCGAGATGACGCGCAAGCGCACGGTGGAATCGCTCGAGCGGCAGCTGTGCGAACCCTGCCACGAATGCGGCGGGCGCGGCATGCTCAAGACCGCGGAAACCGTGACCTACGAGATCTTCCGCGAGATCGTGCGCTCGGTGCGCCAGTTCGAGGCCGCGCGGCTGCTGGTGATCGCTTCGCCCAAGGTCGTCGCGCGCATCACCGACGAGGAATCGGCCGCGGTCGCGGAGCTGGAGGAATTCCTCGGCAAGTCGATCCGCTTCCAGGCGGATGCGCAGTACCTGCAGGAGCAGTTCGATGTGGTGCTCCTGTAAGGCGCTGCTGCGCGGCCGTGATCGCGCCCCCGGCGGCGCACGCAATGCCCATGCACCGCCGTGCGCATTGCGCTTGCCGCATCCCGGCGTGCCGTCGCCATGATCGCGCCCATGCTGCGATTGCGCCTGCGGCATGCGCGCCGCTGGTTCGGCTACGGCATCGCCGCGCTGCTGGTGGCGATGGCGCTGGCCGCAGGCGCGATGAGCCAGTTGCTGCCGCTGGCCGCGCGCCATCCGGACCGCATCGCGGCGTGGTTGAGTACGCGCGCGGGGCGCCCGGTCGCGTTCGACAAGGTCGAAACCGAATGGACGCGGCGCGGGCCGCTGCTAAGGCTCGACAACCTGCGCATAGGAAGCGACGCGCAAACGCTGGTGATCGGCGATGCGGAAATCCTCGTTTCGCAATATGCGGGCCTGCTGCCGGGGCGCTCGTTCACCGAGTTGCGCGTGCGCGGGCTCGACCTCACGCTCGAACGCCGCGCCGACGGCATCTGGCAGGTGCGCGGCCTGCCGGGCGAACAACAGGGCGGCGACCCGTTCTCTACTTTCGGACGCCTCGGCGAACTGCAGGTGATCGCCGCGAGGTTGCGCGTCGTCGCGCCGGCGCTAGGCATGGACGCGACGCTGCCGCGCGTGGACGTGCGCCTGCAGGTGCACGGCGACCGGGTGCAGGCCGGCGTGCGCGCGACGGTGCGCGACGGTGCCGCGCCATTGCGCGGCGTCCTGGATTTTCGTCGCGGCAGCGGCAATGGCCGCGTCTATCTTTCGGTGAAGAAGGCGGATTTCGCCGCATGGCCGCCGCTGCTGCGCATCGCCGGCGTGCAACTCGCGCGTGGACAGGGTCGTGCCGAAGCCTGGCTCGACCTGCATGCGCATCGCGTGGTCGCGGTGACGGGTTCGGTCGCGATCGACGGCGTGCGCCTGCAAGGCGCGCCGTTGCCCGGTGGTAAGGCGACCGCGGCCGACCTTGGTCGGGTGGAGGGGCTCGCCCGCTGGGGGCTGGTCGACGGCGGTTGGCGCATCGATGCGCAGGAGCTGCGCGTGGGCACCGGTGCGGATGCGCAATCGCTCGACGGCCTGCTGCTCGCCGGCGGACATCGCATCGCGGTGCGCGCGGAGGCGGTCGACGTTGGCCCGCTGCTCGCCGTGGCCGCGCTCAGCGACAAGCTCGCGCCGGGATTGCGCGCATGGTTGTCGACTGCGCGTCCGCGGGCGCGCCTGCGCAACGTGGAAATCGCCGGCATGCGGGGCGGCCCGTTGCGCGCGCGCGCGCGCGTCGACGGTTTCGGGTTCGTTTCGAACGATGGCGGGCCTGCGCTTTCCGGACTCGCCGGCGATCTCGCCGGCGATGCGGAAGGAATGACATTCGTGCCCGACCCTGCGAAGACGCTGCGTTTCGACTGGCGGAAAGGCTTTGGCGTCGTCCATGACGTGAAGGTGCGCGGCAGCATCAACGGCTGGCGCGAAGGCGCGGGCTGGCGCGTCGGTACCGGTGCCCTCGCGATCGACGGCGATGGCTACGACGCCAGGTTGCGCGGCACCCTGTGGTTCCAGGGCGACGGCACGCGGCCATGGATCGACTTCGCCACCTGGATCGGCACGATCCCGGTGTCGCAGGCGCACGAGTTCTGGATCCACGACCACATGTCGCCGGGCGTGGTGAACTGGCTCGACGCCGCGCTGCAGGGCGGCGAGGTGCGCGACGTGCGCGCCCTGGTCACCGGCGACCTCGACGATTGGCCGTTCCGCGGCCATGAAGGCCGTTTCGAAGCGCGCGCGATGCTGGGCAATGCCACGCTCAAGTTCCAACCAGGCTGGCCGCCCTTGCAGAACGTCGATGCGCAGGTCGCCTTCATCGACAACGGCATGGACGTGCGTGGCAAGGGCACGCTCGACGGCGTCGGCGTGCGCGAACTGCATGCGGTCATCGCGGACTTCGGGCGCGCGCGCCTGCTGGTCGATGCGAAGGGCGGGGGCGACGCATCCCGCCTGCTGGCGCTGTTGCGCGACAGTCCGTTGTACAAGCAGCAGAAGGAGACTCTCGACGCGCTGTCGGCCAGCGGGCTCGCCGATGTCGGCTTCGCGCTCGATTTGCCGTTCGCGGAACACCAGCCGGCGCGGATCGACGGCACGGTGCGGCTCGCCGGCGTGCGCGCTTCCGACGCGCGCTGGAAACTGACCTTCGACGACCTGCGCGGCCGGGCGCGCTACGACCAGCGCGGTTTCGACGCCGACGGCCTCAAGGCGAAGCATGAAGGCCAGCCGGGCCTGCTCAGCCTGCGCGCGGGACAGGGCCACGTGCGCACGGCCGGGAACGCATTCGAAGCGGAGCTCGCAGCGAGCATGGATGCCGATGCGCTGATCGACCGCGCGCCGCAATTCGCGTGGTTGAAACCCTATTTCGATGGTCGTTCGCAGTGGAGCATCGGTGTCGCCTTGCCCGAGTCGCGGGCGACGAGCGCACCGAGCAGCCTGCAACTGCGTTCCGATCTCGTCGGCACGCGCATGACCCTGCCCGCGCCGCTGGACAAACCGGCGGGCGACGCGCTGGCCACGCGCATCGATGCGCAATTGCCGTTGGGCGAAGGCGAGGTCGCGGTGGCGTTCGGCAATCGGCTCGCGCTGCGCGCGCGCCAGGGCAAGGCCGGCACCGGCGTGCGCGTGGTCCTCGGCGCGGACCGCGTCCCCGACGCACCCCCGGCCAACGGGCTGGTCGCGAGCGGGCGTGCTCCGTCGCTGGATGCGCTGGACTGGGCGGTGCTGTCGCGCGGCGATGGCGGTTCGGGTGGATTGCCGCTGCAACGCATCGACGTCACCGCCGCGCACCTGCAACTGCTCGGTTCCGATTTCCGCAATACCCGCGTGCAGGCCGTGCCGGCGGCGGGCGGCGCGACCGCGCTGCAGTTCGACGGCGACGCGCTCGCCGGCGCGGTTTCGATCCCGCGCGACGATGGCGCGGCGATCGCGGGCAAGCTGCAGCGCTTCTGGTGGCGCGGCGGCATCGCTGCGTCGCCCGCGAACGGCGATGCGAGCCCGAACGACGACATCGACCCGGGCAAGGTGCCGCCGCTGAACCTCGCCTTCGACGACTTGCGCATCGGCGATGCGAAATTCGGCAGCGCGAGCGTGCGCACGCAGCAGGCGCCTGGCACGCTGAAACTGGTGCAGTTCCAGTCGCGCGCGGCCAAGCAAAAACTCGACGCCAGCGGCGAGTGGCAAGGGCGTGGCGCGGCATCGCGTTCGCGCGTGGACATGCAGCTGGACAGCGCGGATTTCGGCGCCTTCCTCGGCGGCCTGGGTTTCGGCGGCCAGCTCGCGCGCGGCGAGGGCCAGGCGCGCCTGCAGGCGACATGGCCGGGAACGCCGATGGGAATGAAGATCGCCGCGCTGGAGGGCAACCTGCACATCGATGCGCGCGACGGCCAGCTCACCGAAGTCGAACCCGGCGCCGGCCGCGTGCTCGGCCTGCTCAGCATCGCGCGGCTGCCGCAGCGGCTCACGCTCGATTTCCACGACTTCTTCTCCAAGGGCTTCGCGTTCAACACGCTCAAGGGCGACATCGCGCTCGGCAACGGCCAGGCGCGCAGCGACAACCTGCGCATCGACGGGCCGGCGGCGGAAATCCGCATCCGCGGCGTCGCCGACATGCGCGGCGAAACCTACGACCAGACCGTGGACGTGTTCCCCAAGGCCGGCAACCTGCTCACCGCGGTCGGCGCGATCGCCGGCGGGCCGGTGGGGGCGGCGATCGGTGCTGCCGCGAACATGGTGCTGAAGAAACCGCTCGGCCAGCTCGCGGCCAAGACCTACCACGTCAGCGGCCCGTGGAAGCAGCCCAAGGTCGACGTGGTCGCGCGCAGCCAGGCGCAGCCGGAACCGCAGCCGAAGGATTGAATTCCATCCCCTGCACCCGCACGTTTTCCATTCGCAGACCGCCACGCATCCCATGACCGAATCGCTCGCCCTCGCCCAGTCCCGCCTGCTCGCGCCTTCCGGCCTCGACGAAGGCGGCATCGAGCGCGCGTTCTCCTCGCTGCTCGGCCCCGGCATCGAGTTCGGGGATTTCTACTTCCAGCATTCGCGCCGCGAGAGCTGGTCGATGGAGGACGGCATCGTCAAGGACGGCGCGCATTCCATCGAGCAGGGCGTGGGCGTGCGCGCGATCTCCGGCGAAAAGACCGGCTTCGCGTATTCCGAGGACATCGACGCGAACGCGCTGCTTTCCGCCGCGGGCTCCGCGCGCGCCATCGCCCGCGATGGCCGCAGCCACGCGCCGCTGGCGCTCGCGCCGGTACGCGCGCCGATGCTGTATCCCGCGCTCGATCCGGTCGATGCGCTCGACAACGCCGCGAAGGTCGAGGCGCTGCGCCGCATCGACAAGCTGCTGCGCGCCGCCGATCCGCGCGTCAGGCAGGTGATGGTCGGCCTCAGCGCCAACGTGGACACGGTGCTGGTCGCGCGCAGCGACGGCGTGCTCGCCAGCGACATCCGCCCGCTGGTGCGGATGAACGTGCAGGTGATCGTCGAACACGACGGCCGGCGCGAATCCGGTTATGCCGGTTTCGGCGGACGCCATTCGTATGCGGAACTGCTCGCGAACGGGCAGCCCGAGAAATTCGCGCGCGAAGCACTGCGCCAGGCGCTGGTGAACCTCGATGCGATCGATGCGCCCGCCGGGGTGATGCCCGTGGTGCTCGGCTCCGGCTGGCCGGGCGTGCTGCTGCACGAAGCCGTGGGCCACGGCCTCGAAGGCGATTTCAACCGCAAGGGCACGTCCACCTATGCCGGGCGCATGGGCCAGCGCGTGGCGTCGCCCGGCGTCACGATCGTCGACGACGGCACGCTGCAGGGCAGGCGCGGTTCGCTCAACGTCGACGACGAAGGCACGCCGACCGCGTGCACGACCCTGATCGAGGACGGTGTCCTCGTCGGCTACATGCAGGACACCTTGAACGCGCGCTTGATGGGCGCGAAGCCCACCGGCAACGGCCGCCGCGAATCCTTCGCGCACCTGGTGATGCCGCGCATGACCAATACCTACATGCGCGCCGGCACGCACGACCCCGAGGAAATGATCCGCTCGGTCAAGCGCGGGCTGTACGCGGTGAACTTCGGTGGCGGCCAGGTCGACATCACCAGCGGCAAGTACGTGTTCTCCGCGACCGAGGCCTACCTGATCGAGGACGGCAAGGTCACCGCGCCGGTGAAGGGCGCGACCCTGATCGGCAACGGCCCGGAAACGATGCAACGGGTCGCCATGATCGGAAACGACCTCGCGCTCGACGATGGCGTCGGCACCTGCGGCAAGGACGGACAATCGGTGCCGGTGGGCGTGGGCCAGCCGTCGCTGTTGATCAGCGAACTGACCGTCGGCGGCACTCAGGCCGGTTGATCGTGGCCTTCGCCTGCCTGTTCGCCATCGCCCAGCAACGCGTGCAGCACGCGATACAGTTCGCGGAACGCGCGCGGCGCCTTGTTCTTCGCGCGCTCGTCGACCGCGTTGCGCACCAGTTGCCGCAGCTGCTGCCGATCCGCGTTCGGATATTCGCCAAGCAGTTCGCCCAGCGCGCCATCGCCGCCATCGAGCAGGCGTTCGCGCAAGCTTTCGGCGCGGTGCATGCGCGCGGTTTCGCGTTTCGCCGCCTCGCCGCCGGCATCGAGCGCGTCGCGGATCGCGTCCAGCGCTTGGTCTTCCTCGCGTCGCATCTGCTTGGCGAGGAACGCGGTCTGGCGCTTGCGCGCGACATGCGCGGTGATGCGCCGGGTGTCGATGATATGCGGCAGCAAGGCTTCGGGAATCGGCAGGCGTTCGAGCTGGGCGTCGCTCAGGGTCGCCAGTTTCTCCGCCAGCGCGAGCACGTCCAGCGCTTCCCGCCGTTGCTGGCTGCGGCTCGGCCCCAGGAATTCGCCACTGTCGTCGTCGCGTCCGCGCATGTTTCGCCCTGTCGTCCTGAACGCAGTGAAGGACCCGTTTTTCGCACGGGCCCGAATCCAACAGCAGGTCCTTCGGCCTTTGGCCTCAGGATGACAACCGATGAAAGGATAAGCCATTGAACGAGATCGTTGCCGCCACCGTCGTCGACAGCGCGGCCCGGCTGGATGCGCTGGAAGGCATTGCCGGGCAATTGCTCGAGCGCGCGCGCCGCGCCGGCGCCGACCAGGCCGAAGTCAGCTGTTCGGAAGACGCTGGGTTGGAAGTGAACGTGCGCATGGGCGCGGTGGAAACGGTCGAGGCCACGCGCGACCGCGGCATCGCCGTCACCGTGTACTTCGGCAAGCGCAAGGGCAGCGCCAGCACCGCCGACCTGCGCGAGGACAGCCTCGCCGCGACGGTGGAACAGGCCTGCGCGATCGCGCGCCACACCGAGGACGATCCGGCCGCCGGCCTCGCCGACGCGGAACTGATGGCGCGCGAGCCCGCTTCGGGTTGGCCGGATTACGACGCCTGGCACCCATGGGCCATCGATGCGGAACGCGCCATCGACCTCGCCATCGCCTGCGAGCAGGCCGGCCGCGATTCCGACGCGCGCATCGCCAATTCCGATGGCGCTTCGGTCTCGACCGGTACCTCGCTGGCGGTGTACGCGAATTCGCACGGCTTCCGCGGCCGCGAGCGCGGCACCCACCATTCGCTCGGCTGCGCGCTGATCGCGGGGCAGGGCGATGCGATGCAGCGCGACGGCTGGTACAGCACCGCGTTGGCGCCGGAAGACCTCGAATCCGCCTCCTCGGTCGGTCGCGAAGCCGCGCGGCGCACGCTCGCGCGGATGGCGCCGCGGCAATTGCCGACCGGCACGGTGCCGGTGCTGTTCGCCTCCGAAGTGGCGCGTTCGCTCATCGGCCACCTGGTCGGCGCGGTGTCCGGCGGCGCGCTGTACCGGCGCGCGAGTTTCCTGCTCGATGCCGCCGGCACGCGCGTGTTCCCGGAGTGGTTCGCGATCGACGAGGATCCGTTCCTGCCGCGCGGCTTCCGTTCCGCCGCGTTCGATGCCGAAGGCGTGGCCACGCGCGCGTCGCCGCTGGTCGAGGCCGGCATCTTGCAGCGCTACGTGCTCGGCAGCTATTCCGCGCGCAAGCTCGGCCTGGCCAGCACCGCCAATGCCGGCGGCGTGCACAACCTGTTGGTGAAAGCGAATGCAGGCGACCTCGGCATGTTGCTGCGCAACATGGGGCGCGGGCTGTACGTCACCGAATTGATGGGCCAGGGGGTGAATGCGGTCACCGGCGACTATTCGCGCGGCGCGGCGGGCTTCTGGGTCGAGAACGGCGAAATCGCCTATCCGGTGGACGGGGTCACCATCGCCGGCAAGCTGCGCGACATGTTCGCGGCGGTGGAGGCGGTGGGCTGCGACATCGACCCCCGCTCCCACCTGCGTACCGGCTCCATCCTGGTCGGGAAGATGACCGTCGCCGGCGCCGAATGACGTTATATTCCCCGAGTCGCGCGATCCGCGGCATCCACCCGGGGAGAGTCATGAACGAGTTCGAGAACGCCGCCGCGCCGAGCGGCACCGCTTCGCAGGAAGACCGCACGCTGGCGATGCTGACCCACCTGTCGGGGATCATCCTCGGCTTCATCGTTCCGCTGGTGATCTGGCTGACCAACAAGGACAAAGCCGACAAGGGCTGGTTGAACGACCAGGCCAAGGAAGCGCTGAATTTCCAGATCACGATCCTGATCGGTTACATCGCCGGCATGGTGCTCACCATCATCCTGATCGGTCCGCTGATCTCGCTGGCGGCGTGGGTGGTGAGCGTGATCTTCAGCATCATCGGCGGGCTCAAGGCGAACGAAGGCGTGGCCTACCGCTATCCGTTCGCGCTGCGCCTGATCAAGTAAAAGCATCCGCCGCCGATGGCCCGGCATGGGCCATCGGTTGGCTTGCGTCGCGGCCCGACGCCCCCATCATCGTCCATGCCGGGTTTCCTCCGGTGGAGAAGACGATGAACGCGAACCTCGAAACCCTGTCCCCTACCGCCAGCGACCGCCACTGGGCCGTCGCCGCGCCCATCGCCGCGCTGGCCGCGGCCGCGTTGACGCACTGGTTCGCCGGCGTCGCCGGGACGCTGGCCGCGCTCGCGGTGTGGATGCTGGTGCGCGACAAGTCCGCCTTCGCCAGCGCGCACGCGCGCGAGGCGGCGAACTTCAACCTCAGCATGTTCCTCTA
>Ga0209023_10006089_pt1 | contig 12874 bp, 11 predicted proteins | sample LakOneMetagenome_FD_187468 | JGI IMG/M metagenome (GOLD analysis project Ga0209023, IMG submission 187468) | Freshwater and sediment microbial communities from Lake Erie, Canada (SPAdes) (version 2) | ecosystem: Environmental > Aquatic > Freshwater > Lentic | place: Lake Erie, Canada... | reverse complement strand
TTTCAAGCCGCTCAATTCTGGTGCTGCGGACGCCAGCGCCACGCCATGACCGCGTAGAGCACCGCCCCCAGCAACAGCACCGACCCCGCCACGCCGAGCGCCCAGTCGAACCCCTGTGCCCGCGAGCCCGCCCGCGCCAGCAGCGCGGCCGCCATGGGCGGGCCAGCGATCTGACCGATGCCATACAGCGCCGTCATCAAGCCGGTGAAGCCCGCACCCGCCAGCGGCCACTGGTAGCGGGCCTCCTGCAGCGCAAAGAACGTGATGGCCGTGAACGGCAGGCCCAGCAGCAGGCTGCCCAGCGCAAAGCCCGCAGGCCCGGGCCACAGCACGCCCAGCGCCACCCCGCCCGCCTGCAGCACATAGGCCACGGCCAGCAGCCAGCGCCGGTCGCGCGTGGGGGCGATGCGCGTGGACAGCAGTGCGCCCAGCGCGACGCCGGCGCCGAAGATCGGCCAGAACAGGTCGGGCCACACCGAGCCCGCGGGCAAGGCAGCGCGCGCAATGACCGGCAGGAAGGTGGCGGTGACGATGTACCCCAGGCCCGCCAGACCATAGGCGACGGCGAGCAAGGCGCGCTCTGCGGCAGGGCGCGGCGCAGGCGTTGATGACGCCGCGCTGGCGCTGCCGGGCGCGGCAGCCAGCGGCGCGTCGCCGCCCTGGAACACCGCCCACGCGCCCGCGCACAGCACGGCTGCGAGCAGGCTGAAGGTCGCCCATCCCGCCGCCGCGCTCCAGCCCGCGGCCACCATCGCACTGGTGGGCAGGCCGGTGATGACGATGCCCAGCCCCGGCCCGCAAAAGATCAGCCCGCCCCACGCCGGACGGCCCAGGTGCGCCAACCGCCCCATGCACCAGTTGGCCGTGCCCAAAAACACCAGCGCGCTGGCCACGCCCGCCAGCAAGCGCAGCAGCGGCCACACCGCGGGCCAGGGCAGTGCCAGCATGCCAGTGAGCAGCACGGTGGCCACCAGCCCGCCGCGCACCAGTGTGGCGTTGCCCGGCACGCCGCCCAGCCGGCGGCCCAGCCACGGAAGCGCCATGTACAAGAGCGCCCCCGCCAGGTAGCCCGCATAGTTGGCCGTGGCCAGCCAGCTTCCGGTGGCGATGTCCACCACGCCGTCGTGCAGCATCATCGGCAAGAGCGGGGTGAAGGCGAAGCGGCCGATGCCCATGGCTGCCGCCAGTGCGGCCATGCCGGCCAAGGCGACCTGCAATGCAGAGGCACCGTCGGCGTGCCGGGGGTCGCCGGAAGAAAGAGACGCGTGATTCACGGGAATGGCTGGCTGGGGTTGCCAGGGTGGGAGATTGCTGTTTATCATCTTATCAAGAGATTGAATTTTTGTAATTCATACTTTTTCAAGATGGATAAAACCTCCGCCCTTCTGGACCTCGCCGCCCTCGACATCTTCCGCACCGTGGCGGCAGAGGGCAGCGTCACGCGCGCTGCCGAGCGGCTGTCGCGCGTGCAGTCCAACGTGACGACGCGGGTGCGCCAACTGGAGGCCGACCTGGGCACGCCGCTGTTCCTGCGCGAAGGCAAACGCATGGCGCTCACGCCCGAGGGCGAGGTGTTGCTGGGCTATGCCGACCGGCTGCTCGCGCTGGCCGAGGAGGCCCGCCAGGCGCTGCAGCCCGGCCCGCCCGCAGGCCGCTTGCGCCTGGGGTCGATGGAAAGCACGGCCGCCAGCCGCTTGCCCGCACCGCTGGCGCGTCTGCACAGCCAGTGCCCCGCCGTGGCGCTGGAGCTGACGACCGCCGCGACCCGCGTGCTGGTCGAACGCCTGCGCGCGCATGCACTCGACGCGGTGCTGGTGGCCTGGCCGCCGGGCCAGCCCGCCGACCCGGCGCTCGAAACCGTGCCCGTGTTCACCGAAGAACTGCTGCTGGTCTTGCCCGCCGGACACCCGCCCGCCGCGGGGCCCGACCAGGTGCAGCCCGGCACGCTGGCGGTGTTCGAACCCGGCTGCACCTACCGCCGCATCGCGCAGGAGTGGTTTGCGCCGCGGCGCCAGCCCATGCAGGTGCTGGAGCTGGGCTCGTACCACGCCATCCTGGCCAGCGTGGCGGGTGGCGGCTGCGCGGGCATCGTGCCGCGCTCGGTGCTCAGCATTTCACCCCACGCGGCCTTGCTGAGCCAGCAGCCCGTCACCACCATCACCACCTTGCTGGCCTGGCGACAGGGCTACCGCTCGGCCGCGCTCGATGCGCTGCAGCAGGTGCTGGTCGACTGACCGCCTTCAGCTCGTTCCCCCCTTTATTTCCCACTTCATTTCCTTCTTTCTTTCACGGAACGTCACCATGCCCGACCGCAGCCTGCGCACCGCCCTCTCCCTTCGCCTGCCCATCGTGCAGGGGCCCATGACCGGTGCCGACACGCCGGCCCTGGCAGCCGCCGTGTCCGCGGCGGGCGGACTGGGCACACTGGGTTGCGGCATGCGCTCGCCGGCGGCCATGGCCGAGGCCGCCGCCGAGGTGCGCCGCCACACCGACCGGCCCTTCGGGCTCAACCTGTTTGTGCAAGACACCCCGGCGCCCGATGACGCCACCGTGCAAACCGCCCTGGCGCGCCTGGCCCCGCTGTACGCCGAGTTCGGCCTGCAGGCCGCCGTGCCTGCGCGCTGGTGCGAGGACTTCCGTGCGCAGTTCGATGCCATGGTGGAGGCCCGGCCCGCGGTGGCGAGCTTCACCTTCGGCATCCTCACCGCCGCGCAGGTCGAGCGCCTCCACAGCGCGGGCTGCTACGTGATCGGCACGGCCACGACAGTGGCCGAAGCCCTGGCCTGGGCCGACGTGGGGGCTGATGCGGTCTGCGCATCGGGCATGGAGGCTGGCGGCCACCGCGGCACCTTTTTGCCCACGGGCCGCGCGCAGGCGGAAGGGCTGGCGCCCGCGGACTCCGCCGTGCGTGCAGGAGCGCCCTCGCAGGCCGACTTCGCTGCATCGATGGTGGGCGTGATGGCCCTGGTGCCGCAGTGCGTCGATGCCCTGCGCCCACGCGGCGTGCCCGTGATCGCAGCGGGCGGCATCATGAACGGGCGGGGCGTCGCCGCCGCCCAGGCCCTGGGCGCCGAAGCCGTACAGATGGGCACCGCCTTCCTCGCCTGCGACGAGTCCGACATCGGCCGCGCCTACCGCGACGCCATGGCGAGCGCCATCGCCACCGACACGCGCACCACCCGCACCTTCTCGGGCCGCCCCGCGCGCGGCATCGTCAACCCCATGCTGCAAAAGCTGCACGCCCACGAGACCGACGTGCCCGCCTACCCCGTGCAGAACGCCCTCACCGGCGCCCTGCGCCGGGCCAGCGCCGAAGCTGGCCGCGCAGACCACCTCTCGCTGTGGGCCGGCCAGGGCGTGGCCGGGGTGCGGCCCATGCCGGCCGCAGCGTTGGTGGCCGCACTGGAAGCGGAATGGCGGGCCGCGCTGGCCGCGCAAGCGGCGCTGCTGCAAGCGCAGTGACGCTATTTATTCGATAGCCGCTAGCGCTTACTGGACAATCGCTAGCGGCAATTCAACCAGGATTTCCTGGAGAGTGATCGGGCGTTGCAACACCGTGTACGCCCTGGCTTCGACAGGCTCAGCCCGAACGGGTGGGAGTAATTGAGGCAGTGCGGACGGTCAAGCTCGGTCTCTGCAAAGCGCGCGGCCCCGCCAGTGCACCCGTGGAACCGGCTTTGCCGGGCCACGGGGTGCGTCCCCCTGTGGGGGAAGCGGCGCAGCCGCTCAGGGGGCCACCTGTCCTTCCCGTGGAACCGGCTTTGCCGGGCCACCGGGTGCGTCCCCCTCAGGGGGAAGGCGCCGCAGGCGACTCAGGGGGAGCTTCAGCCAGTCCAGGGCAGTTCGCGCGCAGGCCCCAGGATGACGGGCGGCTGCGCGTTGATCTTTTCACCCGCCAGCACACGCTCGTACATCCGCAGGTAATTGCGCGCCATGCGCTCGGCGCCAAAGTGGTCGACCACATGCTGGTGGCAGGCCCGGGCATCGAAGCGGTTGTTGCGCACCGCCTCGGCCAACACGTTCGCCTCGGCCGACAGCACGCCGCAGTGCAGCGGCACCAGCTCGGGCAGCGCGCCGTACGGCGTGGAGAACACCGGGCATCCGAAATACAGGCTCTCGATCACCGCGAGGCCGAAGGGCTCGTGCCAGCGCACCGGAAAGATGAGCCCGCGCGACGCGTTGAGCAGCCCGGTCTTCTGCGTGCCGCCCACCATGCCGTGGAAATGAATCTTGCGCGACAGCGTCCAGCGAAAACCGCGTTTGAAGTTGATGCGCGTGCCGCCCAGCACATCGAGTTCCACCCCCGCACGGTGGGCCACCTTGATCGCGCCGCGCACGTTCTTCACACCCCAGGCGGCCTTGCCCAGGAAGTGGTAGCGAGGGCGCGGCACGTTGAAGTCCACCGGGCCGTAGCCGCTCCAGTCGAGGCCGTTGTAGACGAACTCGGTGGAGCCATACCGCGCCGCGTGGTCGCGCGACAGAAACACCGTGTTCAGCGGCAGCGGCTTGGGCTTGCGCGCGTTGCCGTGCTCTGTCACCAGATAAGGCTTGGCCAGCTCGGTGCGCGGGTTGAACTGAAAGTGCGTGATGTCCACACCGGCCGGTATCTGCCCCTCCCAAGGCTCATCAGGGCGGATAGGCAGCACGTCGCCAAAGTCGCAGGTCGAGCCCTCGGGCACCAGGTAGCTCACCCGGTGGCCTTGCTGAACCAGAGTCTTGCCCAGGTCCCAGATCACGCGCTCGGTACCGCCATAGCCGTAGACGGGGATGGGGGAGTTGTTGACCAGCAGGATATGCATGAAGAATGCTCTCGTCTCAGGAGTCCATGGCGCTGGGCACACGCCGCAACGATTGAAACTGGCGCGGCCCCAGCCAGTGCCACCGTGGAACTGGCTTCGCCAGGCCACGGGTGGCGTCCCCCTCCCGCGCAGCGAGAGAGGGGGAAGGCGCGAAGCGACTCAGGGGGTGTTTCACTTACACCGGCCGGCCGCAGCCAATGCGCGCGCGCCGCTCATGCAGGGCGGCCAGCAGCAGCGGGCACATGAAGAGGTAGAACATGTTGCCGCTGTTGTGGGCCAAGAAGACCTGCGTGAGGCCGAAGCCGATGTACGACAGCGGCAGCAGCACGCCCACCAGGCACAGCGACAGCGACTCGCGGTCCATCTTGCCAGCGCCGTCGCGGATGCGCCGGGCTGTGGGCCAGAACATCACGAGCGGTATGAAATAGAACGCCAGCAGCAACAGCACGCCCGGAATGCCGCGCTTGGCGAACAGGTCCAGCACCTCGTTGTGCGCATGGCCGAACTCCAGCACCACCGGGTTCGCCTGCCCTGCGGCCACGCGGCGCGCCTTTTCTTCGACGTAGCCTGCGCGGCCCCAACCGGTCCAAGGCCGGTCCCAGCCCATCTGCCAGGCCAGGTGCCAGTGGGCCAGGCGCTGGCCGACCGAGCTGCGGCCGTCGCCGCGCTGCTGGTAGGTCTGCACCTCTATCCGCGCTTCGTCCACGCGTTGCTCTACTGCTGGCACCTGCGACAGGGCCGCGGCCACCAGCGCCAGCGCGCACAGCCCCCAGTACACGCGGCGCTGGCCGGTGGTTCGCACCAGCAGCCAGGCGCACACCGGCAGCAGCAGCACCAGCGCCAGCCAGCCGCCGCGCGACTGCGACAGCACCGACCCCACGGCTCCGAGCACGATGGCCGCCACGAGCAGCAAGCGCTGCCACAGCACCCAGCGCCTGTACTGCACGACCAGCAACAGGCCGCTCATCACCGCCAGCAGCATGCTCAGGTTGCCGTACTGAATGGCGTTGGTGAACCCATTGGCGCGCGGCAGCGCCATCACGAAGGTCTGGTACAGCCCCACGATGCCGCTGCCCACCGCGCCCACCGCCACGCCCATCCACAGCCACGACGCGCGCGGCTCGAAGGTCATCAGGTAGAAGATGCAGGGCAGCGCCAGCAGGTACTTGACCGGGCGGTCCATGCTGCCCCAGCCCCAGGTCGCACCCACATCCAGCAGCCACAACGCCGCCATGCACGAGAACGCCGCTGTCAGCCACCATGCAGCACGCGGTGCGGGGCGCTTCCACCACACGGGCGCACTGGCCAGGGCCGCCAGCAACAGCAGAACGGCGCCGTACGAATAGCCAGACGGCAGGCACAGGGCAAGCCCCGGGACCATGAAGGCACCGATGCTTGCGCAGCGCCCAAACCAGCGGTAAGTCTTCATCATCACCGAATCACACGGCCCGTCAGGGTGTCTCGGTCATAGTGCAGCGCGGCATACCGAAAGAACCCCTCCAGCGCCACAAAAAAGCAGTACAAGAAACCTGCGCCACCGCACAGAAACCCCAGGCGGAAGACGTACAGGCGCAGGAACATCGACGTGCCCGAGGCCAGGCCCCGCAGCACGCCGCCGCGCTTGCCGACCTCGGCCCGCTTGGCGGCGCCGAGCATCACGTACTGGGTGAGTTTTTCCAGGCTGCCGCGCACGGTGGTGCGCGAGTAGTGCAGCAGGCGCGCCTTGATCAGGCGGCGCGGCACGTCGCCGCCGCCGGGCAGGGCGTGCAGCTGGGCTTGCTCGTGGACCACGCCGGTGTACTCCTTGACCATGCTGCGCACGAAGAGCCGTTCGATCTGCGACTGCGAGCGAAAGTGCGTGAGCTCATGCCCATACGCCACCATGCGCCAGCGGATCTTCCACACGGCCTGCTCGCCCGAGCGCACGATGGCCTGCAGCTCCTGCGCGAACGCCGGCGTCATCACCTCGTCACTGTCGAGAAAGAAGATGTAGTCGCCGCGCGCATGGGCCAGCAGCCGGTTGCGCTGCACGGCAAAGCCCTGCCAGTCGGGATGGCTGTGGACTTCAGCGCCCAGGCCCTGGGCGATGGCCACGGTGCCATCGGTGCTGCCGCTGTCCACCACCAGCAATTGGTCCGCAAACGCGGCACTGCGCAAGCAGGCTTCGATGCGGTGCGCCTCGTTGTGGGACAGCACCGCCACCGTCAACGTGGGCGACGGCGTGCCGCCCCCGGCTGCCACTGACATCAATCAATGACCAGCGTGTACGTGCTCGCCCGCCTTGAGGCGGTAGACAGTTCCGCAATACGGGCACTTGGCCTCGCCGGAGCGGGCCACGTCCAGGTACACCTTGGGGTGGGTGTTCCAGATTTTCATATCGGCCTTGGGGCTGGGGCAGAAGACGCCACCCTGGGGGTTGAGGTCCTTGGCCAGCAATTCGATGACAGCTTGCGACATATGTATTCGTTTTCCTTGACGCATCACCGCGCCGGCGATGCTTGAAACTGGCGCGCCCCGCGGCCCGCCCGGTGCAGCCGGGGGATACGGGCAGGGGCGCTGCGGCTCAGCGGTGGGTCACACCTTCGTGAGCCAATGGGCGTATTGGGGGTTGCGGCCGTTGACGATGTCAAAGAACGCGCTCTGGATTTTTTCGGTGATGGGGCCGCGCGAGCCCACATAGTCTTCTTTACCCAGCTCGATGCGGTCGAGCTCGCGGATCGGCGTCACTTCGGCCGCAGTGCCGGTGAAGAAGGCTTCGTCGGCGATGTAGACCTCGTCGCGTGTGATGCGCTTTTGCACGATCTCCAGGCCCAGGTCCTTGGCGATGTGGAACACCGTGTTGCGGGTGATGCCGTTCAAGGCGCCGGCCGACAGATCGGGCGTGTAAATCACGCCGTTCTTCACCACGAAGATGTTCTCGCCCGCGCCTTCGGACACGAAGCCGGAGCTGTCGAGCAGCAGCGCTTCGTCGTAGCCGTCGTCGAGCGCTTCCATGTTGGCAAGGATCGAGTTGGTGTAGTTGCTCACCGCCTTGGCCTGCGTCATCGTGATGTTGACGTGGTGGCGCGTGTAGCTGCTGGTCTTGACGCGGATGCCGCGCTTCATGCCCTCTTCGCCCAGGTAGGCGCCCCATGCCCAGGCGGCCACCATCAGGTGGATCTGGTTGCCCTTCGGGGACACGCCCAGCTTTTGCGAGCCGATCCAGGTCAATGGACGCAGATAGCCCGACTCCAGGTTGTTCTCGCGCACCACGGCCCTCTGGGCTTCGTTCACCTCTTCCTGGGTGAACGGGATCTTCATGCGCAGGATCTTGGCGCTGTTGAACAGGCGCTCGGTGTGCTCCTGCAGGCGGAAGATGGCCGTGCCGTCCGCCGTCTTGTACGCGCGCACGCCCTCGAACGCGCCGCAGCCGTAGTGCAGGGTGTGGGTCAGGACGTGGATCTTGGCGTCGCGCCAGTCCACCATCTGGCCGTCCATCCAGATCTTGCCGTCACGATCGGCCATCGAGGGAACTACGGGGCTCATGGGTATCCTTGGTTGCTGTGGGTCGCAAAGGCGAGATTTTAGGCGACCGCAGCCCGGCTGCCGCCTTAGGGCGCACCCTGCACCGGCACGGCCACCCATCGCGCGGCACGCCGACCGGGGCTCCGCGGCAGCGGTACCGGCGCTGTTTACGGCGCGGCAGAAGGCGCCACCGGCTCCTCGTTCTGCGGCCGCACCAGCTCCCACTTCACCAGCTTGCCGTTGCGGAACTCGCAGGTCACGTGCGAACGGGTGCCGTCGGTCCAGCGGTAGATCTCGGGCTCTGTGTCTGCGGCCGACAGTTGCTCGCCCAGCGACTGGGTCATGGCCACCACGTGCATCAGGTTCACCCCGGCACTGAGTCGCGCGTTCAGCATCACAGCGCTGCCCACATAGCCTATCGGGCGTCTGGCCGCCTTCTTCATCACCGTCATGAGCCGGGTGAAGTGCAGCAGACCCCACATCACCAGCCCCCCAGCCACGGCCGCCACGCCCGCCCAGCCATAGGCCACGAAACCAAAAACAACCACACCGACGACGCCCAGCGGTACAAGGATATTGCGCAAATTCATGGGCGCTATTGTCTTATGAGTACCCGGCGGCCCGGCCCAATCCCCCGCGCCCTGATCGCCCGCGCTCCCGCAACAGGGCAGCCGAACGCTTCCGCGAAAGTGTTTCGTTGTGTAAGCGCTACATTAATGAAATTACCTGGCAGCCGCGCACCATCTTGCTCTGCCGGGTGTTTACGGCAGGCACCGAAGCACCAAAAATGCAGGTTCTTCCTTCTGGAGATCATGGAATGAAACTGGATAACGTGCGCATGGCGCCCAAGCTGTGGGGTTCTATCGTGGGTCTGTTGGGTGCCATGCTGCTGGTGTCGGTCTGGGCGCAGCACCAGGCGGGCCAGGTGATGGACCGCACCCTGGCGTCGGTGGCATCGTTCGAAAACCGCATCACGCTGGCCGTGCAGTGGAAGGGCGCCACCGAGACCACCGGCGAGCGCGTGCTGGCCAGCAACTCCACCCCCGACCCGGACCTGACCACGCTGTTCGACGGCCGCGTGAAAGCTGGCATCGCCGGCATCTCGGCCATCCAGGCCAAGGTGCTCGAGCTGGCCACCACCCCTGCCGACAAGAAGGCGCTGGAGCGTGTGGCCAGCGAGCGCACCAACGTGCTGGCCCTGAACAAGCAGGCCCGCGAGATCAAGCAAGCGGGCGACGGCCCAGCCTTCAAGGCTTTCATCGAGACCAAGTACCTGGCCGCCATCGGCAGCTACGTGGACAGCCTGGAGGCCTTCGTGCAGTTGCAGCAAAGCCAGCGCGACACCGCGCGGCAAGAGGCCCAAGCTGCACGCAGCCAGGCCAACCTGCTGGCCTGGCTGACGCAAGGCGTGGTGTTCGTGCTGGGGCTGGTGCTGTCGTTCGTGCTGGTGCGCTCCATCACCCGCCCGCTGAACCGCGCGGTGGAGCTGTCCGATGCGATTGCCGCCGGCAACCTCACCGTGTCGGCCGACGATGACCGCCAGGACGAGTTCGGCCACCTGCTGCGCTCGGTGTCGCAGATGGCGGCGCGCTTGCGCAGCCTGGTGGCCGAAGTGCGCAGCGGCGTGGATTCGATGTCCAACGCCTCGGTGGAGATCGCCACCGGCAACCACGACCTGTCGGCCCGCACGGAGCAGACCGCTGCCAACCTGCAGCAAACCGCCGCCAGCATGGAAGAGCTGACCGCCACCGTCACCCAGTCCGCCGACACCGCACGGCAGGCCAACCAGCTGGCGTCCACCGCGGCCCAGGCGGCCACCCGCGGCGGCGAGGTCGTGGCGCAGGTGGTTGAGAGCATGCAGCACATCACGAACAGTTCGCGCAAGATCGCCGACATCATCGGCGTGATCGACGGCATCGCCTTTCAGACCAACATCCTGGCACTGAACGCCGCCGTGGAAGCCGCCCGCGCCGGCGAGCAGGGCCGGGGCTTTGCCGTGGTGGCCAGCGAAGTGCGCGGCCTGGCGCAGCGCAGCGCAGAGGCTGCGAAGGAAATCAAGAACCTCATCGGCGCCTCGGTGAACACCGTGGAAACCGGCTCCGGGCAAGTGGCGCAAGCCGGCCAGACCATGGACGAGATCGTCGCCAGCGTTCGCCGGGTGTCCGACCTGATCGGGGAGATCACCGCGTCGTCGAACGAGCAGCGCGACGGCATTGGCCAGGTCAACCAGGCTGTGAGCAACCTGGACCAGATGACCCAGCAGAACGCCGCCCTGGTCGAAGAATCGGCCGCCGCGGCCGCGTCGCTGCGCGATCAGGCGCAGCGGTTGTCCGAGGTGGTGTCGGTGTTCAATGTGGGGTATCAGCCCACAGCGACTGCCGCGGCGTCCGCACAGAAACCAGCACCCCGGCCCGCAGCGCCGCGCGTGTCTTCCACCGCTGCGGCGCAGGCCTCGGCACCTGCATTGCGCTCAGCCAAAGCGCCAGCGGCCAAGAGCGCGGGCGCTGCCCCTGCCGGTGCTGCAGCCTCTGCCCGCAAACTTCAGGCCCCGAAGACCACTGCAGTCCCAGCCTCAGCCGCTGCGGCCACGTCCACAGCACCGAAGGCCACCAAGGGCTCGGACGACGATTGGGAATCCTTCTGACCCAGATGCGCTCGGACTCGCATCGGAGGTCTCTCTACCAAGTCAACCATCGTTCCCTGCGAAGGGGACCGGCGCACCCCAGGCCGGTGCTCGCGGGCTAGCGCCGCGTCGCCGTGCGGGGGCGTACCCCTCTTTGTTCCTATTGAAGGGGGATACCGCGCAACGGCTCAGGGACGCCCTAGCCCATCTCCCGCACCACATTCATCGCCTCTTCCACCCGCTCCACGGCGTGGATGGTGAGGCCCTCGATGGGCTTCTTGGGCGCGTTGGCTTTGGGCACCACGGCGATGCGAAAGCCGAGCTTGGCGGCTTCCTTCAGGCGCTCCTGGCCGCGCGGCGCGGGCCGCACCTCGCCCGCCAGCCCCACTTCGCCAAAGGCCAGAAAGCCCTGCGGCAGCGCCTTGCCGCGCAGGCTCGAGGTGATGGCCAGCATCACAGCCAAATCGGCCGCGGGCTCGCTGATGCGCACGCCACCCACTGCGTTCACGAACACGTCCTGGTCCATGCAGGCCACGCCCGCATGGCGGTGCAGCACAGCCAGCAGCATGGCCAGGCGGTCCTTGTCCAGGCCCACGGACAGGCGCCGCGGGCTGGGCCCGGCGCTGTCAACCAGCGCCTGGATCTCCACCAGCATGGGCCGTGTGCCCTCCAGCGTGACCATCACGCAGCTGCCGGGCACCGGCTCGCTGTGCTGCGACAGGAAGATGGCGCTCGGGTTGCTCACGCCCTTGAGCCCTTTTTCCGTCATGGCGAACACGCCGATCTCGTTGACGGCGCCAAAGCGGTTCTTGATGGCCCGCACCAGCCGGAACTGGCTGTGCGTGTCGCCTTCGAAGTACAGCACCGTGTCCACCATGTGCTCCAGCACGCGCGGGCCGGCCAGGGCCCCTTCCTTGGTCACGTGGCCCACCAGCACGATGGCCACGCCCGAAGCCTTGGCCGCGCGCGTCAGGTGGGCCGCGCATTCGCGCACCTGCGCCACCGAGCCCGGGGCCGAGGTCAGCTGGTCGGAGTACACGGTCTGGATGGAGTCGATCACCGCCACGGCGGGCTGCATGGAATCGATGGTGGCCAGAATCTTTTCCAGCTGGATCTCTGCCAGCACGTTGACCTGGCTGTGGTCCAGCCCCAGCCGGCGCGATCGCAGCGCCACCTGCGCGCCGCTTTCCTCGCCCGTCACATACAGCGTGGGCAGGCCGGCGCGCTGCAGCGCGTCGAGCGCCTGCAGCAGCAGCGTGGACTTGCCGATGCCCGGGTCGCCGCCGATGAGCACCACGCCGCCTTCGACGATGCCGCCGCCCAGCACACGGTCAAGCTCGTCGATGCCGCTCGGGGTGCGCTCCACATCGCTCGCCTCGATGGCCGACAGGGGCATCACCGCCTGGGCCTGGTTCAGGCCCGCGAACTGCGGCGTGCTGTAGCGGTTCTTGCCAGGCCCTGCGTCCGCCACGGCTTCGATCAGCGTGTTCCAGGCGCCGCAGGCGGGGCACTTGCCCAGCCAGCGCGGGCTGGTGTCGCCGCACTCGGTGCAGGTGAAGACAGTTTTTTCTTTGGCCATGGGAAAAGTGAAGAGAGAGCGTTCGGCAGGGCGGGCTGCAGACTATAGCGGCGACGGTGCGGCGCCAGCAGACAGTGCAGCGCGCACAGGCTTGCCATCATCGGCAAAATGCACGCATGCACACACCCACCAATCGCTTCAAAGCGGCCATGGCCCAGGGCCAGGCACAGATCGGCCTGTGGCTGGCGCTGGCCGACGCCTACACCGCAGAGATCGTCGCAGGCACAGGCTACGACTGGCTGCTGGTCGACGGCGAGCATGCGCCCAACGATGTGCGCTCCATCCTGCACCAGCTGCAGGCGATTGCCAGCGCCACCGCCGCCCTGCCCCCTGGCTCCACGCCGCCCCACGCCATCGCCCGCAGCTGGT
>Ga0209023_10006087_pt1 | contig 12882 bp, 10 predicted proteins | sample LakOneMetagenome_FD_187468 | JGI IMG/M metagenome (GOLD analysis project Ga0209023, IMG submission 187468) | Freshwater and sediment microbial communities from Lake Erie, Canada (SPAdes) (version 2) | ecosystem: Environmental > Aquatic > Freshwater > Lentic | place: Lake Erie, Canada... | reverse complement strand
ATGCTCGAAGGACGCGTGCGATCTCGCGATCGAAGCGATCGGCATGATCGGCGATCACCGCGCGAACACCCGCAGCGGCGGCGACCTCTCGCTGCCGCTCCCCACCGCTCTGCTCGAGCAGCGACCACGCTGCTCCGAACTCCCGCGCCGAACCAAGCAGCGCCGCGCAGGGCTCCAGTCGCGTCAACAACTCCGCGATCGACTCGCGGATCGCGCGGGGCGTGCCCGTGTCCAGATCCAGCACTGTGCCCTCGAGCCCGTAGCGAAGAGCGCGCCAACGGTTCTCCTCGATCCGCTCGCGCTGCACCGGCGGCCTCAGCAGGCCCTGGTCGTACCGCCCTGCGAGGTGGCGGACCAGCGCCTGGATCACGGCTGCGAGCCCAGCTGAGGTCTGCGCGGTCGCAGGCTGATCACAGACGCGTACCTCGATCGTGCCGAATGCCGGGTGCAGCCGGACCTCCCACCAGAGCTGGCTGGCGTCGCTCGCGAAGGCTCCAGCACGAGAACCCCAGCCGACGAAGTCGGCGTATGCGCCCCACGTGTTCCACGCCGGCGGGATGCCCTGGCGCGGAAATCCCTCGGCGAGCTTCGGTCGCACAGAGTGGAAGCCTGTGTCCTCACCGTCATGGAACGGCGCGTTGCCTGCGAGAGCGGCGAGCAGCGGGAGAGCGTCGCGCAAAGCATCGTGGACCGCCACCGCGCGATGACAGCCGTTGATGGCGACGTGCACGTGCAGGCCCCAGGTCAGCCCCCGACGAGCTGCCCACTGGTAGTCGTCCGCCAGCTTCTCGTACCGCGGGCCCGGCGTGGTCGGACCCTCGGGCGCCGCGAAGGGGTGCGTGCCGGCGCCGGCGAAGCGCAGACCGACGCCGGCGGATTCACGCAGATCCCGACGTGCGGCCAACAGCGCGTGGCGGATCTCGCCCGCGGTGCGGCAGACGGGCGTCATCAGCTCCAGTTGCGCGGCCGGCAGTTCGGCCGTGAAGCGAGCGTCGTGCGGCATGGCGTCGAGGACTTGTGCGCTGGCCGGTTCGAGACCAAGGGTCTCAGCGTTCAGCACCATCAGCTCCTCCTCCACCCCGAGCGTGAACTCTTCACGCTCGATCTCGAAGGCCTGCCGCGACGGCGTCTCGCCAGAGGAGTACGCATGACGGACAGGGCGTGCGGGCAGCGTCCGGACATGCGGATGTTTGCGGCCGTAGCGCATCCACGGCCACGATTCCCGGATTACGACACCGGGAAACCTTGCGCTATGAGCGGCCGAGCAGAATCGCGATGCCCTGGCCGCCGCCGATGCAGAGCGTGACCAGGCCGTAGTCGTGCCCTTCGCGCTCCATCTCCGACAGGCATTTGGCGGTGATCACAGCACCCGTCGCTGCGATCGGATGGCCGAGCGCAACCGCGCCGCCGTTCGGGTTGACCTTCGCGGGATCGAGCTCGAGATCCTTGATCACCGCGAGTGCCTGGGCAGCGAACGCCTCGTTCAGCTCGATCACACCGACCTGATCGAGCGTCACGCCTGCCCGGTCCAGTGCCCGGCGCACGGCCGGCACCGGGCCGATGCCCATGATCTCCGGGTCGACGCCGCAGGACGCGTAGGAGAGGATGCGGCCGCGGATCGGCGCGCCCAGCTCGGCGGCGCGCGCCTCGTCCATCAGCACAACGGCGGCACCGGCGTCGTTCATGCCGGACGCGTTGCCGGCCGTGACGGTGCCGTCCTTCTTGAAGATCGCCGGCAGCTTGGCCATCCCCGCGGCATCGGCATCATGGCGAATGTGCTCGTCCGCGAGGAACGGCACGAGATCGCGCTTGACCTTGACCTCCACCGGCACGATCTCAGCCTCGAACTTGCCGGCGGCCTGCGCGGCGGACGCACGGCGGTGCGATTCGACCGCGAAGGCATCCTGCTCCTCACGGCTGAGCCCCATCCGCTCGGCGAGCCGTTCGGCCGTCACGCCCATCTTCTGACCATCGAATGGATCACTGAGCGCGCCCTGCACAGGGTCGACGATCGGTGCGGCGCCCATCTTCGAGCCCCAGCGGGCCTGCGGCAGCCACATCGGTGCGCGGCTCATCGACTCGCAGCCGCCCGCGAGCGCGACGCGCGCTTCACCGGTTTGAATCGTCTGGCAGGCCGAGACGATCGCCTGCGCGCCCGAGCCGCACAGGCGGTTGACCGTGAACGCGGGGACCTCTTTCGGCGCGCCGGCCTGCATGCCGACGACACGCGCGGAATAGGCGTCACGCACCTCGGTGTGGATGACGTTGCCGAAGACGACGTGCTCGAGCTGATCGGCGCTGATACCGGCGCGCTCGATCGCGGCCTTTGCAGCCACGGTGCCGAGCTCGGTCGGCGGCACTCCGGCCAGAGATTTGCCGTAGGAGCCGACTGCGGTTCGTGCGGCGGAGGTGATGACGACGTTGGTCACGGTGAGGTCCTTAGAAGCTTCGGAAACAATCGAGCAGGGATCGTAGGAGGTTGGTAGCGTCGACGCATGAGCGCTACAGCCACCGCAACCCTGAAGAACATCGTCAACGGTGAGGCCGTCGATGCCGCCGACGGGCAGACGTCGGCGATCATCAACCCCGCCACCGCCGAGGAAATCGGTCAGGCGCCGGAGTCGGGGCAGCAGGACGTCGACCGTGCCGTTAGTGCTGCGCGGGCCGCGTTCGACAATGGCTGGTCGACCACGACCCCGGCCGAGCGGGCAACGGCACTGTTCGCCCTCGCCGATGCGATCGACGACCACGCTGAGGAGTTCGCGGCGCTGGAGTCCGAGAACGCCGGCAAGCCGCTTGCCGCGGTGACGGAGGACGAGATGGGCGCGATGTCCGACCAGCTGCGCTTCTTCGGCGGCGCCGCCAGGGTCATGTCCGGCCAGGCCGCGGGCGAGTACATGGAGGGTCACACCTCGATCATCCGGCGCGAACCGGTGGGCGTTGTCGGCTCGATCACGCCGTGGAACTACCCGATGATGATGGCCGTCTGGAAGATCGGACCGGCACTCGCCACCGGCAACACGGTGGTGCTGAAGCCGGCCCCGAACACGCCCGTCACGACGATCCGGATGGCGGAGCTCGCAGCCGAGATCTTCCCTGCCGGCGTCTTCAACGTCGTCTGCGGCGGTAACGCACCGGGGCAGGCGATCGTCGCCCATCCCGGCGTCGACATGGTCTCGATCACCGGTTCGGTCGGTGCCGGCAAGGCCGTTGCGGCGTCCGCCTCCGATTCGCTGAAGCGCGTCCACCTCGAGCTCGGCGGCAAGGCGCCGGTCGTGATCTTCGACGATGCAGACCTCGAGGCCGCGCTCGAGACGATCGCGGCGGTCGGCCTCTACAACGCCGGCCAGGACTGCACCGCCGCCTGCCGGATCATCGCGCAGCAAGGCATCTATGACGACGTCGTCAACGGTCTCGCCGAGCAGGCCAAGAGCTACGTGATGGGCCCAATGGATGCTGAGGACACCAACCTCGGCCCCGTCTCCAGCGCCGTCCAGCGTGAGCGGATCGAAGGGTTCTTCTCCCGCAAGCCGGATCACGCGGAGGTCGTGACCGGTGGTGGCCGCCCCGATCTGCCGGGCTTCTTCGTCGAGCCGACCGTGATTGCCGGTGTCCGTCAGGACGACGAGATGATCCAATCGGAGATCTTCGGCCCGGTCATGACCGTGCAGCCATTCGCTGACGAGGCCGAAGCGATCGGCCTCGCCAACGGCGTGCCGTTCGGTCTCGCCTCCTCGGTCTGGACGCAGGACGTCGGCCGCGCGCACCGTGTCAGCAACGCCCTGCGATTCGGCTGCGTCTGGGTCAACGACCACATTCCGCTGGTCTCCGAGATGCCCCACGGCGGTTACGGCCAGTCCGGCTACGGCAAGGACCTGTCGATGTACGCGCTCGAGGACTACACGAACATCAAGCATGTGATGGTCAACATCGGCTGACCGGACAACCGAGTCGGTAACGACGGACGTACCTGACCCAACAGGTACCCCTCCCGGCCCCAGGGCCGACCGACGAAAGGCAGTCCCATGAAGCGCACAGTTGTTGCAGTGGCCCTCGCGGCCGCCGCCACCTTCACCCTCCCCGCGGCCGCCGGCGCCACCGGTGCCCCACCCCAGGCCCCGAAGACGATCGCCGCGCAGTTGCTGTCCGACTCGGCCGGTGACAACGCCCAGGGCTTCGACCGCAATCCGTACGACTACGACATCGTCACCCAAGCGGTGCTGCTCTTCCCTGATCTCGTGGCCGCAGCATCTGATCCCAACGCAAACCTGACCGGCTTCCTGCCGAATGACCGCGCCTTCCAGGTGCTGGTCTACGATCTGACCGGCAACTGGATCCGCTCCGAGGCGGACGTGTTCGAGGCCGTCAAGTCGCTGGGTGCCGACACGGTCAAGACCGTGCTCACCTACCACCTGGTCGGCGCGAAGATCCCCGCATCCGCGGCGCTGAAGGCCGACGGGGCGGATCTCGACACGCTGCAGGGCGGCAAGATCACCGTGCGGGTGCCGTTCCGCTTCTTCCCGCTCGTTGTGCTGCAGGACCAGGACCCGGATGACCGCAACCCGTGGGTCGTCCAGTTCAACTACGGCGGCACGCTCGCCAACGGGTACCTGCACGGCATCTCCCTCGTGTTGCGTCCTTCCAACCTCTAAGGACGCAGGGAAACCGCCGCGAACGGCCCTTCCTGGCTTCCAGGGAGGGCCGTTCTGCGTCTCGGGTCAGGACGCGGCGAATACTGACGACCCTGGCCGGTGTCACAATCAGGAGGTTCGCGCAACTCTTTGCTCGCTGACCCGTTCAAGGAGTCAAAGGGAGATTCAGACATGGTGGTCGTCACACTCGTTCATCCAACACTGCCGCGGCGGCGCACCGCTGCCGGGCCGCTGCTCAAGCTCCGCTCGGACGAGCAGCTGCTCGCAGCGTTCCGTTGCGGCAACGACGCCGCGTTCGAGGTCATCTTCGACCGCTATCGCGCCCGACTGCTGCGCTACACCCGGCGGATGCTCGGCGGCAGCGCCGCTGAGGCCGAGGACGTGCTGCAAGACGTGTTCGTGCGCGCCTACCGTGCGCTCGCCGTCGACGCGCGGGAACTGCCGCTCAAGGCCTGGCTCTATCGCGTGACGCACAACCGCTGCGTGGACCACCTCCGTCGCCCGGTCACCGATGACGCGGCGGTCTACGAGGTCAACCGTCCCGCCGCCTGTGATCCGCACGATCGGACCGAGCAGCGGGAGACGCTCCGCCGCCTCGTGCATGACGTGCGCGATCTGCCTGAGCAGCAGCGCTCGGCGCTGTTGCTGCGCGAGCTGGAGGGCCTGTCGTACGCCGAGGTCGCAGCCACGCTCGACGTCACCGTGCCCGCCGTCAAGTCCCTGCTCGTACGCGCGCGCGGCGGCCTCGTCGCCGCGCAGGAGGCGCAGGACACGGCGTGCAATGACGTCCACACCAGCCTCGACGAGGCTCGCGCCCGTGGCGTGCGGATGACGGGCCTGGCGCGGCGTCACCTGCTGACCTGCAGCGACTGCCGCCAATACCACGCGAGCCTTCGTGCCTACGACAAGGCTGTTGCGGCGGTCGACGGTGGCCCCGGCCCCCTCGCGGCGTTCGCCAAACTGCTCGGCGTCGGCTCGGCCGGCGGCGGTGCCGCAGCCGCGACCGGCGGCGGTGCGGCCGTCAGTGCTGGCGGCTTTGGCGTGTTGACGGCCGCCGGCGTCAAAACGATCGCGGTGCTCGGTGCCGCGGCAGTGGTTGGCGGTGGCGCGGTCGAGGTCAGCCAGCATCTTCCGGCATCGCCGCCTGCCACCAAGCCGGCGCTGCGTGTGTCTGCCTCCCACACAGCGCCGATCGCGGCCCCGCTGCGGCTGGTGCACAAGCTGCAGACCGCGACCAAGCAGAGCGTCGCCCGCCGTGCGCAGATCTCTCGCGCCGCCCTGCTCGCCCCCGTCGCCCCGGCGCCGGCTCCGCCGCTGAACGAGGGCGACGTCGGCGATGAGACGACAGCCTCGCCCGACCTCGTCGCCACCGGTGGCGCCAGCGCGCCGTCCACGCTCGTTGACGACCCGGAATCCGCGAGCTCCGGCGCCACGCCGCCGAGCACGACGACAACGACCACGACGGTCGTGGCGGAGCCGCTGACCGCCGCGGCCGGAACGCCGCCGCCGCCCGTCGTCACCACCGCTGGCGCGCCTGCCCCGGCGCGGTAGATTGCTCAGATCGAGCTCTTCGAGACACCGTTCGAGCACGAGCAGCTCCTGGTACGGCGCGGCACGCGGTCCGGCTGGCTCTGCATCGTCGCGCTGCACTCCACGGCACTGGGCCCGGGCATGGGCGGGTGCCGGCTGTGGCACTACGCCGAGCCCGCGGACGCACTGCGCGACGCCCTGCGCCTGTCGGAGGGCATGAGCTACAAGAACGCCGTCGCGGGCTTGCGCTGCGGGGGCGGCAAGGGCGTGCTGGTACGGCCACCGGGGCCGGCGCCGAGCGGCCGTGCCCGCAATGACGCGCTGCGCGATTTTGGTGATCTCGTCGCCTCGATGGACGGGCAGTACCTGACGGCCGAGGACGTCGGCATGGCCGAACGGGACATGGCGGTGATCGCGGAGCGGACGCCGCACGTGACCGGGCGGTCACGGCGCGCCGGCGGGTCGGGCGATCCGAGTCCTTCGACGGCGCTTGGCGTGATGACCGCGATCGAGGTCGCCTGCGAGCGCGTCTTCGGCAGCCGCGATCTTCAGGGCCGCTCGGTGTGTGTGGTCGGGCTCGGCCACGTTGGCCTGGGCCTGGCCCGCTTGCTGCGCAAGGCTGGCGCCACGTTGGTCGTGACCGACATCGACAGGGCACGCCGCGCCGATGCCGAGGCGCTCGGCGCGCGCTGGCTGACGCCGCAGAAGGCGATGGCCGCGAACGTCGACGTGCTCGCACCGTGCGCGCTGGGCGGCACGCTGAATCACGAGAGCCTGCCGACGCTGCGGGCGCGCGTGATCGCGGGCGCCGCGAACAATCAGCTGAGCACCGAGGAGATCGGTATCGCGCTCGCTGAACGCGGCATCCTCTGGGCGCCGGACTTCGTCGCGAATGCCGGCGGCGTGGTCAACATCGGCGTGGAGCTCGACGGGCCCTACGACCCACGCGTGGCGCGTGAGCGGGTGCTCGGCATCGGCACGACGCTTGCCGAGGTGTTCGATGACGCGGAGGCTCGCGGCGTCACCACGTTGCAGGCGGCGATGGACCGTGCGCGTGCACGGATCGCAGCGGGCGCCTAGCTACACCCGTCCGTCAGCGTCCGGAACCTCAACGGGTGAGGCAGCCTGTGCCACGGACGCGGCCTGCAGCAGCTCGCGCTCCGCTGCGGCCTGCTCCGGCGTCTGGTCCGGCCAGTGACCGTGCTGGTCGAAGAACTCCCGGGCCGCCTCCTCCTCATGTCGGTAGCGGTCCAGATGACGCACCTTGTAGAAGATGAATCCGAGGCCGCCGATACCGACGATGGCGGTGAAGATCGCTGACGGGTCCATCGCATGCAGGCTAGAGCGTCGGCACCAGAGGACGCTCCACCCCGTCCGGCAACCGCTGCTCGTCGGCCAGCTTGTCAAGGTGCGCCGCGAGCGTCAGCGCGGCGGCCGGACGCAGCTGTGCCGGAACGTCCGACCACGCCGCGTCGAGCAGCTCGTCGACCGTGCGCAGGCCATCGGCAAGCGCAGCGACAACCCCCTCCTCCCGCGCAAAGCGGTGGGCGATGTAGCCGGCGAGCTTCGCGTCCACCTCGCTCACGACAGGGCCATGGCCGCAGGCCAGCAGCGCGAACTCCTCGCCGCGCAGGTCCGCCAACGCCCGCAGGTAGCCCGCCAGGGCCCCTGGGTCTGGCCAGAGAAAGACGCTGCCCTCGCCCAGCACCGCGTCGCCGGTGAAGCACACGCGCTCGTAGGCGAAGCACAGATGATCCGGCGCATGCCCGGGGACCGCGATCGCACGCAGCGGGCCGACACGGTCCCCGTGCCCGATGGTGCGCGTGGCGTCGGCATGACGCATCGCGGCGATCTCCACGCCGCCGGCCCGCGCCGCCAGCGTCGCCGCCAGCGCACCGTGGTCGCCGTGGTCATGGGTGATCGCGATGCCGCCGATGCCGCCGCGTGCCGTTGCCGCGCTGAGCAGCGCTGCGGCGTGCTCGTCGAGTGCCGGGCCGGGATCAACGACCCAGCAGGGGTCGCGTCCGACCAGCCAGGTGTTGGTACCGGTCAATGTCAGCGGTCCGGGGTTCGCCGCCCGGACCAGCGTGACGTCCCACTCGGCCAGGAGCTCGTCCGTCACGCCTACCTCGCCGTCAGCCGGTACACGGGGCCGTTGAGCGAGGCCACGTAGACGCGACCCTGGGCGTCTTCACCGAAGGTCGAGATCGCTCGCACGGCCGACGCGCCAGAGACCAGCTGCAGGCCACTGGCCTTCTTTGCCCGCAGCCGCACGCTGCGGACGCCGGGTTTGCAGTAATCGGCGAACACGTAGCGGCCGTAGAGCGCGGTGAGCGCGCGGTCACGCACGACGTAGCCGCCGGTGATCGAGCAGTAGCCGTCCTCGTGCTTGAACGTGATCACCGGCGGCACAGCGCCCGGCGCCGAGCCAGCGGCGAAGCGCGACCGGCCTTCGTAGACCCGCCAGCCGAAGTTCGCCCCCCGGGCAGCCCCCTTCGGCAGGTAGTTGATCTCCTCGAATGCGTCCTGACCGACGTCGGCGAGGGTCAGAGCGCCGCTCACGCGATCGAACGAGAAGCGCCAGGGGTTGCGCAGGCCGAAGGCGTAGATCTCCGGCAGCACGCCGTCGCGGCCGATGAACGGGTTGTCCTGCGGCACGGTGAACGGTTTGCCGCCGCTCTGGCGGGGGTCGATGCGCAGCAGCTTGCCGAGCGGCGACGAGAGGTCCTGCGCGTTGCCCCGCGTGCCGTGGTTGTCGCCGGCGCCGCCACCGTCGCCCGTACCGATGTACAGCAGACCGTCGGGGCCGAACTGCAGCTGCCCGCCGTTGTGGTTGCCTTCCGGGTCCTGGTGCACGAATAGCTTGCGCCCCGAGTCGGCGTTCGCCGTCTCGCTGCTGGCGCCGCGCCGGTACTCCTCCAGGACCTCGCGGCTGTCCTTGGCCGTGTAATAGACGTAGAGACGGCCGCTCTTGGCGTAGTCGGGCGCGAATGCCAGTCCGAGCAGCCCTTGCTCGCCGCCGCTCCGCACCTTCGCCCGGAGATCCAGGAAGGGCTTGGCCTGCAGTCGGCCGGCACGAATCGTGCGGATGACGCCCTCCTGCTCGGTCACGAAGACGTGCCGGCGATCCTTCGGCGGCGCCGCGATCGCGGTCGGCGAGGCGACGGTCGCCACCGGCAGAAGCCGCACACCGCCGGCCGCCACCGACGGGTGTGCAGCGGTCGATCGCTGCGGTTCTGCGGCCGATCCGCTGCCGCAGGCCGTGACCACCATGAGCACGACGATGCCAACCGGTCCGAGGTTTCGCGCACGCATCGACACAGCATGCCAGCCCGACAAGGTGTCCACGCCACCTTCGCGACGGGCGATGCGCGAGACTGCGCCGCATGACCGCCCCCAAGCTCTCCGCTGCCCGCCCGCAGCGCGTGGCGATGGCCGGGGACGTCGAGCCGGCGCGCGCGGTGGAGCTGATCGCACGGGACGCAGCGCCGGTCGTGTTGACGGGGCAGTGGGCCGGCGTCACCGCAGTGGTGGCGAGCGAGCCATGCCGGGTCGCAGCGGCCGAGGATCTGCCGACGGCGGCACTGGCGCACCAGCCGCGGCTGCTCGACGACGGCGACGCGGTTGCCGTCGGTGGCGGGTGGCTGGGCCTGTTCGGTTACGGCGCCGCGAGCGGGCTCGTGGATCCGGCCCTGAGCCATCCTCCGGTGCATGAGCAGCTGCCGGGCAGCGTGCTGGCGTACTACGACCACGTCCTCGTGCGTGACGCGGCCGGTCAGTGGTGGTTCGAGTCGCTGTGGACACCTGAGCGTGACGCGCTTCTGGCGCGACGGGCCGAAGCACTGCGGGAACGACTCCGGCGCGCCTCCCAGGGCACGGCGCCGGACCTCCCTGCCGATGCCACGCGCGGCTGGTCGGCCACCCCCACGATCGCCGGGCACGCGGTTGCCGTCGAGGCCTGCCGCGAGCGGATCGCAGCGGGCGACCTCTACCAGGCGAACCTCGCCCTGCGACTGCGCGCCGAGCTGCACGCCCCGCCGGCACACCTCTTCAGCGCCGGCGTCGCAGCGCTGGCGCCGGAGCGCGGCGCCTACCTCAGTGGTGATTGGGGCGCCGTCGCGAGCTTCTCGCCGGAGCTGCTGGTCGCACGCACCGGCGCGCAGGTCATCAGCCAGCCGATCAAGGGCACCAGGCCGCGGCCGGCAGACGATCCGGCTGTGGCAGAGCACTTGCGCGAGGAGCTCGCTGCGTCCGAGAAGGACCACGCGGAGAACGTGATGATCGTCGATCTGATGCGCAACGATCTCGGACAGGTCTGCAGCCCGGGCTCGGTTGTCGCCGACCCGGTCTGCGAGCTGCAGCCGATGGCTGGGGTCTGGCATCTCGTCAGCACCGTGACCGGCACGATCCCCAGCGCGATCGACGACCGCCTGCTGGCGAACGCCGTGCTGCCGGCTGGATCGGTGACCGGCGCGCCGAAACGTGCTGCGCTTACCGCGATCGCGGAACTCGAAAGCGCCGCGCGACAGGCATTCTGCGGCTCCGTCGTCCTCGCCTCGCCGGTCAGCGGCACCGAACTGAGCGTCGTGATCCGGACGTTGGAATGCGTCGGCAGCACGGTGTGGCTCGACGTCGGCGGCGGCGTGACGGCCGCCTCGGACGCCGCGGCCGAGGCCGCAGAGTGCCTGGCCAAGGCTGAGCCCGTGCTGCGGGCAATCGGCGCCGCTGTGCCGTCCGCACGACCACCGGCCTCGGGGCCTGCACCGCTACGTCTTGGGCCCGTCCCGCTGCCGCGTCCGGATCCTGCCGCCGGCCTTTGCACCACGCTGCGCGCCAGCGACGGGCGGGTCGAGCACCTTGCCGAGCACTGGACGCGTCTGGAACATTCCGCGCGCGCGGTCTACGGGCACAACCTGCCCGATCATCTGCGCCGCGAGGTGCGTGACACCGCCGCCCAGACACTCGAGCCCCAGCGGATCCGCATCACCGTCCTCCCCGATCGATCGACGCACCTCGAGGCCTGGACGATCGAGGCGCCGGAAGACCCCGTCACGCTGGAGCCGGTCTGTCTGCCCGGCGGGCTCGGCGCCCACAAGTGGGCGGATCGCAGGCTGGTCAACGCGTTCGAGCAACACACCGCTCCTGCTGAGCCGCTGTTCTGTGATCTCGACGGCAGCGTGCTCGAGGCCAGCCGCTGGGCGCTTGTTGCCGAACTGGACGGCGGGCTGGTCACGCCGCTCGCCGACGGCCGCATCCTGCCATCGCTCGGTGTCGCGACGATGCATCAAGCGCTGCGACCGGAGCAGCGCCCGTTGACGCTCGATGACCTGGCCCGCGCCAGCGACCTCTACGTGATCAACGCCGTGCGCGGCATGGTGCCGGTGACTGAGGTCATCGGCGTCTGGCAGCGCGCCCGCTAGCCCTCGGCGAGCTGCACACCCAGCACGACCAGCACGAGCGACAGCACGAAAATCGCGAGCGACAACGCCCGCGTGTACGGAACCTTGGTGTGCAGTGCCGTCAGCACGAAGATCAGCGCCAGGATGCCCATCTTGGCGTGGAGGATCGGATCGTCCCAACGGTGGTCGTCCGACGCCATCGCAGAGCCGGTGCCGATGATCACCAGCAACGCGACGGCGCTGCCGATACCGAACCGCTTGGCGATCTGCCGCATCGCATCCTCGCTGCCCTCTCTGGCGCGCAGCGTCGGTGCCACGGCGGCGACCATCACCGCTTGACCGCCGACGAAGAAGATGATGCCGAGCAGGTGCAGGGTGAGCAGGGCGGAGTCCATGACGTGGATCATGTCAAATGCCGTACCGTTCCCGGGCTCATGAGCACACAAGCAGCTTCCAACCAGGCCGACGCGATCGTTGTCGGCGGCGGTCTCTCCGGCCTCGTCGCGGCCGCCGAACTCGCCGATGCCGGTCGTCACGTGATCGTCGTCGACCAGGAACCCGAGGTCTCACTCGGCGGCCAGGCCTTCTGGTCACTCGGCGGCCTGTTCCTCGTCGACAGCCCGGAGCAGCGGCGCTGCGGCATCAACGACTCGCTCGACCTCGCGATGCGGGACTGGATGGACACCGCCACCTTCGATCGGCCCGAGGACGAGTGGCCGCGCAAGTGGGCGGAGGCGTACGTCAACTTCGCCGCCGGTGAGAAGCGGGAGTGGCTGCGCGAGCAGGGCATCAGGCTGATGCCGACGGTCGGCTGGGCCGAGCGCGGCGGACTGGTCGACACCGGCCCCGGCAACTCGGTGCCGCGCTTCCACGTCACCTGGGGCACCGGCCCCGGCGTCGTCGAGCCGTTCGAGCGCCGTGTGCGGGAGGGCGTGGCGCGCGGCAACGTCGAGCTGCGCTTCCGCCACCAGGTCGATGAGCTGATCGTGTCGGGCGGCGCCGTCACGGGCGTGCGCGGCTCGCTGCTCAAGCCGGTCACCGTGCAGCGCTCGGAAGACACCTCGCGCGAGGTCGTCGGCGACTTCGAGCTGACGGCGAGCGTGGTGATCGTCGCTTCCGGCGGCATCGGCGGCAACCTGGAGCTCGTCAAGCAGAACTGGCCCGCGCGCCTCGGCGCGCCGCCGGAGCACATGGTCGCCGGTGTTCCGGCCCACGTCGATGGGCGGATGCTCGCGATCACCGAGCAGGCAGGCGGCTCGATCATCAACCCGGACCGCATGTGGCACTACGTCGAGGGTCTG
>Ga0209023_10006085_pt1 | contig 12884 bp, 10 predicted proteins | sample LakOneMetagenome_FD_187468 | JGI IMG/M metagenome (GOLD analysis project Ga0209023, IMG submission 187468) | Freshwater and sediment microbial communities from Lake Erie, Canada (SPAdes) (version 2) | ecosystem: Environmental > Aquatic > Freshwater > Lentic | place: Lake Erie, Canada... | reverse complement strand
TTCCGATCTGGTGCAGGCCATGAAGCACCTGTTCCGCAGCTGTGACGCCATCGGCGTGGACCTGGGCGACGTGCACCGCTGCTTCGACGTGCTGCGCGCCGAGGCCTTTGTGGCCAGCACGCGCGAAGCGTACGAGCGCGACCCCGCCAGCCTGGGGCCCAACACCCGCGCCAACTATGAACTGGGCGCCACCATGAGTCTGCTGGACAGCGCCTGGGCCCAGGCCGAGCAAACGCGCATCCTGGCGCGGTTCCAGAAGCTGTACGAGCACTACGACGTGATTCTGGCGCCCACCACGCCGGTGTCGCCGTTCCCGTGGGTGCAGCTTTTTGCCAGCCACATCAACGGCGAGCCGCAGGCCAACTACTACCGTTGGCTGGCACTGACCTATGTGACCACGCTCACGACCCACCCCGCGCTCAGCCTGCCGTGCGGGCTGGACGATGCGGGCATGCCGTTTGGCCTGCAGATCGTGGGGCGTTTCAGGGCAGACCGGCATACGCTGGGCGTGGGGCATGCGCTGGAGCAGGCGTTCAAGGGCATCCCGGGGCTGGCGCGGCCGCGACCGGACCTGGCCAAGCTGCAGGGCACGCGGGCCGAGCCTGCACTGACCTCCATCGTGACCGGTGCGCCCGACCCGCGGGACGCGCGCAGCCTGCCGCGCGAAGACCGGGTGGCGTCACAGGCCGCGGTGTCGGCCGTGTGACCAGCGCCAGTGCACCACCATGAAGGCAACGAAGGACAGGCCATGGACTCTGTGACATACGACCATGTGGTGATCGGCGCGGGCATTGCCGGAGCGTCCGTCGCCTGGCAACTGGCGGCCGCGGTCACCATTGCAGGCGACGCGGACGCGGCAACCCGCGTGCTGTTGCTGGAGCGCGAATCGCAGCCTGGCTACCACACCACCGGGCGGTCGGCCGCGCTGTACATGGCGACTTACGGCACGCCCAACATCCAGGCGCTCACGCGCGCGAGCCGCGGGTTCTACGACGCGCCGCCGCCTGAGTTTGGCGACACGCCCATCCTGTCGCCGCGGGGCGTGGTGTACGTGGCAGGGCCCGGCCAGCTCGATTTGCTGCAGCAGGCTTACGACGACGCCCGCGCAGCGTCGCCCAATGTGGAGTGGGTGGACCACGCGGCGTTGATGGCGCTGCTGCCGTGCCTGAAGCCCGACGCCGTGGCGGCGGGCATGAGCGAGCCCGAAGCGGCCGACATCGATGTGCACGCCCTGCACCAGGGCTACCTGCGCGGCCTGCGCCAGCGCGGCGGGCAGGTGCTGACGGGCGCCGAGGTCACGGCCCTGGCGTGGAAGGATGAACTCTGGCACATCACCCTGGCCGACGGCCGCACACTGCAAGCCCGCACCATCGTGAACGCCGCCGGGGCCTGGGCCGATGTGGTGGCCGGGCTGGCGGGCGTGCCACCCATCGGCCTGGAGCCGCGCCGCCGCACGGCTTTTACCTTTGCCGTGCCAGAGGGCATGGACGCCAGCCGCTGGCCTGCGGTAATCGGCATCGACGAAAGTTTTTACTTCAAGCCCGACGCCGGCCAACTGCTGGGCTCGCCCGCCAATGCCGACCCCACCCATCCGCACGACGTGGTGCCCGAAGAGCTGGACGTGGCCACCGGTATCTATCACATCGAGGAAATGACGCGCTTTCAGATTCGCCGCCCGTCGCACACCTGGGCTGGCTTGCGCTCGTTCGTGCCTGACGGCGACATGGTGATCGGCTGGGACAACCACGTGCCCCGCTTTTTCTGGCTGGCGGGGCAGGGCGGCTACGGCATCCAGAGCGCGGCGGGCGCATCGCTGCTGGCGTGCCAGCTGCTGCGAGGCGAGCCCCTGGGCGATGACCTGGTGCGCGAGGGGGTGGTGCCGGAAGCGCTGTCGCCTGCGCGGTTGCGGTAGTGCGGGGATGGGGTGGAGAACGCCTGCGGTCAGGGTTCAAGCAGCTGGGCAATTTGGGCTGAGCGCTGCGAGTGTTGTGGGGATACGCAGGTTTGTCTGGCTGAGTCTCAGCCGAAATCAGTGCTCAGGCGAAGGTGTTGACCTGGGTGCCCAGAGTGCCCGATGTGGCCAGCGCTGGCTGGGGCATGGACTGCTGCATGGCGTCCAGCAGGGTGGCGGCGGACACGGCCTGTATGTCCAGCGCCTTCTTCAGCACCACCATGTTCAGGGCGTCCGATGTCTTGGAGCTGGCCAGGGCTGTGGCGGTGTTGACGATGCTGTTGGTGAGGGCGACGTCCATGGTGATTCCTTGGGGTAGTGGCCTGATATCGGCAGGTGGGGCCTTCACTTGAGGCCTGTTACCTTGTGTGACACCTCGTCCAATCCTCGTGCATGCACCCTAGTCGAGCGCAGGCACGCCCAGGCCGGCGCATGTGGCCAGGTCGGATTCCTGTCCGTCCGGCAACTGGCGCGCGGCATCCCGCAGCGCTGTGCGCAGGCCTTCTTCCAGCGTGGGGTGATAGAACGGCATACCCAGCATGCACTGTACGGAAAGCTTCCGATGGATGGCCAGGGCCAGCAGGTGCGCCAGGTGCTCGCCCTGGGGGGCGCACAGCTCGGCACCCAGCAGGCGGCCGGTGGTCTTGTCTGCGTGGATCAGCAGGCGCCCGTGGTTGTGCAGGGCAGCGCGGGCACGGCCCTGGTCGGCAAAGCTCGCGGTGCCCGTCACGGTGTGGGCGGGGTCGAGATCGTCCACGCGCTGGCCCACGGCGGCAATGTGAGGGTCGCAGAACACGATGGCCAGCGGCGTGCGGCGCTGAAACCGCATGGGCGACTCGGCCATGGCGTTCATGCCGGCAATGTGGCCTTCGTCCGCAGCCTCGTGCAGCAGCGGGACCTGGGTGTTGGCGTCGCCGGGCATGAACACCCGCAGGCTGCCGATCTGCAGCGTTCCGGGGTCGACCTCGGGCAGCCCGCGTTTGTCCAGCGGCACCCCCAGGGTGTCCAGCCCCAGGTGTTCGATGTTGGGCGTGCGGCCCATGGCGGCGATCACCTGGTCCACCACCACCCGGTTCGGGCCGCTGGACACCTCGATGCCGCCGGCCACCTCGCGCAACTGGGCGGGTTCGCCGGTGTGCAGCACCATGTCTTTCTTCAGCAGCGTCGCCAGTTCGGCATTGAGGCCTGGGTCGCTCAGCCCCGCCAGCGTGTCGCCGGTGCTGAACGCTGCCACCTCCAGGCCCAGCCGCGCCAGCGCCTGCGACAGCTCCACACCGATCGCGCCCATGCCGACCACGGCAATGCGTGGGCCCAGCGTGGGTTGTTCGAACAGGGTGTCGGTGGTCAGAATGCGGTCGCCGAAGGCGAGCCATTCCTCGGGCACCTTGGGGCGGGACCCCGTGGCGATGACGATGCTTTTGGCCTCGTAGACCTTGCCGTCAATGTCCACCGTACCCGGCCCCAGCAGCGTGGCTCGCCCCGAGATGCTGGCGCTGCCAAGGTGGTCGGTCGCTTTCATCACGCCCGCCACGAAGTCGTCGCGCAGGTTGCGCACACGCTGCAGCACGGCGGGTATGTCGGCGGTCAGTGCACCGGCACCCCGTATCCCGAATTCCTCGAAGGCGTGGCGCCGGTGGAAGGCGTTGGCCGCCTCGATCAGTGCCTTGGACGGCATGCAGCCTACACGGGCGCAGGTGGTGCCCCAGGGGCCGTCGTTGACGATGAGGTAGCGGCTGGTGCGTTTGCGCACCTCACGCAGGGCCGCCAGGCCGGCAGTGCCGGCGCCAATGATGATGGTGTCGAGCGGTTCGCTCATGGGTATGGTCCTCGGCAAACCTATGGTGCGGGGAGTGTGCGGTAGGGCCAGGCCAGGGCGTGTAGGCGCACACGCATTTGTGGCGCTTACGGATCGATCCAACCCACGCGGCCTTGGCCGATGTCGTTGATGCGCTGCACGAAGGAGGCGACCTGCGCATCGGGCAACCGCAGTTGCAGGGTGACCAGCGAGCCGTGCGCTACCTCGCCCAGCTCGGCCCCTGCGGCCTCGATCTCGCGGCGCAGCAGGCCTTCGAACGCATACGGCACCTGGCATTGCAGCGTCGTCATGCGCTGCAGTGGCACCTTGGGCGCCGTCAGTAGGGCCTGTGCCACCGCGTCGGTGTAGGCCCGCACCAAGCCGCCAGCGCCCAGCTTCACACCGCCAAAGTAACGCACCACGGTGGCGAGCACGCCTTCCAGGTCCTGGTGGCGCAGCACATCGAGCATGGGGCGCCCGGCGGTGCCGCCCGGCTCGCCGTCGTCCACTGCGGCAGACTGCCCACCCGCCAGCAGCGCCCAGCAGATGTGAGCCGCGCCGGGGTGTTGCTGCCGCAGGGCATTGACCGTGGCCTGGGCGCTCGCCCGGTCGGCCATCGGTTGCACGCAGCCGATGAAGCGGCTTTTCTTGATGGTGATGTCGCTGTGCGCGGGCGAAGCCAGGGTGTAGGGCATGGGGCGCAGAGTTTACGGTGCGGCTGCAGCACGCCGCGCTGCCGCCGACTTGCCGGGGCGCGCGGCAGTGCGGGGCGCATGTGGGGCGTGTGTGGGGCGGGCGCCACAGCAAAGCAGCTGTTTGGCGTCGCCAGTGACACGGCGTATCCGACTGTGCGTTTGGTCACACTCTTAAATGGCGTCTGTTCCTACACTCGATTTTTGTGGCTGCGATCTAAGCTCGCGCTACGTTTTTTGAAGCACACCCACTTTGCAATTCAACTTTCTACGTTGCTTGACGAAAGCGGATCTGTCGGCCTCGGTGTCGGCACTCAGCCCACCGACGGAACAAAGGAACCGCCATGTTCGCCATTCCCCTCATCGCCCCCCTGCATGAAACCCTGACCAGCCATGTGTTTGGCAGGTTCATGTCCCGCTCTGCGCCGGCCGCCGGCGGTGATGCGGCTTTGTCGTCTGCCGTGGTGGGCGATGTGGCGGTGGATGACGCGCTGCCCGATTTGGCACAGCGCGTGCGCGAAACAGGCGAGTGGTAGGTCGGTGGTCAGATCGACGGTGGGTGGCGGCTGGTGCTGCAGGCCTAGGCGCCTTCTCCCAGCGGGCGTGACATGACCACGCTGGTGTAGTTGGTCAGCGGCCGCCAGTCGCACTCTCCCACCACCCGGTAGCCCCAAGACTCATACATCGCAATCAGTGTGGCCGCGGGCTGGGCCGTATCCAGGCCCATGACCCTGGCGCCTGCCTGCTGCGCAAACGCGGTGGCATAGGTGTGCAACTGCTTGCCATACCCCCGCCCCTTGGCGTCTGGGGAAATGCAGAACTGGCAGAACGTCCAGACCCCGGGGTCGCGGTACAGCGCCACCGGCGACTCCGGCTGCGGTGGCCGCAAGGTGATGGTCCCCACGTACTTGTCCCCTTCCAGCATCACCAATCCGTGGCCGGACGCATAGCGCTTGGCCGTGTCCTCCACCGACTGGTGCGTGCCCCAGTACCGCAGGCCCTGCGCGCCATGGGGTGCATAGGCCGAGTGGATGAGGTGGGTCAGTTGCTCCATATCATCGCTGGCGCTGACGGGGCGAATGAGGGTTGCGGTGGCGGAGGTCATCGGTGAAGGGTAGAGAAGCCTTGGCGCGATGATGGCATGCGGCTGGCGGGCGCAGCTCGGCGCCCAGCACCGGCCCAGATTGGGCTCAGAGCTTGAGCTCCCAGTGCTCCCCCACCAACTGCTGCCCAAACCCTTCGTACGGCTCTGACTTGACCAGCGTGAAGCCGCGTTTGCCGTAAATGCCACGGGCCGCTGCGAGGCAGCTGTTGGTCCACAGCACCATCTTCTTGTAGCCCTTGGCGCGCGCAAAGGCTATGCACTCGTCGGTCAGCCGCGCGCCCAGGCCCAGCCCGCGGGCCTGGGGCGACAGGATCAGCATGCGCAACTGCGCCACGGTGGCGGACTTGCGCACCACGAACACGGCGCCCACGCGCTCGCCGTCCAGCTCGGCGATCCAGCAACGCTCCCACTGGGGCTGGAACTTGGTCACGAATTGCGCGGCGATGTCGGCCACCAGCGCTTCAAAACGCGCGTCCCAGCCGTACTCGCGCCAGTAGATATCGCCATGCTGCTGCACCACCCAGCCCATGTCGCCGGGTGCGGGGTCGCGCAGGACAACCACCTTGGCGGCAGGGGCGCTGCTGGTTGGCTCCAGCACGGCCTCGATGCGCTGCATGGCGTCGACCACCTCCTGGCGCCGGGCCGGGGGCAGGGGGGCCAGCAGGGCGGCGGCTTCGTCGCGCGATCGCTGCTGTAGCGGCTCGAAGGCTTCGCGCCCTTCGGCGGTCAAGACCAACACGCTCTGGCGCGCGTCCCGGGCGCTGGGGCTGCGGCTGATCCAGCCCGCTGTTTCGAAGCGGCGCAGGATGCGGCTCAGGTAGCCGCCGTCCAGGCCCAGGTCCCGCGCCAGTTCGCTGGCCACCGGCGCACCGCGGTGGGCCAGCTCGTACAGCACGCGCACATCGGTCAGCGACAGGTTGCTGCCCAGGTACGGGTCCAGCACGCCCACGCGGCGGGTAAAAAAGCGGTTGAACCGTCGCACGGCCTTCACCGCATCCGGGCTTACAGGCGGTATGGAAGCTGCGGGCGGCGTGGGCGCAGCATCTGCAGAAAGGGTGCCGACCTTTGACGTATTTGCGCTCATGGTTGCCTTTGTCATTTAATTAATTGACTGAGGCAAGTATATGCCTGATGTGAATCAAGCCTGCCAGCGCGAGGGTGAAGGCTGGCAAGGCGACAAAAAGTGCCCACTCACGTAAAATCGCGGGTTACCCACCACAGCCGCGCCCACGAGGCCCCATTGCCCATGGGCTGGCCGCGCTCCCCATCTGCATGAACGCCCCCGTCGACGTCTCCTTTTTTGCGCGCGCCGCAAAGCCATTGACCAGCTACCGCCCGTACTGGGCCAAGCGCTTTGGCACGGCCCCGTTCCTGCCGATGAGCCGCGCCGAGATGGACAAGCTGGGCTGGGACAGCTGCGACATCATCCTGGTCACGGGCGATGCGTACGTCGACCACCCGAGCTTTGGCATGTCCGTCATCGGCCGCACGCTGGAGGCCCAGGGCTTTCGCGTCGGCATCATCGCCCAGCCTGACTGGCAAAGCGCCGAGCCCTTCAAGGTGCTGGGCAAGCCCAACCTGTTCTGGGGCGTGACGGCGGGCAACATGGATTCGATGATCAACCGGTACACCGCCGACCGGAAGATCCGCAGCGACGACGCCTACACCCCCGGCGACATCGGCGGCAAGCGCCCCGACCGCGCCGCCATCGTCTACAGCCAGCGCTGCCGCGAGGCCTACAAGGACGTGCCCATCATCCTGGGCGGCATCGAAGGCAGCCTGCGCCGCATTGCCCACTACGACTACTGGAGCGACAAGGTGCGCCGCTCCATCGTGGTGGATGCCAAATGCGACTTGCTGCTGTACGGCAACGCCGAGCGTGCTCTGGTCGAGGTAGCGCATCGCATCGCGGCGCGCGAGCCGGTCGAGACCATCACCGACGTGCGCGGCACCGCCTTCGTGCGCCGGCCTGACGACGAGACGGGCAAGGGCTGGTTCGAGATCGACTCCACCAGCGTGGACGAGCCCGGCCGTTTGGAGTCGCACGTCAACCCCTACCTGACGACCAGCGAGCAGGCCGCCTCGCAGGGCAGTACCTGCAGCAAGGACGATGCTCCTGATTCGATAGCTGCTGGCGCAGGTGCAGCAAGCGGTAGCGGCCAAAATGGCCCCAACCCTGCCATCCAGCCCATTCAGTTCGTCGCCAACCCGGCACTCAAGGCCAAGCTCAAGGTGCCGCCGCGCGACAAGAGCGTGATCCGCCTGCCCAGCTACGAGCAGGTGAAAAGCGACCCGGTGCTGTACGCCCACGCCAACCGCGTGCTGCACCTGGAGACCAACCCCGGCAACGCCCGCGCCCTGGTGCAGGCCCATGGCGAGGGCGTGACCGCCCGCGACGTCTGGATCAACCCGCCGCCCATCCCGCTGACGACGGCCGAGATGGACTACGTGTTCGACCTGCACTACGCCCGCGGCCCGCACCCGAGCTACGCCGACGAGAACGGCAGCCACGACCACGGCACCAAGATCCCAGCGTGGGAGATGATCCGCTTCAGCGTGAACATCATGCGCGGCTGCTTTGGCGGCTGCACCTTCTGCTCCATCACCGAGCACGAGGGCCGCATCATCCAGAGCCGCTCCGAGGATTCCATCATCCAGGAGATCGAGGACATCCGCGACAAGGTGAGCGGCTTCACCGGCACCATCAGCGACCTGGGCGGCCCCACGGCCAACATGTACCGCCTGGGCTGCAAGAGCCCCGAGATCGAGGCTGCCTGCCGCAAGCCCAGCTGCGTGTACCCCGGCATCTGCTCCAACCTGGGCACCAACCACGACCCACTGATCAAGATCTACCGCCGCGGCCGTGCCTTGAAGGGCATCAAGAAGATCCTGATCGGATCGGGCCTGCGCTACGACCTGGCCGTGAAGAGTCCCGAGTACGTGAAAGAACTGGTCCAGCACCACGTGGGCGGCTACCTCAAGATCGCGCCCGAGCACACCGAGCAGGGCCCGCTCACCAAGATGATGAAGCCGGGCATCGGCAGCTATGACAAGTTCAAGCAGATGTTCGAGAAGTTCAGCGAAGAGGCGGGCAAGAAGCAGTTCCTGATCCCGTACTTCATCGCCGCGCACCCGGGCACCAGCGACGAAGACATGATGAACCTCGCCATCTGGCTCAAGAAGAACGGTTTCCGCGCCGACCAGGTGCAGACCTTCTACCCGAGCCCCATGGCCACGGCCACGGCCATGTACCACAGCAACAAGAACCCGCTGCGCAAGATCACGCGCGACAGCGAGGCGGTGGACATCGTGCGGGGCGACAAGCGCCGCCGCCTGCACAAGGCCTTTTTGCGCTACCACGACCCGAACAACTGGCCGCTGCTGCGCGATGCGCTCAAGGCCATGGGCCGCGCCGATTTGATCGGCAATGGCAAGCACCATCTGATCCCGACCTTCCAGCCGCTGACCGATGGCGGCTACCAGAGCGCCCGCCGCAAGAATTCGACCCCCACGGGAGCCAAGGCTGCCGTGGTGCCCGCATCGCGGAGCGTGCAGCAGCCCACCAAGGGCCGCATCCTGACGCAGCACACGGGCCTGCCGCCGCGTGTGACGGGCTCTGGTTCGGCGCCTGCAGGCCGGCCCGCACCCGCTGGTGCAGGCAAGGGCAACGGCAAGGCATTCAAGAAAGCGCGGTAGGCACCGCCGTCCCCAGCAATTGCTCCAGCGGCACGGGCTTGGCCACCGCGTAGCCCTGGGCATAGTCCACGCCGATGGTGCGCAGCGCATCCACGATGGCGTCGGACTCGGCAAACTCTGCAATGGTCTCTTTGCCCATCACGTGGCCGATGCGGTGGACCATCTCCACCATGGCGCGGCTGGTCGGGTCGTGCAGCAGGTCCTTCACGAAGGCGCCGTCGATTTTGAGGTAGTTGACCGGCAGGTGCTTGAGGTAGGTGAAGGACGACATGCCAGCGCCAAAATCATCGAGCGCGAACCGGCACCCGAGCTGCTGCAGCTCTTTCATCAGGCGCACTGCGTTGGGCAGGTGCGATATGGCGCTGGTCTCGGTGATCTCGAAGCACAGCAGCGCGGGGTCGAGCCCTGACTCTGTCAGGGCGGTGCGGATGTACTTGAGCAGGCTATCGTCCCCCAGGCTGGTGCCCGAGAGGTTGATGGCGCAGGTGTGCAGCGCCAGCGCACCGGGTGTGCGCTGGTGGCGGGCCAGGGCCAGCAGCGTGTGGCGGATGACCCAACGGTCGATGGACGGCATCATTCCGTAGTGCTCCGCGGCCGGAATGAACGTGCCTGGCGACACCAGCTCTCCGTTTTCTTCGCGCAGGCGCAGCAGCACCTCCATGTGCAGGCCTTCGTCGCCAGGGGTCTGTAGCGCACGGATGGCCTGCGCGTGCAGCTGGAATTGCCCATGCTCCAGCGCCAGGCGCAGGCGCCGCACCCAGTCCATGTCGCCTTCGCGCCGGGTCATCTCGATGTCTTCGGGCTGGTAGATGAACACGCGGTTGCGCCCGCCTTCCTTGGCGCGGTAGCAGGCCATGTCGGCCACGCGCATGGCCTCCTGGATGGAGGTGAGCGCAGGGATGAGCTGCACCATGCCGATGGACAGGCCGGTGGTCAGTTGCTCGCCCTCCCACGTCAGGCGCAGGTCCTGGCCGGCCTGGCGCAGCTGTTCGGCAATGCGCGCCGAGGGCCCCGCGGGGCAGTCTTTCAGCAGGATGCCGAACTCGTCGCCACCCAGCCGTGCCAAGGTATCGCCTTCGCGCAGGTGGCTTTGCAGCATGCGGCAGACCTCGCGCAGCATTTCGTCGCCGGCCTGGTGGCCGCAGGTGTCATTGATGAGCTTGAACTGGTCCATGTCCAGGTACAGCAGCGACCCTTCGCGGCCCGGCTGGCGTGGGCGGTGGAGCAGGGCTTCGAGGCGCAACTCGAACTCGCGCCGGTTCACGAGGCCCGTCAACGCGTCGTGGCTGGCCTGCCAGGAGAGTTGCTCCACATAGTGCTGCTCGCGCGTGACGTCGTGCAGCACCAACACGGCGCCGGTCACCGTGCCATGCTGGCGCAGGGCCGATGCCATGAGCTTGGTGGGCACCACGGTCTGGTCGGGCCGCACGATAGTGTGGTGGTGGGAGGGGTCGTGCAGGGCGCCATGGACGCCCTCGCTGGGTTCACCGCCGTCGTCGCTATGTTTATCGATCTGGTCGTGGCCGTAGTCGCCGCTGTGGGTTGCCAGGATGTCTGCAACCAAGGTGGCGGCAGTCGCAGCGCTGCTCCCGTCGCTGTCGAACTTCAGGATGTCTTCGAGCGGCCGCCCGGCGGCTTGCCGCGCAGCATGCCCCAGGAGCTGTTCTGCCGCGGGGTTCATGTAGACGATCCGACCTTGCACGTCCGTCGTGATCACCGCGTCGCCGATGGCGGTGAGCGTGGTGCGCGCCTGCTCGCGCTCGGCGCTCAGGGCCCGCTCGGCGCGGCGGCGCTGGGCGAGCAGGGTGTGGGTGCGCCACAGCGTCAGCAGGATCAGCGTGGCGGCCATGCCGCCGTTGAGCCACATCAGCAACTGCACGATGCGGCGCGAGCTGTTGCCCAGCGCCTCGCTGAACCCGCGGGCGACCGGGGTCACGCCTGCGTTGATGTCGCGGATGGTGGTCTGCCAGCCGATCCGGGTGATTTCGTCCACCTGTCCGAGCTCGGTCTCATGGCGGATCTCGTGCGACAAATCGCGCAGCGCGCTGATGTATTCGTCGCCCACCAGCCAGAACGCCAGCGGCTTTTGCACGATGTCGAACTGGTGGAAGTAGCGCAGCAGCCAGATCAGGCTGTCGATGTCGTCGGGGTGGTTGCCGCCGCGCGCAAAACCCTCTCGCGCCAGGTCGACCTGCACCTGGCCCGGCTGCAGGGCCAGGCGGGCGGTGCGGTCGCCCAAGGGGATTTCCATGGCCTGCGTGAAGCTCTCGAAAGCCTGCGGCGATCCGTTGGCGGCGTACTGGCCCAGGTAGTAGATGGCATCCTTTTGCCCCTTGGTCCAGAGGCTTTCACCCGCCACGAAGGCACGCACGGTGGACAGCATGTACAGGCTGGCCGTGGCGCAGGCGGCCAGCAGCAGCACCATCACCATGAAGGGCCAGTTCAGCCGCAACGTCAGCTGCAGGGGACTCCGCTCATCGGGCTGCAACGCATCCATCGATTGATCTCCCACCGGGTGCCAAGGCGCCAAGGCTTTTGTGGGCCACATCGGGTGAGGGGCCGTGGCCGTGCAGGCGGTACCTTCCGAAGGCTCGCTGGCGCAATGGTGCAACGGCGCCGCCGGCAGGGTATCAACGCACTATATAGCGATCACCTGGCAAATGCATGCAAAGCTTGGTGTGCCTGGCCGTGATGAGGCAGTGCGCTGTGCAGTGCGGATCTGCGCACGGGCTAAGTTGACGGGGGAAACGCAGGGGAGAAACGCGCAAAGAAAAGGCCCGGTGCAGGTTGTTCTGCAGCGGGCCGGTCGCAGAGGCTGAAGGCGCATGCCTTCGGCCACGTTGGGTTGCCTATGGATTTACGGCGATGGAGACGCGGCGCGTGTGCCCACTACGACGGACTGCTGGTCGTCGGGCAGGGCGGGTGTGACCAGATCTTCGATGATGAAGGTGCGGTAGTAGAAGGCAGCCACTGCGCCCTCAGGTGCGATGGCGGACACCAAAGCGTCGGCGTTGTCCTTGTCGGCCATCTTCACCAGCATGCCGTGGTGGCCGGTGCCGGCCAGGTCGGCAATGCGGCGCACCATGTCGCCTTCGGCGCCGACGGAGGGCAGGGGCGCATCGGCCGTGCCCAGGGTGCGCACGATGTCCTGCAGGATGACCTCTGGGCTTGCGTATGCGGCATCGCCCGAGTGGCCTGCGGCCTGCAGTGCCGCAGCAGCCTGGCGCACGCAGTCTTCGTCGGGGAACATCGCAAAGACGTGGCCGGTGGGGTAGAAGGTACCGCCCATGTTGGTCATGGACGAATCAAGAATCAGGGGTTTCATGGCCATCTCCGGGTGGTGTTGGAACTGGCTAGATTGAACCCGGGCACGGGTGCAGGCCGTGTAGGTCGGTGGGCCTTTGTGCCGTCAGCAGGCCGTTTTTTAGATGAAAATGGCCTCTACCGCTTGATGGGCAAGCGCTACCAGCTATGAATTGTGTAGCAATTGCGCCGCGGCACACGGTGGCAGCTAGCGCCCGACCCCGGCGATCCAGGCCCCCAGCGCTGCGCAGTGCACCACCACGGTCACCCAGTAGACGGCGCGAAAATCCTGCTTGCTCGATTTGTGGCGCATGGCCTGTTGGGCCAGCCACGCGGCAGGCC
>Ga0209023_10006084_pt1 | contig 12889 bp, 11 predicted proteins | sample LakOneMetagenome_FD_187468 | JGI IMG/M metagenome (GOLD analysis project Ga0209023, IMG submission 187468) | Freshwater and sediment microbial communities from Lake Erie, Canada (SPAdes) (version 2) | ecosystem: Environmental > Aquatic > Freshwater > Lentic | place: Lake Erie, Canada... | reverse complement strand
TGTGGAAAACTTGTGGAAAACTTTTGTAACAGTGGATAACTCTTCCACCGCTGTTTTATCCACTGTCATCCACAACCTCGATTTCGCCGCCGCTGCGGAAATGTGGATAAACTTTATTCAAATATCTATAAACAAACGACTTACGATAGTGATAACCTTTGGTTATATGTGGAAAAGATAAACGCTATAGACGCGTTACATTTCCGTTAACTAGTTGCAAAGATTATCAATTAGCTCGTTGACGGCGTTGTGGAAAACGCGGTCATCGGTCATCATCGTCGCGATCTTGTCAACCGAGTGCATTACGGTCGTGTGATGCTTGCCGCCGAACTCGCGGCCGATCTCCGGAAAGCTGTGCCGCGTCAGACGTTTACACAAATACATGGCAACCTGACGGGGAAACGAGACCGCCCGCGAGTTGCTCTTTGACTTCATTTCCTCGACCGTCATCTTGTAGTGCGAGGCGACGGCACGGGCGATGCGTTCCATGGTCATACCCTGCGGATGCTCGGCGTCGATGATGTTTTTCATCGATTGCTGTGCGAGCACCTTGGACAGCGGCAAACCACGGAGCGAGGCAATAGCGACCAGACGAACCAACGAACCCTCGAGCTCGCGGACGTTGCTCTTGATCTTGCCGGCGATGTACATTGCTATGTCGTCGTCGAGTTCGTAGCCGTCAAGATCTGCTTTTCGTTTGAGTATGGCGACTTTGGTTTCGAGATCGGGCGGCTCGATGTCGGCGATCAGGCCCCATTCGAAACGCGAGTGCAGTCGCTCCTGCAGCGTAGGTATCTCACGCGGCGGGCAATCGCTGGATATTACGATCTGCTTTTGATTATTGTGCAGTGTGTTGAATGTGTGAAAAAACTCTTCCTGCGTACGGTCCTTGCCGGCGAGGAACTGAACGTCGTCGAGCAGGAGAACGTCGATCGAACGGTAACGGTCGCGAAACGCAGGGGTTTTGTCAAAGCGGATCGCATTGATCAGCTCGTTCATAAACTTTTCGCTGGTGATATAGGCGACACGCAGGCTCGAATTACGAGCCTTGATCGCATGGCCGATAGCGTGCATCAGATGCGTTTTGCCCAGACCGACGCCGCCGTATATAAATAACGGGTTGTAAGTCGTCCCGGGCATCTCTGAGGCTCCGAGAGCGGCCGCGTGGGCAAACTGGTTGCTGGAACCCACGACAAATTTTTCAAACGTGTATTTTGGATTGAGCGAGGTATCGACGCCCTCGACATCGGCGTATTTGATGACGCCGGGCGTGGTGATGGTGCGCGGCAAGGTCTCGAAAATGAGTTCGGTATCGTCGTCCTGTTTTTCGTCAGCCGATTCGTCGATCTGCCAATCCATTGTATAACCGACAAGGCCCGCGTCGGTCAGCGTCTGGTCGACGATCGCCGAGTAATAGCGGCAGACCCAATCTTTTGTATAACTGCCGGCAGAGACGCTAACCGTTTTGTTCGCATCGTCAGTACCGAGAAATGTGATGGGGCGAAACCACGTGTCGTATACCTGCCGGCTGAGGCGCTCGCCGATCAGCTCAAGTACATCGTCCCAAATGGTTGTTTTTGCTAAAATTAACTCCAAGTTTGCACTCCGAAAGGCGTGTTTAATTAACAAGGCCCTTAAACAAAATTATTGTTCTCAACGTGTTGGTGTTTCGATGCTTTTCTTACGGTCCGGTGTGACACGGTAAGTCTTTATTTTTTGGATAGTTTCACGGTTCGTTAGGGTGAACAGAGAAACGATATCCACAAGCTTTTCCACAGTAGAAAAGGAAAGCCGCATAAAACTTAAAGTAAAGCATTAACCCGTTTATTATCAACACTTTACAAAGACTGTAAGCTTGAAAACGGATAACAGACTAACACGAAAAGAGCCGTCGCGCAAAGCGAATTCCACAGGTTTTTTTCGCCGCTTTTAACATGGATTTAACTTCCATTTTAACAAGAACTTGAGCGCCTTTTCGCGCCAAATGAGGTTAGGTTTTTGGACGATTTTCGACTCAAATTTTACCAAAAATAAGAGAAAAAAAATCACTATTTTTATAATTTTTACATCAAACCAAGCAGCTATGACACAAGCACTCGACAGCCTTACAAAAAATCTGTTTTACATCAGCGAAACCGATGCGGAGATCGTACCATTTACCTTTCGCAAAGCCGAAAGTGTGACCGCCGCCGAGATCCTTTATCAATCCGGACACAAGGCAGATGACGGGGTCGAGACGCTCGATGCGGAAGCTTTCTTTTCGCGTCTGACCGCGGTCAAGGATTGGTTTGGGCCGAGAGAGAATGAACGCGCCGAACGATTTGCGGTGCTTAAGACGGAGATGGAAAACCAACTGAGAGATCTTAAGGTATTTAAGATCGGAAAGGTGCAGATCGACATCTATGTCGTAGGTCTCGATGGCGAGGGAAGGCTCGCGGGTGTGAGAACGAAGGCGGTGGAAACATAAAAAGCCGTCGCGAACGACGGCCTTTTCTAATCGGCTATTTTATACAAAACTACTTTTGCGTGACGCGGGCACCACCCGATTTGTTCGTGTTGATGTTTGCGGGCATTCCGCTGTAGGTGACGAGGGCACCGCCGGATATGTCTGAGTTGAGATCGCCGGTGACGTTGACCTCGACGCTGCTGCCGCCGCTGCCATCGATATGAGCGTCCACGGCGTTTAGGCCCGCAGCATTAACTCTAGCTCCGCCGCTTGATTCGATATTCAGATCTTCGGCCTGTCCAATAACCGTGACACGCGAACCGCCGGATGATTCGATCTTTAGCGAGTCGCACTTGAGGCTGTTTGCCGTGACGTTCGCTGCACCTGAGACTGATAGTTCGTCGATATTGGGCGCCGAAATGCGGACCTTGATCGGCGAACCGGATTTGAGGCGTTTGTCGGATTCGATCCGCAACGTGTCGCCGTCGACGTTGGTCTGGATCAGAGCCATGAGATTGTCATCGGCCTCGATCTCGACGCCGAAATCTTTCTGTGCGACGATCTCGACCTGAAAAACACCGCCGACATCGACCGAGTTAAATCCGCGAAGATCTCGTTTCTCGGTAACGATATTGCCCGAACCGTGTTCTGCCCCGAAATCCATCGAGAATTTAACAAAATTACCGCTCGCGCGACCGAAGGAGAACGAATTTGCAACGACCAGACCGACAACGAGCGCCGTCGCGAATAACAAAAATCCTATTTTTTTCATAATGCCCTCACCGAATTTGAATGAAATAAATGAATAGCCGAGATGTTGAACGCCATTGCAAACGCAAAAGTTCGCGAAAAATTTGCAGTCGGTAAAGATCTCATTTAGAGTCAGTATTCGAAAGTCATCTGATCCAACCAAATATGGCCAAATATACGCTTCGCGAGAAGGTTCGTTATCATTTTGAAAACACGATGTCATCGGGGCCGATCGCCGTTATTCAATGGCTGGCGATCGTGTCGCTGGTGTCGGTCGTGGTGCTCGGGGTGATCATTGTCATCCTCGGTATCACAAGCTCGACGGAGCCTGAGGCCGAACCGCTGACCTTTGTCGAGGGCACCTGGAAAGCCCTGATGGCGACCCTCGACCCGGGAACGATGGGCGGCGACGAAGGCTGGCCCTATCGAATAATTCGATTTACGGCGACCCTGATCGGTATTTTTGTGATATCGATACTGATAGGTTCGATATCCTCGGGAATCGACGAAAAGATCGAGGAACTGAAACGCGGGCGTTCCCGTGTTTTGGATAGCAACCATACGCTGATCCTAGGCTGGTCACCAAAGATATTTACGATCTTAAATGAGCTGATCGAGGCTAATTCAAACCAGAAAAACCCCTGTATTGTAGTCCTTTCGGAAAAGGACAAGGTCGAGGCGGAAGATGAGATAAACAGCCGCATCGAGGATTTTGGCAATACCAAGATCGTGGTCCGCAGCGGCAGCACGCTCGAATCGTCAAGTGCTGAGATGGTAAATATCAACGAGGCACGATCGATCATCGTACTTGCTCCTGAGGTAGATAATCCGGACACCTTCGTTATCAAAACCGTATTGGGGCTGACCAACGGCAAGCACCGAAAAAGCGAGCCGTATCACATCGTCGCCGAGATCAGGGATGAACGAAATATGGAGGCGGCGGAGCTCGTCGGCAACAACGAGACGGTCTATGTTCTGTCGGAAGATCTAATCTCGCGCATCATCGCACAGACTTGCCGCCAATCCGGTTTGAGCGTTGTTTATAGCGAAATACTGCAGTTTGAGGGCGATGAGATCTATTTTGAAAAACTGCCGGACGGCCTCGCCGGAAAGACCTACAGAGACGCTCTGTTTGCGTACGAAGATTCATCGATCATAGGCGTTTTTACAAACGACGAGGAGGTTTTGATCAATCCGCCGATGGGCCGGGCCTTTGAAGCGGGAGAGAGCGTGATCGCTATCTCGGAGGATGACGATACCGTTGTAGCGAACGGCAGGCTGGAAACCGCCGTTGATCGCGGAGTATTTAATCACAGCGACGATAACGGCCTGGTTGAGGAACATACACTCGTACTCGGCTGGAATGACAAGGGGTCGCGTATCGTCACCGAGCTCGATAATTATGTAAAGGCCGGCTCGACGGTGCTGGTCGTCGCGAGCGATAGTTCGATAGACGGCGAAGCAAAAGAATTAGGATCTCAACTCACAAATCAGAAATTGGAGTTTCGAACGGGCGATGTCAGTGACAAGAAAACGCTGCTCAGCATCGATACTGAAAAATACGAACACATCATTGTGCTCAGCAACCGCGACATCGACATCCAGGAGAGCGACGCAAAAACGCTAATATCGCTACTCCATTTACGAAATATCAGCGAAAATCAGGGCCGCGACTACAGTATCGTTACCGAAATGCTGGACATGCGAAACCGCGAACTCGGTGTTGTGGCCAAGGCAGATGATTTTGTGGTGAGTGACAATCTGATCAGTCTGCTACTCAGCCAGCTAAGCGAAAACAAAGAGCTCAAAAAAGTATATGACGTGCTGTTTCAGGCCGACGGTTCCGAAATTTATCTAAAACCCGTGAGCCGGTATGTAAAGCCGAGTGTCGAGATGGATTTTTACACCGTAACCGCAAGTGCGGCGGAACTCGGCGAATCGGCTATCGGATACCGCATTACGTCGCTGAGCCGCGATTCGGATCGAAGCTATGGCGTAAACCTAAATCCGGTAAAATCCGGTCGGGTTACCTTCAGTCCGGAAGACTACATAATTGTCTTAAGCGAAGATTGAGACGTTATGTCATTTGCAGAGGTCGTGTGAAACGTAGACCTTTGCACTGCCGGGTGACAGGTAATAGCAACCTCCGCGCGAGCCTTTCATATACGTTCGCGTGCTGTTCGTTGGGACGCTGGCCAGCGGGACAGCCTTTGGCGAAACGGCGGCTGTTTGTGCCGGAGCTTCCGGTTTAGGAACCATTGTTGATTGCCACGCTACGGCCTGCCATTTGCCGCTTCTTTTGACGAATGTGCCGGTGTTCAGATAGTTTGAGACGCTCGTCGTGCCGTCTGATCTGGTCGTTGAGCCGACGAGTTTGAACGCGACAACGGCGGTGTTGCCGTATTGTTGGATGCGGATGTCTTCGGCGGAATAGACGTTTGTCGGGTCGCCGGGCTTTGGTGCCGGGGCGGAACGGACGCCTTTCATCAGTTCTTCTTTATTGATCCGCACACCCGCTGACCGTGTGTAGATCAGATCTTCTGCCCAGAAATTATCATGCACGGCGGCATCATTGCGTCCTGCTCCCGCAAGGAATTCATTTAGCAGCTTGGTGAGATCGGCTGCGTCGTTTGATTTTTGAGCGTTGATCGAGATCGCCGTGGCGATCACGAACATAAACGAAAAGATGCGTGCTTTCATATTTGCCTCATGCAGGTCACAAGTTAACCCAAGTAAGGCTCAAAATACAACCGCTATTCGTACCGCAGCGACTCGATCGGGTTTAGACGGCTCGCGCGGATCGCGGGCATAACGCCGGCCACAAATGCGATCGAACAGACGAGGGCCATTACTGTTGCGATCGATGGCAAGGTAAATGCGAAGAGACTAAAGCCTTCGAAAGACGACGCATACGCAGCGACGAGAACCTTATTGGCGATCAGTCCGACGACAATCCCGCCGACCGTGCCGAGCAATGCACCCCAAAACCCGATCAGGACCGATTCGAGCGAGAAAACGGCAAAGATCTTGCCGCGGCTCATGCCGAGGGCTTTTTGCAGGCCGATCTCTTTTGTGCGTTCGAGAACGGCGATGACGAGCGTGTTTATAATGCCGAACGACGCGGCGAGCAGTGCGACGAGGGCGAAGATGTTCATTCCGGTCTTAAAGATGCCGATCGCATCGTAAGTGCGTTTTTGCGTGTCGGCGATCGTGTCGGCCTCAAAACCGTTGTCCGCAAGCGTCTTTTTAACGGCGGTGATCTTGGCAGGGTCGTTTGTCGCCATTTGAACCGTAAAACCAACGAATTTATCCATTCCGTCACCCGACCGCTGGGCGGCATGGATCGCTCGGGCGGTCGTTACATCGACGAACGAATTGTAATTCGTCATGAATCCTTTCGTAGCCACGCCGGCGATCGTGAGCGGCATCGTTTTCGAGTTGCCGGACGCGTCTTTATAACCGATCGTTGCAGTCTTGCCGACGAGATTCTCGATCGCCGGGTCAAATGCACGGGCGAGGCCGAGTGGAATGACGATCTCGCCTGATCCGCTGATCGTTTTTCCGGTCTCGGTCTTTTGCGAAATGCCTTCGGACAGGACGCCGAGTTCGAGTTTAAATTTTTTCGCTCCGTCGAGGGTGATGTATTCGCCGGAGATGTTGTATCGCGGTGTGATACTCGTAACACCAGCAATATCGCGCACGGCGGCTTCCATTTGCGGGACCGTGAGCAGAAACGAATTCGGGTCGACGGCGTTCTCTTTGTCGTTGTCTGTCGATTCCTTATATTCCTCGGGGGCTCCGGCCTGTGGGCCGCCGACCGCTCTTTCCAGCTTCTTACGGACCATAATGACACGGTCACCCTCAATACTCTTTACCTGACTCTCGACATAATTGCGCATGCCGTCGCCGAGGCCGTTGGTCATTGTCAGCGTAAACGAACCGACGAAGATCGCGATCACGGTCAAAAATGTCCGCAATTTGTTGCGAAAAAGATTGCGGTTGGCGGCGCGAATGAGATCCCAGGTTTTCATTATGCTCGTGCCTCCTGTACGTGGTCGCCGATGATCCGGCCGTCCTTCATTTCGATGACGCGGTCGCAGCGACGTGCGAGGTCATCGTCGTGTGTGACGACGACGAGCGTGATGCCTTTGTCGCGGTTGAGGTCGAACAGCATATTTTCAACCGCATCACCGGTTGTCGAATCAAGATTGCCTGTCGGCTCGTCCGCAAAGATAACCTGCGGCCGCCCGACCAGTGCCCGGGCGATGCAGACACGCTGTTTTTCACCGCCGGAGAGGTCTTTCGCTTTCTTATTGGTTTTCTCGCTAAGCCCAACCGCGTTGATCGCATACGCCGCATCAGTAGATGTCTCAGCCGCCGAAGCTCCGCGAATACGCATCGGGAGTACGACATTTTCGAAAACAGTGTCGCGTCCGTTTAAGAAAAACTGCTGAAAGACGAAGCCAAATTTCTCGTTCCGCAGTTTGTTCTTCTGCTTTTCCGTGAGCGCCGAGGCGTCATTTCCGTCGAGGTAAACACCGCCGTTCGTTGGTGCGTCGAGGCAGGCGAGCAGATGCATCAGAGTTGATTTGCCGCTGCCGGATTTGCCGACGATCGCGACGCAATCTCCCGTTTCAATTCGGAGATCAACGTTTTTGAGAGCGTCAAAACCGATACCGTCGCTCACATAAGTCTTTGATAAATTTCGGGCTTCCAACATAGATCTATGAAAATATGGCCTTTTTGTAATGCTTTTTGTCTGGCGTTCGAAGATAACCTTACGCTCGAATATGCAAAATGTTCTGCTCAAAAGTTCGATATCGGCGCCGAATTACACGATATGGGCCCCTTTCGGGTCTAAATTCTCCCAAAAGTCCAATAAAACGCCTTTGGAACACTCATTGCAACTACCAGTGCAGACAACAACGCCCATCACGTTCACTCATCTTTCACGGGGGAAATTTTTATGTTTAATAAAATCATTTCGATCAAGCCGGCTGCATTGCTGCTCGGCCTCGTATTGATCGCTGGCGGTGGGTATTCTGCAAGTGCTCAGAAACATGGGAATGGCAACGGCCACGGTAATGGCGGTGACAAGCATGGCGGAGAGGGAAATCGCGGCGGCGGTGAGGATCGTGACCGCGGCCACGGAAACGGCGGACGCGGCGAACGCCAGCAATACGAACAACGCCAGGCCCCGCAGGCGGTCTACAGCAATCCAGGGCGGGACCGCGGCGACCGGGGCGATCGGGGAAACAAACACGGCATCGGCAATTGGAAGCAGGATCGTAGCGATGATCGACGCTCGTATCCGGTGTACCAACCGCAAGTGGTTTATGGCGGCGGCTGGGTTCCGCCCGGACAGATCCGCAGCCGTGAAGTTCACGAACGTAATGATGCTCGAAAAGCTTGGAAAGACCAGCAGAAACAGTACAGAAACGATGATCGGGATGATAACCGGTATCAATATCGCCCTCAGTATTCAACGCCGCAGTGGTGGGAGCAGGCGAGGCGTGTTTATCGTAACGACCCGCAATACTTAAGCCGCAACCAGCGGCAATATATTCTGTCGTACCCATACCCGAGTTACGCTCCGCAGCGAAGCTATAGCGTGCCCTATTATGGCAACTATGGTTCAAACCGGAACCGGATAGCACAGAATTACGGATACGATCCGTATGTCTATAATTATGGCTACACCGACAATTCGTACGATAACGGCGGGTCTAACTGGAAATCTTCGTTGGTTAGAATGCTGATCAGCACAGTGCTGAATGGTTTTACGGGTGGAAATAATGGTAACTATGCGCCGAGTTCATACCAACCGGATTATTATTCGGGAATTCCAGTGAGATATGGCCAGAACCCTTATTACTTCGGCTATTCACCGCAGTATGCGGCGTATGAACCAGGCTATTCACAGTACGATCCATACGGCGAACAGTCGAATTACGGCAGTCTCCTCGGAGCATTGCCGATCGACGATTTACTTGGCGGCCAGAATGATTTTGGCGGAATTTTGTCAGACGGGCTAAGTCAGGTGCTGGCTCAGGGTTATCTGCAGGGATTGTCCGCTGGCGATAACGCCCGGATAAACAATTATGGCAACCGGTATTACATCGATCCGTATGTCACCGATGCCGGACTATACGACCAAGGCTCGGTAACGATCGCCGAAAACCGCCGACTTCTAAGCGAGGGCTACGAACTCGGCTATCAAGATGCACTCAACGGACGCGCTCAATATAACAACGGTTCGGGCGGAGCTCTCGACCTCGTCAACGTCCTTTTGAGCGACGTATTTAAGCTGGGCTAATTATTCGCTAGGACGAAAACAAAACGGGCAGGCTCTGTGGGGGCCTGCCGTTTTTTGTTTATCGGGCATAAACATAGAACTGGATCGCCTGTAGGCAGCCGATGATAAATCCAAAGAGAGCTCCGAACAGCTCGATCGTTCGAAGATGCTCTTTGGCGACGGACATCACCAATGCCTCGAGTTTTTCGGGCGGGTAATTGTGTATTTTTTCGCGGACCAGGCCGCCGACGTCGAATTCGGCGACGGCCTCGGGCAGTTTTGCGTGGACGGCGGCGATGATGGCGTCGGTGAGCGAGGTGCTTGCCTCCTTGACCTTGGATTCGTCGATGTGGTCGCCTATTTTGCCGATCGGTGCGGACAGCAAACGGTCGATCTGTGCGGCGAGCATTTCGTTGATGATGTTTGACGTTTCGTCCCGGCCGAGTATGTCGACCAGGCCGCCGGCGAGCATCGATTTTAGTTTTTCTTCCGACTCGGGATGGATCGTCTGCAAGATCGCGTCGATGCTGTGCGGACGCAGTTTTTCGAGCATCGCGGTCAGATATTTTGTGATCCCGGCGGTCGTTTCTTCGCTTTGGAGCAGGCTGAGGACTGATTTTGTTACTTGCTCTTTAAGCCGAACCAATTGGTCTGGAGCGACAGCTCCGATCACGACCGGCAGCGGTTTTGACAGAGCGTTGTCGATGCTTGAGCCAATAAAACTGCGGGCCTCGTCGGCGAAGTAGGTGCCGTTTAGTGTTTCCTCAATACGTTTGGGCAGGCTTTCGTTGACGAGATCATCTACTTCATTGAGCAGCATCTCGCGCGATACGAAGATCTTTTTGAAGAACGACAGATTTTCGTAATAGACGTGGACTTCGCGTTTGATGAGCGAGCTGATCTGGTCGCGCGTTTTTTCGGTCGCTGCTATATCGGCGATCTGTTTGATCGCGGGTTTGATCTGTTCGTTGGCTTTTTCTTTGAGCAATGCAACGGCGTCGTCCGTGAACATTTTGCCAAGCGGTGTCTCAGAATTTACAAGATCGTCGATGCGGCGTCCGATGAAATCGCGGATATTGTCCTCGAAGGCTTTGGCCTTTACAGCGGTTTTTATGCGTTCGTCGAGAAAGGAGGTGACCTTGGCAAAAGTCTCGTCGTCGACAACCTCGGAGACTCGTTTGCCGAGCACATCATCGACCCGGCGGGTGACGAAACCGCGAATGGCCGAGAGCGATTCTTCGCTTTTCAAAACGCCCCTAATATAGTCGCCGAGTTTTGTTTGCAGGGCCGAGATGGCATCCAGCACGGGTTCACGCACATTCTTTGGCAATGCCTCGATCAGCGACGGGTAATCTTCGGCGAGGATGTCGTTGGTGTATGAATCAACGACGTTTTGTATCTTTCGCCGGAGGAAATCTTTGCCCGTGAGCTGCTCGATGATCGTGTCCTGCGAAACGAGTTCCTGCCCAACAGCTTTGCCGATAGCGTTTGCCAAACGGTCGCGATGGCGCGGGATCATTCCTTGCGGAAAGATCGTCAGGCCTAAAACTTTCACCGGATTTCGCGGCCTGAATAACATCCTGACCGCAAGCCACGCACCGGCGTAACCGTGTAGCGTCGCAAACAATATCAGCAGTCCGATCTGAACGTAGAGATGTTTGAAAATTTCTTGTAGGAAGTCCATTCATTTGCACAAGCCCGCACGTTAGTAAGGGCGTATTTCTCAAGTTGGATATTCCGCCCTTACTAACGTGCGGGCTTGTGCACTAAAATATCTGAAAGCCCTTTGACCGCAAACAAAACTCCGCGAGTTCCTGCATCCAGTCATGGCTGGCGCTGTAGTTTTTCCATTGCTCGTCGCCGTCGCGGTGGAGCGTCATGTCGTCCGGGGCGTCGGTGATGCTGAGATCGGCGAAGACGCGTTTATTAGGAGCGAGTTTTGGCAGCCACTCGGTTTGGATCCGCGATCCTATCTCATGTGCGTCGTCTAAAGAAATTTTTACTCCTGTTGCGTTGTATGCCATTTGCCGCAAAGCGCCCTCGCCAAGTATGTCAAGGCTCCTGATGACCTCAAGGGCCGCTTTCCAATGCCATACGTTGGCGTTGAATTCAAAGTTCTCGCTGGAGAGATCGGTAAGTGTAAAGCTCATATTTGTATTCCCATAAAAATGCTAAACGGCAAATGAGGATTGGTCAATGAGTTTCGGCGTCGAAAACGATATAATTCCGTTTTTGGCGAAATGAAGCAAGATATAGCGCTAAGGATAATTGTGAAGCGGCCATTGAGCGGTGTCGCGATGCTCGTTCAGCGGGGAAAAGATGAATTCTTGTCGCCAAGTTCTAAATCCGCCGAACAACTAGTATTCGATTTTGAAATTACAGTTGATCTGACAGAAACGCGTCCAAATTTTCTCGGCAAATATGCCCAAGGGCCAAAGGACGCGCGGTTTATTTATGTCAATTCCGGCACGTACGCGGAACAGCATTCTATATGGGGACGCCGGGCAAAGATATCGCTGATGAACATTACCGGTGATCAGATCCAAACTGTCGTTTCGAAAGCAGGAATGATCCTGCAAACAGAATTCGAAGGTGTGGGCCGCGACGGCGGGCCGACCTGTGCGAGCGTCAAAGGTATCGAATGGAAGGTCTTAAAAAAATAGACGCGTATCTTTCGCGAATCTCGGTCGCAGATATCGATCTGTCGCCAACGGTGGAAACTCTGAGAATGCTACAGACGCGGCATTTGCTCAGCGTGCCGTTTGAAAATCTCGATATCCACTGGAAACGGCCGATCGTTTTGGACATCGAGAGATTCTACGAAAAGATTGTTGGCAATCGTCGAGGCGGATTTTGTTATGAGCTGAACGGGCTCTTTAACGAACTCTTGAAAGAGATAGGATTTCAAACCCGGCTTGTTTCAGCACGAGTTTTTGGTGGCGAAAGGGGTTTTGGACCGGAATTTGATCACGCGGCGATACTCGTTTCGATCGGCGAAAAAGATCATCTCGTCGATGTCGGTTTTGGAGATTTTGCCGCCGCGCCGCTTGAAATAGATAACGGAATTGAGCAAGTTGACCGGGAAGGGAGCTTTCGGATCGATGCTGTCGAAGACGGTTCGTTTGTGGTCCAAAAGAAACACGGCGAAGATTGGCGGCCGGGATATATGTTTAGTACGGATGGCCGCGAACTCTCGGAATTTGCCGCGATGTGCGACTTTCAGCAGTATTCGCCTCAATCGCATTTTACAAAGGGTAAGTTGTGTTCGCTAATGACTTCGACTGGCCGTAAGACATTGACCGACAAGAGTTTTATTGAGACATCTAATGGCGAACGAGTGGAAACATCGGTTGGTTCGGAAGAAAGTTTTTCGGAGATACTTAAAAGAGAATTCGGAA
>Ga0209023_10006083_pt1 | contig 12889 bp, 12 predicted proteins | sample LakOneMetagenome_FD_187468 | JGI IMG/M metagenome (GOLD analysis project Ga0209023, IMG submission 187468) | Freshwater and sediment microbial communities from Lake Erie, Canada (SPAdes) (version 2) | ecosystem: Environmental > Aquatic > Freshwater > Lentic | place: Lake Erie, Canada... | reverse complement strand
TGAAGGCCGGGACGACGGGAGGTTAAAGTCCCGCACCCCACTGTCGCGCCGTCTGCAAAATCCAGTCGCGATACAGCGTCAGTGGCGTGACGCCGGTCATGCCGCCGCAGCCCGCTGCGCCGTTCGGCCCGGTCGACCAACTGACGACGCCGACGATGGCGGGACCGCTCGGCTGATCCTCGAATACCGGTGCGCCGGAATCGCCGGTGCAGGCGCCGAGCCCGTCGCGCGTGCCCTGTCCCACCGGATCGACCAGCCTGATCTGTAGCGTTCCCGGCTTGCCGGTCGCCACCAGGCCGGCGACACGGATGATGCCGCCGCTCTTGCCGTCGCCGCGCACGGTCACGCCGATGCCGGCGATGGAAAAACGGCTGCCGACGACAATCGGAATGACGGGCATGCCCAGCGCCGACGGCGTCCTGCCCTTGGCCGGAGCAACCAGTTGCAGCAGCGCGACGTCGGCGGTGGCGCGATGGCCCAGCATGGTCTGCATATTGAAGCCGGGATGAACCGCCACCGTCCGCACATCCTGCAACGATGGTTGCCGGTCCGCGCCATATTCGACGATCTTGTAATCCGCGCCCGGCTGCACGCAATGCGCCGCGGTCAGCACCAACCTTGGCGCAATCAGCGCCCCCGTACAGAAATTACCTCGCGAGCCGACGATGGTGACGACCGAGCGGGCGACGCCGTCCGTCTGCGGCGCGCCGCCGCCGACGATGCCGTAAGCGGGGACCGAAAGCAGCAGCGCGAGGCCAGCCAACACGGAGGAGAAAATTTTCATGGCTGCAGCAATAGCCCGCACGGCGCATGCCGCCAAGCGGCGGATCAGGCTGGTTCCAGCGGCCGTTCCGTGGTAGCCGCTCTTCAACGATGACCTATTTGGGCAGAGAATGATGATCGAGGCCGTGATCTGGGATTTCGGCGGGGTACTAACCACCTCGCCGTTCGAGGCATTCGCGCGATACGAAACCGAGCGCGGGCTGCCCGCCGACATCATCCGTCGCACCAACGCCGCCAATCATCTGGAAAACGCCTGGGCCAAATTCGAGCGCGCCGAGGTCGATATCGACGCGTTCGACGAAATGTTCGCGGTTGAATCGCGGGCGCTCGGCGCCGAGGTTCGCGGAAAGGACGTTGTGGCGTTGCTGTCGGGCGACCTGCGGCCCGAAATGGTGGAGGCGCTCAAGCGCATCAAGGCGCAGCACAAGACCGGCTGCATCACCAACAATCTACCCGCCGACGCCATCCGCGGCCGCAGCGGCCGTTCGCTCTATGTCGCGGAGGTCATGGTGCTGTTCGATCACATCATCGAATCCGCAAAAATCGGCCTGCGCAAGCCCGACCCGCGCATCTACCAGATCATGACCGAGACGCTGCAGGTTAACCCCAAAAATTGCGTCTATCTCGACGACCTCGGCGTCAACCTGAAACCGGCCCGCGACTTGGGCATGACCACCATCAAGGTGCTCAACGCCGCACAGGCAATCGGCGAACTGGAAGACGCGACCGGCCTGACATTGCGCTAGGCGGAAAATCCCGGGATTTTGCGGCCTCGGCATGACGAAACGGTGCTTGTCCTTTGCCGGGAACGGGAGCAAAACACTCCGAAATCACGTGAATTTGGAGTGGAAACCCTTGGCTGACAATCGGCCCTTGGCCTCGATCGAGGCAGTGGAAAGCGGTCTCGCGGCGCAAGGCTATATCGCCAGCCGCCAGATCGCGACCGCGGTCTATCTTTCGCAGCAGATCGAAAAACCCATCCTGGTCGAAGGTCCCGCTGGCGTCGGCAAGACCGAGCTTGCGAAAGCGATCGCCGCCTGGCGCGGCCTGAAGATGATCCGCCTGCAGTGCTATGAAGGGCTCGACGAAGCCAAGGCGCTGTACGAATGGAAATACGCCAAGCAGCTTCTGTACACCCAGATCCTGAAGGACAAGCTCGGCGAAGTGCTCGGCGGCGCGCCGACGCTGGAAGCCGCGCTGAACCAGTTGCATGACTTCGGCGACGTGTTCTTCTCCAAGGAATTCGTCGAGCCGAGGCCGCTGCTGCAGGCGCTGGAGCAGCCCGCCGGCTGCGTGCTGTTGATCGACGAAATCGACAAGTCGGACGCCGAGTTCGAATCGCTGCTGCTGGAAATCCTCAGCGACTTCCAGGTCACGATCCCCGAACTCGGGACCGTGGTGGCGGTGGCGCCGCCGACCGTGATCCTGACCTCGAACAGCGAACGCGACCTCGGCGACGCGCTGAAGCGGCGCTGCCTGCATCTGCACATTGGCTTTCCCGAGCAGAAGCTGGAAGAGCGCATCGTCGAAAGCCGCGTGCCCGGCATTTCGCAGACGCTGCGCCGGCAGATGGTCGCCTTCATCCACGAGATCCGCTCGCTCGATCTCAAGAAGCTGCCGTCGGTCAGCGAGGCGATCGACTGGGCCCGCGTCCTGGTGCTGCTGCAGGCGCCCGAACTCGGCCACGAGATCGTCAGGGACACGCTGAACGTCCTTTTGAAATACGAGGCGGATATCGAGGCGGCGACGCCGCAGATATCCACCTTCATCGCCAAGGCCACGCGTCAGAACGTCTTCGGGTAGCGACGAATGCGCGAGAACCTGCATCGCTTCTTTCGTGCGGCGCGGGGCGCAGGCGTGCGGCTCTCGCCGGCCGAAAGCATCGATGCGATGCGCGCGGTCGCCAAGGTCGGCATCAACGACCGCGCAATCCTGCGCGACACGTTCCTGCTGACGCTGGCGAAAACCCAGGACGAGAAGAAGTCGCTCGGCGATTGCTTCGATCTGTTCTTCGATCAGCCGGAACCGGAAGCGCCGCCGGAAGACAGCAACAAGGACGACGAGAAGGATTCAGAGGGATCCGAAGCTGCGGCGGGCGCGCCCGGCGAAGCCAGTGGCAGCGACGAACAGGCCGAAGGCCTCGGTCAGCTCGCGCAAATGCTGCTGGCGCAGGACCGCAACGAGATTTCGGCGGCGATCGCCAATGCGGCGAGCGCCGCCTCGCTATCGGACATCCGCTATTTCACCCAGCGCGGCATCTTCTCCGGCCGCATTCTCGACCGGATGGGCATCGAGCGTCTCCGCGACGATCTCGATACCCTGCAGGCGACCAATCCCGGGCTGGCAGAGCGGCTGCAAAATGCGCTGGACGGATTGCGCGGCACGGTCCGCGAGACCGTCGCGCAGGCGTTGATGCTGTATGGACGCGAGGAAGCCGAGAACCTCCGCAACGAGATCCTGCGCAACGCGCCGCTGGCGCGGATCGAGCCGCGGCAGATCGAGCAGATGCGGCATCTGATCCGCCAGATCGCACGCCGCCTGCGTGAACGTTACAGCAAGCCGCGCAAGCGCCAGCGCCGCGGTCATCTCGACGTCCGCCGTACCATCCGGCGCAATGCAGCCTGGGGCGGCGTGCCGTTTCTCACCGCCTGGAAACGCCGCCATCGCGACAGGCCGAAGATCGTCGCGATCTGCGACGTCTCGGGCTCGGTCGCAAAAGTCTCTGACTTCTTCCTGCTGCTGATCCACAGCCTGCATGAAGTGGTAGACGACGTCCGCTCGTTCGCCTTCTCCGGCCACCTGATCGAAGTCAGCGATATCCTGGAGCGCAAGTCGCCGGAAGAGGCGATGGCCGAAATCATGTCCAAGGCCGGATTCGGATCGTCCGACTACGGCAATTCCTTTGCCGATTTCGAAAACGACTTCATGAACTCGCTGACGCCGCGGACCACGGTGATCGTGCTCGGCGATGCCCGCAGCAACAACCTCGATCCGCGCGCCGACATCCTGCGCCGCATTGCCGAGCGCTCCAAACGAGTGGTGTGGCTCAATCCCGAGGGACGCATGGCCTGGGGCTGGGGCGATTCCGAGATGCCGCGCTATTCGACGTTCTGCACCGTCGTCCGCCAATGCGCCACCGCGCAGCAGCTCGAACGCGCGGTGTCGGATATCGTCGCGATCTATCAGTAAGCTTGGGGTAACCTGTAGACTTGGAGTAACCTGGCCGCTGTTCGCGCCAGAGACGCCCAGCCCCACCGGCGGACATCTGCCACGCCATCGCCGCCATCGGCACCGGCGCATTCATGTCGTTCGCCAACACCGAATTTGGACGCCTCAGCATCGGAAGCATGTAGCGTCGCGTCGCCCAGCATTGCCCTGGCGCGCGCCATTTCGATGATATCGCCGATCACGGATCGTCACCTACCGCGAGAAGCGGTTTGTCAATATTGGCTTCGGCTCGAACATCTGCGAATGCGCCGCTGTTTGCGCATCGTGACGCGCCATCCACCGGTCCATCCGCTCGGCTCGCAGGGAGGGCGCGAACAGGTAGCCTTGCCCCACATCGCAACCGGCATGCCGGATGCTTGCCAGCGTAAGGGGATTGTCGATCCCTTCCGCGACCACCTTCATGTTGAAGGCCTTGCCCAATGCGACGGATGCCTCGACGATCTTCATCATGTCTTCATCGGCCTCGCAGCCTTTGACGAAGGACTGGTCGATCTTGAGTTCGTTGAACGGAAGCCGTGCGAGGGCCGCCAGCGAGGAAAATCCGGTGCCGAAATCGTCGATCGCGGCGCCGATACCCTTGATGCGCAAACGCACCAGGATATCCATCGCGCGGTCGACGTCGGACATCGCAATGCTTTCCGTGACCTCGACGATCAGGGATTCCGGAGCAACGCCTTCCTTGCGCAGGATGCCTTCGATCCGCTCGGGGAGCATCAGGTCGGTCATCAGCGAACCCGACACGTTCACGGCGACCGTAAAGCCGGGATATCGCTCGATCAGCGGCCGGCTGCTCGAAATGGCACAAGACAGCACATGGTTGGTGAGTTCGGGCATCAGACCGAATTTCTCCACCAGCGGAATGAATACCGCCGGCGATACGCTGCCAAATTCGGGCGAGTACCAGCGTGCGAGCGCCTCGGCTCCCGTTACTTTGCCGCTATCAAGGTCGATCTTGGGCTGCAATTCGACGTAGAACTCGTTACGGGCCAGGCCTGCCAGGACTCGCTCCCGGCTGATCTCCGGCATCGCGGCGTCTCGCTCTGAGTCGGCGCGGCCATGTCCAGGCAGACAAAGAGCGTCCCGCAGATTGTCGATGTTGAGCGGCTTGTTCAGGCATCGAGTCAGGGACAGGTTAAGCCCTTCGCCTACCCGCCTGGTCGAATTCAGGATGCGCTCGTCGCATCCGCTGATAATCACGATCGGCATGGCATTGAGTCTGCGATCGGCGACCAGCCGCAGCAGCTCGACGCCGTCGTGCTCGCCCAGCGACAGGTCGAGCGTCATGATATCGAACACTTCCCGCTGCAACAGCTCGGAAGCAATGTCGAAGCTTGCCGCGATCACCGCATCGTAGCCGAGCTTGGCGCCGATCTTGCCGATAATGGTTCGTTGCACCAGGTCGTCATCAACGACCAGCAAGCGCCCCCTGGACTCTTCCGTGTGCCGGGAAATCTCTCTCATCGTGCGATCTCCCGATCCGTAACTAATAGCTGCGCCTGCGCCAACTGCGAGACTTTCTCGAAAGCCTGTCCGAGGGTTGCGATGAACCCCTGCAGATCGGCGGCGCTCATGGCCTCTGAGCCGGCTTCCAGCACGCGCGCCAGCGCCGACAGCTCGGCAAAGCCAAAGGTCGCTGCCGAACTCTTGATCGAATGGGCTTCTCGCTTGATCGTCGAACGGTCCGCCTGCGCAGCGGCCATACCTACGATCTTGCGAGACGTATCCGCCAGGAAGGTCTTCAACACTTCGGCAGTGTCCTCCTCTCCGAGCTCGGAGCTGAGATCGAGGTAGACGGCTTGGTCGAACAACGGCGCGTCACTCATGCAACTAATCTTTCCTCGTGGCCTGAAGGTTTCGATCGCAGCAGCGCTGCGCTCAGGCGATCGCGCGTGACGGGCTTCGTCACGAAATCGTCCATGCCGGCGCTGATGCAGGTGAGTTCATCCTGGCCCGCGGCATTCGCCGTCAGCGCGATGATGTAGGTCTCGCGGGCCGGCGCCGGAAGCTCTCGGATCATCCGCGTCGCCGTCAACCCGTCCATCTCGGGCATCATCATGTCCATCAGGACGAGGTCGTAATGCTGGTTCTGTACCGCGGCGACGGCCTGCACGCCGTTCTCGACCAGATCGGGCACAAAGCCGAGCTTCTCGAGCAGTTTCTTGATGACGAACTGGTTGGTCACGTTGTCTTCCGCGACCAGGATCCGGAGCGCACGGCCATCCGGCTCCGCGGCACCGACCGCTTTGCCGGTTGCGCCGTCCGCGCAGGTTTCCGGCGGCTTCTCCTGTTCGTTGACCGGCGGCGCGGCGAGAACCGAAAACCGGAAGATGCTGCCCTTCCCGATCGTGCTTTCGACTGAAATTTCGCCGCCCATGCAGATCACGAGCCGCTTGCAGATCGCGAGCCCAAGGCCGGTTCCACCGAAACGGCGCGAGATCGAGCTGTCGACCTGCGAGAACTCCCGGAACAGCAATCCGATTGCATCGCCGGGAATGCCGACGCCGGTATCCTTCACTGCGAACAGCAGCCTGACGCTTGCGTCGTCTGCGGGTTCGGCGTCCACCGTAACGGTGACCGAGCCCGACTGGGTAAACTTGATCGCATTGCCGACCAGGTTGAACAGGACCTGACGGATTCGGGCGGGATCGCCGACGACCATGCGCGGGACATCAGCGCCGATCGCGGCTTGCAGGGCTAGGCCCTTGTCTTTGGCGCCGGACATCAGGAGATCTATGGTGGCCGAGACCGATCGATGCAGATCGAACTCGACCTTCTCGATTTCCAACCGGTCCGCGTCGAGCTTGGAGAAGTCGAGCACGTCGTTAAGGATCTGCAGCAGATAGTCCGCGGATTCCCGCAGCGTCGTGGCGATCTTCTTCTGCTCGGATGGCAGATCGCCCGCCACCAGCAGGTCCGCCAGTCCGATCACGCCGTTCATCGGTGTGCGGATCTCGTGGCTCATCATGGCGAGAAATTCGGAACGGGCGCGCGTGCCTGCCTCGGCCGCATCGCGCGATTTCGCCAGCCCGGACTCATAGCGGAAGATCAGGAACGAAATGATTCCGATGATGGCGCTCAGCAACGCACCCGCAAGCAGGTTCCTGCCCCGATCCTGCCGGTAAGCTGCAAATATCTCATCGGAAGCCTGGCCAACGACGACACCGAGCGGGTAACCCCGGACCTTGCGGAAGGAATAGATTCGTTCGACACCGTCGATCTTGCTGCGGCCGGTATAGACGCCGCTTGACCTTTCCTTGAGGCCCGCCATCAGCGGGCTGCCGGCAATCGAGGTACCGATGGCGCCGGGACCGGTGGCGCCGCGGGCAAGAACAACGCCATCGAGGCTGACGAGCGTAACCGCGCCCTGCTTGCCGATTTCGACCGAGTCATAGAAGCGCGACAGATATTCAGGATCGAGCGAAACCACCACCACGCCGCCGAACGACCCATCCGCCATGGTGACGCGCCGCGTCAATTGGATCGACCACTTGTTCGACACACGTCCGAAGATCGGCTTGCTGATGAAGAGAACGTCGTCCTGGCTGTCGGCGTGAACCCTGAAGTGTTCCCGGTCATGCAGATCGAGGCCCCTTAGCGTGGGATCGAGATTGCTCGAAAGCATGATGCCGTATTTTCCGATCAAGACGACCTGAAACGAGAAGTCGGTCAGGAACTGGCTGTTCTTCGTCCACAGCGACATGTCGAAGTTTTCGGGGTCCCGGGCGTAGGAATCGCGGACATAGAGCAAGGTCTGGTCGGCTGCCCTGATCGAACGGATGATCTGCTCCTCGAAAGCGCGGGACAGGTTCGAGGTGTTCTGCGTTGCTGCCTGTCCGGTGCGTGCGCGTTCTTCAGTGATGCTGTAGCCGATGCCGGCCCAGATCAGCGCGATCGCACAAATGCCGATCAGCGCCGAGCCGCAGCTCCCGATCAGCCGCCCGGTCTTTTCCAGGCCCGCCGCCAGATACGCGATAGCAGCTTTTGAGTGTGAACCGATGCTGATCATGTTTTCGCCTGTCCCGGCAAGGCGTAACGCAATCGCGTGGACGGCCCGTAAAGGCCTATCAATAAAACTTTCGCTAAATGCTACGACCGGTTAGGGATATCGTGGCGGTCTCGCCGAATTCCGATAATGGCCGCAAAAGCGTCCCGTATTTGCACGGAGCCGGTTTGGCAACGAAGATGCAAAATCGACCGAATCATGAAGCTCCGTCACGATCGTGGCTGGGTCGCCGTAACCCCGGGATAACCTAGTTTCCAATGCCCGCCCCCGCTGCCCGCCAACCCGACAATGCCCCCGATGCGCTTTCGGTGCTGAACCACGTGTTCGGCTTACCGGCGTTTCGAGGTTCGCAGGAGCAGATTGTCCGTCACGTCACCGGCGGCGGCAACTGCCTGGTGCTGATGCCGACCGGCGGCGGCAAGTCGCTATGCTACCAGTTGCCCTCCTTGCTGCGCGACGGCTGCGGCATCGTGGTGTCGCCGCTGATCGCGCTGATGCGCGACCAGGTTGCGGGCCTGCTGGAAGCTGGCGTCAAGGCGGCGGTGCTCAATTCCACGCTCTCCTACGAGGAAGCCAATGACGTCGAGCAGCGCCTGCTCGCCGGCGATCTCGACCTGCTCTACGTCGCGCCCGAACGGCTGCTGACGCCCCGTTGCCTCAACTTGCTCAGCCGCGCCAAGATCGCGCTGTTTGCGATCGACGAAGCGCATTGCGTGTCGCAATGGGGACATGATTTCCGCCCGGAATATATCGGCCTGTCCGTGCTCGCCGAGCGTTGTCCCGACGTGCCGCGGATCGCGTTGACCGCGACCGCCGACGAGTTGACCCGCAAGGAGATCGCCGACCGGCTCGGTCTCACCGACGCGCCCTGCTTTGTCGCGAGCTTCGACCGTCCGAACATTCGCTATGAAATCGTCGAGAAGCAGAATGCGCCCGCCCAGCTCAAGGCCTTCATCGCGGAGCGCCACGCCGGCGATGCCGGCGTCGTCTATTGCCTGTCGCGCGCCAAGGTCGAGGATACGGCAGCGGCGTTAGCCAAGGCCGGCATTCCGGCGCTGCCGTACCATGCCGGTCTTGATGCCAGTGTGCGCGCCAAAAACCAGGATCGCTTCCTCAACGAGGACGGCATCGTGATGGTCGCCACGATCGCGTTCGGCATGGGCATCGACAAGCCGGACGTGCGTTTCGTGGCGCATCTCGATCTGCCCAAGAGCATCGAGGCCTATTACCAGGAGACCGGCCGCGCCGGGCGCGACGGCAAGCCGTCGAGCGCGTGGATGGCCTATGGCCTGTCCGACATCGTGCAACAGCGCCGCATGATCGACGAATCCACGGGTTCGGATGCGTTCAAGCGCGTGTCGATCGGCAAGCTCGATGCGCTGGTGGGGCTGGCCGAGACCGCCGGCTGCCGGCGCAGCCGCCTGCTCGGCTATTTCGGTGAGGCGGTCACAAAAGGCAATTGCGGCAATTGCGACAACTGCCTGTCGCCGCCGCAACTTCGCGACGGCAAGGTCGCGGCGCAAAAGCTGTTGTCCTGCGCCTATCGCACCGGGCAGCGCTTTGGCGCCATGCATCTGATCGACGTATTGGTCGGCCGACTGACCGAGCGCGTCACGCAGTTCGGCCACGACAAGTTATCGGTGTTCGGCATCGGTGCCGAGCTGAACGAGAAGCAGTGGCGCTCGGTGGTCCGGCAACTGGTGGCGATGGGACATCTTTACGCCGATAGCGAAGCTTTCGGCGCACTGAAATTGAGCGAGACGGCGCGCGCGGTTCTGAAGGGCGAGACCGAAGTCATGCTGCGCGAGGCCCCGGCCGGGACCCGTGTCCGGGCCAGCCGGGCCAAATCACGCCGCGGCGATCTGGCGCCGCGCGCTGCCGATGAAGGTCGGTCCAACGATGCCGGCTTGCAGACCGACCTCAGGGCATGGCGCTCAGAGATCGCCCGCAAGCGCGGCGTGCCCGCTTATGTCGTGCTGCACGATTCGACCATCGACGGCATCGCCGCTTCGCGCCCAAAGACACTCAACGAGCTGCGCAACGTCCCCGGGATCGGCGACAAGAAGCTCGAACATTACGGCAATGAACTGCTCGCACTGGTGCGGGCGGCGGATTGAACGCCGCTTGGCCCGCGTCAGCCGTTGCGGAACGTGTAGGCATAGCCGTTGATCGCGGGCGCGCCGCCCAGATGCGCGTACAGCACCTTCGATCCCGCCGGGAAATAGCCCTTGTTGACGAGGTCGATCATGCCCTGCATCGATTTTCCCTCGTAGACCGGATCCGTGATCATGCCTTCGAGGCGCGCGCAGAGCCGGATGGCTTCCTTGGTCTCTTCGGAAGGCACGCCGTAAGCGGGATAGGCGTAGTCCTCGATCAGCACGACATCGTCTGCGACGATCTCCTTGCCGAGTTCGACCAGCTTGGCGGTGTTGCGTGCGATATCGAGCACCTGAGCCTTGGTCTGCGCCGGCGTGAATGATCCGTCGATGCCGATCACCTTGCGCGCACGACCGTCCTTGGCAAATCCCACCAGCATGCCGGCATGCGTCGAACCGGTGACCGTGCAGACCACGATGTAATCGAAGGTGAAGCCGAGCTCTTTCTCCTGGGCGCGAACCTCCTCGGCAAAGGCGACATAACCGAGCCCGCCGAACTTGTGCACGGAAGCGCCGGCCGGGATCGCATAGGGCTTGCCGCCCTTGGCTTTCACGTCCGCGATCGCTTCTTCCCAGCTTTGCCGAATGCCGATGTCGAAACCTTCATCCACCAACTGCACGTCGGCGCCCATGATGCGGCTGAGCAGGATATTGCCGACGCGATCGTAGACCGCGTCCTCGTGCGGAACCCAGCTCTCCTGCACCAGCCGGCACTTCATGCCGATCTTGGCCGCTACGGCTGCGACCATGCGGGTGTGGTTGGACTGCACGCCGCCGATCGAAACCAGCGTATCGGCATTGGAGGCGATCGCATCAGGGATGATGTATTCGAGCTTGCGCAGCTTGTTGCCGCCGAAGGCGAGGCCGGAATTGCAATCCTCCCGCTTGGCGTAGAGCTCGACCTTGCCGCCGAGATGCTGGGTCAACCGCTCCAGCTTCTCGATATGGGTCGGTCCGAAAGTCAGCGGATAGCGCTCGAATTTCTCCAGCATCGTCGTCCCCGTTTGGTGGTTTGAGTTGGGGCAATGCCTATCACCAAGGCCTGGAAAGGTGCTCTCGAACTTGGCGCGATTTCTTGCGCCATTTGGCGCCATATTGCGGTGTTATTAGTCTTTCTTCCGCAGTATTGGCTTCTGATGAAAGATTCTTCCACTACACCGCTCGACCGAATCGACCTCAAGATATTGCGTTTGCTGCAGAATAGCGGCCGGCTGGGCAATGCCGATCTGGCCGAATTGGTCGGCGTCAGCGCGGCGACCTGCCATCGCCGTACCCAGCGGCTGTTTGACGAGGGCTATATCGGCGATGTCCGGGCGATGGTGGCGCCGCGCAAGGTCGGCAAGGGGGCGCTGGTCATGGTCGGGGTCGTGCTCGACCGGTCGACGCCGGAAAGCTTTGCGACCTTCGAGCGGGCGATCGCGAAGTTGAAATTCGTGCTGGATTGCCATCTGGTGGCCGGCGATTTCGACTATTTCCTCAAGATCCGCGTCGGCGACATGGAAGATTTCAACCGCATCCACGGCGATCAACTGATCGCGCTGCCCGGCGTCCGGCAGACCCGGACGTTCTTCGTCATGAAAGAGGTGGTCGACAATGCGCCGCTGGATTTCTGACCGGTACCGGCTACACCATAAAACCGGCGCTATTTCGCCTCCAGATGCCCGTTTCGCGGACGCCCAGCCCAATGATTCGATGTCACGTCAGCTAGGTATCATGATGCGTCGGTACCGGCACGCCCTCGCGGTCGCGGTATCGCTCGTTGCCGTGCCGTCGTTGGCCGCCGATCCGGATACCATCATCTTCGCGATGATGCCCGGCAAGTGCAGCACGCTGAGCGTCGCCGGCCACACGTTCGCCTGCCGGGCGGTTGCGTTCTTCCAGACCGAAGAAGGCCGCGCGAATTTCACGGTGGCGCTCGACGATCCCGACGACGACAGCCACGTCATCACCTTCTCGGGCGACAACGGCCGCAGGCCGGAAGCCAACCTGTACGAGCTCCCCGTCGACCGGATGCTGTTCAAGTCAAAGGACCGGCCGAAGGCGGACGGGCTGCCGGTGCCATTCGTGGAATCGTCGGCCGGCATGTGCAAGCAGGTCGGAAACTTCGTGACGATGGAAGTTTCTTCGGTCTCCTGCACCGCGACCGACCGCAACGGCAAGAAATACGAGCTGAAGTACGAATCCGACGGCGAGCCGATGTCGGTACGACGCATCAAGCGGGTGCGGACCGGCAACAATGCAATATCGCCGTTCGACTAGCGCATGATCCGGAAAAGCGTGAAGCGGTTTTCCGATAAGATCATGCGCTTTTCACAGAATCCGGCAGGATCGTCGTGACGATTTCATCCACGACCTTCCATCGCGGCCGCTCTTCGTCCTCGCCCGGCACGTTGATCTGCACGGCGACGCCGTCGCTGACGGCATAGGACGCGGCAAGCGCGGCCGCTTCCAGTGCCGCCCCGCGGGAATCGTAGACACCGGCGATCTTGACGTTGTCGGCGAATACCGACCAGCCCAGCGGCGCTTTGACGACTTCGAAAACCGATCGCACCATCACGAGACGCATGAACCTTCGGGGAACGGGATGATCGGCCAGGGCGGCCCGGCATTGTCGTTGGTCGCCTGGGGTGGCCCGGCGGCCACCAGCGACCTCGCAAGCATGTCCTCGATCGGCGCCAGCACGATCGCCGTCCGCACAGCATCCATCATCCGGTCGAAC